>JADMIO011356641.1_pt1 | contig 117944 bp, 98 predicted proteins | sample 8958161 | NCBI WGS metagenome assembly JADMIO01 (sample SAMN16585339, study PRJNA669376) | soil metagenome | isolation source: Crop rotation soil | place: USA: Cullars Rotation, Alabama | collected 2011
CGCGACAACTTGTCCACGTGGAATTCTAAGCTTAGGATCCCAATGTGCTGGAAAGACTTCGGGGTAAAGGGTTCGTAGTGTTTCCATATTGCGGCGATTATCGTGGCAGACGACCCAATCTGCAAACACTGTTGCTAACCACAGGTTGTCGACGTTGGTTATAACGTCGCCCTCGCTATAAGACGCGGATATCCTTTATTGCGTCAGAAGGAGGCTTCACATGAGACGCGTCATACTCTGGATCGTTACGATATTGATCACCTTCGCAATTGGCATTGGCGTAGACTCTCTCGGGCGTTATCTGTCTACTCAGGAATCACCCGCGGTCGCGAAGCTCGAAGCTGCACCGCTCGAAATCGCTGTTCCTGAAGTGGAGAAAACTCCACCGGTACCCGTGCCTGCGCCGCAACCAAATCTGATTTTCGATTACAACTGGGAGAAGGTCGATCACTATGGCGCTCTTTACATCATGGGTCCCAAGCCCGCAAGCTTCACAGACTTTGATTACGTCGAGTTAGCTTTACCTGGCATTCACGAGAGTTCCGGATACATAACAGTCTACAGCAGCAATTACTCTCAATGGGGTTCCGCAGATTTTGCGTTGGTGACCGAACGGTATTTGTACTTCACGACTGCGCCATTTAGTGAGAAGAGTTTTCAGTATCGTTTCGAGGGCGAATTCCTCGTCAAAGACTTCGCCTCTGTCGAAGGGAAGAACAAGGGTGCGGTTCGCGGTACGTTAACAAAAACTTTTAATGGTCGAACGGTTGCCGAGCAGACGGTTACTTTTTCGGTTGAGCACATGGGCTGCTAAGGCGCAGAAAGTCGCTGAAGCGATCCAGTTCCGCCTCGAGTTCTCGCTTGAAGACAGGATCGCGTGGTGCAGTTTCTGCATAACCAACGTCGTACACCAGCGCACCATTGTTGACTGACAAGTTGGCCCAACCAATCACACGATCGCGCCAGAGCAATGGCATTGCGTAGTAACCGAGTTTACGTTTCGCCACCGGTGTGTAAGCTTCGAAGCGATAGACCCAACCCCATAGCAGTTCGAAACGATCGCGATCGTGGACCAACGGATCGAAAGGCGCGAGCAAACGAACAATCTCAGGGGAGGCGCCCGCCGTCTTTTCATCCGCGGGCCAGTACCAGTCAACATTGTCAACGCGCGCGCGCGATAGCCTTTGTTTCGCGCGTTGTAACGCAGCCGGCAACTCTTTTGTCCAGTGCGGAACTGCGTAACGCAAACGTCGCACATAGTACGACAAACTCGGACCAGGCAACGGCGCGTAAATGCGAACAACCGTATCAACTAACGCGTCAATCCGCGTACGACGCTCGAGCGTGCCGCGTGGAACCGGAGCGTGTTCGTGTGTTGCATAAATACGAATGCCTTTCTCGCGACGCACGATACGCAAAAGACCGGTGTAGTGCATCAAATCGAGCAGGTGCGTCGTCGCGTTTGACGAGCCTCCCCAGTAGTTCGTCACTCGCCCATGCGCGAAGTATTCATCAACTTCTCGCGGGTGAACTGGACCACGTTCACGAACGAAGTCGAGCAGCATCCGCGCCTTCTTCTTTGGCGAGCCGTTATTCGAACGCGGGTGCATCAGCGCCTGTAAAGCACGCGAGACGTAGCCGTAGTTCACGAAGAAATCTTCCTCGACGTCGAGCTCAGGATAGCGACGCTCCAGATCACCGGCGTAATAGTTCTTCACACGATGTCGCAGAATCAGATCCTGCGCTCGCGCCGGCGCGCGAATCGGATCGGCCTGCACAAATCCCAACTGCTGAAGGGCGCGATTCAGTGTGGTTGGTCTGGGAAAATTCCGCGTGACGGCGTAGCGCCGCAGGTCATCGAGCGTGATCGGCAAGTCTATGTTCTCCGATGCGACGATAGCACAATGTTAGGTATTCTCAAGATCGCGGAATAGTGGCATTATGGAACTCGGTAGCGTCCTCAACGTGTAGCCTTTGATCCTCAGATGAAGAAGAACCCAGAGACAATTATGAATCCCCAAATCTTTCGCCTGCTTCTGTTTCCGTTAGCGTTGCTGTTGCTGGTTGCCTCTGCCGCTCACTGGTCGCGCGTGTCGGCGGGCGGCGAGGAATGGCGGCCAGTAGATCCCGCGGACCTCGCACTCAAAGCGGCCGTGGTCGAACCCAACGCCGATGCCGAGGCGATCTTTTGGGACATCCGTATCGACGATGGCGGCGAAAACGACCTGGTCCTTAATCACTACGTGCGCATCAAGATCTTTACTGAGCGCGGTCGCGACCAGTACAGCAAGATCGATATTCCATACCTGAGCGGTATCAAAATCAAAGACGTCGCAGCGCGCACCATTAAGCCTGACGGTTCGATCGTCGAGTTGCTCAAAGATGACATCATCGAAAAGACGGTCGTGAAGGTGAGTGGGCTGAAGTTGCGCACGAAGACCTTCGCGTTTCCGGGTATCGAGCCGGGCGCGATCGTCGAGTACAAGTGGAAGGAAGTCCGGTCCAACTCTTCCGCCGACAACATGCGCCTCCAGTTTCAACGCGACATTCCCGTCCAGGCGGTAACGTATCGAATCAAGCCGATGAAAGACAGGTCGTGGGATGTACGGCCCTTCAACATGGATCGGTTTGAATTTCAGCACGAGAAGAATGGGTTCGACGTAACCACGGTCAATCGCATGCCGGCTTTTCGTGAAGAGCCGATGATGCCGCCCGAGGACAGCGTCAGGTCGTGGGCGTTAGTCAGGTATCACGGCTTCTTCAGTGTGCTTTCGAACTACAGCTTTCAGGCCGCCTCAACCTACTTCATCTTTCAGCCTTACATGAAAGTCGACAACGACATCAAGAAGAAAGCCGCTGAGATTGTCGACGGAGCCAGTACGGTTGATGAGAAGGTTTTGAAGATTTTTGATTTTTGCCGCACTAACATCAGGAACACTGACGACAAGAACGCCGGCTTTACCGACGAAGACCTGGAGAAGTTGAAGGAGAACAAGAAACCATCCGACACGTTGAAGCGTGGCGTTGGCTCTGGTAGTGACATGAATCTCTTGTTCGCGGCTCTCGTGAACGCGGCGGGCTATGAAGCTCGAGCGGTCCTGCTACCGGATCGCGGGCGACGTTTTTTCGATCGCAACGTGATTGTTCCGGGAGCGTTGAAGCCTGCAAGTATTGCAGTGAGATCCGGGGAGACGTGGAAGTTTTTTGATCTCGGTTCGAAGTACGTGACGCCACCGATGCTGCCGTGGCAGGAAGAAGGTGTCGATGGCCTGATCGCCGACTCGAAGCCCGAATGGTTGAGAACACCGATGTCTCCGCCGGACAAGTCGAAGGAGAAACGTACCGCCACGTTTACGCTTGATGAGAACGGCACGCTCGAAGGTGACGTGACGATCGAATACACCGGTCATCTCGCTGTCGAACGCAAAAAGCTTAACGATGATGATTCGCCGGTCCAACGTGAAGAGAACCTGAAAGAAGCGGTGAAAGGAAGGATGAGTTCGGCTGAATTAACGAACATCGTCGTCGAGAATGCTACCGATCCCGTTAAGCCGTTCGTCTACAAGTATCACGTGCGTGTGCCGGATTACGCGCAACGCACAGGCAAGCGACTCTTCTTCCAGCCGGGATTTTTTAACAAAGGGATTGAGGCGTTGTTCAGCGCGGGCACGCGACGTTATCCGATCTATTTTCATTTTCCGTGGTCAGAGGAAGACAAGATCACGATCAACTTGCCGAAAGGTTACGCACTCGACAACGCCGATCGCCCGGCGCCAATCAATGTCCAGGAGATCTGTAAGCACGAGATAAGCATGGGCGTGACGAAGGACCAGACCACGTTGATTTACCAGCGAAACTTTCTCTTCGGCGGGAAGGACGCGATCCTGTTTCCAGTGACGAGCTACGATCACATGAAGCGTCTCTTCGAAGAGATCCACAGAGCCGACAACCACATGATCACTCTCAAGCAAACTACTGCGAGCAATTAATAATCCACAGATTACACAGATTAAATCTGCGTAATCTGTGGACCGTGAGTAGTCTGCTAATAATGAAGCACAGCAGTGTAGAAATCATTCAAATCGGACGTCGTTGAGGTGCCCGGTAGCGCACTGAGTGTGAGTGAATGCTGGCCAAATTTAAGCTGTTGAGGGATGTATGCGGGTACCACAGCACGATGTGTGGATGCTGTGTTCGAAAAGATTTGCGCCTTTCCGACTGCGCCATTATCGATCGCAACCTGGATTCCAATCATGTTGTTTGCAGTTTGCGTCCAAACCGAACCGTTGACCTCCAAGGTCACGGGCGCGTCGCTAACTGCGCTGAATTGGACCGTTATGGGCAGTGGTCCCTGTTTACTAAGGATTATTTGAATTGGCATGTGATTTTCCTTTCGAGTAGACGAATTAAACTGCTGAGTTGTTAGAACGTTAATTCGGGGAGTTTGTGCTTAGGCCTCTGGTTGTTGATAGAGACCGAGGATGTTGCCCGCGGGATCGCGAAAGCGTGCGGTGATTTCAGGTGCGTCTGCGCCGACGGGCTGAACTATCTCGCCGCCGTGGGCCACGATAGTGTCGATCGTACCGGCGACACTGTCGCACATGATGTAGATCAAAAGACCTGGTTCGGAAGATGCGGGCCGTCCAGTGACCCATGTGCCACTCACCTGGCCCACACCATCGTCAAATGCCGGCTTCCCATCGCCGCGACGTCTGACCTGCCAGCCAAACACAGATCGATAAAACTCTATTGAGCGTTCGACATCGAGTGCGGGAATCTCGACGTAACAAATTTTTCCGTTCGCGAGTGTTGGTGGCATTTGTTTTACACAGCTTCGGACTGCGAAGAGAAGTGAAACTCTTTGACTTTCAACGCAGGCAATAGTGCGGCGTTGCCGCCCTGACCTTCGGAGTTACCGACTCTCTCAGGTCTGCCAATCAGATCGACGTTGCCGGGTGCGAGCAGTTGAATGATGCTCTGGTTGAATCTGAAGTTCTTGACGGGATATTGAATTTTGCCGTTCTCAATATACCAGATGCCATCGCGTGTAAGTCCAGTCTGCAACGCGGTCCGCGGATCGACGCCGCGAATGTACCAGAAGCGACCGAGCAGTATGCCGCGATCCATCGACTTGATCATGTCGTCAAGGCTGACCGCTGGTTGAGAACTTTCGATGATGCTGTTGACTGGACCAGGCGTCGGCTCTTTGCCTTTTTGCTTTGCCCAGTAACGCGAGTAGATGAGATTTTCGAGCACACCGTTACGCACGAGATAGATCTTCTGCGCCGGAAGCCCTGCCTGCGCCGACTGTGAACCGGGCAGTTCCGGGTCCCACGGATCGCTGTAGATATTGATGCGTTCGTCAAAGATCTTTTCGCCGAGTTTGGTCTTGCCGCCGGGCGCGGAGAACGGACTACGCCCTTCTTCAGCACTGCGAGCATCGAAGCTGAAAGCGAAGAATCCGAGCAGGTCCGCGACTGCCTGTGGCTCGAGTATCGCCGGATAGACGCCGGGTTCGAGGACGCGCGGATTACGAGCGTCGAGTGCTTTGCGAATCGCTTCGTTGGCAACGCGCGCGGTGTCGAGTTTCGCAACATCGAAGTGATTGCGTAGAAAATATCCGGAGCTGGTGCCGTCAGGTGTTCTGGCCGTGGTTGCTAAACTCACCAGACTGGATTGCTCGTAAATGAAGTTGCCGTTCTTCGTTGCTGAACCGCCCGCGGCGCCGCGCGCCTGGTGAAAACCGGCGCCGATCACTTTTGCTTTTTCGCAGGCCGTGATGACGTCGTCGATCGTTTTCGCGCGCGACGTGACCGAGATGTTTGAAGTTGCTTCGGCGTAGCCGTTGACTGGCTTGTAAGTTTGCCGTCCAAGTGTCGGCATGTATTCGCGATCGACGGGCGAGATGCGCGCCAGTTGTTCGGCGAGAGCGACGGTCGCTTTGAGTGAGTCGTCATCGATCTCGTTGGTGGAAGCCGCGCCACGTTTCTTATCAATCCAAACCGTCACTCCGACAGTGACATTCTCACGCGCGCCACTGGTGGTGAAGGCGTTGGATGCGAAACGAAGATGACCGTAGTTTTCACTGGTGACACCTACGATCGCGTCGTCAGCCTTGACGTAACCCAACAGCTTTTCACAAATCGCGCGTGCTTCTTTTTCAGTGAGCAGCATTTCGATTCTCCTCAACTATCTCTGCGGCCCTCTGCGTTCTCTGTGTTGATCAGCCCTTTTATCGCAGAGGACCGCAGAGCGCCGCAGAGATCGCAGAGAACTACTTCCTCGCCGTATTCAACACATTCACTTGCCGGAACCGCGCAACCGGGCAACCATGACTCACCGAGTTCGACTGGCCGGGCTCGCCCTTGCCATCACTGAAAGTACCGCCGAGTTCGTACGTCGCCTGACCTCCCAAACCGTCGCATGAATTCCAGAAGTCAGTGGTGCGAGATTGATAAGCGACGTCGCGCAGCATCTCACCACGCTTGCCATTCTTGATTTCCCAAAACACCTGTCCGCCAAACTGGAAGTTATAACGCTGCTGATCGATCGAGTAACTGCCGTCGCCGTAGATCAAGATGCCTTTCTCGACACCCGCGATCAGCTCGTCAAGCGACGTGCTGTCTGGACCAGGCTGGAGCGAAACGTTCGGCATACGCGGAAAAGAGATGCTGCCCCAGCTATCGCCGTGATTGCATCCGTAAGACTTCTTCTGTCCCGTCATGGCCGCGAGATCGCGTGTCGTTTGCCAGTCGACGAACGCGCCGTCTTTGATCAAATGCCAGCGCTGTGCGGGAACGCCTTCGTCGTCGTAACCGACAGTTGCAAGACCGGCGGGCTGAGTTCTGTCGGCGACAAAGTTCATGATCTTTGACGCAAACTGAAGCTTGCCGATTTTGTCGGGCGTGAGAAAACTCGTGCCGGCATAGTTTGCTTCCATCCAAAGCGAGCGATCGAGTTCGGTCGGATGGCCCACTGATTCGTGAATCGTTAGCCAGAGATTCGATGGATGCAGTACGAGATCGTATTTGCCCGGCTCGACGGCCTTGGCTTTCAGCTTCATGACGGCTTCTTCGCCGGCTTGTTGCGCTTCTCGTTTCCAGTCGTACTTCTCGATGTATTCGTAACCCATGCTCTGTGGTCCACCGAGACCGCTGCGCGACTGAAAATCGCCGTTGGTTCGGTCGACGGCGGTCACAGTGAAACTCGGATCAACACGAATGATGTACTGCTCGATACGCGAGCCGTCAGTCGAAGCATAAAACTTCTGCTCGTTGACGAAGCTCATGAATGAGTTGACGAAGTTCACGCCCTGTGTCTTCATCGCCGACTCGTTAAGCGACAAGAGAAACTGGATCTTGTCGTCAATTGACACTTCGAACGGATCTTTTTCGAACGCGCTCTTCCAGGTTGTGACGACCCTTTCGACGGGAACGAGCGAGATGCGTTTGCGTTGATAGACTGAATTAGCGCGAGCGATCTCGACCGCTTGCTGAGTGATGCGACGGACATCAGCGGGCGTGACACTGCGGCTCGACGCGAAGCCCCAGGTGCCTTTGTAAAGCACGCGCACGCCGAAGCCGAAGTTCTGGCCGCGCGAAACGTTTTGGACCTGCTGTTCGCGCGTCGCGAGCGACTCGTTGCGATAACGATTGATGCGAATGTCAGCGTAAGTGACGCCGAGCCGCCGTGCAGTGCTTAAGGCCTCGTCGGCGAGCGCGTTCTTGTCGATACCGTTTGCAGCAGCGTCTTCCGCGGCGCTGACGCTGCTAACCCATGAGGGCAGGGAAGACAAAGACAGCGCCCCGGCCGCAACTCCGGCCGACTTCATAAAGTCACGACGAGAGGTGGTCATCGTAAGCCTCGGATGATGGAATCAAAAACAGGTCGGGATGATCTATCGCGCCACGCGAAAAGTCAACGTTATGACTTGAGTCGCGCCATTATTTTCGAGTCGACATACGTGCCGTCGCGGAAGGAGTGTTGTCGGAGCGTGCCTTCGACTTCGAAACCAAAACGCTCGTACAGGTGTATCGCTGCTTCGTTATCGGCAAAAACTTCGAGCTCGATGCGGGTGAGGTTGAGCCAATTGTCGGCGAGATCCAGAATCGCGCGCATCAGCGCGGCGCCAACGCCTTTACCCTGCCACTCTTCATGAACACTGATTCCGATCTCGCCTGCGTGTTTGCGACGCGGTCGGTTAGGAAACGTATCGATGTTCACCATGCCCACGATACGTTCGTCGACGACTGCCACCAGGTAGTGAGCGCTCTCAGGATTCTCGGTTATACGACGACGCCAGTACTCACGCGACGGGTAAGGCACCTGAAGCGTGCCTGCATACACTTTCCGAGACCTGAACATCTCCGCGACGCCCACGCAATCTTCCGCTTCGGCCCGCCGTATTGTCAGACGCTCAATCGACATCAACGCTCCTCAGTGGAACGACGCGGCGTATCCCGTGAACAGGCGCTTTGGTGGACCAGCGAGGACGCCCTGGGCGAGTTTCAGTTGGGCCATGATTCGTATCTCGGGTCTATCGAATTGAGATGCCAGGGTCACGGCGCGATCGAAATCGCAGCGCGCGAAGTAACCCGCATTCTGCGCCAGCCCCGTTAAGATCTCGCCAAGAGTGCCTTCGCCCGTCATGTTCCACTCGCCGTTGCGCAGGTATCGTGTTTCAAGTCCGTCGAGTTTTGCTGAAGCCTCAACCAGTTCGTTTAATTTCGGCACCAGCGACTCCATAATCGCAAAACCACGATCGCTCTTTTGATAACAGTAGACCATCGCCAAACCCATTTGCGAAGCGATCTGATCGCGGCCCGGCTTCATCGTGTCGACCATTCGACTCGCCTGATTCAACAGCTTGAGTGCGGCCTTACGATCATGATCGCCAATCTGATCTGCGGATTGGACCAGAAATATGAATTGTAACTGAGTCCCCTTTATTTCATTGAGTTCCTTTTGCACATCGGCGAGCCTTTTCTCATCGACTGTCATTTGCGCTTTCACAGCGCCCAGTTCTGCCAGCATATCTTTTTGTTGTTCTGGCGGAACGTTGCTTCCCGCTGCAATCTTTTGCGCTGCCTCGAGGTCGGCATCGTTTAGCGCCTTACGAAATGCTCGCCAACGAATGTCCTGCGTAAGTTCCGGGTACTTAGTCTCCAGGGCAAGAACATCTTCGATGGTCGACTCCTCCGCGGTCTCTTGCAGTTCAGTGTAGGGTGAAGATTGGTAGTAGTAGTATCCACTACCTTTCCACCGTTCCAATTGCGCCGCCCGAGCCGGATTGACTTTTGCAATGAGCTCCACCGTTGGGCCGAGCGCATTACAGATGTTGGTGCGCTCGTCGTCATCATCCATCTTCCGGTTACAACCGTTCGCAACAGCTTCTTTTACGAACAGGTTTACTAGCTCAGTGAAACTTGCTTCGTCGACTTCACGAGGTTCAAATGAATGGGCGAAGCTTACCGCGAACTGCCGCCCGTTCCAATCCTTCGTCAGATCAACTTCGCTCAATTTTTGAACGATGTCTTTATAGAGCGCAGCCGCTTGCGGTTTGTGTTTGCGGTTTAACTGCTTGACGATTCTTCGCAGATCATCTGAAAAGCCACGAGCCAGAATCTTACGAGCGAGTTGAAGCGCCAAGTCCGGACTGTTAGCGGCTACCTGCTTTGCGAGCTCAACTTCAAGCGTTTGTTCGCCCGCTTTCGCCTGCTCACTCAACTTCAACTCCGGACTCAACGCAGTGGCTTTAAAAAAGTCATACGCTAACTCAGGATCGTACTTCGCAATTCGGTTGATGGTGTCCGTTCGCAATCTCAGGAAGACCAGTAACGTGTGTACATCTTCCATGTCTTCAGGATCCGTAACCTGCAATCCTGTAATGATGTCCTGTTTGACCATCGTCAACAACTCACGAGCACGCGCCTCGTTGTGAGGCCAAAGCGACCAGGCAATGTTCGACCCGATACGCGCACGGTTTTCCGGAGACTGCATCGTGTCTAGTTGACCAGCCAGCGTTTCGAGTAATCCATACGCCTTGTCGCGCAACGCTTCTTCGGCGGCGTCTTTCCCTTGCGACGTGGCAGACTTCTGCTGAGCGTGAAGGTAGACAGAACAGAACGCGACGATGATGAGAATCAAAAGTGGGAGAAATTTCTTTCGCAAAGATGTGCTCCTTAGAAACAAGAGTTCTGTTTGATTAGACGCACATGGGAGACCTTTGTGCCATTTCTTTGGTTCATGATGCGGCTCGCGAGCGGCTCACCATCCACGAGTATAACAAGATGATTATGCCGACAAAGCCGAGGATGCCGAGCCACGGCGCAGCACGGAAATCCTCAGGGACGAGGCCAATCGGCGCGTCGTTTGCCAAAGCGACGATCAGGCCGGCATTAATCACACCCCAAAGACTCTCGCCGACGATCAAGCCGGAAGCGACGAGCGTGCCCAGGCGTTCAGTGCGTTCAGGATTTCGTGAACGACGAGCCACGCCGTCGTACCAGTAAGAGATCACCGCACCAATAACAACAGCAAACGTCGCGGACATCGGCAAGTAGATTCCAATGCCAACTGCCAGCGGCGGAATGCGCAGTTTGCCCATCGCGCCGAGAAGTGAGTCGAGCAGAATAAGTCCGACGCCCACGACTGCGCCGATGCCGAGCATCTTCCATTGCAGACTGCCGCCGATGACGCCCTGGGCCAACGCTGAGATCAGCGTGGCTTGCGGCGCGGGTAAGGGATGCTCCGGATCGAGGACGCCAACGTTCGCCGCGCCTGCGAAGCCGTAGGCCCTCGCGAGTAAGTTAAGTACAAACGGGATCACTGACGCGCCCGCAGCGACGCCCACGATGAGCGCAATCTGTTGTCGCATCGGTGAAGCGCCGACGAGTTGTCCGGTTTTCAAGTCTTGCAGATTGTCGTTGGAGATCGTCGCACAGGCGAAGACGATGGCGGTGATGAAGAGCGCAAACGCGACGAGCGCAGGACGCGTTCCGGCTGTCGGTGCGACAGCGAGAATCAGCACTGACGCGCACAGCACGATCGAAAGAATGCCGACTCCGGAAATCGGACTGTTCGAGGCGCCGATTAGTCCGGCCATGTAACCGCAGATGCCGGCAATGAGAAAACCGCCAAGTAGAACAAACGGCACAGCGATGATCGTGAGCGTCACGGCGTTTGGCGCGAGCACGGTCGAACGCGCAAAGTTGAATGCGAGCCAGCCTGCGACGAGGAGGCAACCGGCAGTCAGTATCATGATCCAGGTCGGCGATAGATCTCGATCGCGATCGTCATGCGTTTGAGTTGAACGTGAAGCCGCGAGCGTGCTGACGAGTCCGCCGACAACTGGTTTTGCAAGTCGCGCGAGCGTGTAGATCGCAGCAATCGCAATCGCGCCGGCACCGATGAATCGAACTTGTGTGCGCCAGATGGTCGCCGTATGTGCAGCAAGAGCGACCCCTTCGGCTGCAGGTTGTTGAGAAGTCAGGATGGGTACCGCAATGGCCCATGCGATGATAAGACCGGTGAGCATTGCCATGCCGACTGATAAGCCGACGAGATGTCCGGCGCCGACGAGTGCGAGTGAAAACGCGACGTCGTAACCGCTTGAAGCAGTCGCGCCGAGACGAAAGAAGCCTGTCACCGTGGCCGCAGCGATGCGCGTCGCAGTTATGATGGCGAGTCCGGCTGACGCTACTGATCCGAGGATCACGGCGATGAGGCCTTCGCGAGCTTCGCCGGTTTCGTCCTTGGTTTCGCCACGCGTTCCTGAACCAACCTTCAATACTTCAGCGGCAGCAACGCCTTCGGGGTAGGGAAGGTCGGAGTTTGTTACGAGGGCACGCCGCAGGGGAATCGTGAACAACACACCGAGTACGCCGCCGCTGAGGCAAATCAGAAACGATTCCCAGAACGGAAATCCGGTCCACCATCCGACGATCACGAGTCCAGGCAATACGAAGATGATTGCCGAGAGTGTGCCCGCTGCTGACGCGACCGTCTGGACGATGTTGTTTTCGAGAATGGACGAATCCTTGACGACACTCAGAATCGCCATCGAGATCACCGCCGCCGGGATCGACGAAGCGAACGTGAGACCAACCTTCAGACCGAGATACACGTTGGCTGCGGTAAAGATCGTCGTGATAAGCGCGCCGAGGATCAGCCCGCGTATGGTGAGTTCTTTTGGCTTCATTATTGTGCTCACGTTAATTGCTCCCTCAACCAGGCGTTGGTACTTGGAGGCGGTCAGTACCACCACGCGGTACCGGGTGGGTTGCCGATCCGATTGGTTGACCCACCCGCTACCGCGTGGTGGTACTGACCGCCTCCAAGTGCGGCCGGTAATTTTGAGCTCACTTTAATCCGAGTTCCACCAGTACATCGTCAGGCAAGTTGAATTCGTTGTTCTTCGTGCTGAACTTGCGATGTTCTTCGGCCTGAGTAAAGACAATGTAAACGGCATTGTCTTTGAGACCGTAAGCGATACTCATGTTCTGCTGTGGCTCCGAGTATTTGATCGTTGAATACGTCACCAGATAATCGCCGACTCTCTTAATCGGAATCATCAGGTTGTAATCGCCGATCGAATCGTAATCAGCTTTACTCAGAATACGGCGGAGTGGTTCTTTGATCTGAGGTTGAGCGAAAAACTTCTTATCCGGATACTTGTCGACCCACTTCGCCATCGGCTGGCGTTGGGCCAAGCCGCAGACGGGCGCCAGCACGAGAATCCCAAGCAGAAGAATGGGCTTCGCAAATTTCATAGTCTATTGAGTTACAGAACTTACTGAGCCTCTTCGAACCACCGTCAGCTTGACTTCCGACGGGTATTGCAGCGAGTGATGCACTGCATTACGAGCGACAACGGTTTTAGTTTCGTCGTAATTGCGGCCGCCCGTGTTCAGGTTGCGGTCGAAACGGGGGAAATTGCTGCTCGAGATCTCGATCCGAATGCGATGACCGGCTTCAAAGAAGTTGCTGGTCGTCATCGGCTGCAAGGTGACTTTGTAGACTTTGCCTGACTCCATCCAGACGTTTGGCTTGTCGTAACCATCGCGATAACGCATGCGCTGAATCGTTTCATCCAGGTTGAACGCGCGGCCGTCAGGATAAACATCGATCAGTTTCACGGTGAAGTCAGTGTCCTTCGCATCCGAAGAAACGTAGAGCGTGACCTCGATTGGACCACTGACCTCGATCCCTTCGCGCAACGGCTCGGTGCTATAGACCAATATATCTTGTCGCGCTTCGTTCTTACGCTGATCGAAAGCGCCGCCCGTGATCGCGTTTCCAGTGCAGCAAACGTTACCGCCGTAAGACGGCACAGGATTCATCGGATCGTATTCAAAGTTGTCAGGTTTATCGCCAGAGGGCGCTGCTGCGACGAGCACGCCATCGCCGTTCAGAGTATTCGCTTTGCCGCCGCTCGCGAGGAAGAAGCTCAACGGCTGTGCGCCACGAGGCGGCCACCTGTCAGAGGTTTGCCACTTATTCAAACCCATCGTGTAGTAACGAACGCGCGGCATCTTTTCGAGGATGCCGTTGTTATCGCCCTTGAGAAAGTGATCGAACCACGCGTACGTCAGTTCATCGTAATTCAGACGCGCATCGCCAACGCTGCGCTCGCCGACAATCGTATTCTCGGTCGCGCGTTTGAAACTACAGTGCAGCGTGGGCGCGATCACCGCATACTGTTGATTCGCAATCTCGGGCGACGCAGTCTTGCGAACGTGATTGAAAGCGGCGAGGTTTGGACCAACCGACACGTCATACCACGACATAAACCAGAAACCCGGAATGTTGATTCGCATGTTGTCGTGCCACAGACCGCCTTTGTACCAGGCTGGATCGTTTGGCTCGCGCTGAATCATCGCGCCGCCAGTATCGACGGGCATGCGATCGGCGAAGATGCCGTGTGGTCCACCGGCGGCTTCCATGATGTCCTGCTCCGGCAGGTGAGCGAGTGCTTTGGACCAGTCGACGGGCGGCAACTGTGCTGCGAGATCAAACGCCCTCGATGCGGCAATAAGATCTTCCTGCGAAGCATCGCGCGGAAACATCGGGCGCACCTGGTTCTGTTGGCCGTAAAGCCAGGCGATGAACAACATCTGCACTGCACCGCCACGATACCAGTTGCCTTGTTCGAAGTACGGAGCGACACGCCCGACGCCGGCGCCAAAGCCTTGCGCAATCATCGTCGTGTAACCGGGATTTCCTCGGGCCGCGACTGCCAACTGCCACTCCGCGGTTGAGGAGCAACCAATCGTGCCGACTTTGCCGTTAGACCATGCTTGCGTCGAGATCCATTTGAACTCGTCATCGCCGTCGGTGAGTGGTGGACCAAGAATGTCGTAATTGCCTTCAGAGAAGAAACGGCCGCGCTCGTTCATCTCGACGAATGCGTAACCGCGTTTGACGGCTTCGAGTTCGTTCGTCAGATCGCGCGGCACGCCGTTGCGAATGTCCCAGAAGTTGAAGTTGTAAGGCGTGCGGACAAAGATCGTGGGATATTTCTTCGACGTGTCTTTTGGGCGATAGACGTCAGTGGCGATTCGCGTCCCGTCACGCATTGGGATCATCAGTTTGCGTTCGACGATCGCTAGTGACTGTAGTTCATTCTCGACGGCTAATCGCTTGGCTCTATCTTCCGGCGTGAACGCGCGTCCGGCTTGCGAATATACAGTTCGCGTTCCGGGAAGTTGAAGAACAGCGACGGCGATCAGCGTCAACGTCCAGAAGGTTTTCTTGATCATTTGTTACCTCTTTGCGGCTCGAGCCATAGAACTTCAGTCTTGTTTTCTTTGTACGTACGCAGCGTTGCACGCCGGCCAGTCAACCACTGTTTCGGATTAGAGGGCAGATAGTGAGCCGGATAGATCTTTCCCGTTGCTGCATCGCCAAGATACCTGTCGACGAACGGTCCATTATCGTCCTCGTTCGGATAAATAAATTCTGACGCTTGATCGCCGTCTGGCTTGAACATGATCTTAGATGAAACTGATTCGATCACACCATGCCTGCTGCTGATGCTTGGTCCGGTGATGAAGTCAGTTGATACAAACTCAGCACGGCGACTTGAAAGCCACTGATACGGAATGCGATTAGAGTCTATCGTATCCCAGCGCTCGCGTTCGAAGCTTAACAGATAACGTCGCACGACCAATCTTTTCGGCAACGGTGTTAACTCACCGCGTCGATAACGCCACCATTGGCCTACCAGATAGAGACCTTCGCCTCGTTTTCCTTTTGGATCTTCGCCCCAGATCCAGTCGGTTGTAAGTATGCTCAGCCGTCCGCCGATTGTGACAAAGGTTCCGTATGTTCCGTATTCCTTAACGCTGAAAGTCAACGGCGGCTGAAAGCTGCGAAAGACAGTGTCAGGAAAAATCCCAATGGTCCAAACGCTGACACCTATTCCGACGCTGGTGGAGTCACGATTGGCGATGATCAGTTCCGACTTTCGATCCTCGTCGAGATCGCCCTGCACGACCTTGAAGTCGTCAGTTTCACCGAGGTAAGTATCGGCGCCCCAACTGCCGAGCGTCTTATCATCTTTTTCGATCAAGAAAAGGGCATCTTCCTGCGATAGCACCTTGCAGACGCGAACGCGATTGCGCAGCGCCACGCAATGCCCCTGCTCATAACCTTCTACTGTCGCGGATTTTGGCGACTCAGCAACAACCAACTTGCGGGATTGTGCATGTACCTGCGCGGAGAGGGCAAGGATCAGAAGGAGAGTTAATCGAGTCATGGCCCAACTCAGCCGCAGGCGTTAGGATTGATCAAAGACCTGTCCATTCTACAGGTTGAGGACAAAGAACGTTAAGAGAGATGGTCGATTAGTCTCCGGCTTCGCCGCTCGCGATGTGAGGCAGGGCTACGCCCTGCCGGTAGGTTACTAAAATATGTATGGGGCTGAGCCCCCGGTTCGGCCTATGGCCCTGAATACCAGGGCAGAGCCCGAACCGAGGGCACAGCCCAACTGATTTATTTATAACTTACCGGCAGGGCGCAGCCCTGCCTCACATCGCGAGCGGCGAAGCCGGAGCGGTTGAGCAAAATGATTGTTAGCTTAAGAGGCGTCTAGTGTTAATGCCGCTGCAGGAACTCCAGTGTGCGTTGGTTGAAGTCGGAGACGTTCTCGTAGATCGGAGCATGCGAACAGTCTTCGAAAATAAAAAGTTCTGAGCCGCGGATGTTCTGAGTCAACAAATCGGCGAAGCGGGTTGAGGTTACCTGGTCGTGACGACCGAAGGTGATCTGGGTTGGGGCTTTGATCCGGGATAACTGAGATTCAATATCATGGCCCATCACAGCGTCGGCTTGCCGCTTGAACGCGTCGACAGACTGCACTGGGCGGCTGCGTACAAAGCCGGCAAGAGACTCAATGTAATCAGGCTTGTTCACGTAGAGCTCCGGCGTAAAGCACCACGGGAAAATTCCGTTGACGATCAGCTCCGGCACGCTTCCAGTCCCTTTCAACAACAAAAGCCAACTCTCAACCACAGTCTTAAGAAACACGTCCGTCTTGCTCCAGCCACTGTGAACCGATAACGATTTCACTTTCCCCGGGTACTTAGCCGCGAGCCACATGCCAATCGCACCTCCGAGCGAGAGACCTGAGATGTGTGCTCGCTCCACGCCAATCGCCTGCATGAGGCCACTGACATCGTCAGCCATGATCTCGATGGTATAAGCGCTGTCGGGTTTGTCAGTCTCACCCGCTCCTCTGGGATCGATCGAGATGCAAGTGAAGTGTTTGGCATACTCCGCGACCTGAAACGCGTAGCACGCATTGTCCGCCGCAAGGAAGGGAATCAGAATCAGCGGCTCACCCGAACCCTGCTGCTCGTAGTTTATCGTTATGTCGTTTACTTTTACTTTTGTCATAACGCACCTCTTTCGCGGCGTATTTTAGAAGCCCGACTTTCTCCAGCGCGAGGGGGATTTCGCGGTTTTGCATGAACCAGCGCCAGACGTTGCCGCTGCGCATGTTCTCGGCGCTCAAAAGGCTTATGCCGGCGTTGATGCCGATGACGTCGGTATCGATCCAACCGGTCTTCGGATTGAACGCGTCAACGAATCCGTACTTGCCATAAATCTTCTCACCATACTTTTCGCGCATCGTTTGCAACGCTCGCGTCGCGAGTTCCGGAGTGAACATCAGTGAGCCACCGGCGGCGGACGGAACGATCGTGCCATCGATATCCGGGTCACGTGGTGGTCCACCCCACGCGAGATAACCCTTCGCACTGTCAGACGCAGTGATGCCCCAAACGTCTGGACTAAAGGAAGGGAAGTCGTAAGAAAGATTGACGCAAAACGCGCGGTGCGCGAGCGTGGCAGCGACGGAGTTCTGGAAATAATCGATGCGGTCGCCCTTGTTTTCGCGGCGATTGCGGTAATCGATCCAGGCGTGTGCGTACTGATGCATGAACAAAGGCACGCCGATCGTGGTGAAATAACTGTGACCTTCATAGCGATAACGATCGCGCCAGAGCGCGTACCACGACGACGCTGGGATCGGATGAGTAGGCGATGCGATCGCGAGTAGGTAAAGAATCGTGTCTTCGCTGTAAGTGTCCCAACGCGCCTTGAGAAAACCTGTTTCAGGTTTCCAGCCGTGCGATAAGAGCAACGGATCGCCGTTGAGCATCCAACGAAAGTCAACGCGGCGGTAGATCTGGCCGGCGAGGTTCACGATCTCTCGATCGTCGCGAAAGCACTGTCGCACAGTGAGTACACCTGCGACCAGTAGTGCAGTGTCGATTGACGAGACTTCACTGTTCCAACGTCGTTCACCGGTTTTCGAATCCATCCAGTGATAGAACCAACCGCGTTGTTGAAAGGCGCGCGCGTCGAAGAAACGCAGCGTGTTGCGCGCGCGTTCGAGTGCCTGAGATCTATCGATCCAATTTCGATCGGCTGCGATGCAGAGTGAAGTCAGACCGAATCCGGTAGCGGCAATGCTGGCCACACCGGCATGACTCTCCGGCAGCGACGAGCCATCGATGCGAGCACGATCGGGCACGAGACCTGTTTGCGGATCAGCTTGTTCCCAAAAATAACGGAAGGAGCGCTGCTGTAGATCGTCAACAAAAGACGACTTTTGAGCAGCAACCGGAAGGGTAAGCCACAAAAAGGCACATAAGGCACAAAATATTTTTTCTGTGCTTTTTGTGCCTTTTTGCGGCCGAAATAGCATTCACTTAAAAGTTGAACCGTGCCTGGAACTCCACTACTCGTCCCGCCAACGCACTCTGCGCCCGACCAAAGTCAGGGTTACTCTCTATCCCATTCGGTCCGAACCGCTCAATTGTCGGCGCGAAGAACTCAAACGGAGCGAGATTCAGATTGTTGAAGGCATTAAAGAAATTTGCCTTAACTTCGAGAAACGCACCCTCACCAAAAAACGACGGCAGACCAGTGCGCTTCCCGAGACTCATATCCACCGCGAAAAATCTTGGACCACGGAACGAGTTGCGACCGATACCCGGTAACAACAATCCGTTGGGATTTATTGGATCGAAGAAATGCAGCGCGCCACCCGGGAAGTTTCCGTTCGGTCTGATGAAGGCGTCATTGCTGGTGTCCTCAAGCGCGCCGCCGAAATATCGCGGTGGACGCGACGGACAAACGAAGTTATTGGAGTTCGCCGAACGCACACATTGTCCAGTGTGAGGCGTCCAGGGGAAACCAGTGTGCCACGTCAGTATGCCGTCGACTTGCCAGCCGCCAAGAGCTTTGCCGACGAAATCATGGCGATTACGAAAGAATGGCAGGTCCCACAAACCGGAGATGTTCAGATTGTGCCGCACGTCGTAGTCGGATGGACCACGCTCCTGGCGCAAGTCCTGTGGGAAGGTCTGATTGGTCTCGGCGCCTGGTCCTTCGTTCGAGAGCGTGTCGATACTCTTGGCCCAACGATAGAGAACGTCAAACTGAAAACCCTGCGCGAAGCGACGAGTCAGTCGGGCATTCATCGCGTTGAAGTTTGCATTCACGTCAGGCGTCGGAATGAACACCGCGAAAGCGAAGAAATTTAACGGAACTACTGGCTGCACCAGGTTTTGATTAACAAGTCGAATCAACTTGTGACTCGAGCTGCCTTGATAGCCAATCGTGCTGACGAGATCGAAGGGCAACTTGTACTGTATATCGAGTGAATAGCCATAAACATACGCGACCGGCGTATCCGGAAGCGCCCCGTAGACTTCAACTGTGCGATTAGGAGGCGTGCCTGTTGCCGGATCGATTCCAACTGCGAGCGCCGGATTTGCGGGATAACTAAACGGCGAATTACTGGCGCCCAACGCATAAAGGATCTGGCCGCCGGCAAAAGGAGAACCGAAGTCAGTCGCCGCCGTGCCGCAGCAGATTTGATAACGCGCGAAGAACGGCGGATTGCCGCGCGTGTTTGAGAAGACCACTTCCGGTATGCGGTTGTAGTAGATGCCGGCGCCGCCGCGAATGACGAGTTTGTCTTCGAGGTTGTATCGCCGCGGACTGTACGCAAATCCGAAGCGTGGCGCGAAGTTGTTCTTGTCCGGATTGTAGAGCTGACTCGTCGGATCGACATGCGAACCAGCCAATCCACCGTTTGGTCCAAAAGTGAAATTAGCGACCTGGTTGTTTTGCTCTCGCAAGACTCCAAAATACTCATAACGCAGACCGAAATTGAGCGTCAGATTGGGACGCGCCTTCCAGTCGTCCTGAATGAACACACCGTAGCTGTTGGATCGGAAATGACGTTGCGCGTTCGCTGGACCACCCGTCGTCGGGTCAGCATTGATCTGATAGAAGAGCGGCGCGTCGTTAGCGAAGTTGAAAACACTCGCAAACGTAAACAACGGACGAGCGGCGCCGTTAAGATTGTTATCGTTAAACTCCCTGCGAAATTCGCCACCGAACCTGAGCCCGTGATTGCCATGCACGTTGCTGACGATGTCACGAAACTCCATTGTCTTTTCGGAGAAGACTCCGGGCGTCGCTTCGGATTGATTAGCGCCGAAGCGAATGCGATCGTTGCGCAACAAGCTCTCAATCTCGATTCTCGGAATACCAAAGTTGGTTCCAGTGGAAGATTCGATCTCGTTGTAAGCAAACTTGGTGAAGTTGAAGCGCGCTTCGTTCAGCAGTGTTGGCGAAAACGTGCGGTTGTAAAGTATCGCATAGGCCGTGTTGTGAGGCGCGGAGGTGATGTCGGCCTGCGGTCGCGCCGCGGCGCCCGTATCGCTGCCAATGTGAAACGACCGGGTGAGATAGGTGCTAAACGTCAAGTGATTGTTGGAATTTGGAAGCACATCGAATCGCGCATTGTACTGATTCGGTTTGTCTGTAGTGGGCGCGGCAATTATTACTTTCTGAATGTCAGGTATGCCGTCGAGTCCGCCGCCACCGAGATTCCCAAGTGACACGTACTGCTTTAACCCACCAGTCAGCGATCCCACGTCGAGACCACCGCCAACCACCTGACACGGAATGCCGCCGTTTATGTCACCGCAAGAAGGTGTTATGACCGCACTGATCCGGGGCACAACGCCATCGCTGCCGAGTATTGCCGCACCGATTCCGCCCGGACGAGCGTTGATGACCGCTTGCCGGAACTGTGCGGTTTCGACGTAACCAATCGAAGACGTAGTGGAGTTGTCCCGCAGTCCTTCATACGAGAAAAAGAAGAACGCGCGGTCGCGGCCGTTATACGTGGATGGACCACCTTCTCCAAAGCGCGGCAGAACAAGTGGACCACCAACACTGCCGCCGAACTGACGGAAGAAACGTTCGACTCGCTCGACTCTCCCACGTCCAAAATCGTTGGGATACTTGTTGAAGGCATTGAGCTTTGGACTGTTGTACTTAAGGAAGAGGCTGCCGTGGAAATCGTTAGTACCGTTCTGCGAAACGACTTTGATTTGAGCGCCGGAGTTTCTGCCGTCTTCAGCGGAGTAAGACGTTGACGAGATCTGGATCTCTTTTACCGATTCCTGATTTGGCGTTACGACAGCCGCGCCACCGTGGCTGAGACTGTTTACACTAACGCCGTCGATCTGAAAGTTGTTGGCCGAAATGCGTTGACCGTTGGCGCTGATCTGAACCTGGTTTTCGGCCTGAAAGATCGAATCGTTCGAGCCGCCGGGTCCGGGAGAATTTGGCAGACCATTCGAATTCCCGTTCGGACTTCGCCCCGCATCGCCGAAGACGCCCGGCGTGAGTCGTATTAATTCGTATGGATCGCGGCCGACCTGCGGCAGTCGCTTAACTTCGGTCGTCGTAAGTCCTTTGTCGACGTTTGCATTCTCAGTTTCGAGTTCTGCGGTTACTTCGTTAGTGATTGTCACCGTTGCAGTGACCTCACCGATTTCGAGAATGATGTCGATACCCTGAATAGTCTCAGCGCCGACAGTCACATTTTGCGCGAGGCTCTTTTTATAGCCGGCTTTCTCGACCGTCATTTCGTATTTACCGGGGGCCAAACCGGTGATGCGGTAAAAGCCTTCCGCGTTAGTCGTATATTCCTGGGTCTTTCCTGTTTCAGTATCTTTAAGCACGACTTTGGCATCGGGTACGAGTGCGCCCGCGGAGTCGGAAACCGTGCCCTGGACGCCGGCCCGGAACTGAGCATGTGCAGTAATTAGAACGGAGCAAAGAAAAAGTCCGCACATTGCAAGGCGGACCAGAGAAGAAATAGTTCGCGACATTGCGAGACCCCCTCCTAGAGGTCAACGGATTTAATGCAAACTTTCGCAAAGAAGTCGGGGGAATTACTAACAAGGGAGACTGCCCGTGGATCTTGGCTGGCCCGATTCTATCCTGCGCCTCTCGCAGATGAAAGTGTTCTTTTTGTTACACTTCTTTTTGAGGAATGGCTGAAGTTTCCACATGGTCCGAACCGCCCGCGTCGTTGACGTTAGCGACGGGCGAGGTACACGTCTGGCGCCTCGCGTTGGACCAGCCGGAGAGTGTCGTTGCTGAGTTTCGCGAGACTTTGGAGCCGGATGAGCTTGAACGCGCCGGACGGTTTCATTTCGAGAAGCATCGCAAGCATTTTGTGGTCGGTCGCGGGGGTTTGCGTTATGTGCTGGCCCGATACGTCGACTTGAAGCCACAGGAGTTTTGTTTTTCGTACGGTGCGTATGGCAAGCCCGCGCTGGTTGGCGAGGAATTAAGGTTCAACATGTCGCACTCGAATGGAGTGGCGCTCTTTGCGGTGGCTCTCGATCGCGAACTCGGCGTCGACGTCGAACACATTCGCGCAGATTTTGCGACGGAGGACATTGCGCGTCGCTTCTTTTCGCGTGGTGAGGTTGCGGCATTTAATGCGTTGGCGAACGAAGAACAGGTGTCGGCGTTCTTCAGATGTTGGACCAGGAAGGAAGCGTACATCAAAGCGATCGGTCGTGGTTTGTCAGAGCCGCTCGACGCGTTCGACGTAACCCTCTCACCTGGAGACGCCGCGGCAATATTACGCGCGGAGCGCGGCGACGCGTCACGCTGGGCGATGTTCGACATCGACGCCGGCGGCGGCTACGCCGCCGCTCTCGCTGTCGAAGCGCCGGTGTTGGGAATTCGCTATTGGCAAATCTTCCCTTAACGCTTCTATTGAATTTGATATTCACTGCGGCTTCGCCGCCCGACATACACATTCATTGTTCGAAGGTAATTTGGCTTCCGCGCTCCGGCTTCGCCGCTCGCGATGTGCGGCAGGGCTACGCCCTGCCGGTAAGCGCTTGACTCTATACTTGCTACAGAGTTTAGTAAGAACACAAGGACATGAGTCACACGTTACATGTTTTGCAGCCTGCGGCGGGGGTGATTGATCCGGTTTGTGGGATGACTGTCGATCGGGAGAACGCGGCCGGATCTTTTAAGTACAAAGGCGAGACTTACTACTTCTGTAGCACACACTGCTTACATCGCTTCCAACAAGATCCCGAAAGTTTTCTGCACAAGACCGTCGCCATCACGCCGGCGCCAGGGCCCACGACAAAAGCCCGGAAGTACACCTGCCCGATGCATCCCGAAATCATTCGCGATGGACCAGGCAGTTGTCCGATCTGCGGCATGGCGCTCGAACCGCTAACCGCATCGCTCGAAGAAGAAGAGAACACAGAACTGACGGACATGACGCGCCGCTTTTGGACCGCCGTCATCCTCACGATCCCCGTCTTCGTGTTGGGAATGAGTGAACTTATCCCAGGCCAACCTCTACAACAACTCTTCTCGATGAAGACGCTTGCATGGTTACAACTTGTGCTCGCATCGCCGGTGGTTCTGTGGGCCGGTTGGCCATTCTTCGTACGCGCGTGGCAGTCGATCGTCAATCGCAGCCTGAATATGTTCACGCTGATCGGACTCGGTGTTGCCGTCGGCTACTTGTTCAGCGTGGTTGCAGTCGTAGTCCCCACCATATTCCCGGCTTCATTTCGCGACGCTGAAGGCAACGTGCCGGTTTACTTCGAAGCTGCGGCAGTAATCGTGACGCTCGTGTTGCTGGGCCAGGTGCTCGAGCTGCGCGCGCGCAGTCGAACAGGCACGGCGATCAAGGCACTTCTCGGCCTCGCACCCAAAACTGCACGTCGCCTTCGCAACGACGGACAAGAGGAAGACGTTCCGTTGGACGAGGTGCACGTGGGCGATCGACTGCGAGTGCGTCCCGGCGAGAAGGTGCCTGTCGACGGCGTGGTGCTCGAAGGTTCAAGCGCTGTTGATGAGTCGATGATCACCGGCGAGCCGATTCCGGTTGAAAAATCTGCGAACGATCGAGTGGTGGGCGCGACTGTCAACGGCACCGGTTCATTTGTGATGCGTGCCGAGCGCGTCGGTTCAGAAACATTGTTGTCGCAGATCGTGCAGATGGTGGCCGAGGCGCAACGCAGTCGCGCCCAGATCCAGAAGCTGGCCGACGTCGTGTCGAGTTACTTCGTGCCAGCGGTTGTTTTGATCGCGGCGATTACTTTCATCGTGTGGAGTGTTTGGGGACCGGAGCCGCGCATGGCCCACGGTCTCGTAAACGCAGTGGCGGTGCTGATCATCGCGTGTCCGTGCGCACTCGGACTCGCGACGCCCATGTCAATTATGGTCGCGACCGGAAGAGCCGCGCTGAACGGCATCTTGTTCAAGAACGCGGAAGCGATCGAGGTGATGCGCAAGGTCGATACGCTCGTCGTTGATAAGACCGGAACGTTGACTGAAGGCAAACCGCGGTTGCAAACCGTCGTCGCCAACATGGATGAACCCACGCTATTACGACTCGCCGCGAGTCTCGAGCGAAACAGCGAACATCCGCTCGCGGCAGCGATCGTCTCGGGCGCGCGCGATCGCGGTGTCAAACTCATTGACGCCGTGCGGTTTCATTCGCTGACAGGCAAGGGCGTCGTTGGAGAAGTTGATGGTCATCGAGTTGCAGTGGGGAATCGTGCATTGCTCGACGACTTCAACGTCGCAGCAGATGAGTTGACGAAGCAGGCCGAGAGCTTGAGAGCAGGCGGACAGACGATCATGTTCGTAATCGTCAACGAAAAACCTGAAGGACTGATCGGCGTTGCAGATCCGATCAAAGACTCAACGGCGGAAGCAGTCAAACAACTACATGCCGAAGGCATTCGTATCGTGATGCTGACCGGCGATAGTCGTACGACTGCTGAATCGGTCGCGCGTAAGCTCGAAATCGATGAGGTCGTTGCGGAAGTATTGCCGGATCAGAAAGTCGAGACTGTGAAGAGACTTCAAAGCGATGGGCGTATCGTGGCGATGGCAGGCGACGGCATCAACGACGCACCAGCACTCGCGCAGGCGCACGTTGGGATTGCGATGGGCACCGGCACGGACGTAGCGATGAAGAGCGCTGACGTGACGCTCGTGAAAGGGGATCTGCGCGGGATCGTGCGAGCACGATCGCTGAGCCGCGCGACGATGAGCAACATCAAACAGAATCTCTTCTTCGCGTTTATTTACAACACGCTTGGCGTGCCGATCGCAGCGGGAGTGTTGTATCCGTTCTTTGGGCTCTTGTTGAGCCCGATGATCGCGGCTGCGGCGATGAGTTTCAGCTCAGTATCGGTGATCGCGAATGCGTTACGGCTGAGGCGCCAATGAGGGTAATCCGTGACTAATTAACTTCTCGCCTGAAGCGGTGATCATCGATCCGAGCACCTCATCAGTTATGAATCGCTCATCCAGATCAGACAATCGCACTTCCCGGTCAGTGCGACCGTTGTTCACGTTCACACCAGCCAATCCGTTACCACCGCTGTCGAGGCTCGTGTAGAAATACATCCACTGTCCACGCACTGTCGCGAGACGTTCGCGATGCCAGAGAAAACGCGAGAGACGATCGAGCTGCCGCGAGGCAATCCCATAGCGATTGAACCGCGCTAACGGTGGCGGCCGGCGATTTCGAGTGGCGAGCGTCGCGAGCGATTGCAAGTTCGAAAACGCTGAGACTGTCCGAAACGCCGTCATCCCTGGTCCACTAAAACGAAAATAGAGTGAAGCAGCGCGTGCGGCGATCGCGCCAATCGTGCGCAGTATGCCGCGACCCAGAGGCGTGTGACGTGCGCGCCAGAGTTCATGTGCACCCGAGAAAGCAGCGATCTCATTTTGACCACCGATGACGATGTCGCCGCGTTCATTCAACAACCCAAACGACGGGCGTTCGATCTTGTGCGACACGCGCGACGTTCGTTTGCCATTGCTCGCATCGATGAAAATCAGGTCATCGCAATCGGCAATCGCGATGGTGTTGCGTGCCGGAAGCAATAGATTCGTGATGCCTTTGTCAGCACCTTTGTAACGCCACAGCACCTTGCCCGAGCGAGCGTCGATCGCGCTCACGCCATACGAACCACGCTCGACGATCTCACCGTCTTTTAGTCGCGTGAACTGTCCGCCGGTACGAACGTAAAGCACATCACCGACGAGTATCATTTCCGGAGTGAGCCCGAGATCCTTCGCTTCCCACTCGGTGTCGCCGCTTTGACGTGAGATCGCGCGCACGCGACCATGACCGGAAACGTAGATGAACCCTTCACTGAAGATCGGCTCAGCCTCGGTGAGCGCGAGCCCGTCTTCATTGACGCGATACTTTTCGCGCAGACGTTCCTTGCCGTTGCGTGCGTCGAACGAAGTCAGGCCTTCGTAAAAGGCGTAGAGACGACCATCGACAAACACCGGCGGATAATAATTGTCGAGCGTGTAATCCACTTCTTTATCCGAGTCTTCCGGCCAGCGCGCCGGCATCATCTCGACTTCGCTCGCTTCGTATTTCCAGAGTTCGTCGCCGGACGCGAGATCCAGAACGTGCAACAGCGGGCGCCGCTTAAAGCCGTCGCGAGCGCGGTTCTTCGCATCCTTGGCAAGCACGACCGCGAGTAAGTTGTTCGCCGTATCAACCGACGTCTGCATCACCGCGCCTTTGATCTTCTCGCTGCGCCAGATCGAGTCGCCGGTTAACACATCAACAGCTTCGAGACGCGCCTTGTCGCCTTTCTCAAAACTCAGCAACAACAGATCAGTGCCGGGCACAGGCGCAACGTCGGTTTCGTCAAGCGACGTGTCTTTGCGACGCCAGAGTATCTGGCCACTCTCGCCGTCGATCGCATAGAGCGACTTTTCCGTGCCGGCGATCACGATGCCCATCTCAGTCGTCTGGTAAAAGCGAATGTCTTTGTCGAGTTTTACTGTCCACGATTGAGCGAAAGCGGGGAAGGAAGAGAACAGCAAGAGCACGACGGCACAACGTAACTTCATGCGACTAGGATAACCCAGATCTGATATGCTTTGCGGCGTAATATGGCACCGGTTCGTTCCGAGTTTCTCGAACAAAAGCTGTTCTTCGTGCTCGCGTTGCTGTTCGCGCTCGCGGGTTCTGCGGGCGCGCAGTCAACCGATCCAAACGCGCCCTCGCCGGTGCGCACTAATACCATCACTGCTCGCATCGCAGCGCGCGATCTCGGCGACGCAAGACTCACGGATCACTACTACGCCTTCACCGGCACGCCCGGCGATCTGCTGATCACGATTCAAAGCAACAATCTCAACGGCGACGTCGACGTCTTTACCGCGACCACTTTGCGACCCGTGGCCAAGGTCACTTTATACGCTGAGATCTCCACGCCGGTGACGAAGGGGATCTACCTGCGCAGGCGCGAAGATCTGGTCCTGCGCGTCGAGGCACGCAGTCCGAATGACGATGAGGGAATTTATCGTGTGACTTTCGGCGGCTCGTTTCAACCGATCGCCGGCGGACCTGATCTAGCCGAGACGGAAACACCGTCAACGTTGCCGAGCGAAACGCCTGTTGCTGGTCGTAAAACAAAACGCGTGTCGTCGGTTGGTGCAAGGATTGAAGAACCGGCGCCGCCAGTAACCGAAGTCGCAACAACGCCAACACCGGAACCAACGCCCGAACCAACGCCGGAAGCAAAACCAGTCGAGACACCAGCGACACCCGCTGAGCAATCGGTTGAAGAGAAAACTGAAAAGCCGGCGCCCGTGGCAAACACTCGCACGCGCAGACCCATTGGACGCAGAGGGACCACCACAACACCGCGCACGCGAGACACTGCCGCGAGCGAGACACCGCAGCCGAAGCCGCCTCCGGTCGAGCCCGAGCCGGAACCTGAAATTGGACCACGGTTAGTGATCGAAACGAATGATGGTACGTTGATTAACCGTTCGATGAGTACGGTGAAACGTGTGACTGTCGAGAATGGTCAGGTGGTGGTGACGGGTAAGGACGGGAAGATCCAACGCGTGCTTCTGATTAATGTGCTGCGAATGTCGATCTCACCATAAAACCATCCACAGATTACACAGATTGTTTTAAAAATCTGCGTAATCTGCGGATTCACTTTCCAGACTTCAAGCTCGCCAGTCTCGTTCGAAAGTTCGGCAGGTCCTCGGAGTTCGGATCGACTTTCTCCAACTTTCCAATAGCGTCTTCTGCGGCCCTGGCGTCGCCTTTCTTTAACGTTGCGTCCGCCAGTCCGGCGAGCACCATCACGTCGTCTTGCTTCATCTTCATCGCCGCTCGATACCACTTCTCAGCCTGCTCGTAGTGTTCGCCATCCAGGTTTGCCACGCCCAGAAATACGACGGCCTGGTAATCAGTGGGTTTGAGCGCATTCGCTTTGAGCAGAAACTCGATCGCCTGATCGTAGCGGCCTATTTGATAGTAGAGCTTCGCGGCAGTCATCTGTGCGTCAAAGTTGTTTGGCTCGTTCTTCGCCTTTTCAAGCTGAGCAGCAACTTGCGCACGCATCGCCTGTGGGTCAGGAGCGTTTTGACCAGCGATTGGCGGATGATCCGCCGGCAAGCCCTGCGACGCCGCGGTTAGCTGCTGCGACTGCTTCTGGCTCATTGAACTCGCAAGCATGAACCCGACGATGAATCCCAACAGGATTCCGATGATTGCAAAAAGAAGATTCTCTCTCGACATGTTTTCTACTTACCCGCGTCCAGTCGTTTTGCTTCGTCGATACGCTCGTTGATCGCTTGCGCGACTTCAGACTCCGCGGGAACCTGCTTCAGTATTTGTTGCCAGTAGTCGATCGCTTTCTTGTAATTCTTCGCCTGGAACGCTGCGCTGCCGGCTAGTTGTAGCGCCTTTGCGTTTTGCGGATCGACTTTCAAAGCGCGATTGATAAACTCCAGCGGTTTGCCTTCGAGACTCTTGCCATTCGCCATAGCTGCCGCAAACGCGTATTCAGCCCACAGGTCAGCATTGTTTGGACTCTGCTCGGTGGCCTTCGCATAAGCGCCGGTCGCGTCGCTCCACTTTTCCATCGAGCTGTAAGACCGGGCCAGCATGGTCCAACCCTGCGGGTCTGACGGATTTGATTGCAAGCGCTTTGCTAACTTATCGACGTTCGCCGCGATCTGTTCCTGTGATCGTTCCTCGGGCTCTGCCGATTGGGCTGGCGCGGACGAGACTTGCGGTGCTTCGGAAATACTCTTTGGACTACCAACGTTGAGATAAAAGATCACGGCTACGAGCGGCAAGCCGATGCCGAGCAGGTACGCAGTGTTTCTCGTGAGATTAGGCGCCGTGACAGTCTTTTTCTTTTTGGACGTCGCAGTGTCTTCGAGCAAGCGACGTTCGATCTCGTCGCGGTCCTGTGTGTATTGCTCCTCACTGACGATGCCGTTGCGTAAATCGGTTTCGAGCTCCGAAAGTTGGTCGCGATAGACGGCGATGTTTGCTTTTTTTCGCTCGTCCTCCGCTGTGACGTTTGATTCATCAGCGCGTTGCAACGCGGTCGGCAACACAAACGCGAGCGCGAACATAATGAGAGCAGCGCAAATCACCCAGAAGAGAATCACGTCGTCTCCTTTCCTGAAGCGGAAGCGAGCAACGCTTCTGCGCGACGGCGCTCGTCAGCAGTCAAGGGCTTTTCGTCAAACGAGTCACGTCGTCGTTTGATGTAGACGAAGAGCACGTACAAGCCGCCTAGCAATAAAACAAAAGGCCCAAACCAGAGCAGGTAAGTCGTGAACGTTACGCGAGGCTTGTACAGGATGAAGTCGCCGTAGCGCTGAGTCAGGAAGGCAATGACTTCCTGGTCACTCTTGCCCGCTTTCATCTGCACACGTATTTCCCGGCGCAGGTCTGCGGCCAGCCCCGCGGGAGAATCAGCAAGAGTTTGATTCTGACACTGCAAACAACGAAGCTCTTTCGAGAGATTTGTGAGTCGCTGCTCGATCACGGGATCGTCACTCGGAACTTCTTCCTCCTGCACCTGCGCCATCACAAAGGACGCAAGCACGCAGATCAGCAATAACGCGAAGAAACGCAGGCGAGTCATTTAGGTGTTCCTTGACGATTTAAATCCTGAACGAGAGGCAAAATCTCTTTGGACCACACGTCGGGCATGAGCGGGCCAACGTGCTTGAGCCGGATCATGCCGGCTTTGTCAATGACGTAAGTCTCGGGCGCTCCATAAACTCCGTAATCAATGCCGACGCGCCCGTCGAGATCGACAACGCTCACCAGGTACGGATCGCCCAACTCTTCAAGCGAGCTGAGGGCATCTTCGCGCCTGTCTTTGTAGTTAAGACCGTAGATCGGAACGGCTCCCGTTTTTGCATATTCGAGCAAGTATGGATGTTCATCCCTGCACGCGATGCACCACGAAGCCCAAACGTTCAGCAGCCACACTTTCCCGCGCATGTCTTCGTTCGAGAACGTCTTGTCTGGGGCTTTGAGTTGTGCGAGATGAAACGTTGGTGCTGGTTTGTTAATCAACGCAGACTGGAGTTCGTGCGGATCACGAGTCAGCCCGATAGCCAGAAAGAAGACGAGAACTACAAATAGAGCGAGTGGGATTAAGTACTTAAGCATTTCTTGTCATGTCTTTGCGGCCTTTGCGTATCCTTTGCGTTCTTTGCGCGAAAGAAAGTTTCACGCAGAGACCGCACACGGGACGCAGAGCACGCAAAGAAGGATCCTACGATTCTGTCGGGACTGAAGCAGCAACAGTGCTCGGGACTTCTGCCGGCTTCAGTGTTTCCCTGGCTTCGCGTTCCTTGCGCGCCGCGAGGGCGTAACGTCGATCGCTGACTGCAAGCCCGCCACCGAGCGCCATCAAAATCGCGCCGAACCAGATCCAGCCGACGAACGGTTTATAGTAAACACGAACTGTCCACGCCCCACCACCAGCCTGATCGCCGAGCGAGACGTAGAGATGTCGAAATATCCCGGTATCGATCGCCGTCTCAGTCATCACGTTACCACTGGCCGTGTAGTTACGTTTCTCGGGATGCATCGTTTCGATTTCGGTTCCGTTGCGGCTGACCGTGATGTCCGCGCGCCCCGCAATGTAGTTTGGACCAGTCGTATTCGTTACGCCGTTGAAGCGAAACTCATAACCGCCCGCAGTCACAGTATCTCCCGGCTGCATGTGTACATCTTTTTCCGTTTGGTATCCGGTGACGAGCGTGATGCCGACAATGAACACCGCTACCCCGAGATGTGCTACCTGCATGCCGTAGTAACTGCGACTCTGCATGCGCAGCTTTTGGAACGTGGTGAGTTGTCCGGAAGTAACGCGAACGCGTTCCCAGAGATTTACAACAATCGTCGCTACAATCCAGATCGCTAACAACAAACCGAGACTGACAAGCCACTTCCACTGTCCAAAAACAAACGGCAACGCCACCGCGCTCAGAAGACTAACCACAAACGCCCAACGCAATCTCGTTACAAGGTCGGGAAGACTCGCTTTCTTCCAACGCGCCACTGGTCCAACACCCATCAAAAACATCGCAGGCGCCATCAACGGCACAAACACGAGATTGAAGTAAGGTGGACCAACGGAGAGCTTCGCGCCGCCGAGCGCATCGACAATCAACGGATAAAGCGTGCCGAGCAACACCGAACCGGCAGCGACTGTCAACAGAACGTTATTCGAAAGCAAGAACGACTCGCGCGAGATCACGTCAAACTTGCCGCCGAGTCCCACTTGCCGCGCGCGCCACGCATAAAGCACAAGCGAGCCGCCGATAACCACACACAGGAAAGCGAGAATGAAAATGCCGCGCTTAGGATCGGTTGCAAAAGCGTGAACTGAAGTGAGCACGCCGGAGCGAACCAGGAAAGTGCCGAGCAAACTCAGCGAGAACGCGGCGATCGCGAGCAACACTGTCCAACTCTTGAAACCACCGCGTTTTTCAGTGACTGCAAGCGAATGTATCAACGCTGTCCCGACGAGCCATGGCATGAAGGACGCATTTTCAACCGGGTCCCAGAACCACCAGCCGCCCCAGCCGAGCTCGTAGTAAGCCCAGAAACTTCCGAGCGCGATGCCGCACGTAAGAAACATCCATGCGACCGTGGTCCATGGTCTGGACCAGCGTGCCCACGTCGCGTCAAGCCTGCCGCCGATCAATGCGGCGATTGCAAAGGCGAAAGCGACTGAGAAGCCGACATAGCCCATGTAAAGCATCGGCGGATGGGCCACCATTGCCGGATCCTGTAACAGTGGATTCAAGTCGCGACCGTCGACTGGCACCGGATTGAGTCGCGTGAAAGGATTCGACGTCAGCAGCATGAACAACAGAAAACCCACGCTGACGATTCCCATCACGCTCAACACGCGTGCCGTCATCTCTTCAGGCAAGTGACGGCTGAAGAGTGAAACCGCAACAGTCCAGAGCGCAAGCATCAACGTCCACAAGAGCAGCGAACCTTCGTGCGAACCCCAGGTTGCGGCGAGGCGGTAGTGCAGCGGCAGTTGTGAGTTGGAATTGGTGGCGACGTTGAGAACGGAAAAATCGTTGCTGATAAAAGAATAGCCGAGACAGCAGAAAGCGATCGCGACGAAGACGAATTGTGCCTGTCCGGCAGGAACCGCGAGCGCCATCCATGTGCGGTTACCGCGTGAAGCTCCGATGAGTGGGAATGTTGCCTGCGTTACGGCGAGCAACAGCGCGATGATTAGTGCGAATTGACCTATTTCAGGGATCATTTATCGTTTGAGCTGTTTCACGCAAAGGCACAAAGTGAAAACCAAAGTCGCAAAGAAATCTTCTTGGTGCCTTCGTCCGTCTTTGCGCCTTTGCGTGAAACTTTTCTTAGTTTTCAACTACTGTCTTTGCGGCTTCGCGTGCGTGCTTCGCTTTGTCGAGTGCCTGTCCGGCTTCGGGCGGCATGTAGTTCTCGTCGTGTTTAGCCAGCACCTGCTCGGCATGAAACACGCCGTCAGCTCCGATCTTGCCCTGTGCGACACAACCACGTCCTTCTTTAAAGAGGTCGGGAAGTATGCCGTTGTAAACCACGGGGATGCTCGCCGCAGTATCAGTCACGGTGAACTGAACGTTGAGCCCGTCGCGTTTGAGTGTGCCTTCTTGAACAAGGCCGCCGACACGAAAGGTGCGACCGACAGGCGCTTTTTTGGCTGCTACTTCCGTGGGACTAAAGAAGAAAACGAGATTGTTTCGAAAGGCACTCGCCGCCAGAAAGGCCGCGAGCCCGAGACCCGCCAGTCCGACAACGATAACTGCGATTCGTCTATGACGTCGTTTCATTAGCACTACCTCTTAAAACCGGCGCAGGAACACTATCAGATGATGCGCCCCCGCGCTGCCGTTGTTGCTGCACGAGCGCTTTCTTGCGTTGGCTCAAGCTCACGAGTTCCCAAACGATTGCGATCAATGAGAACGCATATGAGCCCCAAATGTAGAAGCCGTAGCCTCCCATCGACAGGTCCGGCCAGTTCATACTCCCACCTCCGCGAAGCGAGCGGCGTTTTGTTCTCGCTCCAGAATAATGCATCGCAGCCGCATCAGCACAACGGCCACGGAGTAAAGCCAGCAGGCTGCGAGCATGATGAGCAGTGCTGCAAGCATCGATCCACGGATCGTCGGTTTCTGTAAGATGCGAATCGTAGCGCCCTGATGAAGCGTATTCCACCAGTTGACTGAAAAATAAATGATCGGAACGTTGATGACGCCAACCAGCGCGAGGACAGCGCCGGCACGATCGGCCTTCCGCGGATCGTCAATCGCAGCTTGCAGGGAAATGAATCCGATGTAGAGAAACATCAGGATGAGTGTCGACGTCATACGCGCGTCCCACACCCACCACGTTCCCCATGTTGGCTTACCCCAAAATGCGCCGGTGACAAGCGAGATCGCAGTGAACATCGCCCCCGTGATCGCGAGCGATGACGCCATCATTGAAGAGAGACGCGCGTTGAAGGCCCAACCGATCCCCGCGTAGATCGCCATCAGCACGTAGAGAAACATTCCCATCCACGCAGCGGGCACGTGAATGAAGATGATTCGATACGCTTCGCCCTGTTGAAAGTCGGGCGGCGCGATAAAGAAGCCGACGAAGAGTCCGGTAGCAAACAGGATTGCCGCCGCGGTCGAGAACCATGGAATCATCTTCCCGGCGAGCGGGTAGAACATTGCGGGTGATGCGTATTTGTAGAGGTTCATGGTCTTAGTTCTTTGTACTTTGTTCTTAGACTCTTTGTTCGTTGGATTGCAAAGAACTAAGTACAAACAACAAAGTACAAAGTTCCAATCATTCCAACGAAATCCTCAGCGCTGCCGCGGCCGCCCACGGCGAAAAGAGCAGCGACACGATCGCAAATGCTCCGAGCAAGTAGAGGTGCGGCGTTGCACTCGTTCCCATGATGCTCGCTGCAACCGCACCTGAACCGAAGATCAGCGCCGGAACATAAAGCGGCAACACGAGTATCGAGATCAGAACGCCGCCGCCACGTAATCCGAGTGTCAATGCCGCTCCAACCGATCCAATCAAACTCAACACCGGCGTGCCGATCAACAGACTTATGAAAAGTATCTTCAGCGTTTCGCCACTAAGATCGAATTGCACACCAACCAGCGGCGCAATCAACACGAGCGGCAGCTCCGCGATGATCCAGTGCGCGAGCGTTTTTCCCAGCACGACTAAGAACAACGGCTGCGGCGTCAGTAACAACTGTTCCAACGTGCCGTCGTAATAGTCGTTCGCAAACAGCCGACCGAGCGAAAGCATCGACGCCAGAAGCGCTGCGACCCAAACAACTCCGGGCGCGATCGTGCGCAATAGCTGCGTCTCCGGCCCGATGCCGAGTGGAAAAAGACTAACGACGATCACAAAGAAGAAGACCGTCGACAGCATGTCGGCGCGGCGACGCCACGCCAGCATCAGATCGCGCCAAACGATCCAGCGCAACATCGATAGGCTCGAAGGTGCGTTCACGTTGTCAGTTCGAGTCGCTTGGTGTGGCCCGTCGACAATTCTAATTCCTGGTGCGTCGCGACGATCGCAATGCCGCCATCACTCAGATGGGTTTCAATCAAAGATCTAACTAAAGCAACGGCGCCTTTGTCCAACGAGGTCAGCACCTCGTCGAGCAGCCAAAGTGTCGTGTTGCAAACCAACAGTCGTGCCAGCCCCACTCTTCGTCGTTGACCTTCTGACAAGAGTCGTGCCGGAAGCGACTCGCGCCCGGCCAATCCCATCTGTTTCAACACTGCGAGACCGCGCTCTTTGCTGATTTCGACGCCGTTTACGGCGTTCGTGATTCTCAGATTTTCAAGTGCACTCAGCTCTTCTTTTACTCCGTGGCGATGACCTAAGTAAGTCAGCGATGCGACATATTCCTCACCTAACGAGCGAATATTCGCACCATTCCACTTAATCTCGCCTTCGGCAGGAGCGAGGAGTCCGCACAAAATCCGGAGCAAACTGGTTTTGCCGCTTCCGTTCGGCCCGGTGAGCTGGATGTACGTTCCCGGAGACACTGACAGATCGAGCCCGCTAAAAAGCCTGCGATCTCCGCGTACGCAGCCGAGGTTACTGACCTCTAAAATGTTTGTCGTCCTCCGCTGGCCATTGTACCGGGAACTAGGTTTTGGTGCGCGGTTCGACGGGACCGTTCGCTCGCAACCATTCCTGCCAGCCACCTTGAAGCACGCGCACGCGTTTGAAGCCACTGGCCTGGAGAATCTGTGCCGCCGCGATGCTCGCTTCATCTTTGGGACAGGAACAATAAGTGACGATCTCTCGATCTTTAGGGAGATCTTTAAACGGCGGATAGGCGAGCCGGTACTTGAGTTTTCTGGTCTTGTAATGAATGGCGCCCTTGATCGTTTGGCTGGCCGCCGCGTAAGACTCAGAACCACGAACGTCAATGATCATTACCGGCTGATTGCCGGCGAGTTTTGCCTTCAACTCCTCGGCAGTGATCATGTCGACCGCTGGAGTCTGCGCTTGAATCGTGAGCGCTGATAGACCAAGAACAATAAAAATGAGAAACAAATATTTCATTACTCTTTCTCCTGCCGGTTCCTACCCACCCGCTACCGCGAGGTGGTAATGACCGTGTCCAAGAACAGTCGTGGATACAGTCAGTACCACCTCGCGGTAGCGGGTGGGTCGCTGGCTGTGTCCAAGGAACGGACTACTTCATGCGAGCCTTGTGAAAAGCGCCAGGTGCTTGTTCGTTTCCTTTGAATGTCTTCGGGTCGTACCACGAATAATTGGAAGTTGCGAAATAAAGAAAGCCCTGAGTGCCATCGATTGTCTCGCCAATCAGATCGCCCTGCGGCTTTGGCAACGTTCGACCGCTGTTCGCTTCGACAAAGTCTTTTCCGTTTTGGATTTTCATGTTGTTCCCGACGACGTTCTTGAGCACGAATGTCTGTGTTGCATCCGGGTCGCGCCAGTCGTTGTTGCCAAAACCATGAATCACCGCAAGCAGCGTGTCGTCTTTATGAATTGGAGGTCGCACTCGCGTAGATAAATCAGAACGAGGATCGCGCACCAGCCACGGCGCATATTGCCTGTTCATTTCATCAAGATTCACGGGTTTCAGAATCACCACGAGATCCTGGGAATTATCGCCATTGAAATCGCCGGTGAAAAAGTTTGGATTGTGACTCGGATGTAGTACGGCCGCATCCTTGAAAACCGTTTTGATCTTACTCTGCACTTCAGGCAAGTTCGGCGCGATCGCGACAGTTGGAGCCAACGGTTTTGCTGAATCGGGAGTTGACTGGTACACCGGCGGCGGAGCTTCGGCCTTTGCTCGCGGCTTAGCCGAGTTGCTGCAAGCACCAATCATAAATAAAGCCGAAAGCGAAACAGTCAGTAATGCTGTTGCAGTCTGTCTCATAGACTTCATTTACCTCTTAACGGAATTTTGTGTGTGAAGGAAACCGAAGCCCGCCAGAGAGAGTGATCCGGCGAGCTTCGGGATAGTGCCTCATTAATTCGGCTGTCGCAAGTAGATCATAACGACAGCACAAATGCGATGAGGTTGTTCTGCTGTGTGGCGGTCAAGGAGTTGAAGTTATTCCTCGCCGTCGTCGCCTGGCCGGCGTGCAGTTGAATCGTATCGAAGATGGTGACGTTCAGGCCTTCATGCATGAACCGGTTGCGTGCGCGAATGCCCCAGAGTGGTGCAGTACGCAGCATGTTAGCGGACCCCTGTCCGGCGTTTTGGACAATGCCATCCCCAGTGCCGATGTTGTGTAGTGCAAAATCGCTGAACGGGTGGATGATCTTGTTACCGAGAGCCGCGGGAACCGTGAACGCTCCGCCATTGATCGACGTTCCGGGAGCTGCTGTCGTGAAAGTACGCGTGTGGCAAACAGCGCAACCAACACTGGTGAAAAGCGGATCACCTGCACTGGCTGCCGCCGGGATCGGGTTTTGACGTCCAGGCGCACGGGTTGCCGCCATGAAGTCGGCGAATGCAAGCACGTCCCCGCCATCGTCCTCAGGATCCTGAACCGGATCGAAAGGAGACGGGAACGTAACGTTGACAACGCCTTCAGCGGTGCTGGCCGGATTCTCATGCGTGCCGGCATCCGCGGCATTTGAAGAACGGCCGCCGAAACCGTCGAACTTGCTGGTGATGCCCATCTCATTGAGATACGCATCGCCGGCGAAGGAGAGCAGGCTCGCCTGTTGCGCCTTCCAACCGAAGCGGCCGATACGCAGTGTGTTGTTGGCTTCGGTTACGGGAACCGCGGTCAGTGTTCCACGTTGAGCGGCTGGCTGCGCGGCGACGTTGTTTTGCAACGTATCGTTGGCAATCGCTTCAACGAAACCATCGCCGAGAGTGCTCGTCGTGATGCGGAATGCCTTGACTGTTTCCGCCGTCGAGATGTGTTCGACAATGTCGGAATCTGTCGCGCGGACGTGAATCAATTGCCCGCCTGGTGCGTCAACAAATGCGCCGTTCGTAATGTGACCGGCTCTGAATTCCATTTCTTGACTGAACGCACCAACATCGACTGATTGATGACACTCGACGCAGGCCGCGCCGTTATACGTTGGTCCAAGGCCATCTTCGATCGTCTCGCGTTCGGAGAAGATCGCTTTGTTATCTTCAAACCTGCCGTTCCCGCGCGCTGTGGGTGGAACAGGCTCATTCACGCATTCCTCTATTGGGGTGCCCTTTATGCCGAAATTGTTGAACAGGTCATCAGTTTTGGCGTCCATGTCGGTGGTCAGCGCTTCGGTTGCGGCTTGACTTTCGACAGTTTGGGGTTCGCTCAAGGGTAGGAACAGCGCGATCGCAAAGAGAAATAGAGTCAGGATAGGTAAGACTTTCCTCATTTAACTTGACCTCCTAGGAGCTTACAAACGGGTTGCGTCACAAAACTTGCCGGTTTGCCCGTCGGCAAACTGCATGGTTTTGCTTGATGGAAATAGAACCCTGCTTGACTTGGACTACAGAGGCAGTCTCGAGTCTTTAGGGGGGTACGACCAGAGTTAAAAGAGTCCCCTCACGAAAGAAGTAAACCAGGACAATGCCCTGATTGTGAGAGAGAAAACAGAGGCGCGGACTCTGCTTGAATAGTAAATCGAATTTAGCTGGGCCTGACTTAAGAGCCGGGAGTAGTGGAGCGCACTCTATTCCCGTTTCCGGGCAAAGTCAATAAAAATTTGTATCCGCAGATTACACAATTATTCAAATCGGGTAATCTGTGTAATCCGTGGATAAAGTGAAGCAAAAAGCCTATCCGTTTACGGCTATCGTCGGCCAGGAAGAAATGAAGCTGGCCCTGATTTTGAACGTTGTCGATCCATTGATCGGCGGCGTTTTGATCATGGGCCATCGAGGCACGGGGAAGTCGACGGCAGTGCGCGCCCTCGCTGACTTGTTGCCGCAGATCACGGTTGTCGCCGGTTGCCCTTATAACTGCGATCCTGTGGACAAACGCAATCTTTGTGATCAGTGCAGTGCTCGCGGCGAACTGGACACTAAAGAAACGGCTGTGCCCGTGGTTGAGCTTCCCCTCGGCGCCACTGAAGATCGAGTGTGCGGCACGATCGACATCGAACGCGCGCTCGCGGCTGGACGAAAAGCTTTCGATCCGGGTCTACTCGCGCGCGCTAATCGTGGCTTCTTATATATCGACGAGGTAAACCTGCTCGAAGATCACCTCGTCGATCTGTTGCTCGACGTCGCCGTGACTGGTGTGAATAAAGTCGAGCGCGAAGGTGTTTCCGTCGAACATCCGGCGAGTTTTGTTTTGATAGGTTCCGGCAATCCGGAAGAAGGTGAGTTGCGTCCGCAACTGCTCGATCGCTTCGGACTGCATGCCGAAGTCGCTACTGAAAACTATCTCAAGAACCGCGTTGACATCGTTCAGCGTCGTGAAGCGTACGATCGCGAGCGCGATGCGTTTTGTGAGTCGTTCGCCGCGAATCAGGAACAACTTCGTAAGCGAATCACGCGCGCGCGTGCCGGGTTGATGAAGGTCGCGATGGAGCGTCCAGTGCTCGAGAAGATCGCGCAGCTCTGCGCTGATCTCAAAGTTGACGGTCATCGTGGTGAGTTGACGATCATGCGTGCTTCACGCGCACTCGCAGCGTTTGAAGGACGTCGTGCAGTAACTGAAGAACACGTGAAACGAGTTTCGGCGATGGCGCTACGTCATCGATTGCGTCGTGATGCGCTCGATGAGACCGCAACGAGCGAGCAGATTCAGCAGGCGGTTGATGAAGTTTTTCCAAACACAGCGCCACCGCCGTCGACGAGTGGTAATGGTGGTGGAGACACGCAACCGCAGGATCGTCCGGGCAAAGTCAACAAGCAAGCTCCGCGACAACGTGCGTCAGCTTCTGGTTCGAGCGCAAGGCCGAATGATGCTGACGTTCCTTCGCCGCCCGCGGTCGAGAGGAAATCCGGCGAAGTCAAACTCGATCAGCACTTGAGAAGTAACGAGCGTAAAGAGAAGTCGTTGTCGCAAAGCCGTCGCACGAGCGGAGGGAAAGCGGCGTTGGTCCAACGACGCGGCCGGTACGCGCGCGCGGTGACGTTCAGAAGCGCGGGTGCGCGTGTAGCGATTGACGCGACATTGCGCGCGCTTGTTGGGCTCGAAGGACGTGGGGCGCCCGTCAATCCACAGGCACTGCGTTACAAGTTACTAAAGCATAAGCAAGGCACTTTGTTTGTTTTCGCGATCGACGCTTCGGGCAGCATGGCCGCGAATCGCATCGCGCGCGCGAAGAGCACGATTCTGAAACTGCTCCGCAAGTCGTACTTGAATCGCGATAGCGTAGCGATCGTTTCGTTCCACGGCACGTCGGCTAACGTCGACTTGCCTCCTTCGCGTAGTATTCTGCGCGCCCGGCGAGTGCTCGACTCACTGCGCATGGGCGGCAGCACGCCGCTCGCGCTTGGCCTCGTGACGACGATTGAGTTATTGGAAATCGTTGGGAATAAGTTTGGTGAGTCGGTGGTGCTGCTGTTTACTGACGGGCGTTCGAACGTGCCGCTGCGGCGTGGTGGTCTTAACCTGCGCGCGTTCAGGCAAGTTAAGATTGAGTCAGAACTGCGAGAGCTCACTGTTGCGCTCAATCGAACGCGTTCGCGTGTGATCGTCGTCGATACGCAAAAAGAATTCGAATCGAGTGAAGACACGCGGCGTCTCGCCGATATATTGAATGCCAGATTTGTGAAAATCGCTCCTGCCAATCCGTGAAATCCGTGGCTGAAAACATGTCCAATGACGAGCGCGACGCGAAAGTGTTCGCGCTTTACGAACAGTTAGTTGAGATCGAACAGCGATTGATACCAACGGGCCTGCACGTCTTCGGCCGCGCTTCGTCGGCGGGCGAGAAGATCGATCTACTAAAAATGATCGCTTCCTTCGATCGTCCTGAAGCGGGCGTGCGCGCGCTTCCCGAAAACCTGGTTGATGAGGCGGTGCGGGAGTTTGTTAGCAGCGGCACGGACGCAGCCGTTCGTTCTTTGGAAGAAAAAGGATTGAGCGCTGAAGAGACACGGCCGGTGTTCGCTTTGCTCGAAACGGTTTCGACGAAACTGCAAACCAACAACGAGCTCGATTCGCTCGTGCGCGCGTTGCGCGGCGAGTTCATTGAACCCGGACCAGGCGCGGACATCATTCAGAATCCCGACATCCTGCCGACCGGAAGAAACACGCACGCCATCAATCCTTACGGCGTCCCTTCGGCCGTGGCTTTCGCGCGCAGCGAAGTAGTCGCAAACAGTTTGCTTGAACGCTACCGCAACGAGAACGGACGTTATCCGGAAGCGATGGCGCTCGTGCTCTGGGGACTCGACAACATCAAGACGCAGGGCGAAGGGGTGGCCCAGGCGCTCTGGCTGCTCGGCACGCGTCCGGTTCGCGACGCTTTAAATAGGACCACGAACGTCGAGGCAATTCCATTGGCCCAACTCGGCCGCCCGCGAATCGACGTTGTGATGACCGTGTCCGGCATCTTCCGCGATCTGTTTAGTCCAACCGTGCAGTTGCTCGATAAAGCAGTTCGGTTGGTGGCCCAACTCGATGAACCACTCGAATCAAACTACGTTCGCAAACACGTGCTGCAACAGGTCGAGCAGGATGCATGCGATCTGGACGATGCCGCGGTGCGCGTGTTTTCAAATGCGCCGGGTAACTACGGCACGAACGTGAATTTCATGGTGATGGATTCGCAGTGGGAACGCGAAGAGACACTCGGAGATCTGTTCGTGACGCGCAAGTGTTTTGCGTACGGTCGCGATTCGAAGGGGCGCGCGATCGAGGGCAGGGAAGCGCGTGTGGCGATGGACCGTGCGCTCGCGCGTGTCGAGGCGACGTACCAAAACATCGACACGTTCGAGATCGGGCTGACTGATGTGGACCACTATTTTGAGTATCTCGGCGGCGTGTCGAAGGCAGTCGAGAAACGTGCGAAGGCGCGGCCCGCGATCTATTTGTCTGACTCGCTTTCGCGTGAAGTGAAGATTCGGACACTCGAAGAGACTGTGCGTCTGGAAACGCGCGCGAAGACGCTGAATCCGAAGTGGTACGAAGGGATGTTGAAGCACGGCTTCAGAGGCGTGGCGGAGATCGAGAATCACGTGTCGAATACTTTCGGGTGGAGCGCAACGGCGGATGCAGTTGACGATTGGATTTACTCGGAAGTGGCGAACACGTTTTTGTTCGATGAGTCGATGCTGGAGCGTTTGCGAGATCTGAATCCGCACTCCGCGCACTCCCTGGTCCAACGTTTGTTGGAAGCGAATGGACGCGGGTATTGGGACGTTGAAGATGATGTGCTGGAACGGTTGCGCGACATCAGCCGCAGTCTCGAAGATCAACTTGAAGGCGTAGCGTGAATATTACTGTCCTGTACGTTGGTTCGAGCTTACTGGCGCCGCTGAAGAGTGCGGAGCGCGAGATCAATCGTGTGCACAAGCTTGAACTGCGTGTGGCGGCGTACAACTTCGGCTCGCCTCTGAGTGATCGCGAGTGGGCGGAAGTCGAAGCAGATCTCGAAGTGGCGAATATTATCTTTGTGATTCACGTGATGGATGGCGAGAACGCCACGCGCCTCGTTTCCGCGCTCGATGAGTCGCGTCACGACGCAGTGATCGTCATCAACTGCATGCCCGAGCTGATGCGATGCACGCGTATGGGACGGCTCGACATCGCCGCGTTTAATGGACAGAACGGGAAGGGTGGAAGGCTTCTGCGGTCAGTGGGTTCGTGGGTTGGGAGTCATGCCAGCAGGCGCGGTAAGTCGGATAAACGCAGTCACACGAAATATCTGAAACTAGTCGATCGCCTGCCGGGAATTCTTCAGTTTGTTCCGACGGCTGGTGCGCTTACTGACGCGAAACACTATCTCTATTTGTTCTGTTATTTCCTGCAACCGACGCCGGCAAACATTCAGTCGATGCTCCTTTATGCGCTGGTCCACTATGCTTCGGTAAAAGCCCACGTTCCAAAGCCGGAGCAGATGCCGTCGGTGGCGATCTATCACCCGAAGGCGCGAGGGCTGTTTCGATCGTTTGCTGAGTATCGGAAGTGGTACCGGAAGCCGCTCGACTCTGATGCGACTGTCGGGTTGTTGCTCATGCGTCCGCAAGTGATCAGTAAAACGACCAAACATTACGACGCGCTGATTGAATCAATCGAAGCTGAGGGGCTGAGCGTGATTCCCGCGATTGCGACGCTCATGGACAACCGTGAAGCGGTCGCGAAGTTTTTTGTCGAGACAAGGAAGCCGCGAGTTAGCCAAATCGTGTCGCTCACCGGTTTCAGTTTTGTTGGTGGGCCGGCGATGAACGACAATGCTGCGGCTGCGGAGTTCTTGCGTGAACTGAACCTTCCGTATCGTTCGGCAGTCAGTCTCGACACGCAAACGATCGAAGCGTGGAGTGATTCGCAAACGGGACTGAATCCGGTTCAGGCCGGGATGCAGATCGCGATACCTGAGATCGACGGCGCGACCGAGCCGTTTATTTACGGTGGCATTCCCGCGCGCGGCCAGGAACCGGTCGCGCTCGAAGATCGATGCCATCGTTTAGCGCGACGTCTGAAGCGTTGGCATCGCTTGCAGACCGCGCCGCGCGATCAGATCAAACTCGCGCTCGTGTTGTTCTGTTTTCCTCCTAATAAAGGAAACATCGGCACGGCTGCTGATCTCGACGTCTTTCCGGGTCTGTTTGACGTGCTTCAACGACTGAAGGCTGAGGGTTACTCAGTTGAACTGCCCGATTCCGCTGACGATCTTCGAGCGAGACTATTGGGCGGAAACTCGGAGAGCTTCGGCGCGCCGGCTAACGTCGCTTATCGAATGAGCGTTCAGGAATATCGTCGACACTGTCCTTACGTCACAGGCGTCGAGCGCGACTGGGGCAGGGCGCCGGCATCGATAAACATCCAGGGAATCGCGCTCGGCAATGTATTTATTGGCGTGCAGCCCACGTTTGGCTTCGAAGGCGATCCGATGCGTCTGATGATGGCGCGCAGCGGTTCGCCGCATCACGGCTTTATGGGCTTCTACACGTATCTCTCGAAGGTATGGAATGCCGACGGCGTCATTCACTTCGGCACACACGGCGCGCTGGAGTTCATGCCCGGCAAACAGATCGGGCTCTCGGGCGAGTGTTGGCCGGATCGATTGATAGACGAGTTGCCGAACTTCTATATCTACAGCGTAAACAACCCTTCCGAAGGTTCAATCGCCAAGCGCCGCTCCTACGCCGAACTCATTTCCTATCTCACACCCCCCATTGAAAACGCCGGCCTCTATCGCGAACTCGCCGCCCTCAAAGACCTCGTCATGGCCTACCGCCAATCCAACAACGACACGGAACGCGCCCGCCTCTACGCCTCCATCGAAGAACTCAGCACCCAAACCAATCTCTCGCCACAATAAGGACAAAGGCACACAATCACGCGCGCTTATTTGCTAACGCCGAAGGCGTTCGCTAATTTTAGCCCAGAGTTGGAAGCGTAGCGACAACTCTGGGTATCCAATGCTACACTCGCGGTCCAACCCTGTAAGGGTTAAGACCTCACAAGGAGACTACCCTCACGATGGCTCAATCACTCGCGCGTCTGTGGACGCATCTGATCTTCTCAACTAAAAATCGTTATCCATTCCTTACAGACAAGGTTTTGCGTGCGGAAATGCATGCGTATCTTGCAGAGGTGCTTCGCAATCATCACTGCGAAACACTGATCGTTGGTGGTGTCGAGGACCACACCCACAGCTTGTTCGCTCTCTCAAAGGACGCTGCCGATTGCAAACATTGTGAAGGAGGTTAAGAGAACGTCCTCCGGATGGGTCAAAGAAACATGGCCGAAGGTTGCAAAATTTTATTGGCAGGGTGGTTACGCAGCGTTCTCTGTTAGTCAGTCAAATCTTGTTGACGTATTCGTTACATCGAGAATCAGGAAGAACATCACAAACGTGTCACGTTCCAGGACGAGTATCGCGCCTTTTTGAAAGCATATGGAATCGAGTACGACGAGCGATACGTTTGGGAATAGTAGCGGAAGGAACCCTTACAGGGTTGAACGCTTGGTTTGATTTGTATATACCCAGAGTTGTCGCTGGCGTTCCAACTCTGGGCTGAAATTAGCGAACGCCTTCGGCGTTAATGCGTTGCTTGTCTGCCTTTTTGTGGCTGATGACTCTTTCACGGAACTCGCGTGGGGAGACGCGGTGGATGAAGGTCTCGATACCATCAATCGTAATCACCGGAATGTCGTACCTGTATTTGCTCAGCAACTCCTCATCCGTTTCGATGTTGATCTCATCTAAAACAAATTGATCGTCACACCCGGCGCCCATGATCGCCGCTTTCGCCTCGTCGCAAAGGTGACAGCCGGGGCGCGAATAAATGATTACGTGCGCTTTAGACATCGATACTTCTTGCCAGCCAATTGGGAAATTAGGTATAAATAACGCTGCCGACCATATTATATTTTGTTTTTTGTTAGGTGCGGCGCTCTTCATGTTTAAGCTAATAATTCGGTTTACTGCACAGAGAGGAATCCCTGTTCTGAGTCAAGTTGTATAGTCTCTCTCTCGTAGTAAAGTCGAAGTGTACCCACGGGTAGTTCGCAGCACCTGGCAATTCGGAATTGATTTGACGGAGGTCTGGACTTGGATACTCAAGCCGATCAATTGTCCGCCTCAAGTGTAGGCACAACGGCTCCACGCGCGCCCGCAGCCGCTGTCGTCGAGGGCACTACTGATCCGCCCGTGAACAAAATGCGACGCCGGATCGTGTGGGCGACCGTCGCCGGCTCCTTAATCACTTTCTTCCTGATGTTCGTGCGGTTTTTCCTGCCGCGCTCAATTCTCGAACCTTCCAGCATCTTTCGTATCGGATCGCCAAACGATTACGCAATCGGCGTCGATACCAAATGGCAGCAACAATATCGAATCTGGGTGACAAGAACGTCCGATCGACTCTTCGTCATCTACGCACGTTGCACTCATCTCGGCTGCACGCCCGACTGGAAGGCGAGTGAAAATAAGTTCAAATGCCCGTGCCATGGCAGTGGTTACGATAGTGAAGGCATTAACTTCGAAGGCCCGGCGCCGCGCCCGATGGATCGCGCGAAGGTGATATTGGACGCGGAAGGGCAGATCGTCGTCGACACCGGGACACTTTACGAATGGCCAAAGGGTGCGAAGAGCCATTTTGACGATGAAGGCGCGTTCATCAGAGTCTGAAGCCGCGGATTTCAAATGGACAACGATCCTAAAGACGAGAAAAAACAGCTCACAGCGGGTGAAGAAGACAACCGCAGCATGATCGAGCGCGTGAAGGAGGGCGGCCAAGCCCTCAAGCAGCGCGCGATGGATGAGGCGAAGGAATACAAGGATCCGCAGGACACGCAACTGTGGAAGTCGATCTTCCGTGTCTCGCATGATCGCTCCGATCCGCGCAATCGTTCGCTCGCGATTCTTTCAAATGTCTTCCTGCACTTGCATCCGGCCAAGATTAATCGCGACGCAGTGCGTTACCCGTTTACGTGGGGCATGGGCGGTATCACGTTCTATCTTTTTATCGTGCTGACGTTTACTGGCGTGCTGTTAATGTTTTACTACCACCCCACGAAGGTCGACGCGTTTCGCGACATTCTTTATCTCGAGCACGACGTGCCTTTCGGAAAACTGCTGCGGAACATGCATCGGTGGGCCGCGCACCTGATGGTGATCACAACCTGGCTGCACATGTTTCGCGTCGTGCTGACCGGTTCTTACAAGCGGCCGCGGGAGTTTAACTGGTGCGTGGGCGTCGTTTTGCTCGTGCTGACGCTGCTCTTGTCGTTCACCGGATATCTTTTGCCGGACGATCAACTCGGGTTCTGGGCGGTGACAGTCGGCACGAACATGGCGCGTGCGACGCCGATGCTGGGTCACGAAGGTCCGTTCGGACCGCAGTTAGGTTTGACTGCTTACAACGACGTGCGATTTGGTTTACTCGGCGGCTCGATAGTCGATTCAAACGCCCTGCTGCGTTCATATATCTGGCACTGTATCGGAATTCCGCTGGTGGCTTCAATCTTTATGGCGGTTCACTTCTGGCGCATCAGGAAAGACGGAGGCATCTCCGGGCCTGCGCCGGTGGTGCTCGAGTCGGAGGTTAAAGCGATAGCTAAGAAGAAATGATTGACCTGCGGCCCTCTGCGTATCCCTGTGTCCTCTGCGTTGAGGGGCGCTTAAAAACGCAGAGCACGCAGAGATACGCAGAGGCCGAAGAGAAGAACTAAAATGCGAAGACTGCTTAATAAATGGACCTTCTTGATAGTGTGTCTGCTGATCGTTGTACTCTGGGCGATCAACGTTCGCGACTGGCACCAGCTTTGGACCATCTCTTCGGCGCCTGACAACATCCCGATCGTGGCGATGCTGTTTCTCGTTCCGTTTTTTACGTGGATGGGAATCAGCCAGGCGATGAAGAACGACCGCCTTATCACCGAACTCGAAGCAGATCCGAAACTGGCGAAGACGCATCATCGCAAAGTCGAGCCATGGCGTCCGGGTTGGGCACGAGAGCTACACGTTTGGCCCTACCTGGTTCGAATTGAGTTTCTTGCCACCGTGATCGTCACGGTGGTTCTTTTTGTCTGGTCAATCACACTCAACGCTCCGCTCGAAGAACCCGCAAATCCCAACCTGACGATGAATCCGTCGAAGGCGCCGTGGTACTTCCTCGGACTACAGGAAATGCTGGTCTACTTCGATCCGTGGATCGCGGGCGTCGTGATGCCGTCAGTCATCATGATCGGATTGATGGTCTTCCCGTACGTCGACTCGAATCCACTCGGCAACGGTTATTACACACTGAAACAGCGACGCTTTTCGCTGTTGATGTTTGGCTGGGGCTTTTTGATGTGGATTCTTTTGATCGTGATCGGCACGTTTATTCGTGGACCAGGCTGGATCTGGTTCTGGCCGGGACAAACGTGGGATCACAACGCAGTGGTTTTCGACAAGAACGTCGACCTGCACGATCTGCTCGCACAAAAGTTTGGCCTGCACTTCCTGGCCACGGATGTCGGCAAGTTTATTTTTGGCTTACTTGTTGTGGGCGGCTTTTATATAGTCGGCGCGCTCTTCTTTCACTGGTTAATGACGGTTGACTTCAAGAAGATTAGGTTCCGGCGACCGTTTGGCAAGAATCTTTTTCCGAAGAACGAGTTTGAACAGAAGCTCCTGGCTCGCACCAGTCTGCTTCAATATTTAACGTTTCAGTTTTTTGCGGTGAGCGTGTTGCTGGCGCTGCCAGTCAAACTCTTTTTACGTTTGGCTTTCACCATCAAGTACGTGTGGGTAATTCCCTGGATCAATGTCAATTTCTGAGTTGTGCGGAGGTTAGATCATAGTGGCTGATTCACCAGCACCTGGCGAGTCGTTGGTCAAAAAAGAAGCCGATCTGCCGGCTAACGATCCAATCGTGAGCAGCTCAACCAGCGGTTGGATGCTGATGTCTGCGCTGCTGCTTACAATCTCGATTGCGTGGGCACTTTACGACGAAGCGTTCGGACAGCGTCCCTGGAAGGGAATGCAGAAGGAGTTTGTCAGTCGCTACACGAGCTATCTCGATCGCATTAAGGGAAACGCCGGAAAGACTGAAGCGGAGCTCAAGGAGAGTCCTGAGTATCAACAGCTCGACGCCGAAGCAAACGCCGCTCGCACTGAAGTTGATCCCGAGATAAAACAGATTGACGCCGAAGTCGCAGTCATTCAGAAAAAACTCGACGCGGTCACCGATCCATTTCAAAACCAGCGTGGCCGTCTGACTGTCATCAACTACAACATCGAGACTTCGAACGGTTCCGCAAAAGATCGTTATCGCCGGCAAGCGGACGCAAAGAGGCAGGAAGTCGTTCGTATCGACCTGCCTACTGACGATGGAAATTCGACCCAAACTCAGAACTTCAAATACGCTGAGCTGGAAGCACTTTACAACGAGCTTCGCGACAAAAAAGCCGAGAGTCTCGGTAAAAAAGCCGAACTGCTGAAGACGCCCTCCGAGCTCGCGAAAAAGCGCGACGACTATCTCAAGAACCAGTTGATTGGTCTCGGCCCAACTGCAATCGAGGGCCTGAAAACCAAGATGGCTGCTTACGACTACTCGATTCTCGGCCATCAGATCAGCGTTAACGCTTACAACATCGTCGACCGTTGCGAGGTTTGTCACGCAGGCATTCGCGAGCCACTCGAGTTAACGCCGGCGAGTCTCGTTGGTCCAAGTGGTCAGCCTGATCGACTTTCGCGCGCGTTTGCAAGCCATCCGGACCGCGAAATACTTCAGCTTCACAATCCGGAGAAGTTTGGTTGTTCAAGTTGTCACTGGGGCAACGGTCGTGCGACCACCAGCGAAGTTAAAGGACACGGCCGCCATCGTTTCTGGCTCTGGCCCATGTTTGAGAAAGAGAACACTGAAGCGGGCTGCCAGCAGTGTCACGCAAAGGATCGAGTGACGCAGGGAGCGGAGACACTGAATCTCGGCCGCGATCTCTTCATGCAGCGCGGCTGTATGGGTTGTCATCGTTATGAAGGATTCGATCGCGAGACTGACTCGTTAGCAGCAACACGCCAACAGATCGGACAACTTGAAGACCAGATCAAAGCCAACGAGAAACAGATCCGCGCAGACACAGAAGCGCAGCCGGAGAACATCAGCGAAGACGAGGTGAAGCGGCTTTTAGCGCATGCTGAGAGTTTACGCGTAACAAACAGTCTGCTCGCGGCGCGTATCGACCAGATGAACCTGCAAGCAAAGTACCTGATGCAGGATCAGAAGAAAGTTGGACCAAACCTCAAAGACGTGCGCGTGAAGTTGCGCAAGGAATGGGTGCCGGTCTGGTTGCACAACCCGCAGGCGTTTCGACCCGACACGAAGATGCCCGTTTTCTGGCGCTTCGGCACGCTGCCCGAAGGCACGCCCGGTGCGAACATGCGCGACAAGGATGGCGAGGATCAGATCCAGGCAATCGCTGCTTACCTCTGGCAGGATAGTTTCGATACGAAACTGCCCCAGCAGTCGCAGGGCAATGCCCAACATGGTAAAGAGTTGTTCGAAGGTCGCGGCTGTCTCGCGTGTCACTCAATCGGCGAAGGCGACAACAAGATCGGTGGTCACTTCGCCGCCAACTTGCAGCGCGTCGGCGAAAAGGCGAACTTCGATTACATCGTGCGCTGGATTCACAACCCGCGCGAACGCGTCGCGCCTTACTGTCCAAAAGAAAAACGCGATCTGACCGCGGAAGACTACGCGAAGAAGAATTTGCCGTTTGTCTTTGACACTGAACTGCACTCGCGCTGCCCGAATGATGGCGCGGAGTTGCAGGTGCAGAACATGACGGTAATGCCTAACTTCCGCCTGTCTGAATCAGACGCGCGCGACATCGCCACTTATCTCTTCTCGCTTTCATCGCCGCCGAGTTATGAGTCAGCGGCGTTCATGGACGACGCTAACCTGAAAGAGAAAGGACGTCTGCTGATCAAGCAATACGGCTGCGCCGGTTGTCATGAGATCAAAGGCTTTGAAGACGAACAGCGTATTGGTAAAGAATTGACTGTCGAAGGCGCGACCCCGATCGAGCGTCTCGACTTCGCACTACAAACCAAACACGCTGAAGAAGGTCTCGATCCACTGAAACTGCATCCGGATGAGAAAGAAGAAAAACCCTGGTACAACCACAAAGGATTTTTCGAACATAAGATCACGCAGCCGTCGATCTATGACGAAGGCAAAGAGAAAGATCCAAAAGATCGACTGCGCATGCCGCAGCCTTACTTGACTCCGGAATGGCGCGTTGCCCTCGCGACGTTCCTCATGGGCAGTGTCGGTTCTGAGGGCGCCAATGTTCCGAGTTCACTCTTCTACAACCCGCAGGATCAGCGTCGCCAGGATATTCAAAACGGTTGGTGGGTGGTCAAGAAGTACAACTGCATGGGTTGTCACCAACTCCAGGTCGGACAGCGTTCGGTAGTGATGGATTTGCCGTTCTACCAGACACCGGAAGGTAAGGATCTACTGCCGCCGCGTTTGACGAGTGAAGGTGCGCGTGTCGATCCGGCATGGTTGTTGAGGTTCCTGCACGATCCGTCACTCAGCGGTGAAAAGACGCCGGAACAGGCAAAGCAGATCGCGGCCTTGCCGTCGTCGAGTCCGCAACCATCAGCGTCACCGCAACCAGGAGCGAGTCCGGCAGCAAACAATCAAACAGCGCATTTGCTGCCGCAGCCCGGATTGGATCGCAATGGCGTGCGCCCGTATCTACAGTTCCGCATGCCGACGTTCAACTTCTCGCCGAATGAATTGCAGATGCTGGTGCGATTCTTCATGGCGATGTCCGGCCAGCAGGATCCATATATCAAGGAGCCCATGCGGCCGCTGACCGAGGAGGAGAAGCTCGTTGCACGGCAGATGTTTACTTCGGGAACGCCGTGTTTGAAGTGTCATATCACGGGCGATCCCGGACACGATGCGAAAGCGATCGCGCCTAACTTCCTGTTGGCGTCAGAACGTTTGAAACCTGACTGGACGTTCCGCTGGTTGTTGGATCCATCGCAGATCAGTCCCGGCACGGCGATGCCGAGTGGACTGTTCCGTCACGAAGGCGAGCGTTGGGTCATCAACTTGCCCAACCCGCCGGCGAGTGCGAATGCGTACATGGACGATCATGCGCGACTGCTGGTTCGATACATGTTCCTGTTGAATCCGGACGAGCAGCGCCGCTTGCTGGCCGAAGGCCCTGCGACAACCGCAGCGCCGACTGCGGCAACAACACAGCATCACGCGCAGGCGAAACGTAAGCGCAATCACGCGCGTGTGAGAGTTCGTAAGTTTGCAGCTTTGGGACGCCAGGCAGCGTCGGCATTACGAAACTAACGTCCCTGCTGCGTTTAATACTGTAGACATAAGCGTGCTACAGTTAACGAGAAAGTTATCTTAGTTTGGAGGAATTGATCATGAATAAGCAGACAAAGGTCTGGCTTGTGTTATCGATTGCACTGTCTCTGCTAGCGATTTCAAATTCGTGTGGTGGTAATAAGACTGAAGGTCCGGCGGCTAACGCCAACGGTGGCGCAGCAACCGCACAAAAATGGACCGGCGGAACCGGTACTATTAGCGGCGTGGTTTCTTTCAACGGCACGCCTCCAGCTCCGACAAAGATCGACACGGCGGCCGATCCGGTCTGCGGCCAGAAGAATCCGAACCTGACGACTGACACCACCGTCGTAAAGGACGGCAAGCTCGCCAACGTGTTTGTCTATATCAAAGATGGAACCGTCGAAGGCGGCAAGAAACTTGCTGATTACACTTGGGACACGCCGACCACGGAAGTCCAGCTCGATCAGAACGGTTGCCACTACGCGCCACATGTGCTGGGCGTCATGGTCAATCAAAAGCTCAAGATCACAAACAGCGACGCGACTCAGCACAACATTCACCCGACGCCTAAGCTGAACCAGGAATGGAACCAGACGCAACCTAACGGTGCGCCTCCGATCGAAAAGGCTTTCAATCGAGCGGAAGTTCTCATTCCGGTTAAGTGCAACCAGCATCCGTGGATGAAGGCTTACATCGGCGTGATGAAGACCCCGCTCTTCGCCGTCAGCAGCGACACAGGCGCTTATGAAATCAAGGGCGTGCCGCCGGGTAAATACACGGTCATCGCATGGAGAGAAGGTCAGACTCCGGAAGAGAAGCCGATGGAAGTAACGGTGACGGCGAACGGAAGCGCGAAGGCTGACTTCAGTTTCGGCGCTGCGGCAACCAGCTCGATCAAGCCGTCGTTGCAGATGATGCCGGCGCTGGAAATTCCGGTGGCAGGCAAACATTAAAGACTTGTTAGAAGGTTTCACGCAAAGGCGCAAAGAAGGACGCCAAGACACAAAGAAAAACTTAGCGCCTTGCGTCTTCCTTGGCGCCTTTGCGTGAAGCTGCTGTATCGAATTAATGAACAAGGGTCTTAATCGTTTCGCTATTCTCGTCGCTTGCGCGACGTTTTTCTTGATCATTGCCGGGGCGCTGGTTACGAGTCACGATGCCGGACTCGCTACGCCCGACTGGCCGCTTTCAAACGGACAGGTCTTCCCGAAGATGGTTGGTAACCTCTTCTGGGAGCACGGGCACCGGATGGTTGCGACCACTGTCGGCATGCTGACGATCGTTCTCCTGATCTACATACTTGTGAAAGAGAAGCGATCGTGGGTGCGTAAGCTCGGCGTCTTTGCTTTGCTCGCGGTGATCGCGCAGGGATTGCTCGGTGGTTTGACAGTAAAACTGATGCTGCCGCTCGCGGTTTCGAGTGCACACGCGACACTGGCGCAACTTTTCTTCTGTACAACAGTCAGCCTGGCTGTGTTCACTTCGAGGAGTTGGATCGAAGCGCGAACGATCGAGGAAGAGAAGGGGACTTTGCCGCTCCGTTACTTGTGCACTGCGGCGCTCGTGACGATCTTCGTGCAACTGATTCTCGGTGCGACTTTGCGTCACTCGGCTACGTGGGATCAGCGCCTGCCTGTTGAACTGGTAGTGACGCACATTCTTGGCGCGGTCGCAGTCACGATGGCACTCGGTAGCGCGGGGTTAACGGTATTGAGACGTCACAAGGGTGAGAAGTTCCTGACACGTCCGGCGACGATTGCGCTTTCGCTGTTAGTGGTCCAGTTATTTCTCGGAGTGGCGGCGTATTTAACGCGTCTTAGATCGCCGGGCGAGCCGCAGCCACTCAATCCGATGGTTGGGATCACCGTCGCGCACGTCGCGTGCGGCGCGCTTGTTTTTGTAAGCACGATCGTGTTGACGCTGAGAACATATCGAGTCTTGCCGGCCGGTGATGAACAATCGATCCTGGCCGCGAGACCACAAGAGTCATAGGGTACTTAATGGAAGAGTTTGCTATCGATTTGCGCAGTTCGGCGGTTGCGGTTGTCGAGCGGACGCGTCTGTCTTTCCGTGAGCGAGTGGCGGCGTACGTCGAACTGACGAAGCCGCGCATCACGTTTCTGATCGTGCTTACGTCTGCGGCGGGCTTCGCACTCGCTTCAGTCGGGCATGTCGACTACCTCGCGATGCTGCGAGCCCTCATCGGTATCGGACTCTTGTCATCCGGAATCGCAACGCTCAATCAATATGCAGAACGCGAACTCGACGGCTTGATGCGTCGCACCGCGAACCGTCCGCTGCCGGCGGGTAAACTTGCGCCATGGGAAGCGCTTGCATTCGGTGCGGGCATCACGATCCTCGCTGAAGTTTATCTGCTCGTGCTCGTGAATCCGTTGAGCGCGTTGCTTGGTCTGACAGTCATCGCCGGTTATTTGTTCGCTTACACTCCGCTGAAAACGCGCACGACACTCTCGACTCTCGTCGGCGCTTTTCCGGGCGCGGTGCCACCATTGATCGGCTGGACCGCGGCGCGTGGATCGATCAGTCTCGAAGGCTGGATCCTGTTTGCGATTCTTTTTCTCTGGCAGTTCCCACACTTCCTCGCGATCGCATGGATGTATCGCGAAGACTACAGTCGCGCAGGCATTCTCATGCTGCCGGTGGTTGAACCCGACGGCCGCGTGACCGCGCAACAGATCGTCGCTTACACGCTGATGTTGTTGCCGGTAAGCCTGCTGCCAACGTTGATGGGAATGTCAGGAAAAATCTACTTCGCCGGAGCGATTGTGCTCGGACTGCTTTTTCTCTACAGCAGTTTGCGAGCGGCATTTTCGATGTCGCGGCAACACGCACGCCGTTTGTTGCTGGCGTCCGTACTCTACTTGCCGCTGCTGTTTATCTTGATGGTTTTGAATACTTAGTTAGTTAGTAAGCCCACGAATTAACAGATCAGACACCAAAGGAGATGTAACCGATGGGACGAGTTCTGGCGGTTATTATCTGGATTATCACGCTGCTGTCGGTGCTCTTGTTTGTCAGCGGAAAATGGTGGTTTCCAGCCGCGATTTCCGAACATGCTCCAGCCCTGGACCGGCAGTTCATGATCACGATAGTGGTGGTTGGCATTGCTTTTACTGCCGCGCAGATCGGGCTCGGCTGGATGGTCTGGAAGTATCGGGACACCGGCAGCGCCACCGACAGGGCCGTCTATTCTCACGGCAGCAATCGTCTGGAAGTTGTCTGGACGGTGATCACTGCAATCATCTTCATCAGTCTCGGAGTGATGGGCCAGAGCGTCTGGGCATCGTTGCGACTGCACGATGCGCCTCCGGGTTCTTACACGGTCGAAGCCGTGGCGCAACAGTTTCAATGGAACTTCCACTACGCCGGCAAGGACGGCAAGTTTGGTCGCACCGATCCGAAGTTCATTGACGACGGCAGCCTGAACTTCGTCGGGCTTGATAATTCCGATCCGAGTGCTGCTGACGATGTCGTAACGAGCACGATTGCGGTCCCGGTCAATCGTCCGGTTGAACTGCGGCTGCGATCGAAAGACGTCATTCACAATTTCTGGGTACCGCAACTACGCTTCAAACAGGATCTTGTTCCCGGCATGGAGATCAAGGTCCATTTCACTGCCAACAAGATCGGAAGCTATGAGCTCGCCTGTGCGGAATTGTGCGGACAGCTTCACTTCAAGATGAGGGGCTTCATGCTCGTCCTGCCTGAGGAAGAAATTCAGGCGCTACAGGCGATGCCGCAGGAGCAGTTTCAGACGCACATTCAGGAACTGCTGAAAAAGTATCCATTGCCGACCTATCAATAGACCATATTTCAGAAACGACGAGGAGACGGACAGATGTCAGTTGAGAGTCACGAAGGCGTGCACCGGCACCCGGCACCGACGGGCTTCATACGTAAGTACATCTTCAGCGTGGACCATAAGGTCATCGGCATCCAGTACATCATGCTGGCGCTGGCGGCTGTGGCGGTCGGCATGACCATGTCGCTGCTGATGCGATTGAACTTGTCCTGGCCGGGCACGCATTGGCCCATCCTGGAAACACTGTTTCCAACCGGCGCGCCGCAGGGAGTGATGACGCCTGAGTTTTACCTGTCACTCGTCACCATGCACGGCACGATCATGGTCTTCTTCGTGCTGACGACGGCGCCGCAGGGTGGTTTCGGCAACTACTTCCTGCCAATCCAGATCGGCGCGGAAGACATGGCGTTTCCAACGCTCAACATGCTTTCGTTCTGGGTGACCTTAGTCGGCTTCATCGTCATCCTGCTCGCGATCTTCGTCGAAGGCAATCAGGGCATCGGCGAATGGTTTGCGGCGAACCTTGGACCATCGTTCGCAGGCGGCAGCGGCACCGTTGGACCAATAGGCGGATGGACTGGTTACGCGCCGTTGAGTGCGCTCGGTAAGATCGCCGGTCCCGGCCAGGGCGCCGGCATGAACCTCTGGGTCATCAGTATCGCGATCTTCTGCGTTGGTTCGTTGCTAGGCGCGTTGAACTTCATCACGACCTTGCTGAACATGCGCACGAAGGGCATGTCGTTGATGCGCATGCCGCTCACCTGCTGGGCGTGGTTTACGACCGCGGTGCTGGCGTTGTTGTCGTTCCCGGTGTTGCTCGGCGGCGGCATTCTGTTGCTGCTCGATCGTATCGCCGGAACGAGTTTCTTCATCCCGAGCGGACTGTACGTCAGCGGCTTGCTCTCGGGCACGAATCCAAACTTCCCGTTGCACACCGGTGGTTCGCCAATACTGTGGCAACACCTCTTCTGGTTCTTTGGTCATCCTGAGGTTTACATCGCGATTCTGCCCGGCATGGGTGCGACGTCACACATTCTCGCGACGTTCGCACGGAAGCCTGTGTTTGGTTATCGCGCGATGGTGTTTGCCATCTTCGCGATCGGACTGCTCGGGTTCTTTGTATGGGGCCACCACATGTTCATCAGTGGCATGAGCCCTTACTCAGCCATCGCGTTTTCAGTATTGACGCTTTCGATCGGCGTTCCTTCGGCAGTCAAGACGTTCAACTGGCTCGGCACACTTTGGGGGGCGCGCATTCGCTTTACCACGGCGATGTTGTTTGCGCTCGGATTCGTGTCGTTGTTTGTTGCGGGTGGTATCACCGGATTGATACTGGGGCAGAGCTCGCTCGATCTGGCAATGCACGACACTTACATCGTCACTGCTCACTTCCATCTCGTAATGGGCGTGGCGTCAATCTTCGGCATGTTTGCGGCGCTCTACTTCTGGTTCCCAAAGATGTTTGGGCGCTTCATGAACGAAACCGTCGGGAAAATCCACTTCTGGTTCACCTTTATCGGCGTCTATACGATCTTTGTGCCGATGCACATCATGGGCATCGTGGGTATGCCGCGTCGCTATTCGAGCTTTACTGAGTACCGGTTTCTGGACACTCTGCACCCGCTTGTGGTGCTCGTGTCAGTCGCAGCTGTGATCACGATCATTGCGCAGATCCTTTTCTACTTCAACGTGTTCTGGAGCATCTTCAAGGGCAAGAAAGTCACCAGTGACAATCCGTGGGAGGCAACGACGCTCGAATGGACCACTGCGACGCCGCCGCCACACGACAACTTTGCCGGCGTGCTGCCGACGGTTTATCACGGACCATACGAGTTTGCAGTTCCCGGAGCGCCGAATGATTACGTAATGCAGACCGATGTCGGCGCCGACCTGCCGAGCGGTAATGGCCACAATGGTCACAAGCACTAAGAAAGTAACGAACAAGGGGCTCGGTTCCGGCGGGAAATTTCCCGGACCAAACGGTAAGAAACCAGGCGGGAATGGATGGCACGGCGGGGACCACTCGAAACCGAAGTTTTCCCCGTCCAGCTACCGGATCACAATGTGGGTCATACTGGCCGCCGTTGTGATGATGTTTGCAGCGCTTTCGAGTGTGTATGTCATGTCGTCTGAAGAGCAGCGGCGGCCGGTGGCGATGCCGCACATGTTCTTCGTCAGCACGATACTGATTCTGGTAAGCAGTGGAACTTACCAGAGAGCCAAGCGATCTTTGCAACAAGACAGTTTGCACACGCACAAGCGCTGGTTGTTGGTGACGCTCGTGTTGGGTCTCGGATTTCTGACGTCGCAACTGATCGGGTGGCGCGAGCTTGCGAACGCCGGTGTTTACTTTTCCGGTCATCCGCGCAGCACGTTTTTCTATCTCGCGACGGCGCTGCACGGCGCGCACCTTGTCGGCGGCATCGGGTTGGTTTTGTACATACTGCTGCGAAGCCTTCGAGCCGTGTGGCCGTTGCAGATTGAAAAAAACCTGACGTTGACCGGAATCGTCGGACTTTACTGGCACACGATGGACGGCATCTGGCTCTGGCTCTTTGGACTGTTATTGATCTTTAGATAAGTCAGAGCGTCGTACTTGGATACGGTCAGTACCACCTCGCGGTAGCGGGTGGGTAGATGGTCCGCTTGCAATATTGCTATTGAGTTTTGAATCGGTTGGTTGACCCACCCGCTACCGCGAGGTGGGTACTGACCGTATCCAAGTAGGTAAATTATGGACGTTGCAATTAATTCTGATACACCGACGGGGAATCGTTATCGAATCGGCATGCTCGTGACGCTCGCGTCGATCGCGATGTTGTTCACATCGCTCTCGAGCGCCTATATCGTGCGTTCTGGTTTGACTGACTGGTTCCCGATCGCGGTCCCGCGCGTGATGTTCGGCAGCACGGCGTTGCTGCTGCTCGCCAGCGTGTCGATTGAAATCGCGAGACGAAAGCTCAAGCAAAACTCGTCGGCAAGTTACAACCGTTATCTATCGCTGACCGTTCTGCTTGGTCTCGGCTTTCTGGCTTCGCAACTAATCGCGTGGCGACAACTAGCCCAACAGGGACTCTACATCTCGACACATCCGCACAGTTCGTTCTTCTACCTGCTGACTGGTGTACACGGCGTTCACGTCGCCGGCGGTTTGTTAGGACTCGGTTTCTTGTGGCTACGTTCACGTCGTTACGCGGAAGAACCAGCGCGACGACAAGGCATGGCGGACGCAGTATCGATTTACTGGCATTTCATGTTCGCTCTTTGGATCTACCTATTCCTACTCCTATTCCTTTGGAGGTGACAGTGAGCACTGAAGCACAGGTGGGACATTTCCCGGCAGTGGATTGGGAAGGCGGCGCTCTTCCTTATCGCGTGGGCCATCGCAAGTTGGGAATGTGGCTGTTCATCGTTTCCGACTCGCTGACGTTTTCGGCGCTGCTGATCGGCTACAGCTACTTGCGCGCGTCGAACGTCTGGCCGACTCCATTTCCTTTCTATCCGAGCATCGTCTTCTCGTCGGTCATGACTTTCTGCCTGCTGTCGTCGAGCTTGACGATGGTGTTTGGCGTGTCAGCGTCGAGTAAAGGCGACAAGGCAAAGGCGAGGAAGTGGATCCTGGCGACGATCTTTTTCGGCGTAACATTTATCGTGCTGCACTTGATCGAATGGCGTCACCTGATTCACGAAGGAATGCGGCCGTTCTACCTGCCCGAACACTGGGTGCAGACATTTACGACGACTGACGGCGTGCCACCGTCACCGCTGTTTGGCGCAACGTTCTTCACCATCACCGGACTCCACATGTTCCACGTCGCAACGGGCGCAGTTTACCTGCTGATCGTCGCGCTTCGCGTGAACAAGCTCAAACACGAAGACGTCGAGATCAGCGGCCTTTACTGGCACTTCGTCGACCTCGTCTGGATGTTTGTGTTCCCGCTGATTTACATCATGTCAGTTGACGTTGGCCATCACAGCGGTTTGTAGGCGGAGGAGAATCGATATGGACGCACACGCACACGCTGAAGAACATTTCGCCGGTACTAACAAACTGTTCATTTCGATCTGGGGCTGGCTGGTGGGGTTGACGCTGGTTGAGATCTTCCTGGCTTACAAGCCGATGCCCATCCACATCATGCTCATCGTGCTGCTTGGTCTTTCAATCATCAAGGCCGCGCTGATCGTGGCGTATTTCATGCACTTGAAGTTTGAGCGACTCAGTTTGATTCTGACGATTGTGCCAATGCTCATAGTTTGTATTATGCTTTTGTTTGTGTTCTTCCCCGACAGTTTTCGCTCGGCGGGACTGCGCTACAAGTTCAAAGAGACGCCACCAGTCGCGCCGGCGCCGGTTGAGGAGCCGTAATCATGAAGTTGAATTGGCAGCGAGCTTTGGTTTTGATTTGTGTGGCGGCCGCAATCGTGCTGTTGGCACATACCTACGCCGAAGCGCAGTGCTCGATGTGTCGCGCTTCGTTGACCAGCGTCACCAACTCGAGATTCATTCGCAACTTCAACATCGGCGTGCTGGTGCTGTTGGTGCCGCCGGTCTCGATCTTCTGTACGATCTTCGTTGTGTTAAGGAAGTATAAGAGCCACTGAATGGCTGACGATAATCCGCTGGCATTGGACGTTGAAAGACAAACGACACGAGGTCGTGTTTGCCCGCATTGCGGCGGCAAAATCATTCCTTCAAATCGCGCCGTCTACCAGAGTGGCGCAGATCCTGCCGGTTCATTTCCGTTGTGGCAGTGTGAACGATGTGGCTATGAAGAGGTCGGCGAGCGCCGTAAGCCCGCTGGAAAAGCGAAGCACTAACGAGTAGATCTAAATGAAAAGAGAACTCGGACTACTAAACTTGATCTGCCTGCTGGTCGCCCTCGGGTTTCTGGTGATGGCGATCATCAGCGTCATCAATTCGGGCGACTTTCTCACGATTGACAATCTCTTCATCATCACCGTCAGCCTCGTGATGGCATTGTTGTTTGCCATCAATCCCTTGCTTTACCTCAAATCCGAAGGACGGCTGCCACTGCCATTTGTGAAGAGGACTGAAGTAGCCGGGCGCGCTGGCGAATGGGGCACTGTCAGAGCTGCGACCGCACCGCCGCTACTCGACGCGAAAGGCCGCGCAGTTCCTCCGGATGTAAAAGCCATCGTCTCCAGGCTTGGGCCACAAGAAGGCACAAAAGGCACATAAAGATTTCCGATTACGTTTCTTACCTACCGCATCTCAATGCGTGTCTGAACGGCACGAGCGCGGTGTTACTGTTTTCCGGTTACACGTTTATCAGGTCGCGTAACGTTGCGGCGCATCGCGCCTGCCAGGTTAGCGCGCTCGTCGTGTCACTACTGTTTCTGGCTTCGTACCTTACGTATCACTACTACCACGGCACCACGCGTTTTCAGGGAACAGGGCTAGCTCGTCCGATCTACTTCACGATTTTGACCACACACACTATTCTGGCGATCGTGATCGTTCCGCTCGTGATCATCACGTTCTATCGCGCACTACGGCAGGACTTCGTGCGTCACCGGCGCATCGCGCGCATAACCCTCCCGCTGTGGCTGTACGTGTCGATCACTGGCGTGATCGTTTATCTTATGCTTTACCAGATTTATCCATCCTGAAGATGCCTGCTTCACGTCCCATCCTGGTGGTTGCTGTGCTGTTTGTAGCAGCGACTTGTCTCGCCTGGTACTTCTCATGGTTTGGGCGCGGGTTAACCAATGCCGACATCTCGCAGTATCTCGCTGACGAAAAGAATCCGCGTCACGTGCAACACGCTTTACTCCAGATTCAACAGCGCATAGACCGCGGTGATCCATCCGCAAAGAATTGGTACCCCCAGATCGTGGCGCTCAGTCAGAATCCGGAGACGGAGTTTCGACTCACCGTAGCGTGGCTAATGGGGTTTGATAACAAGGCGCCCGAGTTTCACGAGGCGCTTTTGAAATTGTTGAAGGATCCGGAGCCGATTGTGCGCCGGAATGCGGCCCTCGCGCTAGTGAGATTCCAGGATGGCAGTGGTCGAAAAGAGCTTGTCTCGGTGCTGCGTCCGTACGTGTTGCAAGCGCCCGTTGGCGGCGTAGTGATGAGCAGTATGTACGAGGGCTCAAGCGTGACGCGTCGAACATTACTCGCTCGCATTCAACAGCCTGACGGAAAAGTTGTCGAAGTTCGCTCACCTTTGCCCGGCCGCATCGCAAAGATCGAAAAGCCCAACGGCTCAGAGGTTTTGCACGCCGAGGATCTACTGACGATCAATTCCGACGAGGAAAGTGTTTGGGAAGCGTTGCGCGGGCTGGCGCTGGTTGGATGGCCGGAAGATCTGCCGCTGGTCCAGAGTTATGCGAATTCCAAAGACGCCTCCAAACGTGTTCAGGAACAGGCGAAACTTACAGTTCAGGCGATTAACGGCAGATTACACGAAGGGTAGCCTAAAAATAATCTCTCTTGAATCTATGTAATCTCTGGTTTAAGCCGGTGGCGCAGGCGGTGCGTCTGGAAGAATTATGCCGTGTACACCTTCCCAGTCGTCAGTTGGCACCATCTCGATCGCATCCCACGGACAACCATCGAGAAACGCGCCATCCGGACCTTTGCTCGTACACTTCTGGCAGCCAATGCAGAGGTAAGGATCGACCTCGATTCTTCCAAACGGCGGGTGGTCCTCATCGGGCACCCAGAACATGCACGCTTCGATCGGACAGTACTCGATACACGCGGGTGAACCGGAGCAACCGGTGCAGCAATCGGTGGTAATCGCGAGGATGCGCGGCCGCTTTTTTCTAGTGGCTTTGCCGTCGCCTTCCGACATTGGCCAGTGCTTGTCTACGATGTCGTACATTGCTCTGACTCTAACATAGCTTTGCGGAATTCCTCAACGATTTGTGTCAACGCGCTTCTTAGCTTGCTGCGGAATGTCAGTAGCTATAAAGAACGTAGTTGAACGTTCAAAACGGGAGGATTAATCATGCAAGCGGTGACAGGAGTTTTTTCATCACGAGATAAAGCGGATAAGGCAGTTAACGAGTTAAGAAACCTTGGTATTCCGGAAAAGAGGTTAGGAATTGTTGCTCCGGGAAGTGCGCCGGAACGGCTCGAGGCGGGCGTTCCGGTAACTGACAGTGAAGCACCGGGTATGGGACGGGCAATGGGCGCTGCTGTCGGCGGCGCAATGGGTGCCGCAGGCGGTGCGACTGCGGGCCTGGCGGTCGCGAGTCTCGCGGTGCCGGGCATCGGACCATTGATCGCGTTCGGAATGGTTGGCGCTGCGTTGCTCGGTGTTGTTGGCGCGGGAGCCGGATCGGCGATCGGTGATACCGTCGAGGAAGGACTTGGCGAAGGCATTCCGCACGAAGATGTTTACCTGTATGAAGACTCGCTGAAGCATGGGCACTCGATCGTTATCGCCTATGCGCAGGAAGGCGATCAGGCTGACAGGGCTGCGGAAATACTGACCGACGCAGGCGCGGAAGATCTCGATAAGCTTCGTGAAGGCTGGTGGCAGGAATTGAGAGAAGGCGAAAAGGCTCACTACGGCGAAAACTTCGATCGTGATGAGGAGAGTTATCGCCGTGGTTATCATGCGGCACTGCATCCGGCGCGTCGCGGTAAAGCGTACTCTGACGTCGAGGACGAATTAAGAACGGCTTACGCAGGGACAGTGCTTGACAGGCCGTTTCAGTCCGGGTATGAACGCGGGCAGTCTCATCGTCCAACAGGAGTGGAAGACTGAAGAGTTTTTTACTGAATGCTGCCGTCCTGATCTTGATCCTGGGCGTTAGTGCGTTCATCACCAGTTGGTTTTCCCGAACGATGTACATTCGTTGTTCAGCATGCGGCACTCTCAACGCGCGCCGGCGCAGTGAGTGCCGCTCTTGTAGCACCAAACTTTAATCCACAGATTACACAGATTATGTCGACAACTCCTCCAGAATGGCGTACGCACGCCGAGAATACTGAATATCGCGAGACCCCTAACTACAACGACACCGTCGCGTTCGCACGGCGTTTGGCCCATGCCTCCGATGCGATCGATTACGAAAGCTTCGGATTCAGCGGGCAGGGCAGGGAACTGCCGCTCGTGATCGCGTCCGAAACCGGCACGTTCACGCCGCAAGCAGCACAATCCCAGGGCAAAGCCGTCGTGTTGATTCAGGCCTGTATCCACTCCGGCGAGCCCGACGGTAAAGACGCAGGCTTCGCACTCCTGCGCGACATCGCGATCACAAAAACCGCCGCCGGCATACTCGAAAACGTCGTCCTGCTCTTCATTCCGATCTACAACACCGACGGTCACGAACGAGCAACGCCTTACAATCGCATCAATCAAAACGGTCCATCCGAAATGGGCTGGCGCACTACCAGCACTTATCAAAACCTGAATCGCGATTACATGAAGGCCGACACGCCGGAAACACGCGCCTGGCTGCGACTGTGGAACGAATGGCAACCGGATCTCTTCATCGATTGTCACGTCACCGATGGCGCCGACTATCGCTGCAACATCACCTACCATCACGAACATCACGCCGGAGTCGACAGCACCGTGCTCGAATGGGAACGAGACGTCTTCGGCGGCAGAGTCGCGCCCGCTACTGAAGCCGCGGGCAACGTGATCTCCTGGTATCTCGAGTTCATCGACAATCGCGATCTCACTCTCGGTACCCGCGACTTCAACGGCTCTCCTCGTTTTTCAACCGGATACGTGCCGGCTCGAAATCGTCCGGGAATTCTGATCGAGACTCACATGATCAAAGACTATCGCTCGCGAGTCATCGGCACGTACGACTTTCTTCGCGCTGCGCTCACTGAAGTAAATCGCGATCCGCAACGTTTGCGTCGCATCGGTCGCGAAGCAGACGAGCGCACAGTCGCAGCAGGTAGGAGTTTCGATTCGGTACCAAGCTTTCCGTTGACTTTTGAACTGACGGACGACGTGACGCCGTTTGAGTTGAAGGCGTTCCAGTATGAGACGGACGTTAGCGAGATCTCCGGCGATATACGCGTCGTCTTTGGTCGCGAACCGATCGACTTAACTGTGCCGATGTATCAAACGTTCAGAGTCACTGCAGCTGTAGCGCCGCCGCTCTATTACATTGTTCCGGGACAGTGGACTGAAGTTATTGATGTGCTGAATGCGCACAACCTGGAAATGAAGACACTTGCGGCGTTCGAGCCCGTTGAAGTCGAGAGTTATCTTTTTACTAATGTGATGTGGCCCAACGCGCCGTTCGAAGGCAGGCACATGCCGCACTTCGAAGTTGAGCCGACAAAAGAGACGCGCGTTTTTCCGCCAGGGTCGGTCGTTGTGCCAGTCGCTCAACCGGCAGGCAGAGTGATCCTTAATCTACTCGAACCGCAAGCGCCTGATTCGCTCGCGCACTGGGGCTTCTTCAATGCAATCTTTGAAGAAAAGGAGTACGCCGAACACTACGTGCTCGAAGCACTCGCCCGCGAGATGCTCGCTAATGATCCGGAACTCCAACAGGAGTTTGAAGACCTGCTTGAATCGGATCCGGAATTTGCCGCCAGTCCGTCAGACCGTCTGCGATTCTTTTACAAACGTTCGCCCTACTGGGATCCGCAAATGAATCTTTATCCAGTAGGACGAATCATTAGTAACGTTGATCTACCACTTGCCTGAGATCAAAGACGCCCGACGAAGCTATCGCTAAAGGCAATCAACGGATAGGTGTCGGGCGTCGAGCAGGGCAAACAGTGTGCAGTTTGCCTTATACGACTGTGCGACGACCTCCGATAATGTTGATGAGCAGCACCACGAGCGCCAGCACTAAAAGAATATGAATGAACCCGCCAACCGTATAGCTACTCACCACGCCCAGTAACCACAAGACCAACAAGATCACAAAAATCGTCCAAAGCATTTCGTTTTCCTCCTTTTGTCTACCACGCCCAAAGTTTTCGTTGGTACAAAAGCAATCGCGGAGGTAAACGAGCAACGGCCATGCCGTTTCTGTTTCTTGGGTTTTTGCGCAAAAAGCGAGTTCTCAGCGTATGAAAACGTGGCAGTCAATGGACTGGCAGAAATAATTCAGTCCAGATGCAACCCATACGAGCCTTTGAGAAACCAAAATTTTCACGAAGTTGTTCTGGACTTCACATATTAGTCGCTGTTAAAGTGAAGCCAACGTTCGCAAAGGCGGACGTATTGATGTTTTTAGAGCCTGTCTCGGTTTTCGCGTGCGGTTCCTTCCTGGAGTTCCGTCTCGCTATTCAACCCCGATTCTTTGGTTTTTTATCTTAACGGTCGCCGGAGGCGCACTCCGCCGTACCCATTCTGGAGGTTTTTATGCCCACCCCCACGCCGCGGGTATCAGTTCGGACACGAAAGGTCGCTCTCTTAGGGCTGGCAATAACTACTCTCTCCTTCTTTATCACCGCCAGCATTGTTACGTATTTCCGCCAGCAGCCCCCGGTACAGAAAATTAACTACTCGCAGCTTTACGGTTTCGCGGAGGCCGGTGGCGCAGTCGCGCTCGCGGTCGAAGGCGAGACTATGACGATGACGAAGGCTGACGGCACGCTCGTCGAGGCCACCGTCACGGGCGAGGCCGCGCAGCACGAAGTCGTGCAGATGTTTCGCAAGCAGAATGTGCCGGTCGAATTCAAGCCGTTACAGCCGGGACTCTTGTCCACTGTATTGAGCTGGGTATTGCCCATCCTGACGTTGGCACTGATTGCATTCGCTGCGTGGCGCATTTATGCGAGCATGAGTGGTCGCGGTTCGTTTGAGCTTGAAAATCACAGCGGCAAGCAGGACGTCGGTTTCGAAGATGTTGCGGGAGTGGATGAAGCGCGCGCCGAGTTGACGGAAACGATTGAGTTCCTGCGAAACCCGGAGCGGTTCAGCCGTCTGGGTGGACGAGTTCCGCGCGGCATTCTGCTTTACGGCCCTCCGGGAACGGGCAAGACGTTGCTCGCGCGAGCAGCAGCTAAGGAAGCGGGCGTCGCATTTCTGGCGGCATCCGGCTCGAGCTTCCAGGAGAAGTTCGCGGGACTGGGAGCGGCGCGTGTGAGGCACCTGTTCGCCAAAGGACGAAAGCTTTCGCCCTGCATCATCTTCATCGACGAGGTCGACGCGCTCGGACGTCAGCGCGGACGTGGTGGTGATTCAGCGTCAGCGGATCAGGATCAAACACTCAATCAGTTGCTGGTTGAGATGGACGGATTCGATCAGTCGACGGCAGTTGTCGTGATTGCTTCGACCAACCGGCCGGACATTCTCGACAAGGCACTCACGCGACCGGGCCGTTTCGATCGTGAGATTGCAGTGAATCTCGCGGATGTTTCAGGTCGTGAGGCGATTCTGAAAGTTCACGCACGCAATCTCACACTCGAAGACGGACTCGATCTTCAGTGGATCGCGCGCGGAACTCCGGGTTTCTCGGGCGCCGAGCTCGCAAACCTGATGAACGAAGCGGCAATCGCTGCTACGCGTGATAATGCTGACGCCGTTGGCCGCCCGCACGTTGAATTTGCGCGCGACCGCATTTTGATGGGCGCGGAACGACAGGGCTTCATGATGGATGAAGACGAGCGTTACGCAACGGCAGTTCACGAAGCGGGTCACGTTGCCGTTGGTCTGGCGGTTGAGAATGGCGACCCGATTCACAAGGTTTCGATTCTGCCGCGCGGACGGGCGCTGGGTGTGACGCAGTCACTGCCGGAGCGCGATCGGTTCATGAAGAAGCGCGAGTACCTCGAAGATCAAATCGCGTTGCTGCTTGGCGGACGTGCGGCCGAACAGGTGCTACTGTCGACGATGACGGCGGGCGCTTCAAACGACATTGAGCGCGCAGTTGAGATTGCGAGAGCAATGGTTAGCGAGTTTGGCATGAGCCGGCTGGGGCCGATTCATCTCGGTCAACCGGATCAGCAGCGCAGTCAGAGTCTGCTCGACAAGGTCGAGGAAGCGACGACTGAGTTGATCAACGAGCAACTCGAGCGTGCCTGTGCGATCGTTTCGGCCGAGCGCGAATCGATTGGTCGTCTCGTCGAGATGTTGATGGAACGCGACACACTCGATGCGGAGGAGATAGCGAGCTGCTTCAAGCGCGAACGCGTCGCGGCATAAGAGAAGGTATCCTCTGCGGTCTCTGCGTACCTCTGCGATCTCTGGGTTAAAGAGCGATTTTCAACGCAGAGATCGCAGAGACCGCAGAGGTACTTAATGCGCCAGGGCGTCGGGATGTTCCGAGATTTCTCTGATTGCACGACTGCGGCCGCGTTTGGTTACGACAGCGACACCGGCGAAGATCAAGAGCGCGGCGATGATCGTACGGGAGTTAAATGCCTCGCCAAGCAATAGCGGCGCGAAACCGAAAGCAACCAGTGGTTGCAGGTAGATGTAGACCGCAACTGTGCTCGGCGGCACTTTCGTGAGCGCCCATGCGTTGAGATAGTAAGCACCGACTGTCGGAAAGATGATGATGATCGCGATCATCAACCAGACACCCGCTCCAAACGCTCCCACGTTTTCCTGCTGTAGCGAATAGATTCCCACCGGTATCGTTACCAAAGATCCAACCAGAAAAATCCACGTGATCACGTTGAGCGCGCCGTAACGCTCGAAGAGACTCTTCGAGATCACGATATAGATCGCATACAGCAACGAGTTGGTGACGAGCAGCAGGTTGCCGGCCGTTGTTTGCCATGAAATATCCGCATGTGCCGGATTCACGAGAAACACAACGCCACCGGCCGCGAGCGCGATGCCCAACAGTCGTCGCGGTGATATGCGGTCGTGACCGAAGAGTATGCTTACGAAGAGTGTGAAGACGGGAATCGTCGTGCTCAGTAGCGCGGAGTTGATAGCAGTAGTTAATGAAAGTCCTTTGACGTAAAAGAACTGGTTGCCGACCACGCCGAGCATGCTGCACAGCGCCAGTAACAAAATATCTTTGACCGGCATTTTGAGGAGCGGCGTAATTTTGCGTTGCAGCAGAGCGAAAGCCAGAGCCGCGCCGGTGAGCCGCAGCGAAACGAGGCTCGACGGCGACATCGAACGCAGCACGACCTTGCCTAAGACCGGCCAGGTGCCAAACAGAATCTGAACCCCGATCAGCGCCAGGTGGGGACCGACAGTGTCTGAGGATTCTTTAACCCGCGTCATGCGTGACTCACACAACGAGGTACAGCGGATTCTCCAGGATCTTTTTGAAGGTTTGCAGGAACTTTGCGCCCGTGGCGCCGTCGATAACGCGATGATCGCACGACATCGTCACGCGCATCATCTGCCGGATCACGATCTCGTTATCGCGCACCACGGGTTTCGGCGACATCGCGCCCACCGCGAGAATCGCACCTTCGGGCGGGTTGATGACGGCGGTGAACTCGTCGATGCCGAACATTCCGAGGTTGCTGATCGAGAACGTCGCGCCCGTGTACTCTTCCGGCTTCAATCTGCGCGAACGTGCGCGTTCAGCGAGTTCGCGAACTTCGGCTGCGATCTGACTCAGCGACTTTTGATCCGCGGCACGAACAACGGGTGTGATCAATCCGTCTTCGATTGCGACAGCGACTCCGACGTCAGCGCGTTCGTAGTAGCGCACAAACTTCTCCTGAAACGAGGCGTTGACTTCAGGATGTTGAATCAGCGCCGCTGCGGCGACCTTAATGATCACGTCGTTGATACTGATCTTCAGATCCGGATCGAGCGCGTTGATGCCGCGGCGCATTTCCGCGGCGCGGTCCATCTCGATCTCAGTGGTAAGGAAGAAGTGTGGTACTGGTCCGAGTGAAGTAACTAGTCGACGAGCAATGACCTTGCGGATCTCGCTCGCGGGTTCGTCACGATAAGCTGACGCGCCGAGTTGCGGAACTTGTCCGGCCGGAACCGCGCGCGGATAACCCGGCTCAGGTTTCGGCTGACTAATAGCGGCTTCGATGTCTCGCTTGATGATGCGTCCGCCTGGTCCACTGCCTTGCAGCGAACGCAAGTCGATACCGGCCTCTGCCGCCATACGCGCAGCGAGCGGTGAAACTATCATGCGACCCGAATCAGCACTTGCAGCGCGAGGTTGACCGTTGTCGACCGGTCGAGCCACGGGAGCCGGAGAGGCGCTCGCCGCTGCGGCTTTGGCCTGCGGCGCAGGCTGCTCTGCCGGTTTCTCTTCCTGCTTCGGCTCTTCCTGCTTCGGAGCGGGCGCCGAAGCCGGAGCTTCAGACAATAACGACGCGATGTCTTCATTGGGCTCGCCAATCACCGCGATCAGTTGGCCCAACGGCGCGGACTGTCCTTCGCCAATAAGAATCTTGCGCAGGACGCCGTTTCCGAGCGCTTGCATCTCCATCGTGGCCTTGTCGGTATCGATTTCGGCCAACGGCTCACCCATGGAGACCTTGTCTCCCTCTTTTTTCAACCAACGCGAGATCTGTCCCTCCTCCATCGTTGGGGAGAGCTTCGGCATGATTACCTTCGTGGCCATAATCTGTGCAATCTGTGGAAAGAGTTCTAATCGATATACGCGACTTCACGGACAGCGGCGACAATTCTTTCCACATCCGGGATCGCAAGGTTCTCGAGATTCTTCGCGTAGGGCATCGGCACATCCGCACCTGACACGCGCTTCACGGGCGCGTCGAGATAATCAAACGCACGCTCCATGATCTCGGCGCTGATCTCCGCGCCAACACCACAGATCGGATGCGACTCTTCAGCGATCACCACGCGATTCGTCTTCTTGATTGACTCAACGATCGTGTCGATGTCGAGCGGCCTGATCGTGCGCGGATCGATCACTTCGCACGACACGCCTTTCTGCTCGAGCTGCTCCGCTGCTTTGAGCGCTAGCGGAACCATCAACGAGCGCGCCACGATCGTCACGTCTTTTCCTTCTCGCTTTACGTCAGCAACGCCGAGTGGAATCGTGAAGTCAGGATCGTCAGGAACCTCGCCTTTGTTTCCGTACATTCGTTCCTGTTCGATGAACACCACTGGATCGTCGTCGCGAATCGCGGACTTCAAAAGCCCTTTCGCATCGGCAGGCGTCGAGGGCATCACGACTTTCAAGCCAGGGAAGTATGCGTACCAGGATTCGAGCGCCTGCGAGTGTTGTGACGAAACCTGAAACGCCGAACCACCTGGACCACGAAATACGATCGGGATCTTGAACTGGCCACCCGACATATAAAGCATCTTGGCGGCTGAGTTGATGATCTGGTCGGTCGCAAGGATCGAGAAGTTGAACGTCATGAACTCGACTACGGGTCTTAGTCCGGCCATCGCCGCGCCCACTCCGAGACCAGCAAAACCGAGCTCGGTGATTGGAGTGTCAATGACTCGTTTCGGACCGAATTCATGCAGCAAACCTCTGGTGACTTTGTAAGCGCCATCGTACTCGGCAACTTCCTCGCCCATCAGGAAAACTGACTCGTCGCGGGCCAACTCTTCTTTGAGGGCCTGATTAAGTGCATCGCGGATCGTAAGTGTCGACATGATTCTATTTGCGGCCTGGCTCGATCGGGCTGGCGTAGACGTCTGTGTAAAGCTCTTTCGGATCGGGAAGTGGACTCTCATCGGCGAAACGTAAAGAGTCTTCCACTTCTTCACGCACTTTGCGATCGATCTCGTCCAGCATCTTCTGGTCGGTGATCTTCTCCTCGAGCAGGGTAGCCGAGAAGAGTTTGATTGGATCGCGTTCCTGATACTTCTCGATCTCAGCGCGTGTTCGATAGTTACCGGGGTCAGACATCGAGTGGCCCATGAAACGGTAGGTGCGAATCTCGAGCAACGTCGGCAGGTAATCTTTGCGAGCGCGTTCAACCGCGCGCATCGTCGCTTCGCGAACGGCCAGCACGTCCATTCCGTCTACAAACTCGGAAGCCATTTCGTAGGCACATGCCTTTTTCGAAATGTCACTCAAAGACATGGCGCGAGCGAGCGAAGTGCCCATGCCGTACTGGTTGTTTTCGCAAATGTAGATGCAGGGAAGTTTCCAGAGTTGGGCCATGTTGAGCGACTCATGGAAGGCGCCCTGATTCACTGCTGCTTCGCCGAAGTAACAAAGCGTCACCTGATCGGTGCCCTGGTACTTGGTGGCGAAAGCGGTGCCAGTTGCGAGCGGAATTTGACCGCCGACGATCGCGTGGCCGCCAAGGAAACCGAGCTCCTTGTCAAACATGTGCATTGAGCCGCCCTTGCCTTTGGAGCACCCGGTAGCTTTGCCGAAAAGTTCAGCCATGATCGAACGGGCGGTCATCCCCTTGGCGAGTGCGAGTCCGTGTTCGCGATAACTGGCGAGTACGTAGTCGTCTTTGCGAATGGCGGAGATAGAGCCGACGCCGACGGCTTCCTGACCGATATAAAGGTGACAGAAACCGCCGATTTTTCCGGCAACGTATACTTCCGCCGACTTCTCTTCGAAGCGACGAATCAGGATCATCTGGCGATACAGTTCGATCGCCTGCTCCCGGGAAAGTCCACTGAGCCGATCTTTCTGACGTTCTTTGGCTTCGTCTTGTTCCTGCTTGAGTTTTTTTGAATCTACGTCCGGGGGTGCATCCATGACGCCGGTAGAGCTCTGCTGCTCTTCGGCTTTGGCGGCTGAAGGTGGTGCTGCTGTTTGTTTGCTCATATAAAAGGTCGGATTATAAGCGACAGACGCGCTAAAGAAAAACGGGTAGTCCTAATCCGAAGATGTGGTCCACCGTTCGTGCGCGGTCGGAAGAAAAAGGATGTCTCTAAAGATCGGCATCTATAACGAAGACCTGGGTGGCGGTATCGGTGGGTCGGAGAGCGTCATGACCGTGCTGGCAGAGGCAATGCTGTCGGAGGGGCACGACGTTGACGTACTCCACCGCATCCCCACTCTCTCTGTGCGGGACCTTGCCGATAACTTTGGGACGACGCTCGATGGCATGCGCCTGCGCTACGTGGACGTGGAGCGTGAGCCTCCCGTGCTCACCAGAAACCCGCGCCGGCGCTACGAGACCGAGCGGCGCCGGCACGCGTGGCTGAGCGAGCCTTACGACGTGTTCGTTTCAATCGTGCACGGCACGCCGCCCTTCTGCCACGCGCGGCTTGGTGCGCTGATAGTCCTGTTCCCGGCCATATCTGCACCCTACGTGAGTTTGCACGGCGGCGTCGCGACCGGCGAGGCACTCAGGCGTCCCGCGGGTTTCTTCTACCACGGATGGGAGTGGCGCAAGCGCATGGAGAGCTATGGCGTCAAGACAGCCATCTCTGAGTTTTCGCGTATGTGGACGCGCCGCCGCTGGGGTGTCGACTGCGAGGTCGTGCATCCGCCTGTGGATGTGCATTTCCGTAAGACCGACAAGGAGCGGCTCATCCTCAGCGTAGGACGCTTCGCGCTCGAAACCGACGGGCACACGAAGAGCCAGCCAGAGATGATCGGGACCTTCTGCGAGATGGAAGATGAAGGCTTGCGCGGCTGGAAGTATTCTTGCATCGGCGGGCTGCGTGACACGCCAGAGCACCGTGCTTACTTTGAGCGGCTGCGCTCGCTCTGCGACTCCGGCGCGATAAGGCTAGCCGCCAACTTAAACCGCAGCGCGTTGAAGAACTTTTTCGAGCGCGCGAGCGTCTTCTGGCACGCCTCCGGCTACGGGCGGGATGAGACGACGGATCCCCTGCGCGTCGAGCACTTCGGCATTTCCACTGTAGAAGCAATGGCCGCCGGCTGTGTGCCCGTCGTCATCAACCGGGGCGGCCAGACTGAGATCGTCGAGCACGGCGCGACTGGCTTCCTCTGGGATACGCTCACCGAGTTGAAGGAATACACCACGATGCTTATCAGTGACGAGGTGCTGCGCGCGCGTATGGCCGAGTCGGCGCGCGCCGCCGCGCAGCGCTTCAGCCGCGAGGCGTTCGCCGAGAAGTTTCGGCGGCTTCTGAATCCCTCTTGCGCGTAAAATTAAACCTGTCATACTGCGGTAGTTTCTCTCAACAACTCTGAACAAATCCTTGCGTTAACAACGAAGGGATAGCATGAACAGGATTCTCACTTTAGTGACCGGCCTCGGCCTCGGCACCATGCTGATATATCTCTCGAAGAAAAAGCCGGCTCCGGAGTTTGCAAATCAGAATAAGGTTCCAGACGACAGCCAGAGCTTGGAGCTCGTGCAATCGCTATCCAGTGAACAGGCCGGATTAGTCAGGAAGGTGCTGCCGAGCATGGTTCAATGCCGGAACCTCGTCTATAGGTTCATTAATCCGGTTTCTTTTGGGACATCCCTTTGCGCCCTGGGGTTAAGAATGCTACTGCGGTTTCGCGCCGTTAAAGGAACGCGGAGATCGACGGGGATAAGTGACACGCGATATTCAAAAACAGACTGTGCGTCTGTGATAGGTGTGATGTCGTTCGCATTTCTGCTGCGTCTCTCAGTGTTGCGCCGTCAGACACCTATATACCCGGATAGCGTGCACTATGCGATCATGGGGAAACATCTCGTGTCGGGGAATTTACAGGAGGGACTGAGCACCTTCTGGCCGCCATTATATCCTTTCCTGGTAGGACTCTCCTCGCTGGTGTTTCGAGACATAGAGACCGGCGGGAAATTCGTTTCATTACTGGCGGGCAGTGTGATGGTCGTACCCGTCTACTCATTGATCCGAGTTCTGTACGGCAAAGATGCGGCGTTCATCGGCGCATTTATAGTTGCCATCCACCCGCCATTGATCCGTTACTCGACGACCATCTTAACAGAGTCTATTTATACAACTTTATTCGTGAGCGTATTGTTCGCGGGGCTGAGAGCGTTTTCGGGTGGTGCCTACGTGGCCTTCTTCTCCGTAGGAGTACTGCTCGGCGCTTGCTATTTACTCAAACCGGAAGCCATAGGTTACTTGGGCTTAATGGCGGTTTTGACGTTGTGTTCCGTCTCGGGTAATCACCTGCCCTTAGAGGTACTGTTCAGGGTCATAGCGCTGGTCGCGGGAGCTTCGTTACTCTCTTTACCCTATATCTTGTTTCTTCGCCGGACGACAGGCGGGTGGACCATCAGCGATAAATTCCGGGCCCATGTTCACCCGAGTGAAATTTGGGAGAAAAGGTGGTTCGGCCTGCCAAAAGGTGGGACGACGACGCTGGCTGACCGGCTATATGCCGGGGCTTCTCGGAACGATGATTCATTAGAAAACAGGGGATTGCCCGCCGCGGAGGTATCAAGCCTACGAATGATGACCGCTCGCAGTATTGGAGCGTTGAGATCAGAAGCGAGACTTCTGATATATGGCATGACTCCGCCGCATTTCATATTGCTCACGGGCTTGGGCATGTTCAAGACAGAATGGTTGAAGGAGTTTTACCTACTATCATTTTTTACTTTCACACTAATCGGGTATGCCCTGTGTCCGGATGAAATCAACGGCAGACTGCTGGTGCCTTTACTGCCTGTAACAATCTGCTGGGTGGCCGGAGGATTCAAGACTCTCGAGGACTGGCTCGGCGAATTTTTGAAACAGATGAGAATTTCGCGCGCTGTCCCACTTATAAATCCGGCGACACTCAGGTTATTGATGATAACCGCCCTGGGATTTTCCACGTTGCCCTGGCTCGTCTACTCCCTGATGACGATACCTGCGGCGCCTATGATCGAATTTAAAGAGACCGCAAGATGGATTAAAGAGCACTCGCAGACGCCGCCGCTGATTATGGCGACCCGGCCATTCATAGCTTTTTACGCGGGAGGACACCCCGTTTATCTGCCTGCGGAGGAATATCAAACAGTCGTCGAACACGCAAGACATCTTAACGTTGATTACGTGGCTATAGACGAGACACTAATATCGAACGGAGTTTGGGGTAATAATGAATACTCGGATTTACGGTCTCTGCTCGACGAGCGAAGTAACCACCCCGGACTGAGGCTCGTTTATAAGTTCGACCGCATGCCGGGTCGGAAGATACTTTTATATACATTGACCTCTGATCTCTAAGTCTCGCTGAAGAGTCACTATCTCACTGTTAAGCGAACTTCATGGCGCGAGCAGATTTCAATAGCTCAGAGACCGGCGAGAAGATTGTTATTCTCGGCGGGGGCATTACCGGGCTCACGGTAGCGTGGGAATTATCGAAAAATTCCGAATTACCCGTTCTCTTGATTGAGAAGAGTGTCAGTACGGGGGGACTGGCGGGCTCATTTCACGGGCGAGATCGAATATTCGACTTCGGCTCTCACCGAATCCATGAGCAGTATGACCCCGAGGTACTCGGCATTATCCGGGAACTCCTGGGCGACGAATTGCTCAAAAGACCCAGAAGAGGGCAGATCAGAATTCAGGGTAAGTTTCTTAATTACCCGCCGGCAATCACTCAAGTACTAACAAGTTTCGGGTTGGCCCACGGGATACGACTTGCCCGCGACTTCCTGCTATCACACCGCGCAACACGGCCAACTCCGCACACGTCTTTTGAAGAATATGCCACGCGGGCCGTAGGTAAGAGTCTATATGAGAGCTTTTACCGGCCGTACGCCTTGAAGCTGTGGGGGGTATCGCCAACGGGGTTATCATTCGAGCCCGCATTGAGCCGTGTCAGGAAATTCGAAACGCGGGCAGTGTGGAAAGAATTAAAGAACAAGGCGACCGGGGCCAACACCAGCCGTTCCTTCTACTACCCGGCGAGGGGCTTCGGCCAGATCGCAGAGAAGATACAGGAGCGGTTTATCGACAACGGCGGGGAAATATTGTTCGAAAGTAGTGTCGAGCGTTTGCAGTTAAAGAATGATTTCGAGATTGAAGCGATTTGCGTAAAGACTGGTCGGGGAGAATGCCGACAACTGCCGGCCAAGCTACTTATCTCCTCAGCTCCGATTGATGTATTACATAAGTTAGTGTGCTCCGCGTTGGGCGACAGGAAGACGGCCGAACTGGGTTTATCCTGGCGTTCACTGCGCATCCTCTATCTCTTCACCCCGGATAAAACTCCCTCTGTCCAGGAGACCTACTACTTTCCGGAATCGGACGTGATCTTCGGGCGCGTTTCCGAACCCGCCAAATACAGCCCTTTCATGAACCCAGCCGGAGAGAAGACGGCGTTGGTAATAGAGATTCCGTGTACTTTCGGCGATGAGATTTGGAACCTCGAAGACGACATTATCGCGGAGCGTTGCATGCGCGATCTTCGAAAACTGAAAATCATGAGCTCTCGGCCCACGGGGGATTCGGAATATTTTTCACGTAAGATCAAAAATCTTTACCCTGTCTACAAACTGGGGTGGAGAGAGAAATTAGACGAGGCCCTACGAAGATTCAGTTCGATCAAAAATTTATATCCAGTGGGGAGGTCCGCTCTTTTCCTGCATTGTAACGTAGACCATTGCATGGTGATGGCCCTGAAGCTGGCCCGCTTTCTTTCGGCGGGCGGCGGGAGCAGGGAGGATTGGGAGCGTTCTCTGGGCGACGTGTTCAGCCTTTCGCTTCACGACTAGACTGCTGCAAGGAGCACGACGCGGATGGCATTGGAGTTTAAGCTCAGTGAGTTCGCTCACCCCATAGAGATCCTCAAGCTGCGCCACACCTTCGAAAAGTCCCAGTGGTACATAGAGGAGGAGCAAGTGCTCTATCAGGAGCGCCTCCTGCGGCGCATTACGGAGCACGCTTATCGTCATGTTCCCTATTACCGAGATCTCTTTGACAGCGTCCGTATCAAGCCCGCCGATGTTAGCCGGCTCTCTGACCTCAATAAACTACCCGTCTTGACCAAAGCGGTTCTGCGCGCCCAGTTCAGGAGGCTGGAAGCGTCCAATAGCCGCGCGTATCGGCCTCGAGTCCTTCGCACCAGCCGCACGACGGGTCAGAGGATGGAGTTTCTCGTTGACAGGCCCTCGAACGCTCTGGAATTCGTTTACTACTGGCGCTACTGGAATTGGGCTGGTTACAGGCTGGGAGTCCCGTTCGCCGAGTTCTCCAGCGTCTTCTTTTCCGCGGATGAGGCTAAAAGCCTCTTGCCAGCCTGGCACCAAAGATTGACGAACAGGCTGCTGCTAAACAGCCGCGTGATGTCGGACGCGATGGTCAAAAGCTTCGTCGCCACTATCAGGCGACACCGCCCGCGCTTTCTCAAAGGGCTGCCCTCAACCCTCTACCATTTCGCACTCTCCCTAAAGCGGCAAGGTGTCAGCGACATCTCCTTCACGGCGGTCTTTTCTACCGGGGAGGTGCTCGTCCCGCGCGTCAGGAAGCTTGTCGAGGAGATGTTCGGCTGCAAGGTTTATGACTCGTACGGCCACTTGGAGCGCACCGTCGCGATCTCGGAATGCCCCAGCGGCGGCCTGCACCTCAATCCGGATTACGGCATCTGCGAATTCATCCGGCGGGACGACCTTAGGGCGGAGTTTGCCGGCGCGAATTACAGCGGGACAGGGTACCCAGCGAGAATTATCGGGACTTCACTATACAATTTCAGCATGCCACTCCTGCGTTACGACGTGGGAGACGTTGTTATGGTTGAGCCCGAGAAAAAGTGCGCGTGCGGCCGCCAATTCACGCTGGTTAGCGCAATCGCCGGCAGGCAGAGCGAAGTCATCATGACCCCGGAAGGCGGAGCCGTTACTGCGGCATTCCTGGTTTTTGAAGACGTGCCGGATATTCTGGCGGGACAAATCATTCAGGAATCGCTCGACGAGTTGCGCGTCCGGATAGTGTCGGACGCGCAGTTTTCGGCGGGCGCAGAGGCGCGGTTAACGTCGCGCCTACGAACGCTGGTGGGTCCGGCCATGAGGATAATGATCGAGCGCTGCGCGTGTTTGGATGAACTCCGCGGGGAGTCCGGCAAAGTCAGAGCCGTCGTGTCGAAGCTCGACTGCTTCGCGGATTGACCCGCGTTGTGCGGCCCGCTCACTTCGTCGCTTGGATAAGGACATACGTGCTCAGGCATTTGAGCGGCGTCAGGTACTTGTTGAGGAGGGAAGAATCGAGCCTCCCCAGGGGTCGCAACAAGCGCTCGGCACGTACCCTCCAGAGACAATACTTCATGCTTTCCCGCGTCAGGCAATCCAGGTAATGGAGCCTGACTTCACAAAACACGTTCCGGATGAGCGCTAAATCTTCCCCGGTTAACTCGACCTCGTCGTCCGTCCGCGGAGTCTGCGGATGGAACGGAAGCAGCTTGTGAATCCAGCGTAAGGGTTTTAGCAGGCACACGGGCTCTTCGGCGATAAAGCGGCCACCCTCGACCAGGGAGTCATGCACTCGCTCCACCACCTTAGACAGGTTCATGTGGTGGAGCGCCCTTTTGCAAACGACGACATCGAACTTCTCGGCGAGAACCATCTCCTCACAGTTCATTACCACCGCGCTCAGGTTTCTTTCGACGCCTACGCGACGGGCTAACTCGGCGGTCTGCTGCGCAGCGGCAGGCGAGATGTCGAGGCTGACGACACGGTTGTTATTTTTAGACAGCAAGACACCAACCGTGTCGACTCCGGCGCCGACGGTCAGAATCCTTTGGCTGGTGAACTCACCTAGCAGAGCGCTGAAGAGGTCCTCGCTGTAGGAAGCCTCTGTGATGAACCTGGTCCATAAATATTTGTCACGGACCGGCCCTTCGACCTGGTACGCCTCATCCCAGAAGGCTTTCTCCCTGGCCGCTCGATAATTCATCGACGCGCTCTCGAATGCCACCTCGCGAACGTCTCAACCTCGAACCGCTCGGCCCCGAAATGCGCAATCGCAAACCGCGCGTTGTTCTCCTCCGCGACTGGCATCCCCTTCAGCAGAAATATTTTTCTTCGGGCGGCGTGACTTTCCAGCAGGGTGGAGATGCCGGGCTTTGTAACGACGCTCGCGCACTCCCTGAGTAAAGGGGCGAGCGACGGCATCACACCGTAAGCCCGAATCTTCGCGTCGCGCTGGCACAGCCGCCGAAGCTGCTCGAAAGCCTTTCGATTCTCGCCGCACACGGCATGAATTTCTAAATCGGGTGAGACGCGCGCCAGCTTTTCGGCGATCTCCGCAATCGGACCCTGCCCCCAGAAACCGCAGATCAGGAGGACACTATTGATCTCGCCCTCGACCCCCGCGATGTCGCGGTACTCCTGTCTGGCCGGCAAGTTGACGTTTATCAATCTCACGTGTGGCGGCAGTTTGAAGCCGAGAGCCTGTCTCTCGACGGGGGACAAGAATCCATCAATTTGCTCCCAGAACTGATACTTCCAACCTAGATTTTTCCCGTACTCGCCTAATAATCCCCATACTGAGAGATCGAATCCCTCACGCCTTTTCAGGTTAGAAACCCAGAAGGCCGGGCGGTGGCTGACACAGATGACCGTTTTGGCGCCGAGTGCTTCGATCTTCTCACCCAAACGTCCCAGTTGGGCCGCATTGAATAGCTTCTCTCTCAGGTATTTCCGGTAGTAAAAAACCGGGATCCTGTAGATAAGGTTTAAAAGCACCGGGAAGTTGTTCGAAATAAATTTGTATCGTTCGAGGTCCTCGTTGACCACTTCGGGAGAGACGAACTCCTCGATCGGGACGTGATGGATATGGTGCTTATCTCCCAACCTCTGCCGGATCGCCTCGCCGATGGTGTACATTCCCCGCCCAACCACCGTACTGACGATGAGGATCGGCGGTTCGAAGTGGTCCAACAGGTCTTCAACTTCAAAATATCTTTCGCCTCGGATCGTATAAGTAGAGGGCATTGCACTTACTACAAATGGGGAGTGGCTCCTCCCGCCTGAGCGTCCTGAATCTCGCATACTCGGGGGAGTTCCAGACCTCCATCACACCTTTCTCGTTTAAGTTCCCCACGCTTAAATCCGGGTAGAGCACGCAGGGGGTAACAGTTCCGTCGGGGGTGATGTCCATGCGCAGCCACTGCTTGTAGCAGAACGTATTGCGGAGAGGCACTTGGGGCTGATCAACGTAAGTGTAGATGTCGGCCGGCTCTTCGAGATAGCTGGAAATTTGAATCGGCCATTTCTCACTTTTAACCCTCTCGTACTCGCTCACAAATTGCTCTTTGTCGAGTTCGTAGGGCAGGAGATAGCCCAGGTGCGATGTCGGTGTAATCTGGAAATGGGTGCGCATGAAATCTTCGTACTCCCGAGCCTGCTCCTCGGACACGAACCAGCACAGATTCAGCAGGACCCAATCCACTCCCAGTCCGACCATCTCCTGGCAGAACTCATACATGACGCCAACGTTTTCAGGCCTAATGGTGAACTGGACGCCTATGTAAGGAGGGTTACGCAGGGCTTTGATAAGCCTGATGTTCTTCGTCACGCGGTCGTAGACGCCTCTGCCCCTTATAAGGTCGTTCTGTTGCCTGAGTCCGTCGAGCGAGACGAGGTAAGTTAGATAAGGATTATCGGCACTCACATCTTTAAAGCGATGCAGCAAGGTGCCGTTGGTGCAAGTGACCGCGAAACAGCGATGCTCTTTGAGCGCCCGCGCGAGCTTATCGAAATTCGAGTAGAGCAGCGGCTCGCCGCCGATTAGAATGAAAGAGGGGTGATGTTTACCGTACTGGGAGAACAGGTTCTCGACTATGCCCCAAGAAAGCTCCTCGTTTACCGTCTCCGGCGAATCCTGTTTACACCACCCGGCGTCGCCCCACTCGTAACACATGGTGCATCTCAGGTCGCACCTGTACGTGAGCACCAGTTTGTAGATGAGGGGCGGCGGCACCTGGTCGTCTTTTCCGGTGTTCTTTTCCAGCCACCTATAACGCTCAAAGAACTTGAGCTTTTTGACGATTACGTGTTCGACGTAGCGGGGATGCCTCCACGCAAGTTTAGCCACGCCGCTGATGGACGGAATTGGCATGATGACTTAGCGCCCCGTGCTGAAATGAGAGACTCGAGGATTCAGCCGTTACTGAGTACGGTGTGAGGGTATTCTCATTTTTACGAAAGTCAAGAATTTAAGTCATCATGTCGATCGTGCTATGACCGGCCGCAGCGACCGTTAGCACGGTCTTGCGCGCGTTTTTGTCCTGCTGCATGCGACGTGCAGCGGCGGTCAGGAGCTCTTCGGAGGTCTCACCATCGTCTGGGAAACAAGCAACACCTAGACTCACGCCAAGCCCAACCATTGTTCCCGTGCGCACCGAGAATAGTTGCTCCTCAACTGCGTTTCGCATTCTGTCGCTGATCGTGACGGCCATCTTGCTGGACGCCATCGGCATGATCGCTACGAACTCGTCGCCCGCGTAACGCGTCAAAATATCCATCTGCCGCAGTTCACGCCGCACCACTCCCGCTACACTCGCCAGCAGACGATCTCCAATCGAGTGTCCGTACTGATCGTTAACGACTTTGAAGTCGTCAATATCCATGCAGACAACCGCGAGCGGTTCCCTGTTCATTCGCTGGCACTCGGCGATTCGCTGTTCCAGCATCATGTAGAAGCCACGCGCGTTCGGCAGATCCGTCAACGGATCGATCAGCGCGCTCTCACGCGTCCGTTCGTAAGTGAGCGCGTTATTGAGTGCGCTCGACGCGTGCTGGCAGACCGATTCGAGCAAACGCACGTGCTCGGTTGTGTACGACGTTCGACTCTGCGAGTAAAGCGAGATCGCGCCGAATGCACCGTCTTCACGAAGCAACGGCGACACCAACACGCCGCGGAAACGCTTCACAACTTCATCGGGAATACCAATCAGATCGAGATCCGGCGACGCGTTACACATCGAACGCGAGTTCGCGATCACCCAGCCCGTGATGCCGTCACCGATATTGATTCGCCTGCGTTTGAAAAGTTCCACTTCTTCGCCGACTACGTGCGCCGCGATCGCTTTACCCGACGGATCGTCAACGAGGTAAATCACGCACGTATCAAACGGCACGATCGCCCGTAGCTTATTCGCGATCAGCGTCACGGTATCGCTCAAGTTGAGCGACGAACCGATCGTCTGCGCAATCTCGTGCAGTGCGAAAACTTCGCGTTGCGCTTCACTAATGGATCTGAACCCGGCGGCAATCTGTTCCGAAACACCGAGAATGTCAGGCGCGAGACCAGCATCAGGCTTTGTCGAGGTCTTGTCTTCGAAGGCAGGCGCTGAAGCAACCTGTTCCTTGATGTCGTGCGAGTCGATCATTCGATCAAACTCTTCGACGTGCTTAATAAACATCTCAACAACCTTCGGATCGAACGCGCTTCCCACCATGCTGCGCAGCAAGGCCAGCGACTCCTCGCGTTTCATGCCTTTGCGATACGGACGATCGCAACGCGTGGCGTCGTAGAAATCAACGACCGAGATGATGCGCGCGACGAGTGGAATCTCCGAGGCTTTGAGACCTTTCGGATAACCGCTGCCGTCCCATTTCTCGTGGTGATAACGCACGATGTCTTCGACCGGGTAAGGGAAGTTGACGCGCTTGAGAATGTCGCCACCGACAGTCGGGTGGATCTTCATCTTCGCGAATTCTGCTTCGGTAAGTTTGCCTGGTTTGTTCAGGATGTATTCAGGCACTGCGAGCTTGCCGATATCGTGAAGCAACGCACCCGCATGTAGCGCACGCAACTCGGCTTCGGAAACTTTGAAGAGCGCTCCCATCTGCGTTGCGTAGAGTTGTGTACGACGCACGTGACCGTGAGTGGTCTGGTCCTTCGCATCGATCGCGATCGCGAGCGACTCGATCGTGTTCATGTGGATGGTCGCCATCTCTTCCGCGTGTTGCCGTCGCTCAGCTTCGCCGAGACGAATCTCTTCGAGACGTCGCTCGTTGAAGCGATAGAGCAGGTAGACGAGTGCGAAGATGAGTAAGGCGAGCATTCCGTAGATGAGATTTTCCTGAAGTAGCGCGGCGTAATAAAGAACAGCGACTGCGGAAAGAAGTAAGAGAGCACTAACGACGGCGATTGCGGTCACAAGAGCGATGCCCTGCGAGTTGGTTTTCAGCATTGCTGGGGCCAATCCTTCCGAAAACTATAACTGTGGTAGTGATGATCGCGCTTGGTAAGGTGCCAACATTGTTGGGCACAGTGATAAATATAACCATTTTCAGCGGGTTGGGTCAAGGCGGGCTGTGGAAATCCGCCTCAGTCCGCGTTCAGTTGATCTCGCAAAGCCGACACGTTGGTCACCGGCTGTTGGCAGGTATAGTTTTCACACACGTAAGCGGTGGGCAAACCGTTGACCGGCGGGCGATTTTCCAGGAGGGGAATTGCCGTGGTTTCGCCTTCGAAACTCGGCGCGACGACTTTGTTAGGCAGGTAACGGCGCCAGGTTTCGGCGAGCAGGAGACTGATATCCGCCGCGTCTTTGCCCACGATCGCGATTTCTTTTGGCGTCGAGAGCAGGAAATCAGCAGCCGAGAGTGCGTAGCCAAAGCCTGATGGATAGCGGCGGATCTGATCACCGACCTCACGCAACACTGCTGTGGCGAGGTTGCGGTAGCTCTCGTTGTCCGTGAGCGTTGCGAGCCGCAAGAGCACGAGGGCGGCGACAGAGTTACCCGAAGGCGTCGCATTATCGAAGTAGTCTTTCGAACGGACGATCAAGTTCTCGTGACTCTTGCCCGTGAAGAAAAATCCGCCGCCTTCGTCATCCCAAAACTCTTTAACCATCCGCTCAGTCAGCGTTAACGCTTCACTCAGCCAACGAGACTCGCCCGTAGTTTCAAATAACGTCACGAGTCCTTCGATCAAGAACGCATAGTCTTCGAGATACGCGTTGAACTTCGCGCGTCCGTCTTTCCAGGTGCGCAGCAACGCACCATCACGCCGAAGCTTTGCAAGGACGAACTCGGCGTTTCGTCGCGCAGCATTTGTGTAATCAGGACGACTCAGAACCACGCCAGCTTCTGCGAAGCTCGCCATCATCAAACCATTCCACGCGGTGAGTACCTTTTCATCACGGTCAGGCTTGACACGCCGCTCGCGCAGCTCGAATAACTTGCGTTTGCTTTGCTCGAGCGATGCGCGCGACTCGGGATCAACCGCGCGCGTGACGTTCGGAATGTTTTTGCCTTCAAAGTTTCCCGCTTCGGTGATGTTGTAGTACGCCGAAAAGATTTGCGCATCTTTTTCGCCAAGCGCAGCGCGAATCTCGTCCATGCTCCAAACGAAGAACTTTCCTTCATGACCTTCCGAGTCCGCGTCCTGAGTTGAATAGAAACCACCTTCAGCATGCGTCATCTCGCGCAGCACGTAGTCGAGAATGCCCTGGACTACTTCACGCGCAAGTGGCTCCTCGCTGACCTGAAAATAGTGCAGGTACAACCGCGAGAGGAGGGCGTTGTCGTAAAGCATTTTTTCGAAGTGAGGCACGAGCCATCGCGCATCGGTTGAGTAGCGATGGAAACCACCGCCAAGCTGATCGTACATGCCGCCATTCGCCATCTTCCGACACGTGTGGCTCACCATCTCGAGCGCGTCGCGATTGCCGGTGCGCGCATATGTGCGCAGCAGAAATTCGAGCGTCATCGCGGGCGGAAACTTTGGCGCGCCACCGAAACCGCCGTTGATCGAATCGTAATTTCTGATAATGCCGGCATACGCAGCATCCAACAGCTCCGGCTCGACTGGAAAATCTGACCCGCCGCTTGCACTCAGGCGGTTTAACTCATTGACAAGTGACGTCCCGGTTTCGCGAATGTCGTCCTGTCGATCGCGATACGCTTCAGCAACACCCATCAGAATTCTCGGAAATCCCGGCATGTTGTAACGATCTTCAGGCGGAAAGTACGTGCCGCCATAAAAGGGAACTGCGTCCGGAGTTAAGAACACAGTCATCGGCCAACCACCATGATGAGTCATCATCTGCACCGCGTTCATATAGATCTGATCGAGATCCGGGCGCTCCTCGCGATCGACTTTGATATTCACGAAGTTTTCGTTCATGAGTTCGGCGATCTGCTCGTCTTCAAACGACTCATGCGCCATCACGTGACACCAGTGACACGCCGAGTAGCCGATGCTCAGCAGCACGGGTTTATTCTCGCTGCGCGCCTTTTCGAAAGCCTCGTCGCCCCACGGATACCAATCGACCGGATTCTCCGCATGTTGCAAAAGATAAGGACTCGTTTCGTGAATAAGATGATTAGGCATGTCCACAGATTACACAGATTTCGCAGATTGAACCAATTGGCACAATCTGTGTAATCTGTGGACATGGAACGTGAAACTTTGGAGTTTGATGTTGTTTTTGTAGGCGCTGGTCCGGCCAATCTCAGTGGCGCGTTGCACCTCGCGCGATTGGTCAAACAGGATAATTCACTTGGCGACGTTGAGATCGCGGTGATCGAGAAGGGCGCTGCGGTCGGTTCGCACGTTCTTTCGGGCGCCGTGATGGATCCGAAAGCACTGCGCGAACTGATTCCGGATTTTGAGTCACAAGGCGCGCCACTCGAATCGCCAGTCAAAGAAGATCACTTTCTCTACCTGACACCGAAACTGGCGCTGCGTTCACCAATCACGCCGCCGCCACTCAAGAATCACGGCTATTACATCGTCTCGCTTAATCGTTTGACTGCGTGGCTTGGCGAGAAGTGTGAAGAGGCCGGCGTCAACATCTTTCCGGAGTTTCCCGGAGCGGATTTGCTCTATGACGACAACGACCGCGTGCTCGGCGTGCGCACCGGCGACAAGGGCATCGATAAAGAAGGGAAACGCAAAGCTAATTACGAGCCGGGCGTGGATCTGCAGGCGAAGATCACTGTGCTTGGTGAAGGACCGCGCGGCTCGTTAACAAAGCAACTCATCGAACGCCTCGGGCTCGACGAAGGTCGCGCGCCGCAGGTCTACAGTCTCGGCGTGAAAGAGTTGTGGGAACTGCCGGACGATCGCTATCCAACTGGACGAGTAACGCACACACTCGGTTTTCCATCTGACACCGCGACGTACGGCGGCGGGTGGATTTACGGCATGCAAAATCGCGTGCTGAATATCGGCTACGTCACCGGACTCGATTACAAGGATCCGCTGATCGATCCACACGCTGAGTTCCAACGCTACAAAACTCATCCATACATCGCGCGCCTGCTCGACGGCGGCAAAATGATTCGCTACGGCGCGAAGACGATCGCTGCCGGCGGTTACTTCGCGATGCCGCGCATGTATGCCGACGGTGTGATTCTGGTGGGCGACTCCGCTGGTCTTCTGAACGCGCAACGATTGAAGGGAATTCACTCCGCAATCAAGAGCGGCATGCTTGCGGCCGAAACGATCTTCGAAGCACTGAAAGCACGCGACTACTCCGCGAAGCAGTTACAACGTTACGAGCAAGCGGTGAACGAAAGTTGGATCGTTCCGGAGCTGCGCAAAGTAAGAAACTTTCACGCCGCTTTCAAACACGGTCGCTGGCCGGCGTTGATCAATGCGGGGTTGCAATTCGTTACCGGTGGTCGTGCCTGGGGAATCTTCGATCGCGATAATTCCGTCGCGGGTCATGAAGAGATGAAGAAGCTTTCTTCTTATGGCTATCGTGGCGACCGGATCGAGCAGCGCTACAAGGATCTACGTTTCGATGGGAAGTTAACATTCAATAAAGTCACGGACGTTTATCACGCAGCGGTGGGCCATGACGAGGACCAGCCGGTCCATCTGCACGTGCTCGACACGAACATCTGCTCAACTCGATGCGCGGAAGAGTACGGCAATCCGTGCCAGCGGTTCTGTCCGGCGGCTGTTTATGAAATGGTTGAGGACGGCGGTAACGGACACCGGCGTTTGCAGATAAACTTCTCCAACTGCGTACACTGCAAAACGTGCGACATCATGGATCCATACCAGATCATCAACTGGGTTACGCCTGAAGGCGGCGGTGGACCAGACTACAAAGGTATGTGAGGGCGATAGTTGGAGGAGGTCAGTACCACCTGCGGTAGCGGGTGGGTCCGTTGACATTAGGCATCTGAGAAGCGCATCGACCCACCCGCTACCGCAGGTGGTACTGACCTCCTCCAAGTCACTTCCTTATTCCTCTTCTTTAATGTCGAAATGCACGCGGCCGCGCATCACCTCTTCCAACGCGATGCGCGTCGGCTTGTGCTTCTGAGGATCGATCTCAATTCTGGGCTGTGCTCCGCGCTGCAACTGCTTGCTGCGCTTCGCCGCGAGGATTATCAGACGATACTTCGAATCAACTTCCTGTCCGCCACTTCCGTCAACTTCACTATCAACCAACTCTGTAGATGTTGCCACTCGATTGCTCCTTCGTCTATGACTCTATGATTGAATTGCTTTTAAATTTTTCAATCACTTCCTGCACCAGGCCCTCCTGGCGCATGCAACGGGCCCGCTCCGCATAAATGATCGAAGCAAGCTGGCCCACCGCCTTTTCGATCTCATCGTTGATGATTACGTAATCGAAAGCCGAGTACTGTTTCAACTCCTCCGGCGCGTTGCGCAAACGAAGGTCGAGTTCCTCAGGAGAATCCGTGCCTCTCGCGATCAGTCGCTGCCGCAACACTTCGTATGACGGCGGCAGGATAAAGATACTCACCGAATCCATCAGCAACTGCCGCACGCTGGCCGCGCCCTGAACGTCGACTTCGAGAATGATGTCCGCGCCCGCGGCCGTATCTTCAATGACCTGGTTCTTCGCCGTGCCGTAAAGATTTCCGTGCACGCAGGCCCATTCGAGAAACTCGCCCGCGCCCACCATCTCTTCAAAAATCTCGCGATTTACAAAAAAATACTCGCGGCCATCGACTTCACCGAGACGTGGCGCGCGAGTCGTGTACGAGACAGAATAGCGAAGATTCTCCACAACCTTCAACACGTGGCGGATGATCGTGCCCTTGCCGCCACCCGAAGGTGAACTAACGACGAAGAGCGTGCCTCTCGCAGCGGCGTGGCTGGTTGTGCTGGACGTTTCCAGTTCTTTCACTCTACTCGACATTCTGAACCTGTTCGCGAAGTTTCTCGACCTCCGCCTTGATAGCCAAGCCCGCCTCCTTAATTACAAGATCGGTCGATTTTGAAAGGGTCGTATTCGCTTCACGATTGAGTTCCTGCAAAAGAAAATCAAGCATCTTTCCAGCTTCGCCCGGTGCATCGAGTGCTTCCTGAAACTGCGACAGGTGACTGCGCAAACGGACCATCTCTTCACTCACGTCACTGCGATCCGCGAGATAAGCGACTTCCTGGGCCAGTCGCACCGGATCGACTTCCACGATCTGGCCACCCCGATTCAGCAGTTCACCGATACGTTTTTGCAAACGAAGACGATAAGCATCGGCGAGACCCGCGGCGGAGGATTCGATCACAGGGACGAGCGATTCGATCTTGCGCACTCGATCGCGCAGTTCGTTTTTGAGAGCTTCGCCTTCCTGCTCGCGCATCTTCTCGAGTTCGTCAAGTGCCTGGTCCAACGCCTGTTCGAGACCGGCGATCACTTTTTCGTCGATGCCGTTGCGAGCAGGTTGCAGTGCGCCGGGAATGCGGGCGAGGATGTTGATGTCCAGTTCTCCGGCGATGTTGAAGTCCTGCTGCAACTGTTTCAGGGCAGTGATGTAGCCGGCAATCAGCGGGCGATTTAGTTCGTAAGCGACCTGGGCCGCGCGTTCCATGCTCACCATCACGTCAACGCGTCCGCGTGTTAATCGTGAAGTGATGCGTTTTTTGATCGACGGTTCGAGCGAGGCGAGCTCTGAGCCGACGCGGAGGTGAATGTCGAGGAAGCGATTGTTAACGGTCTTGAGATCGACGGAGACGGAGAAATCGTCGCCCGCCACCATCCCCTTGCCGTATCCGGTCATTGATTTCATAAGTTCTATTACTGGGCTACTAATTCTTCCTCATCCGCGAATTGAAGTTCGTAGAGCTTGCGATATTGTCCGCCCTGGGACAGAAGCTCCGCGTGCGTTCCCATTTCGATGATCCGCCCCGCTTCCATCACGACGATAACATCGGCGCGCCGTACGGTTGAGAGCCGGTGTGCGATCACGATCGTGGTTCGATTCCGCACCAAGTTGCCGATCGCACGCTGGACCAGGCGCTCCGACTCCGCGTCGAGAGCGGAAGTAGCCTCATCCAAAATCAGGACTGGCGCATTAACTAAAACTGCCCGGGCGATAGCGAGCCGCTGGCGTTGGCCGCCGGAAAGAAAGATGCCGCGCTCGCCGACAATCGTATCGTAACCATTAGGTAGTTCGCGAATGAACTCGTGCGCAAAAGCGATTCTCGCCGCTTCTTCAATCTCTGCATCAGTCGCTTCAGGCCTGCCATACGCGATGTTATGGCGGACGGTATCGTTGAAAAGTACGGTCTCCTGAGTTACAAGCGCGATCTGTTTTCGCAAACTCGAAATGGTCGTGTCGCGAATGTCAGTGCCATCCCACAACACTGCGCCATCACGCGGATCGTGAAAACGCGGCAACAACTTCGTGAGCGTTGACTTTCCACCGCCCGACTCGCCCACGAGTGCGACCATCGTACCTGCCGGAATCTTCAGACTCACATCACGCAAAACCGAGCGCGACTCGTTTGCATAACCAAACGAAACCTTGCGCAGCTCGATCTCTTTCTTGAGCACTGGCAGTTCGCCCGCGTTCGGCTTCTCCTGAATCGCGGCGTGCTCGTCCATCACTTCCCAAACATGATGCGCAGCAGCGAGTGCCTGTTCCATGCTGTTCTGCAAGCGCGAGAGCTTGCGCATCGGGTCGTAACTGCGGAACAGGAAAAAGAGAAACGTGACAAACTGTGCCGTGTTCATCCGCCCCGCTATGATTTCACGCTGCCCGAAGAACAGCAGCAACACGACGAAGAGAATACCGATCATCTCGATCGTCGGCGGTGAAGCTCCCGCGATACTCGCGCTACGTAGATTCGCTTTGACGATTCTCTTCGCGACTGCAGTAAAACGTTCTGACTCACGCTTCTCAGCACGATACGCTTTGACGATCCCCTGATTGGCAAGCGCTTCCTGCGCCGTATCAGTCAGTTGCTTGCTGCCTTCAAAACTCTCACGCGCGAGATTACGCAACGAGCGACCAAACTTCGCAGTTAGTACTGCGATGACCGGAGCGATCGCGAGCGAGCCGAGCGTCAGTCGCCAACTGTAATAAAAGGACGCCGCGAGAAACGCGATCAGAGTAAAACTCTCGCGCAGCATGTCTCTGATCGTGCTCGTTACTGCGGTCTCGATTGCAGCAGCACTTGAGACAAGCCGCGAAACGAGGTAGTTAGTGCGATGACGCTCGAAGAACGTCGCTGACTGCGCGAGCAAGTGGCTATATAGATCCTGGCGCAACTTCAGCACTGCCGACTGCCCGATTCGCGCCATTAAATAGGTCGAGAAATATTCAGCAATACCCTTGGCGAGAGTGAAGACGATCAAGAGGATTGAGATCACTTTCCACGCGCCAAACGGTGCCTGGGGAATTAACCGTTGCAGACCGAAAATCGTGGAGGTACGCTGGCCAGCGCCCCCCTGAACAAAAGCCTGATCGAAGATTGGCACAATCAAACCGCCGATCGCGCTCTCGAGTATGCCCACCAGTACCATCGCGAGAGTCGCCACGGTGAAGATTGGCCAGTGAGGTCTCAAATACTTTAACAGGCGACGAAGATCACGCATCTCTGGTTGCGGAAATCTCTGATCCGTTGCTATAAGGAAGGTAGAAGACGGCCCAAACCGTAAAAGGAACTATACTTACCCCCACTTATTTGCGTCAAGGCTGACCGATTTGTTAGAACTCCCACATTGATGTTGAACTGATGCAGATCGTTTCCCCAGGATGAGTCTGCATCGATTTAGGTTATAATTCTTCCCGCAATTTTTTGAATTATCAGATCCACTCCGACAGGATCAGACATTTGGCACAGCAAGCGACACCAAACAGCAAACACGCAGGTAAACGTCTTCTGATAGCAGACGACGATACCGACATGAGACTTCTACTGGCCGAGTATTTCCGCCGGCTGGGCTTTCAAGTTGAAGAACGTGAGAGCGGCATGGCGGCACTCGAAGCCACTTTAACCGGCAGGTTTGATTGCTTCATATTCGACGTGTCGATGCCTGGAATGTCCGGCATCGAACTGCTCAAACGAGTGCGCGATCGAGGCATTCAAACGCCGGCTCTCTTCTTGACCGCACATGACGCGCTCGACGATAAAGTTGCCGGCTTCGAGGCCGGAGCCGATGACTATCTCGCCAAGCCGTTTAGCCCGCGCGAGCTCGAGTATCGCGTCGAAGCGTTGCTGCGAAGAGGCGGAGCTGCGCCGCCGGAACCGGATGGCGAACGTATCGAAGTCGGCGATCTCGTGATCGATAAGCGACGTCACGAAGTCATTCGCAATGGCTTTCGCGTCGACCTGACACCGCTGGAGTTTCAGATTCTCGAGTTGCTCGCGTCAGAACCCGGTCGCGCATGGTCCAGGAACGCTCTGCTCGATCGAGTTTGGAGTACCGATTACGAAGGCTATCAGCGCAACATCGATCCGCATATCAATCGTCTCCGCAAAAAGCTGGAGGCCGATCCGAAAAATCCGCGTTACGTGCTGACTGTTCGTGGCGTTGGTTACAAGCTGAACGAGATTCCCTGACGCCGATGTTGTGGTTGATCGGTTCAGGTTTGGTACTGCTTTGGCTTGTACTACAACTATTCGCTCCGCGTGGCTGGGTTCCCATGCTGCTGATTGCAGGCATCACTCTCCTCATCGTTCAAACCGCCGCTTATCGCAAAAGCAGAAACCACAGATGACACGGATTTTTTTACTGATCATTGTGGAAATCCGCGTGATCGGCAACAATGCGCCTGTTTGAGGCATCAAGAAAGTAGCAGTCTAGCCTTTCTTCCCAGATTTAATGATAGGAGCAAGTTTCACCATGACTTTCAGACGCATTGGTCAACACCTCGTTTTTGCGCTCAGCGCTTGTTTACTGTTTGTGTCTGCCGCAATCGCCCAGCAGGACGTTGAACGCAAGACAGTTGCGATTACTTATCCGTTGGACGAGACCGTGACAGTCAAATTCCGCGGCACCACTGTGTTGCCGCGGCTCAAGGGTGAGGCCAAGGTCAAGCGTGCCGGACGTCGTGGCACGCGGGTGGAATTCAATGTTGAGGATCTGCCGCGCGCTTCCGAGCTCGGCGGAATCTATACCACTTACATTCTGTGGGCCATCTCGCCTGATGGACACGTCGATAGTCTGGGTGAAATCAAACGCAGCGGCAGTACGTTTGTTGATTCGAAGCTGGACGTTACTACGCCGTTGCAGACGTTCGCGATGATTCTCACTGCCGAGCCGCACTTCCTGATGAAAGTGCCAAGCCGCATGGTCGTGATGGAGAACCTGCCGCCGCAGCGCGCGAATGGCAGTCAGGTTGAAACTGCCGACGTTCGTTACATCGGAAACTCGAGCGACTATTTTCGCAATGCGCGCGTTCCTGAAATCGCCGACGCCGACTATAACAAAACACCTGTGTCGCTTCTGGGAGCGCGCCAGTCGATAAGTCTCGCGAAGTATGCGGGTGCGTCGCAGGATGCGCCTGACGAGTTGCAGACTGCTGAAGATCATCTGCAAGCGGCGGAGAAAGCATGGCGCCTGGGCCAACCGCTCGCGGAGGTGGACATGGAAGCACGAAAGGCGACGTCAGCGGGTGCGCATGCTGAAGAAGTTGCGGCGGCGCGCCGCGTAGCGCGAATCAATCGTGAAGAGATTCGCCGGCGTGATGAAGCTGTGCGTAGTGCTGAGGAAAGTGCGGACGCGTCACAACGTGAAGTGGCCCAACTCCGCGCCGCGCTGGAAAAAGAGCAACGCGCACGCGAATTGGCGGAACGAGATCTCGGTACCGCGAACGATCAGTTGCGTGAAAAGCGAGTTGAGGTTGCGCAACTGCGTGATGAGATCCAGACGCTGCGTGCTGACAGTGACGCTGCCAAACTCAAGCTGGCGCGCATGGAAGGTGAAAAACAGGCTGAGACTGATCGCATCGAGGCCGAACGACGCGAGTCCGAAAGAAAAACTGCCGAAGCTAATTTGAAAGAGACGCTTGCGAAGTACGGCACGCTCCAGGAAACGGCGAGTGGCTTTCGTCTGGTCCTTCCCGAAACCATTTGGACCAACACGCGCACAGCAACATTGTCTGCTGCGTCTTCAGCGAAACTCGAACCACTCGCAGCGTTACTCGCAAGCAATCCGGACTACCAGATCCTGATCGAGGCTTACACGGACAACAAGGGCAACGAGGTGACGTTGCAACAGTTGACCCAGGAGCGTGCGCGCGTGTTGTCCGATCGGTTCCAGTCAGCGGGCGTCGAACCGGCGCGCATACAGGCGAACGGAATGGGCGCGTCGAACCCGCTTGCTCCAAATACGACCGTCGCGGGACAGCGGAAGAACCGGCGAGTTGAAATAACATTCACGTCGCCCTCCCGCAGCGCGGCGTCGAATTGAGCCACAAAAAGGCACAGAAAGGCACATAAAATTCATGTGTGTCTTTGTGCTTTTTTGTGGCTACTCTCTAGACTTGAGGCATGTCCCCACTCGAGCCGCTCGAAATCCTACAGGTCATCGGCTACAGCATCGGCGCGTTGTTGCCGCTCTGGATGCTGTTCCAGCTCGTCACTCACCGCAGCAAACTAAGCAACATCGAACGCCTGCTCGCCCTTCTCGCTTTAACCATGGGCGGGTGGCACACGAGCAATCTCGTGATCACGCTTCACGGATTGTTTGATCTTGGTCCAGACACTTGGACTACCCTCCTGCGCATCGCCGACACGGTATCAGTTGTCAGTATCACCTTTGCTTACTCGTTGCTGCTCCACGTCCACCTGCACCTGTGGGCCAACGCACACCGGCGGCCGCTGAACAAAACCGAGCACCTCCGTGTTTACCTGTCTTACGTTCCGACAGTCTTTCTGCTGGTCGCGATTCCGCAACTATGGACCGGCGAGTACGCGCCGATGTTCACGAAGCTCTCATTCTTCGTGATCCCTTTCGCATTCTGGATTGCATACGTGCTGGGCCTGATTGCGGTCACCGAACTTCTGATCGCGCGCAAGACGAAGAATCGCAGCGAGAAGCGAATCATGCAGACGCTCGCTGTGTCGTTCATCGGCGTGGGTGTGGTGATCTTCGCAGCGCTTGCAGCTGGAGTTGGTGCGGGAACTACACCAGGACTTTATCTCAAAACGTTCGCGAACCTCGGCTCGCTCGTGCCGTCAGTGTTGCTGGCGTACTACATCTATCGTTATCGCTATCTCGAAATCATTATCGAAAAGAGCCTCGTCGTCGTAACGTTTGCGACGGTGGTGTTGACGGTCTATGTATTCGGCATACGCACGATTGGCGATTGGATGACGCAACGTTACGGCGTCAGACCAGGGTTGGTTGAAGCGCTGTTGATTCTCGCTCTTGCACTGCTTGCGGCGCCGTTGCGAGGCTGGCTGGCCCAACGTTTCCACCTGCTCTTCGAACGTGAGGCAGCTCTTTACAAAGAGATCGTCGCGCGCATCGGTTCCTATGCCGGTCAGTACAAGGATCTCGCAGACCTTTTGCACTTTGTTGAGGAGCGAACCACTAGTGCGCTTGGTCTGCGACAGTTGAAGATCTTTGTTGAGTCTGAGCCTTGGGTAGAGCAGATTCTGAATCATTCAAAACAGAATGAGTGGCAACCGGTTGAAGACGAGCCGGTGCTAGTCGATCAAGGGTTCAAACTGGCCTACCCACTCCGTCGCGAAGACAAAGTCGAAGGTCTGGTGGCAGTTGATGCGGCGTCGGCGAGCTTAACGCCTGACGTGCGCTCGATAATCGGCGTGCTCGCAGATCAAGTTGCCATCGCAATCGATGACTCGCGACTGTTTGAAGAGAACCTCAGGCTCGAACGAGAATTAGCCGAACGCGAACGCCTCGCCTCACTCGGACGCATGGCTGCGACTGTCGCACACGAAATCAAAAACCCGCTGTCGGCAATCAAGTCGATCGCGCAGGTGATGCGGGAGGATGAAAGTCTGCGCAACGAGTACGAGCGTGATCTTGGTTTGATAGTTGGCGAGACTGATCGTTTGAGCCAGAGTGTGACGCAATTGTTGAGTTTTGCGAGGAAGGAAAGTCCTGCCGGACAACCGTTGAGTGTCGACGAGCTGCTGCGATCGGTGGCGGATCTCTTTCGTGCGAACGCGAGAGAGCAGGGGATAGTGCTCGATTGTGAAGTCAATGTGCAAGCGGAGCTGGCCGGACGATCTGTTGCCGCGTTGCGCGATGCATTGTCGAACCTCGTGCTCAACGCGTTGCAGGCGACGCCGCAGGGTGGAAGAGTTGCGATGAGTGCGGAAGCGACGAACGGCGATCTCGTGATCAGCGTGCAGGACAGTGGTTCAGGTGTGCCGGCAGATCTGCGTGAACGTATTTGGGAACCATTCTTCACAACGCGACAACGCGGCACGGGATTGGGATTGGCGATCGTTCGCAAACGCGTGCAGGAGATAGGTGGATCGGCGTCGCTCGATGCGGGTCACAATGGGCACGGAGCGCTATTCCAGTTGCGAGTCCCGCTCTAAGCGAGAAAGAGTTTCACGCAAAGACGCAAAGAGGACGCAAAGTCGCTAAGAAAAACCTTTGCGCCTTTGCGTAAACTTAGCGCCTTTGTGTGGAACTTTCTCTCGCATCCCGCGTGTTAGTCGCTGACTTTTGTCCGAAGGAGACGATCGCAAATGAAGATGAGAAACTTTTTGAGCGTGCTACTGGTTGTTGTCTGTCTAAGTTTGACTACATACGCCCAGGCACAGCAAACAGAACCCGCTGATGAAACCAATCTCGACACGCAACTCTATCTAATCGTGGGCACCAATCAGAACGTGGACGACTCGAGATTGCCTGCATCCCTCGATCCGGTTGTGCGACAACTGCGCGCAACGTTGCCATTCAAAAACTACCGGCTCGCGGCTACGTTGATCAATCGCGTGAAGAATGAAGGTCGCCTGGAGTTGAATTGGATAGGCGCGCCGCCGGCATCGCCAGTCGCCGCCGCTTCCAATGTAACACCGAGCTTTAGCCGGTTCAGTGTCAGACAAGTGAAACTCGTGCGTAACGCTGAAAATCAGCAGATCGTGCAAATGATTGGGTTCAACTTCGGCGCCCGCATTCCGATTCAGACCACTCCAACACTCGCGGCCAGCGGCGCCATGGCCCCAACTTTCAACTACGAACCCACGGGCCTTTCAACTGACATCAGCATGCGCGAAGCCGAACCGGTGATCGTCGGCACGCTCAACGTTGGACCATCAGGCGACGCGATCATCCTGGTTGTCGCAGCCAAACGAACCACTAAATAAGTCGTGGCACGCAACGCGCTAGGAGTTTAGGGCCGCACGGCCCTAAACTACTCAGGAAGTGAGAAAAGACGCGTTGCGATTGATGATTGTTGACGACGAGGAAGCCGCACGCTACGGCATGCGGCGCGCACTCACCACTTTTGGTTACAACATTACTGAGGCCGGTTCCGCCGAGGCTGCCCGCGCCTTGCTGAAACAACACGATCCGGACCTTCTTCTCCTCGATGTAAATCTTCCCGGCATGAGCGGTCTTGATTTCCTGCGCGAGATCAAGAGCACCAATGGCAACGGCCCGCTCGTGATCATCGTTACGGCCCACGGCTCGGAACGCATGGCCGTCGAAGCCGTCAAAGCCGGCGCTCACGATTATCTTTCCAAACCATTCGAGCTTGACGATCTGCGGCTCGTCATCAAGAACGCGGCTGAAACAGTTCAACTGAGACGCGAGAACTATTCGCTGCGTCGCCGGATCGAAGTTGAACGTTCACAACGCGGTGCGCTGATTGGAAACTCCGATGCTATGCAGAAGGTGCGCGCCACGATCGAGAAGGTCGCGGAGACTGATGCGACCGTGCTCGTGCGCGGCGAATCAGGCACCGGGAAAGAACTGGTCGCGCGCGAGTTGCACGAGCGCAACAGCGTGCGTCGGAACGCTTCGTTTGTCGCAGTTAACTGCGCCGCGCTGCCTTCCGAGTTGATCGAATCCGAACTTTTCGGCCACGAAAAAGGCGCTTTTACTGGCGCCGCCGCGCGTCGCGAAGGAAAGTTTGAACAGGCTGATGGCGGCACTCTGTTCCTCGACGAGATCGGCGACATGAGCGCGAATGTGCAGGCGAAATTGCTGCGCGCGTTGGAAGAGCGACGCATCGAGCGTCTCGGCGCAAACGAATCGATTCCGGTTGATGTGCGCATCGTGAGTGCAACGCATCGGCCGCTCGAACAGGAGATCACGACCGGTAATTTTCGTGCAGACTTGTTCTATCGTTTGCGCGTCGTGACCGTTGAGATCGCGCCGCTGCGTGAACGTCGTGAAGACATTCCGGTTTTGTGTGAGACGTTTTTGCGCATGGCTGCGGAGCGTTACGAACTGCCGCAACGAGCGCTCAGCCAGTCGGCTTTGCGGCGTCTCGTTGAGTACAATTGGCCGGGTAACGTGCGTGAATTGAAGAACACGATCGACCGCGCCGTAATCATGGCCGAGGGCGACGAGGTCACGCCCAAAGACCTGCCCGACGAAATCACCGCGGGAATGCCGGCCAGTGGGATTGTTGACACCAACGAGGTGGAAGGCGACGGTCTTCGAGTGCCGTTTACGGCAGACTTTCGCGAGGATCGCAGAGAATTCGAGCGGCGCTACATCACGCGCTGCCTCGAATATACGCAAGGCAATGTGACGCGCGCGGCTGAGATTTTGGACATGCACCGGCAGTCGCTACAACATAAATTGAGGCAACTGGGTCTCGGCCGTCGCTATGTTTCAGTGAGCGGCGAGGCGCAGGATAATGCCGACACTTGATAGATTATGAAGGCTAAACTCGACGCAATCATTCAACGTGACCAGGCGGAGTACCTGGACCAACTACACACCCAACCCGATTCGCTGCTGGCCGAGATGGAGGCTTACGCGGCTGAGCATCGCGTGCCGATCGCGGATCGTGAGGTCGCGCGGTTTCTCGAAATCACGGCGCGCATTACTGCCGCTCGCAAGGCGTTGGAGATCGGAATGGCCATCGGATATTCGGTGGTCCACCTGGCGCGTGGTATGGGTGAGAATGGAAAGGTTGTCACCATCGAACCGAACGACGAGATGATCAAAGCCTCGACCGGTTATTTGAAGCGCGCCAGCTTGTTGGATCGTGTCGAAATCGAAAAGGGGAAAGCGTTGGAAGTAATGCCAGGGCTGACTGAGACATTCGATCTGTTGTTCATCGATGCAGTGAAAGAAGAGTACTCACAATATCTCGATCTCGGTTTGCCGCGTTTGCGCACGGGCGGCGTTGTCATCGTCGACAATCTGCTGTGGGGCGGAAAGGTTGCGAGTGACGACGCCGAGAGTTCAACCGTCGCGTTGCGAGAATTCAATTGCTACTTCATCAACCATCCCCAACTGCTCGCTGAAGTCTTACCCGTCGGCGACGGCCTCGGCTACGCGGTGAAGATATAAGATCCCTCATGGATCGGGTCAGTACCGTAACGCGGTAGCGTCGGGTCGCCGCGCCGTCACGCTCAAAAGCTGACCCGACGCTACCGCGTTACGGTACTGACCCGGCCTCAAGTAGATCTTATATTCTTGCGTAACCTTTCTTGCGCGTGCTAACTTCCACTCGTCTCTTCATTTTGCGAGGGGCCTCATAACTTCGCGCTGAACAAAACGAACTGGGAAGATGTGGAGGTTACTGGTGTACAGTGACAAGCTCAAACAGATCGTTGGACTGGTTCTGCTGGCCTCGTTAGCCGTAGCCAATCATTCGTGCACCGTCGCCTCGAGTAATGAAGAGTTCTTCGGTTCTACCACGCCTCCCGAACGCAACATCCTTCGCTACGTCAACGGCGACGAACCCGAAACGCTCGATCCAACAATCAGCAACGGCCAGCCCGAAGCGCGACTCTATCTCGCACTCTACCAAGGTTTGGTTGAATACGATCCCAGAACACTCGCACCCGTACCGGCACTCGCCGAACGCTGGCACATTAACAACGACTCTTCCGAGTTTACTTTTCACCTGCGAAACACCGGTCGCTGGTCCAACGGCGATCCCATCGACGCGAACGATTTTGTTTACAGTTTCAGACGTGCACTCGCGAAAGAGACAGCATCGAAAAACGCCAGCATGGCGTTCTATTTGAAGTACGCGCAGGCATACAACTCGCAACGTGTTTTTGTGCGCGATTCGAAGACAGGCGAGTTTCTGCTTGCTAAAGATTTCGACGAGACCCTGCCGCCCGAACCACTGAGCGGCAGCCCGATTGACGCGGCGAAGAGCGAATACCAAATCGATCCAAAAGAGACGACTCCCGATCCTGATTCCGCTTTCCATCACCAGATGCACGCGCCGACGCGCTTAACTCTACCCGGTGACGAGAAGGCTCGAAACAAACGTCTCGACGCCGACGCAAAGTTAAAGGCAGCCGTTACAGGCAAAGAGTTCGTTACGGTGAAGGCTGAAGATCTCGGCGTGGAAGCGGTTGATAAGTACACACTGCGGATTTCGTTGTCGCAGCCGGCGCCATTCTTCCTGGGACTGCTGGCACATCAGGTTTTCCGAATCGTGCCGCGCAAAGTGGTGGAGCAATACGGCAACACGTGGGCCCACGCGGAACACATCGTTACTTGTGGTCCATTCAAGGTAAAGCTCTGGAAGCCTTACGATCAGCTCGTGCTCGAACGCGATCCGATGTACTGGGACACAGCGAATGTGAAGTTAGACGAGATCTATTTTTATCCGATCCTCGACAACGCCACCGTGATGAACATGTACAAGGTGGGCGAGCTTGACGCGATATACAATCACGCGGTGCCGAACCCGTGGGTGTTTATTATCAAGACCAAGAAAGACTACATGGACAAGGGAGAAGCGGCGATCGATTATCTAATCATCAACACGACCAAGTTTCCCTTGAACAATCCGAAGGTGAGAAAAGCATTCAACCTCTCGATTGATAAAGAGGCGTATGCCAACTGGCGCCGCATCGTGAAACCCTTGAATGGATTCATGCCGGAAGGAATGTTTCCCGGATACCCGGAGGTCAAACCTCAGCCCTTCAATCCTGCGGAAGCGCGCAGACTACTCGGCGAGGCAGGTTATCCAGTTAGCCAAAACGGGGACGGCAGTTTCTCGTGCCCGAAGTTTCCGATGGACCAGGTCGAGTTTGTCTACAACACGCAGGCACAGAACCGATCGTTCGCCGAGTGGATGCAGGCGCAGTGGAAACAAAATCTCGGCGTCACTGTCGGCTTGCGCCAAATGGAATGGAAGACTTTTCTCGAAGCCAAGGAGAAACTCGATTTCAAAGGCTTCATGCGCGGCGCATGGGGCGCCGACTACATGGACCCGTTCACGTTCCTGAGTCTGTTCTACACCGGTGGTGAAAATGGCACCGGCTGGGAGGATCCGAAATACGTGCAGATGCTGGATGAAGCGAATCGCACACTTGATGCGAAGAAGCGATACGAGATGCTGTCAAAAGCGGAAGCTTACATGATGGAGCAGCAGCCAATCATTCCGCTCGATACGCCCTCAGTAAACTTTCTTAAGAAACCGTACGTGAAGGGCATGTATCCGAATGCGGCTTCGTTGTATCCATGGAAATACATTTACATCGAACGCGATCGGGCCAAGTGGGATTACGGCACACCGAGTTTGACCGCAGAATAACGAATGCTTCGGTTCATTGTCAGACGCCTCCTGATCACGATACCGACTATCCTTGTCGTGATCTCAATTACCTGGGTCTTGATCAAACTCGCTCCAGGTAACTTCTACTCCGGCGAAAAGAAACTATCGCCTGCCGTCGAGAAAAACCTTCGCGAAAAGTACGGCCTCGATAAACCCTGGTACCAACAGTACGGGAAAACGATGTGGACGATCATTCGTCACCTCGATTTCGGTACGTCTTTGAAGTACGAAGGCCAGTCGGTAAATACGATCATCAAACGCTCGTTCCCGGTGTCAGCGGCAGTCGGACTTCTCGCTTACCTACTTGCTCTCGTCGTCGGTATCACGGCAGGTTCGATTGCAGCACTCAAGCAAAACTCGAAGTGGGACTACACGTCGATGGCGTTGGCGATGCTCGGTATCTCAATACCGAACTTTGTTCTTGGTCCAATTCTCGTTTTGATCTTTTCACTTGGTCTCTACTGGTTACCGCCGGCGCGCTGGGAAGGGTTTCCCAGTCGCAACATGATCCTGCCGGTGTTGACGCTCTCGGCGCTGTACATGGCTTACATCGCGCGACTCACGCGCGCCGGCATGCTCGAAGTGCTTCGTTCCGACTACATTCGCACTGCGCGCGCGAAGGGATTGAGCGAGCGCGACGTCGTCATCAAACATGCTCTGCGCGGCGGGTTGATGCCGGTGGTTTCCTACACTGGACCATCACTCGCGTTTCTATTGACCGGCACAGTCGTGGTCGAAAGGATCTTCGCGTTGCCGGGTTTAGGCAATTATTTTATTCAAGCGTCATTCAATCGCGACGAGCCGCTGATCATCGGCATCGTCGCGTTTATCGCGATCACGCTCTTAACGATGAATCTGCTGGTTGATATCGCTTACGCGTATCTCGATCCGCGTGTGAGGTATCAATAAATTCTGGGCTTTGGTCTTTGTACTATGGTCTTAAACAAAGAACGAAGTACAAAGACCAAAGTCCAACTAAAAAATGTCTACCGAGAAGAACCCACAACACGACGAGTTCATTCACATCGGTCCTGAGATGGCCGTTGCTGAAGCGGACGTGCGTCCCGAAGAGGTGGGCGCGTTCGTACGCGGAACGTCGCTGTGGCGCGATGCGTGGCGTCGTCTACTCAAGAACAAGCTGGCGGTCTTTGGTCTTGTAGTAGTAATCGTGGTGACAATCGCATCGATTGCCGGACCGACAGTGATCCAGCAAATTACTGGCTACACGCCCGACTACATTCCAGCTCAGGACGACAGGTTGACCAGATCGTTTCCGCCGTTCACTGGTCCAGACGGCAAGTTCTCATGGCTTCATCCGATGGGGACTGACAATGCCGGTCGCGATGTGATGGCGCGTGTGTTACAGGGCGGGCAGATCTCGCTCTTCGTCGGCATTCTTTCGACAGTGGTTTCGTTATTGATCGGCGTGAGTTACGGCGCGATAGCGGGATATGTCGGCGGGCGCGTTGACAACTTGATGATGCGCATCGTCGACGTGCTTTATTCGTTGCCGTACATAATCATCGTGATCGTGTTGCTGTCGTTGTTTCGCAGTCAGACGCCGAGAGGCCAGTTGACTCTACTTTTCATCGCCATTGGTTCGGTGTCGTGGTTGACGATGGCGCGCATCGTTCGCGGGCAAATACTTTCACTGAAGAACCAGGAGTTCGTACTCGCGGCAAGAGCGACCGGTGTTTCGGGGTCGCGCATTGTCTTTCGTCACCTGGTTCCCAATACGCTTGGACCAGTGATCGTCTACGCGACCTTAACCGTTCCGCAGATCATGCTGCTGGAGGCGTTTCTTTCGTTTCTCGGTTTTGGTGTGCAGGCGCCGCTGTCGTCGTGGGGCAGCCTGGCAGCGGATGGAATTACGAACATCGCTGTCTTTCCGTGGCAACTGATCTTTCCTGGCGTGACTATGGCGCTCACGCTCTTCTCGCTGAACTTTCTCGGCGACGGATTGAGAGACGCGCTCGATCCACAGATGCGAACCGTATGACGAACCTTCTCGACGTCAAGAATCTTCGCACTTACTTCGAAACAGATGACGGAATCGTCAAGGCCGTCGATGACGTCTCGTTTCAACTCAAACGCGGCGAGACTCTCGGCATCGTAGGCGAGTCAGGCTCGGGTAAATCAGTCACGAATCTCTCGATAATCCGCCTCGTCCCCGATCCTCCGGGAAAAATCATGTCTGGCGAAGTGATCTTCAACGGCAGCGATCTGCTATTGCTCTCGAGCGAAGCGATCAGAAAGATCCGCGGGCGGCGCATCGCGATGATCTTCCAGGATCCGATGACGTCACTCAATCCCTACATGAAGATCTCCAAGCAACTGATGGAGATGACTCAGCTACACCTCGGCCATTCGAAAGCTCAGGCTCACGACCACGCAATCCGCATGATGGAAACGGTCGGTATTCCCGATGCACGCAGTCGCGCCGACAGCTACCCGCACGAATTCTCCGGCGGTATGCGACAACGCGTGATGATCGCGATGGCGCTTTCGTGTGAACCGGAATTGTTGATTGCCGACGAGCCAACCACCGCGCTCGACGTCACCATTCAGGCGCAGATACTCGAACTCATCAAGAAACTCAAACGCGACACGGGCACCAGCGTCATTCTCATTACACACGATCTCGGCGTCGTCGCTGGGATGACCGATCACGTTATCGTGATGTACGCCGGGAAGATCTTCGAGCAGGCCAGAACTACGGAATTATTCTCGACGCCTGGTAACCCTTACACTAAAGGTCTGTTGCGATCAGTGCCCGATCCAACCGACGAACAAGGCAAGCTGTATCAGATTCCGGGTTTGCCACCGGACATGGCCCATCTACAACCCGGCTGTCCCTTTGCCGCACGCTGTGATTACGTGCAGGATATTTGTCGTCGCGAGTTTCCGCCGTTTGTAAAACTGAACACCGATCATCATTCACTCTGTCACTTCGCGCGCGAGGTCTACAGCGAATCGGGAGGCACGCCGATCAAGGAATGAGCGCAAACGATTCAACGTTGCTGTCGATCAGAGATCTGAAGGTGCACTTCGATCTCGGCGGTGGTGGCCCACTTGATAGACTCTTCGGTACAAATCCCGTCAAGCGCGTGGTGAAGGCTGTCGACGGTGTCTCGATCGACATCTACAAAGGCGAGACTCTCGGACTCGTGGGCGAGTCGGGTTGTGGTAAGTCGACTCTCGGTCGCGCAATTCTGCGACTCACTGAACCCACTGACGGCCAGGTGCTCTATCACGATCAAGATCTCGCAAATCTCTCGTCCAAACGTCTGCGCGAACAGCGCCGCCATCTTCAGATCATCTTTCAGGATCCTTACGCGTCACTCAACCCACGCATGACAGTCGGACAGATTGTTGGCGAACCACTCGAGACGTTTCGTCTGGCGCGCGGCAGGGAAGCAGAACAACGCGTGCAGGAACTGCTGGAAACGGTCGGGTTAAGTAAACGTTTCATCAAGCGATACCCGCATGAGTTCTCCGGCGGTCAACGCCAACGCATCGGCATCGCACGCGCGCTCGCAGTCGATCCTGATTTCATCGTCGCTGACGAACCGATTTCCGCTCTCGACGTTTCCATTCAGGCGCAGATCATGAACTTGCTCGAACGACTGCGTCGCGAAAAGAACCTCACGTATCTTTTCATCTCACATGACCTGCGTGCGATTCGACACGTCTCAGATCGCGTGGCGGTGATGTATCTCGGCAAGCTCGTCGAGATCGCTGATGCGAAAACGATTTACGAAGAACCGCTGATGCCTTACACGAAGGCGCTCATCTCCGCGGTGCCCGTGCCCGATCCTCAGGTAGAAGCTGCGAGGCAGCGTATAATGCTGGAGGGCGACGTGCCTTCTCCGATAAATCCGCCGACGGGTTGTCGCTTTCACACACGTTGCCCGTATGCGATCGAAGCGTGCAAGGAGGTGGTTCCTCAGCTAGTTGAGATTAAGCCGGCGCATTACGCGGCCTGCATCAGGATCAGTCCGGCACAACCCCACATCGAAGATGTCGCGCCGGGTGCTGCTCCAGGTTTGCCACAGTCCCCCACCGTTCAATAATCACTTTTGTGCATTTTGTGCCTTTTTGTGGCAGATTCCTCTTGAAACCCCTCGTTATTGGACATTTAGCACATACTGAAGTCCCAGATCCCGATGGTTAAGAAGTCCCCCATTGCCCTGAGTCCTCAGGAACATCGTGAAGACGCCCCGCCCTCCTGGCCAGAAACGCAGGACACGTTGGCGGAGTCTTCGGGCCTCGCTCTGCTCCTGGTGGATGGCTATCAGCCGCCGGCAGTGGTGGTGTCAAACAACAACTCGATTTGCCACACCTTTCAAACCTCGCCTGAGCACGTTCAGCTTTGCGATCCATATTGCGGAGCCGCTCATTCGAAAGCGATGAAAGCGCACGGGACGATCGAATACAAATGTCACGCGGGACTCTCATGCTTCGCGAGACCGGTTGAAATCAATGGCAAACGAAACCTCGCAGTGATCGGCGGGCGGACTTTCGTCAAGAGTTCGGATTATCAACAACTGATGGAACGCTTTCGCAGCGGAGATTTGCAAAGCATTGCGACGGATGAAGTCTTCGCGAACATTCTGTTCTCGGAGCCGCAGCGCCTGGCTGAACTCGAAGAGCGAGCCGAACGCGCTGCACGACGGCTGCAAGCTGCGTCGTCAAACGGTTCGGGGAAGGTGGTCCAACCTCCGGCAAAACCGGCAAAAGCGGAACCCACGAAGGCCCAACAGGAGTTGGAACAAGAAATAGAGCGTTTGCGAAATGAGCTGGCGCATCGTTCGCGTTTCACTGATTCGCTGCAACACTTTCTGGAGCGAATAAGCTGCGCTGAGCCGGTCAAGACATACAACGCGATCATCAGCAACTCGAAAGAGCTGCTGCAATCAGAACGCGCATCGTTGATGGTGTTGGACGAAACTGCGCGTGAGTTGATCATGAAAGCGGCGAGCGGGCTTTCGACCGATCCGGGTTCGGTCTCGCCGGTGCGAGTAGGTGAAGGCGTGTCGGGCGAAGTTATTAACACCGGCAAGGCGTTGATGGTCACTGATCTGCGTATGGCTGGTCGCAAGCCGGCGCCGGCTGAACGTCGTTACAAGACAAACTCGTTCATCAGTTACCCGATCACTATCGGTGGGCGCAAAGTCGGTGTGCTCAACGTCACCGACAAATCGGGCGGTGGAACGTACGACGAAGTCGATCTGAGTTTACTTGAGATCATTGGACCACAAGTCGCACTTGCACTCGAGCGGGCCGAGTGGCAGGAACGCGCGACTGAGTTTCAACTGATGTCGATCACGGATGCGTTAACGGCGTTGCCGAATCGCCGGAATCTTGAGGAGAGGCTTGCGGAGGAGTTGAGTCGTTCGAAGCGCTACGATTATCCGATGAGTTTTTTGATGATCGACATCGACGACTTCAAGGCTTACAACGACAACAATGGGCACCAGGCCGGTGATGTGGCGTTGCAGATCACGGCGCACTGTTTGAAGGGCGCGCTGCGGCAGGCTGACGTGGCGTCGCGTTATGGTGGGGAAGAGTTCTGCATTTTGTTGCCGCAAACTGCCATGGCGGAGGCGGGTGTGATTGCGGATCGTATCCGGGACCGGGTGTCGACGACGCACTTTCCGCACGGGAAATCGCAGCCTCTTGGTCGTGTAACAATAAGTGTGGGAGTGTCGACGTTTATGAAAAACGTGGACACTCCGGAAAATATCATTGCCGCCGCGGACCGTGCGCTTTATCAGGCGAAGAGTATGGGAAAGGATCGGGTAGAGTTTTACGGAGAAAAAGAGAGTTAATCCACAGATTACGCAGATTACATAAATAATCTGTGTAATCTGTGGATGGATTTGTATGAGCAGTCGCAGCCCCAGCGAGAATTTCCGCCGCATCCTCGGCCGGGTGGTCCAGCAGGACTTCGTCGGTCGTGCAGGGGAACTGGACCGCATCATGGTCCAGGCGGAACCCACCAACGCCGGCCGCGGTCTGCTGCTCCTGATGGAACCCTCGGCTGGTGTCTCCGAACTCCTGCGCCAGGCTTACGATCAACTCTTCAACCTGCACAGTGATGTCATCCCAATATACTTTGCCATCACTCCCAACGAGACTACGGCCGTCAGCGCTGCGATCGAATTTCTCAACACGTTTGTCCAGCAATACATCGCCTTTCGTCGCAACGAGCCCGTCGTCTCCAACGCGCCGTTAACCCTGCAGGAATTACTAGAGCTCGCACTGCCCGCAGATCTCGAATGGATCGAGCAACTCGTCGAATCGTACAACCGTCTCCGCTTCGGTAACGACGACAAAGCACTCGTCCGTTTCTGTCTCGGCGCGCCACAACGCATTCCATCCGGCCGCTGCCGAGCATTCGTTATGCTCGACGGTTCGCAGCTCGCCGAGTATCTGAATGGCGCAGTGGTTTTGGGCACGGAAATCCTGCGCGTCTTCGGGCGTGGCAGTTTTTCATTCGTTCTCGCCGGACTGCGTCGCCAGATCCTCGAAGCAGCGCACGACGCTAAGTGTGACTTCGAACTACTCGACACGCTGCGTCTCGAACAACTCGACACAGCCGAAGCTGCAAAACTGGTCGAACACGTTGCGCGCCGCCAACAGGTAACGACGAGCGAGATCGCGCGCGATCTGGTAGTCCAACAATTCGCGGGCAGCCCGTTTTTTATCAACATCTTTTTGCAGGCAGCGCGTGAGAAGCACACGTCGCTGATCTCTTATCTCGATTGCCAACGTCTCTACGTTGATGAACTCTTCGGCGGTCACATTCACCGTCACTTCGCTGATCTATTAGAAGAAATATCACCGCGACTTGATACGCGCCATCTCTTGATTCGCTTGCTCTGGGAAGCGGCTGCGGGTGAAGAGCAGGTCTCGTCGTTTGAAGTCTGGCGTAAACGTCTTCATATGACTGCGAGCGAGCTCGAAGATGTTCTGCATCGCCTGCACGTGCAGGAGCTTATTAACTGGGATGCAGCGACAGTAGAAGCCGGCGCTGGACCACAAGCGTGGAAAGACTACCTCAAGATTCGCTATCGACTCGACGTGCTCAACGAACCGCGCGCGCTCGTCGTAGCCGACATGCTTGCCGACTCTCTCAAACGCGCGCCGCACACGATGGCGCGACATTACAAACAGATCGCAGACGCCGGCTTGCGCGATTTGATCTCGCGCTTTAATTGCCAGCGGGTGCCTGCGGTACTCTTCGACTACCAGAGCTTCAGTAACAAGTACAAAGGCGCTGAGAGTGACGCAGTAGTTTCAGGACTAGCAGCGGAGACCGAATTCTTCAAACTGCCGCAGACAGTCCATCTCGCGAGTTGCGCGGCATTCTTCACCGACATGCGCCAGGTCTGCGAAGAGGACCACTGTCTCGTTGCACACACGTTCGAAGAGGGAAGTTATTCAGATGCGCAGCAGGTGATCTGGCTCGCAGCGGACATCAAATCCAAACTCGAAGTAGACGTTGAAGTCGCGCGCGCCTGGTGCGATCGACTCGAGAACATGGCCGAGCGGCTCAGTTTCAGTCGTTTTCAGATCTGGCTGATTTCAAACGAAGGCTTCTCCGAACAGGCCGGACGACTGCTCGAACGTCGCCACGCCGTTAGTTCCAGCCGTCAGCAACTGGGCCTGATTGGCGCACGTCTCGGTGAGACAGTCGCCAGTGAGGTGGTCCAGACCAGCGAGCGGGATGAGTTCCTGATGGTGGTCCCGATGGGCGAGGACAACGAGCTGATTGCGGCCAACACAGCCGAGCAGATCGCGAAGCGTTTGACCTTCCGCCCGGAAGCGATTAACCAGATAAAAACGGCGATCGTCGAGGCTTGTATCAACGCTTCCGAGCACAGTTTCAGCCCGGATCGAAAAATTTATCAGCGTTTTCGCGTCGAAAGTGATAGATTAGTCATCACAATTTCGAGTCGCGGCATCGTGCCAGCCAATCTTAACGGCGCGAATAGCGGATCAGAACCGAAAGAAGCGTCGGAAGAAAGGCGCGGTTGGGGGCTCAAACTCATCCGAACTCTCATGGATGAAGTTGAGTTTGAACGGGTCGACGACGGCACAAGTTTGCGCATGACGAAGTATTTGCGGCCGCAAAAAAGCACGACAAGCGCAAACGAATCTTAACAAGGGAACCAGAAAACAAGTTCAATTAAGCTTTTGTCCCTTTTAGTGGCACACATTCGAGGCAGGAGGGAGCTTTCGAGTGGATACACCAAGTGGCAGGCTAGTACGCTCACATTGTGTTGGCACCACTGCGGTTGTTTACGCAAGCGACTACCTTAACAAGCTGACCGGTGAAAAGATCGAGCGCGAGTGTCGCCGGCAACTGGGTTGCGGGTGCCGTGCACTCGTGATCGATTTCAGCGATACCAAACTGGTCAACAGTATCGGTGTCTCAATCCTCCTCGGCATCATCGACGTCGCCGAAAAGTGCGGCGCGCGCATCGCCTTTTCAGAAGTGAACAACGAAACGGTCCAACTGTTTGAAATGCTTGGACTGACTCGCCACGTTGTGCTCGCGAAAGACGAACGAGAAGCGCTGATGAATCTTTCGCACTATGAGACTACTCCCATAGTCCACTGATTCCATGGAGCCTTCGACTCAGAAACTCATCCACACATTCGGAGCGCTAGCCGATCTGGGCCAAGAGATTGCCGGCACCGGCGATTTCAATGAGATGGTCCGTACGTCGATGCACATGCTCCTCGGCACGCTCGCTTTGCGACGCGGTGCGGTCGTCGAGTGTACCGCGGGTGGTCCACTCAAATGCTCCGCGCTCTGGGGTCTCAACGATCAGATGTTCGACGGCTTTGAGATCCACGATCTCGAGAAGCAGTCGTTTCTTCACGGCGAAGCAAGTGAACTGCTGGTTAGAAACACTGACGTAACGAATAGCTTCATCAATCGACATCGCGACAAGCTCACAGCCGAAGGCATCGAACTCGTGTTGCCGATGATCGTGCGTGGTGAAGTGACCGGCATGGTGCTGCTCGGCGGGAAGGCGAGCGGTGAAGACTTTTCAGAAGATGACTTCGAAACGATTCGCGCGATGGTCCGTCATATCGGCGTCGGGATTCACACGCATCGTTTGCTCGAACAAGTGGCGCAACGCGCGGAAGAGAATCGAAGGTTGTACGACGAGTTGCGCGCGATCTATCGCGACACAGTCAGAGCGTTCGCAGCAGCGATCGACATCAAAGACAAATACACGCAGGGTCACTCGGAACGCGTGGGCAGGTACAGTGAGATCATCGCGCGCGAGATGGGTTGGAGTGAAGAAGAAGTCGAGGGAATTCAGATCGCCGGTTACCTGCACGACATCGGCAAGCTGATCGTCGATCGCGACATCATCAACGCGCCTTACAACATCGATGCGAAGAATTCCAGTGAACTAAATCGACATCCGGCGGCCGGATACGAAATCCTGTCACCGATCAATCATCCGTACGCGGACATACCGTTGATGGCTAAGTATCATCACGAGCGACTCGATGGGCGTGGTTATCCGGATGGATTGACGGACGAGCAGATCCCGATGGGCGCCAAGATCGTTTCACTCGCCGATTCGTTTGATGCGATGACGACGGATCGTCCTTACCGGCGACGTCGATCGTTTGAAGACGTCGTGCGCGATCTGCGGGAAAACAGTGGCAAGCAGTTCGATGGGAAGGTTGTGGCAGCGTTTGCGAAAGCGATGCTGAAAGAGGTGAATGGCGAAACAAAAGATCGGCGAATCACGAAGATACTCGGCAAGAGCTATCTCGAAGGCGAACAGGTTCCAATACTCCTCACCGACCTCATTTCAGATCTTGGAGCAGTTCCACAGATTACACAGATTTCACAGAAAAAATCTGTGTAATCTGTGGATGACCTATGTAGGTTGGATTCGCAGGACGAAGTTGCAGATCGCAATCTTCTGATCGGGTGCGACCTCGGTGGGTTCTTCTCGCGGCAATTCTTTTCCGTTCACCATCGTCGGATTGCGGCCCTTCGCCACGAGCCAATACCGTCCTTCGTTATCGCGCGACAATACCGCATGAACGCGACTCACCTCCGGATCGCCTTTGATCGGTAGGTCCACCGAGATACTACGCGAACCACGGCCAATCGTTATCTCGTGCTTCACCACCGGCACGACTGCTTCACGCACGCCGCTGCGCCAAACCTCAACTGAGTAAAGCGCCTGCGCCTTCGGTCGCACGACGGTTTGCTCGCTCTCGCTGATTACATCCGAAGCACGCTCAACAACCGTATCGTTCGGATTAAACGCTGGCGCCGTCTGCCCGGGATTTACACGCGGCGTCACCATCGTGTGACCACTCTCCGTCTCATCCCAAACTGCCTGCACGCGAAACTCACCTTTATTCAACGTGCCGTCAACGCGCAGTTCAACTGCAAATGACTTAACTGCGAGTTGCGTCTGTCCACTCAGCTCGCGCGCGCGTTCGGAAAGAACGTGGAATAGTCCCTGCTCGAGCCCGCGACGTTTATCGCCCTGCCAGTCTTTATCGTCGTCGGCGCTGAGGTAAACGATGTATTCGCGGGGAATGTAAGTTGGACCACCCGGCGGCGTGAACATCTCGCGCTGCATCGCAGCCTCTACTTCGCGCGCGATCTTCACCAGAAACTCTTCCCATACGCGGCGGGGTTTGGCATGTTCGTCGGCGGCTTCGAGTAGATCCTCGCCTGTTTCACCGTCTATCCATTTTCTGATCGATTCAAGCAGGCCCAAACTGTCGCTCCTTCTGCCGCACGCAACATTAGTCGAACTTTACGTATATCTTTCGAATCCAGCCACGGTCCGAAGAGTATGGATCAGTCTTCGGACGCGCGTGTTCCAACACCTGCACTTCGTACCAATTGGGATCAGCATTCAAGATCTTAACCTTCGATCCTGACTCAGCCAGTCCGATAGGTGCGTTGTTAGCGGCGCTCGCGCTTGGTCGCAGATTAACATCCGTCGTCGTCACGCCCTGGCGACCAATCGGTTCAACATTCTGTATCGTGGTCAGCGGATTCCAATGCGTCGTCACGTACTTGTGCGTCGCCAACAGCATCCCAGAGAACGCGAGGATCAGACCTAGCGCAACTAACGCGCGCCGTTTGCGACTGGCGGGTAACACGGAAGCTGTTACTGGTGGACCAATCGTGTCGAATCGACGTTCCGGTTCGTATCTCGCCTCCTGACGCGTCTGCAACTCCCGCTGACGACGCGTTTCCACACCGACACTAATCGGCACAACGATCCTCGGTCGCCGTTGTGAATCGACCTCCGTAAGTACTGGCCGCGGAACGTCAAAATGCGGTCGCGGTGGCGCAGCTTCAGTGAACTCCTCTTCAGGCTCAACTGACAGATCCGCACTCGGCTTGCGACGCATCTGTTGGAACTCAGGCGTCACCATCTGCAACGGACGTGTCGGCGGCAGGCTTGCGTCGGACATGTCGTCCCAAAATTCCTCTACGGTTTGATAACGATCTTCAGGCCGGTTTTGAGTCGCCTTTTCGAGCACGCGCAGAACGGGCCTGGACCAATACTGCTCGCCTATGTGCAACGGCAACTCGGTCACTGCGTGTTGTGCGAAGCGACGCGGCGATTCTCCCGCGAGCAACGTGTACGTTGTTTTCGCGAGCGAGTAGATGTCGGCCGCCGGAGTCAGATGAACGTGCCGCACGCGCAATCCGCCGGTGTCGAGTTGGCCCGTTTGCATGAGGGGATTGTGCTCGGGCGCTGAATAAATATTTGTTCCGACTCTTGTAATCGCACCGTCACTGTTGTCGAGACGAGCGACGCCGAAGTCCGCGATCTTCACGGTCTCCTGGTCGGCAGTGAGCAAGAGGTTTTGCGGTTTGATGTCACGATGGATAACGCCGCACTTGTGCGCATGTGCGAGTCCCGAACACACCTGTTCCAAATAAAACAACGCTCGCTGAAGCGACAATGGTCGCGTTTTCGTCAGCGCAAACAGATCGCCGCCGGGTAGGTATTCGAGCACGATGTAATGAAACGTTGTGCCGGCGAGATCGATGGCAGTGCCGTGACCAAGACGATTGATGACGTTCGGATGGCGCACACGATCCAGCGCCACCGCTTCATTCTGAAAATTTGTGACGAGAGTTCGCTCGAGCTCAGCGTCCGGCGTTTCCTGAAGGTAGAGATTCAGCGCCTTGATAACAATGGTGTGCGGTGCGCCTTCGGGAGCAGCGTTGTCGTTGGCGACGTAGATCTCAGCATAACTGCCGCGTCCGAGGCATTCGAGGATGTCATACCGCCCATCGAGTCTGCTCTGTTGAAGTTTGAGTTCCGACATAGTTCGCCCTGACTGCGCATCTTAGATGCTTCATCAAAGATCAGGGTTTCGCATCAGGGGGCGTTCCTATTGGCGGGAGGCTTGGTCATTTCTTCATAGTGGTTGAGCACTTTCCAACGGTCACGCTGAGTGCGAACGCTAACTGCCGCGAGTCCCAGCACAGCTTCCTTTTTAATCGTGGCGTTAGCGGGCGAGGGGTTTGCGTCCGCTTTACTGATCGCGGCGTCAAAAGCCTTGCTCGCCTCGTCAGTGTTTCCGGTCAGAAGATTTGCGCGACCATAAAGATACAAAAAATCCGCATTCGGCGAATCGAGCGGGCTCTGAACATGCGATTCCAGTAATTCCTTGCCGATATCACTCGCCAGCCACGCGCGCGGATCCTGATCGACTTGCCTTCGCGCTCTTTCAAACTTCACAAAAGGCTCCTCGGGTACTGGCGTGGTCGTTGGCGCGGCTGTAACCGGTCCTGTTTGCGTTTTCGTCGCAAGGAAGGGAATTCGTTCCTTGTAACGCGCGCCTGCATAAAAAGCTCCGCCGATTAGCAACAGCACGACCAGAACAGCTAGCAACCGCCCCACGCCACTGCCTCCTTTCGCCGGTGGCGCCGCAACGTTGAGCGGTTCTGTCACAACAGTAGCCGCGCTCGCAGGCGCCGGGAACGCGATGCGCGAAGCGGGCACAAAAGTGTTCGCCGCTTCAGAACCGTTGCTCGATTGGGCCGCGTAGACCGGCTCGGTTTCCGGCGTGATCGTCGGTTCCAGATCTGCCAAACGCTCGCCGGCTTTCAAATGTTCGCCAACACGCACGACGATCACAGTCAAATTGTCTTCCGCGCCACGCTCGTAGCAACGTCGTTTCAACTCACTGCAAAGATCGTCGAGACTGTTGCTGATCACCATCAACTGCCGCAGCTCGTTATCTGAGATGTGACGCGTGATGCCGTCAGTGCAGAGTAAAAACTCCGTGCCGTCTTCGACTTCCATCGTCTTCATGTCGACTTCGACACCCTGTTCAGCGCCGAGCGCACGACTGATAACGTTCTTACTGGGATGATTTGCAGCTTGCTCAGGCGTCATGCGTCCGGCCCGCACTTCTTCTTCGACAATTGAGTGGTCTTCAGTTTCGCGATGCAGTTGTCCATCAGGAGTGAGACGGTAGAGCCGTGAATCACCGACGTGACCGAACGTCGCGATGTTGCCTTTGAGATGGAGCGCGACGATCGTCGTCGCCATCATCGAAAACTTCGCGTGCTCCTGGGCCATCTGGTGAATGGACGCGTTCGCGCGTTGAATCGCGAGCTCCATCAAGTCTTCCACGTCGGCGCCATCAACCTGATGTCGAAACGCTTCGTCGAGTACTTCGATCGCCGTTGACGACGCTACTTCGCCTGCCTCAGCCCCACCGACGCCATCGGCTACAGCGAAGATGTTTCGCTCCTGATCATGGAGGAGTGAGTCCTCGTTCAGTGGCCGCCGTTCGTTCAGGCCACGGTCCGTCAGGGCTGCGGATTGGACCTGAAAGGTTTTAGTGTCTTCGCTCATTCAACTGCCTCCAGCTTAAGGGGAGAAGAACTCTTAGCTACCGGCCGATCCGCTATGACACGATCGCGGGCATTTCTACTTGAAAACGCCATCAGCATCCCCAGCATCGCAAAACTAGTTATCAAGCTGAAACCACCGTGGCTCACAAACGGCAACGTGATTCCAGTCATCGGCAAAGCACGCAAGATACCGCCAATATTCACCATCGCCTGAAAACCGACAAACGCTGTTAGACCTGCCGCGCATAACTTCGTAAACATATCACGCGCCTCCAGCGAAGTGCGAACTCCTGCGACCACAAAAATAATGATCGCGAGGATGATCACGGCGCCCCCGGCAAGGCCTGTTTCTTCTGCAATTGCGGCGTAAATGTAATCGGAGTCGGCAATCGGGATCACTTCGGGGAAACCCAGACCAAAGCCGCGTCCGGTTGATCTGCCGGAGGCGATGCCAAACTGCGCCTGCGCGGGTTGAAACGCGAGCTGGTCGAACCAGATGTCGACGTTGACTGTCTTCTGCATCGCCGGACTCTGCTCAGCGAGTTCTTTCAGTTTCGGATCCTTCCGCAACGCCTCGTCGTAGTCTTTCTTCCACCATGAGACTTCCGGCGACGGTGGATCGAAACCATCGAGCCAGAGATGGAAGCGTTGTTGAATGCGAGAGGGAAGAGCGGCGCTGATCGGGCGTGCAAACGTCGGGAGCAGCGGAACTTTTTCCTGTATGTCGCGCGGCAACGCACCGACGACGAGTATGCTGATTACGAGCAGCACTGAGCCCACGAAGAGAAGCAGTTGCGGCCAGCGACGAACAGCGACGAGATACAGCGTTGTGTAAGCGCCGCTGAAGATGAGCATCTGGCCGAAGTCTTTGAGTGCGAAGAATGGCACGAAAGGCAGTACCGCCATCACGAGTAGCGGCACGATATCGCGCGCGCGCGGAATACCCCAGTAAGTCTCCGCGAGATCTTTGTAACGAGCTGTGAGAATGCCTGCGAAGCCGACCAGGAACGGGATCTTCGAAGGTTCCCACGGTGTCATGTTGCCGAGCGCTTTACCGGCGCTCGATGTGACGACTGCGATCGCGAGTGGAACGAGCGTGAACAGGACGATGATGAAACTGTTTCGCTGTAGCCACAGGAGAAATCCGTCACGCGAACAGAACGAATACGCGATGGCGAAAGCGATGAACGAGAAGACTGGAATCCATGTGTAACTCGAAGTGATGGCGTTCCAGAGAGAGTAGTTTGACTCTTTTTTCGGGAGCTGGCTGATGTCGATCGGTTGGGCTGGAGTTGGAGGCAGGCCCATCATCTGTTTCTTGATCGCGTCGTAGTTCTCCATGATGTAGCGCGTGCGTAGCGCCTGCATCTTCTCTTCGCGCGCGGCGGCTTTGTTGCGCGCGTTGTATTCCGGATCGCTGTAGAGGCGATACTGGATGAGCATGCCGAATGAAAAGAGGAGAATCGCGGTGGTGAAGAGAACCCAGTTACCGGCAAATCTCTTGCTGCGCGAGAGCCAGAGCGCGAGGAAGATCAGTGGGACAAACATCATCAGGTCGCGCACCGCGCCGATGATCGACGTCTCGTAGCCACGCAGCAGCCCTGAACGATGCACGGCGAAGTAACCCGTGATCTCGAGCCCGAGAATGATCAGGATGATTAGTAAATGTGACGACGCTCGGTTTTTCATTTGAAAGAATATTTCACACAAAGGCACCAAGTTTACACAAAGGCACCAAGCTTTCTTTGTGCCTTTGTGTAACCTTTGCGCCTTTGTGTGAAACTGCCTTATCTGAAGTATCCAAGGTCCCTCGCTTTCAACACGAGCGCCGCAGCGATCGGCGCCGCGGATCTCGATCCGTAACCACCACCTTCAACAATCACCGCCATCGCGAGCTGCGGTTTCTCGAGCGGCGCTATACATAAAAACCAACCATCGATCCGCGGATGGTCATTGTCCATGATCACTTCATCGTACTCGCGGATGATGTTGCCCTTGTTGTCACGCTCGACCTTGTGCTGTGTCTTCGGCTCGCCTGTCTTCGGATCGTAAAGAGGCACGACTTTCTGCGCCGTTCCCGTCTTGCCACCAGTATTAATTCCTGCTGCTTTGACTGGCCCAAACACACCGCGCGCCGTTCCACTCGGACCACCCGTGACCAGTCCCATGATCGATCGCAAACGCGCCGCAGTCTGCGCCGGCATCACCTGATTGAACGGCTGCGGCGCAACGTTGTACTCGATCCGCGGCTTCATCAACTTGCCTTCCATATTCCCAATCGCCGACGCCGCAAGCGCCATCTGAAACGGCGTCATCTGTCCCGCATATCCCTGCCCGTAACCCATCAACGCAAGGTCGTATCTCGTCACTTGCTTGCCCGTAACGATCGTCGCCTCTCTCGGCGCGAGTGCACGTTTGACTGCATCAGTGCTCGCATCCCAAATCTCCGGCAGCTTGCGACCACGCAACGCTTCCGAAGGCGTGTCATAAGCGCCAATCCCCAACAACTGCGCCGCGCGTTTCAGACGTTCCGGCCCGAGCTTCACGCCCATCTGCGCGAAGTACTGGTTACACGAAACCTCATACGCCTGATCGATCTTGATGCGACCGTGCACTTCGCCTGGTCCACCATCGTCGAAGATCACGGGCGCTCCGGGTGCGGCATAGTAACCACCGCCACTGCACGTAAACTCCGTATCCTGTTCTCCGGCGAGAAACGCGGCGGTCATCGTCACCGTTTTGAAAGTCGAACCCGGAATGTAATACGCGCCAAGAGCACGACTGACGAGCGGTTTGTCGCGTTCGTTCGCTTCGAGACGAATCCACGTTGCTTCGTCGTCGACTTCCGCAAGGCTGTAGGAAGGCTCACTGTAAATCGCGAGCACGTCGCCCGTTTGCGGATTGAGAATCACGACCGCGCCGTGCTTTCCTTTCAACTGGTCCACCGCGGCCTGTTGCAGCGAACGATCGATCTTTCCAGCACAGTGGGATCCGAAGCTTGGAATTCACGTGACTTGAAGTCGCGGC
>JADMIO011054700.1_pt1 | contig 117923 bp, 88 predicted proteins | sample 8958161 | NCBI WGS metagenome assembly JADMIO01 (sample SAMN16585339, study PRJNA669376) | soil metagenome | isolation source: Crop rotation soil | place: USA: Cullars Rotation, Alabama | collected 2011
GCCGCGACTTCAAGTCACGTGAATTCCAAGCTTCGGATCCCACTGTGCTGGAAAGATTAAAGAATGTATGTACCATGATACAAAAATAAGGAAATATTACAAGCCGCTATTACAGATATAAAAAAGCCTTCCCCAGAGTGGCGGGGAAGGCTTTGTATATTCTTTAAACTCTTTACAGAGATTATGCAGCGTTTTTGTCTTCGATTGCTTTTAGTAAGCCTGCAATTTTTTGACCTGAAGAAGCTTGCAAAGCGCCGATAACGTTCTTTGCAGGTGATTGTAACAATCCGACGATCTCTCCGAGTAATTCTTGTTTGCTCTTCAGTTTAAACAATACGTCTAACTGGTTGTCGCCAACAAATACGTCGGTATCAATGTAAGCACCTTTAAGGGCAGGCTTTTCGTTTGTTTTACGAAACTCCTTCAACACTTTTGCTGGTGCTGCACCGTCAGTTGAAAACATAACGCCTGTAGGGCCATTCAACAATGGATACAACTCGTCGTATTTGCCACCAACTTGTTCAAGCGCTTTGCGAATCAATGTATTTTTAGATACACGGTATTCGATGCCTGCATTGAAGCACAAACGGCGAAACTTATTTATTTTCTCAACTGTTAAAGTTGAAGAGTCTGTTAAGTAGAAATATTGTGTGTTGCTAAACTTCTCTTTCAGCGTAGCAATTTCCTGATTTTTTTGATTCTTATCCATTTCTCAACGTTTTAAAAGGGGGTGATTAATTAACTCCCGCCACGGTTTTGTAATCAATATTAATTCCGGGACTCATGGTGCTTGCCATGCTGATACCTTTAAAGTAGATACCTTTTGCACTTGCAGGTTTTAACTTGCTAAGTGTTTGCAGCAACGCTGTTGCGTTATCGTTAATCTGCTCGGCAGTAAAGTTGATACGGCCAACAGATGTGTGAACGATACCGAACTTATCAACCTTAAAAGCGATCTTACCTTTCTTTACTTCTTCAACTGCCTTGGCAACATCGGGTGTAACAGTGCCCGATTTTGGGTTTGGCATTAAGTTACGCGGGCCGAGGATACGGGCAATTTTACCCAACTTGGCCATTACGTTTGGCGTAGCGATAACCACATCAAAATCCATCCAGTTTTCCTTTTCGATTTTGGTGATGAACTCATCTAACCCTACGTAGTCGGCGCCTGCATTTTTTGCATCGTTTTCCTTATCGGGTGTAGTGAATACCAAAACTTTTTTGGTTTTACCGGTACCATGCGGAAGGGCAGTTGTACCTCTTACAGCCTGGTCGGCTTTTTTAGGGTCGATACCCAGTTGAATGTGCAAGTCAACAGATGCGTTGAACTTGGCGGTGTTTACCTCTTTTACAAGTTTAGAGGCTTCGGTTAAAGTGTAAAGCTTTTCAGCGTTCACTTTACCTTGTACGGTTTTTCTCTTTTTAGTTAGTCTCATTGATTTAAGTTTTTGAGGTTAAGCGGGTCAATGAAACCCTTCCTCGGTTAATAAAAAAACTTCTGATTTATGAATGCTGATTGCTGAATAAAAAATCAGCGTTCAACATTCCAAATTCAGCATTATTATTTGGTGTATCCTTCAACGTTAAAGCCTGCGCTTTTAGCTGAGCCTGCAACCATTTCCATCGCCTTTTCTACAGTAAAGCAGTTCAGGTCGGGCATTTTTTCGGTTGCAATTTTGCGGATGATATCGGTGCTAACGTTACCTATCTTTTTACGGTTAGGCTCGGCAGAACCGGCTTGCTTTTTAGTATATTCCATCAACAACGCATGCACGGGCGGCGTTTTGATAATAAAGTCGAAACTTTTATCGGTGTAAACGGTAATTACACAAGGTAAAATTTTACCCATGCGGTCCTGCGTTTGGGCGTTGAACCTTTTGCAGAATTCCATGATGTTAACACCTTTCGAACCAAGCGCGGGGCCAATTGGAGGAGCCGGGTTTGCCTGTCCACCTTTTACTTGCAACTTGATAAACGTTTGAATTTCCTTTGCCATTGTAATTGATTATTTATTATTCCTTATTGATAATTCTTTTCTTCTTGCCTGCCCTCACCCTCTAACTCCCGAAACGGGAGAACCGCCGCGCGCAAAGCCTTTTACTAACTTATTTTTTCTACCTGCATGAAGCTAACTTCAACGGGGGTTTTGCGCCCGAAGATTTTAACTATCACTTTCAATTTCTTCTTCTCGTTATTTATCTCTTCGATGGTGCCTATGAAATCGTTGAAAGGGCCATCTACAATTTTTACGTCTTCGTTAATGATGAACGGCTCAACCATTGTTTCGCCTGCATCGAGCATTTCATCGGCTTTGCCCAACAGTTTCATCCTCTCCTGTGGCGAAAGGGTACCTAAAAACCCTAACACACCGTGCACCTGCCTAACGTGCTGCCACATTTCCTGTGTCATCTTTTTTTCGTCGGCCTCGAGATATATATAACCGGGGTAAAGTGTTTTTTCTTTAATGGTTTTTTTACCTGCCTTTATAGTGTAAACCTTTTCGGTAGGCACTATAATATTGGTAATAATACCATCCCACTTAGCACGGGTTACTTCCAACTGCACATGTTCGCGTATTTTGCGCTCCTGGCCGCTTATAACCCTTACCACATGTAATTTCTTATCTTCTACTGCTGCCATTGTTCAAAATCTTAACCGCCGATGATTGCTTTATAAATACCTGTAGTGCCATACTTAAAGGCTATATCCATTGCAACTATAATAACCGACATAATAAGTGCGGTTATCAGTACAACTACCGAGCTATCCTGCAACTCGGCCCAGGTTGGCCAGGTTACTTTGTGCATCAGTTCATCGTAGGCTTCTACGAAATATAATCTTACCTTTTCCATAATATAATTTTTACCGCTGATACAGTTTTTTGCTGTAAAAACCGGTTGTTCAATGCAGGGGCAGCCAGACTCGAACTGACATCAAGGGTTTTGGAGACCCGCATGCTACCATTGCACCATGCCCCTTTGAAAGTCCTTTTTATCAGGCCTTTATGGCTTAATTTTGACCAAAACCCACACAGCCCTTCAGTTAAAAAGGGACGCAAATATAAGGAGATAGCCGAATTTTCAAAAGATTATCCCCATTAAAAGGTTAGTGCGTTGCGGGTTGAAGGTTAAAGGTTAAAGATTAAAAATTGCCTGGTGTGACAGAGGCGGGTTTTAGTGGCACTTAGGAGCGATTTATACCATAAAAAGACCATAAAATCCTAATTTAAAACTTTAACTATCAACCAATTGTATGCCGAGGAAGCGCGCTGCCTTTACATTTTCACCCATTTCTTTCGTGCCACGGCGCCGTTTAATTTAATCTCGGCTATATAAACACCTGCAGGCAGGTTCGAAGTGTTAAGTGTTAAGTTCTGTGTTTGGAATACCGCCATTTGCAAAAGGCTGCCGGTTACATCATAAATATTAAGCTGGGCGCCAATGAGGGTTTCGAATATCTGAATGTTAAGCCGCGAATTTGCAGGGTTGGGATAAATGTAAATTTCATCCTGCAGTAAATTATCGATACCAGTAATAGCAATCGGGCTTGAAACGGCATGGCATCCGTTGGCATCGGTTATGGCTACGGTGTATGAGCCACCCTGTTTAGCAATGTAAGTACCGGATGTTGCCCCGCTGATGGGGCTTCCGTTTAAGAACCATTGGTAAGTTGATGCGTTGTATGCATTTAAGGTATCTCCGTTTACAGTGATTGAAACAGGTGGTAAAGGATAAACGGATATTGCAACGTGGTTAGACTCGGCTGTGCAACCGTTGTTATCAGTAACAGTTACATAGTAATTGCCCGCCAGTTTTGCCGAAACACAAGTATCGTGTACACCGGTGTTCCATTGATAAGCGGTAAAGCCCGGCAAAGCACAAATTTTAGTACTGTCGCCCGAGCAAAAAATCAAGCGGGTGGAAGAAATCTGCGCATTGGCGATCTGAAATATATTTACGCTAACTGTATCGTGGGCCACGCAACCATTGCCCATCGAAACGGTAACGCTGTAAATGCCGGTTTGCGAAACGGTATAAACCGGTGCAGCCGTGTTATCCTGCCAATGATATGTTGCACCCGCTGTGGTAGCATTAAGTGTAAGCGTATGCGGTGCGCAAAAAGCGGTATCGGTGCCCAGGTTAATATTTAGCGTAGTAAAATTTACCTGTATGGTATCGGCCGATGCACAATTGGCAACGGTTACTGCCACCCAATATGTTCCGCTTTGTGTAACTGCCTGTGCAGATGCGTTACTATTGTTTTGCCAAACGTAACTGCCGTTGGCTACCGCAGCATCAAGCTGAAGGGTTTGTCCGTTACATAAAGTAGTGTCGCCGCCGAGGTTAACAACCGGTACCGAGGAAATAGTTACTGCCACATGGTTGGATTCCGCCGTGCAACCATTATTGTCTGTAACGGTTACGTAGTAAGTACCGGTTTGCGAAACAGTATAAACCGGCGCGGCTGTATTATCCTGCCAGTGGTATATTGCACCAGCTGTGGTAGCATCCAGTTTAAGTGTGCCTGGAGAGCACAAAGTAGTGTCGCTACCGAGGTTAACAACCGGTACCGGGGAAATAGTTACTGCCACATGGTTGGATTCCGCCGTGCAACCATTATTGTCCGTAACGGTTACGTAGTAAGTACCGGTTTGCGAAACAGTATAAACCGGCGCAGCTGTGTTATCCTGCCAGTGGTATGTTGCACCGGTTGTAGTAGCATCCAGGTTAAGTGTATCCGGAGAGCACAAAGCGGTATCGGCACCCAGACTGATATTCATAGCAGGTAGAAAATTTACCTGTATGGTATCAGCCGATGCACAATTGGCAACAGTTACTTCCACCCAATACGTTCCGTTTTGCGTAACTGCCAATGTAGATGCAATGCTGTTGTTTTGCCAAAGATAAATACCATTGGCAGCGGTAGCATTAAGCTGAAGGGTTTTACCGGCGCATAAAGTAGTATCGTTACCAAGGCTAACTACGGGTAAGGGCTGAACCACTACCTGTTGTGTTGTTGTATCTACCTGGTTGTTGTTCCACGAAATAAGTGTAACATCGAAAGTATCGGCGCGACTAAACACATGCGAAGGGTTTAGCAATAACGAAACGTTTGCTGCACCGCTGGCCGCATCTCCGAAATCCCACCGGGCTGAATCAACATCGGCGCTGCTGATGGTAAAAGCAGTTGCTTCGCCGAGGCACATGTTTTGGAAAGTAAACCCGTTTTGAAAAAAATAAGACTGCATAAAATTAGGCAACCCATACCTGGCAAATGTGCCGGCTGTAAGCAATACACCCGTGGTTTGATACCCACAGGCCGCACCGGGCATATCGGGGGTATTAATAACACTCAAAAAGTTTTGCTGGTATCTTGATATGTATATTTTACCATCAACAGCAAGTTGCAGCGGCGATTGATCGGTTGAGGGAGCGATAACATATTTTGAGGCAAGGATTGCAGCAGAGGAGCCCGCCTGTATATCGTATTGAAGAAGCGGCCCTGTATAAGGTGCATAAGCAATATAAAGGTAACGGTTACTGGGCGAAAACTCTACTCCATACGGGCCCTGACTGCTGGTTGTATTTGCTTCGTGAAAAAAAGCATTTATAAGCTGCCCGGTAGCATTATTAAAATTTAAGACTTCAACAAAGCCTCCTCCGTAATTTGCTGCTACAGCAAGCATTTGCCCATCGTGCGAAAATTTCATGTAACCCACGCTCTCTGTATGAACTGCGCCAACCGGGGAAATAACCGGTACCGGGTTTAAACCTGCCGATGTAACAAGGTAAGCATTGAAAGAATTATTATTCCATTGATGAGAAACTACCCAATAATCGGTACCGTTAGCATGTTTTACGGCAGTTACTTTTTCGCATGTTGGGGTATAAAGCAAGGTGTTTTTACTAGCCACTTCCACATCGCCGAGGCCACCCTGTAAACTCATATTAATTACAGAATACCGAAACCCTGCTGTGCCGGCTTGTGCGGCAACAGTAAATACAAAATATTTAGTAGTGTCTCCGGGCCACGGAACAATAACAGCCGATTGAGAAGTACTGTTATCACCCATCAGGCCCAAGCCATTGGGCATTTGCTGATGCAGGCGATTCCATACCTGAACCCCACTTGTATAAAAAAGCAAATTGCCGGCCTTGTCAGAAATACATGCGGGCCCTTCCTGCTGCACCATAACCGAGCCGCTAAACGCAACAGGTACGCCGGTATTCCAGCTTACGCCTGCACGGTCCCCGAATACCCAATTGTTGGCTTCGCCTTGTGCATGCAAAAAGGTGGTAAGACTTAGAAGAGCAATAGAGAGGAAAAAATGCTTCATGGGTTTAGCTTGTTTGCCACTTTAAATATAAGCTTATTTAGATATAAAGCAGTGCATTGAAACCGCGCCAGCCCTTCGGGGTGTAAAAGTTTTCTTTTTACATTGGGCTATAATAATGTCATCCATTCAGGATTGATAAATAAAGAAAAAGCACAAAAAGCGCCCTGTTTTAAAGAGGCGCTTTTGTATATATTCAAATTTAGTTTACCGGAAGGTATATTACGCAAACCATTAATTTACGGAAAAAAGGAATCCCTTTTACAAAAATCAATATTTATTTTTTTCTGCACATAAAAAGAAGCAAAGCCTGCATTATTAGGAAAGCGATTGCTTAAATTTAAGTGCGATACATTTTATTAACCCAGTAAATACCTTGATGATGAGAAAGTATTTACCCCTTGCCACCGGCATGCTGTTATGCATGTCGGCTTTCGGCGCTAATGACACCCAATTATTAACAACTGATGCGAACAGGCGCCCTGTTTTTACAGAAAACAGGGGACAGTTACTTAATACGAAAGGAGACCCGGTACCCGAGGTTTTAGCAAAAGCCTCGGTACCAGGTTTAGACCTGTATGTTACGCAAAGTGGTTTTACTTATGTTTTCCTTACCTATGAGGATGACGCCGATGCCCCCCTACATCCGGTATATTTTGATGGCCGGAGATACAAAACCCATTACAGCCGCGTGGATATAGCATTGCACGGGGCGGTTATAACAGGTAAACAATTGGAATTTCCCAATCAGCCGGTTTCGAAAACCAATTATTACATAGGCGATAAAGCCAACTGGCGCGAGGGAGTGCCCGGCTACAACACGCTTATAATAAAAGATGTTTACCCCTTTATTGATTGGCTTTGGAAAGTAAACCAGGCTGGTAAATTGGAATATGAGTTTATAATACACCCCGGCGGCAACCCTGCGCAAATAAGTATGGATTACAGCAACGCCGATTTAAGTGCAGCAGAAAACCACCTGACGGTTACTACTAAAAATGGCGTATTAACCGAAGGGCCCTTGAAAGCCGAAAGTGCAGGAAATGAAATAGGCATTCGGTATAATTATAATAAAAAGAGTAACAGAATACAGTTTAACACGGTATGGTATGACACAACAAAAGATTTATTGATTGACCCGCCACTTGCCTTGCAGTGGAGCGCGCAGTACGGCGGCAGCTTTGCCGATGGCCTGCGGGGTATAGCCACCAGTGCCTCGGGCGAGGTTTATATTACCGGCTACTCGGCATCAAACAATTTCCCGCTAAAAAACCCGGGTGGGGGCGCTTATGTTGACAGTAGTTATAACGGTGTGTTTGATGTTGTAATTTTAAAAGTTGACAGCGCACAAACCCTGCAGTGGGCCACTTACCTCGGCGGGCCGGGGTACGATTACGGCAATTCGATTACAGTAGATAATGCCGGAAGCGTTTATGTTACCGGAAGTGCCGAAACCGGATTCCCATTACAGGTATGGAATAGCGCTTACAGCCAAACAGCGGCAGGTGCACAGGATATATTTATAGCAGGCTTTAACGCCAACCTGGGTTTAAAATGGTGTACATTATACGGCGGTATAGGTAACGAGGAAGGTTTAAAAATACATACCGATATATTGCGCAACATTTATGTATGCGGATATACCAATTCGCAGGCGGGCAGTTTCCCCACGGTGCAATTTGGGGGAGGTTTTTACCAAACCGCTACCACGGGCACCGAAGCCTTTATACTAAGATTTAATAACACCGGGCAAAGAAACTGGAGCACGCTATACGGCGGCACAGGTGATGATTATGCCACCTCGTTGGCAACCGACTCATCGCTTAATGTAGTAGTTACCGGTTATACCACATCTACCAATTTCCCGGTGGCACCTTCGGGTTCGGCTTACTACCAAAGTAATATTGCTGGCAGTACCGATGGCTTCATTCTCAAATTCAATAATTCAACTTATCGTTCATCAGCCAGTTACTTTGGCGGCAGTAGCGGCGATTACTTTAATGATGTTACGCTGGGTAAAGCAGGCAGCATGGTATTTACGGGCCGCACCAGCTCGCTCAATTTTCCCATTACCAACCCCGGCGGGTTTACTTTTAACCAGCCATCTTTAAAAGGCGGGGTTGATGCTTTTATAGTTAAGTGCAAACCCGATATGTCCTTAACGTGGTCAACATATTATGGCGGCAGCGCTATAGATGTAGGCACTGCCGTAGTTTGCGATGGCAACGGTACCATTTACGTAACGGGCTTTACATTTTCCAACAACTTTCCGCTCGATTCGCCTATATGGGCAGGGGCTTATTTTCAACGCAACTACGGCGGTAATGCCGATGGTTTTTTAGCGGGCTTTAGTTATTTGGGCGTACAGTTTTGGAGCACCTATAAAGGCGATACCTGTTACGAATATCTGCTTGATATAGCCTTCGATAACAAATACCAAAAATTTTACATTACCGGCGAGGGGCTTTTAGGCTGCGACCCGTTTGGCGGCGGAACCAGCATTCCGGATACGGGAACCTTGAGTGCCGGAGCCGGCGGCGATGGTTTTTGCTGGGGCTTCGACGGCCCGGGCGCAGCAACAGCAACCGGTGGCGGGGGTGGTGGTGGAGGCGGAGGCGGGGGTGGTGGCCCCGATTGTTTTGGTGTGGACGCTTTAATAATTAATGAGCCCTGCCCCGGAGAAAGCAATGGCTTAGCCACTGTAAACCTTACCAATGCTGCGCAACCTTACCTGATTATTTGGAACACCGGCGAAAAAAGCGACTCGGCCACGCAGTTAAGCGAGGGCGAAGTTTGGGTACAGATACAGGATGCCACCGGCTGCGTGGAAGAAGCAGTATTGAACCTTACGCCTTTAAGCATGTCGTTGATTACGCAGGATGCTGATTGTGACGTTACGGGTTCGATAAGCAGCGATGTGCAAGGCGGTAACTATCCTTACGATTATTTGTGGGATAACGGTTCCACTTCATCAACCCTTACGGGCTTGCCGGGAAGCACGACATACAGTTTAACCGTAACAGATGCGCGGGACTGCGTAGTATCAGACGGAGCGCAGATTGACTGGGACAATGATTTGCTTGCAGCAGATGTTCAAATTGACATTGTCCGTATGCCGGGATGTGGTTTAAACGATGGCATACTGGTAGCACACAGCAATACTACCGGGGGATCGGTTGATATTGAATGGCGATGGGGGGTTAGTTCAACAGCATACACCGATACCTTGTTTAACGTGGGCTCGGGCCTTTATTGGATAAACTCATACGCGTGCCTGGATGGGAACAAATATTATTTCACGCTTACAATAGCCGATTCAATGGCTTTTAAAACCCAACTGGCAAAATTACAGGAGCCCACTTCATGCGTTGCTCATGATGGCAAAGCAACTATACAACTGCCATCTTATTTTACTTCTTCTCCTACTTATGAGTGGTCCAATGGGGTAACCGGAAAGGATAATGATTCGCTTGCAGCAGGTCCATTTTCAGTTACCGTTACTGATGAACGTGGTTGTTCGGTAATATATTCAGACCATTTTACAGGTGTAGGCGGAGTTGATATTGCAGTTAATCCCGGAGATATACAAAGCCCCGGCTGCTATGGCGACAGCGGCGGATATTTAAATTTACAACACGTATCGGGTGGCGGGGGTACTGCCTACACATTTTTATGGTCCACAGGCGATACGGTTAATCCTTTACAGAATTTAGCGCCGGGCAACTATAGTGTAACCATAACGGGCAACAACGGCTGTACGGTATCGGACAACTTTAACCTCAATTACGAAAATGGTACTCAGATCGGCTTTAACGTAATCAATGCCTCCTGCTATGGTTCAACTGATGGCATTGCCGAAGTTAAAGTACTGTCCAACTTCGGATTGCCGCCATATACATACCGGTGGTCGAACGGTGCCGTGGTTGCATTTAATGCAAGCCTTATGGCAAATACTTATTCGGTAACAGTTGCTGACAGCACGGGGTTGAGCAAAACTTCATGCGTAATAATTTTTGAACCAACTCCTTTACAGGCAAATTATACTTCTACATCCATTGAGTGTTATGGCGATTCATCAACCATAGTTGTAACAGCAACAGGCGGTACGATGCCATACAGCGGTGAGGGGCAATACAGTTTTGCAGCAGGTATTAATACGCTTGATATTATTGATGACAAAGGCTGTGTTGAAACGCTTGTGCTGAATTTAACGCAGCCATCGAAGATTAACGTGCAGGCCACAACCAACGATATAATCACTTGCGCGCTCGATACTTTGCATGTAAGTATTACGGCATCTAACGGCGTGTCACCGTATTCGGGAACGGGCGATTTAATATTTACCGGCGACGCAGTTTACCATGTTACAATTACCGATGCGGGGGGCTGCAAAACCGACAGCGTATTGCAGGTTGAAATGCTGAACGATAGCGCGCGCATAACAACTTACAGCGATGAAGTTTGCCCCAACGCATTAGTGGTGCTAGATGTAAACGATATCTACAACGTAAGTTGGTTTCCGGGCTACTCGAGTGATTTAACGTATTACATAAACGGCGTTAATAACGACACCACCGTTTTTGTTAGTGGCAACTCCGCTGACGGCTGCATTGTTATCGATACGTTTCACATCGCACTTGCAGTATGCAACTCCTCAGTCTCCATAAGCCCCGATGATATCGGCTTAAGCGTATATCCAAATCCGGCGACTGACAAATTTTTTGTAGAGATAAATCAACCTACCCGAAGCAGCGAACTTAGTTTATACAGCGATGAGGGCAAACTTGTATTAAGCCAGCCTATCCGCAATCAAGGTACAACCGCCATTGACTGCAGTTATTTTGCTTCGGGCATTTATATATTAAAAGTCACTTACAATTCCAGGAGCCATTACTACAAAATAATGGTCAACAGATAGTAAGCCTAAGTGTCCAAAAGGCGAAACGCGCTCCATCTCCGGAGCGCGTTTTTTTCCCTTTGTGTCTAACCACCAATAAATATTTACGCTTATTCTGCACAACAAGGTTCAATAGCGCGCAATTGCGTAACCTCTGCTTGCGAAAGTGCCTTATTGTAAATGATAATATCATCAATACAGCCGGTGTAATCGTTACCGATGAACAGGTCGCCAATGTCCTGCACGGTTGGGGTAACGGAACAAGGTGCTGTCCCCGTTTCGGTTGCCTGTAGTACGCCATCTTTGTATATTTTCATTTCTCCGTTAGCCGATCCGTTAAAGGTAGCTACCAAATGGTGCCAGCGCCCGGTTAGAACCTTCACTTCTTCCGCGCATGTGCTAACACCCGGAACCGGCAAATCCCAAACGCTGCTAAGGCGGCCAAATACAGCGCGGCGGCAATCGTATAAACCTATGGACCATTGCCCGTGTTTGTTGGGACAGCTTAATCCCTGACCGCGGCTTAGCAGCGTTTCAAAATCACCATCGGCCTTGGAGCTATCCTTTGGCTGATACCACAATGAAACTGAAAATGCCGACAGGCTATTTAAAAACGTGGGATTGCTGCGCGTTAAAAACTGGGTTGAGGGCAATGGCAAATTTGTAAATTGGAAAGCACAACTGCTGTTGCCATTTCTATCGGGCGCAGCATGGGCGCCGGTACCATTTGTAAGGTTGTTATTGTTACCCGAAAAATCGTTGAGGCTGCCGTTGCTAAAAGGATAAAATGCAATTACGCCGTTTTGTAAACCTGAGGGAATACAGGCTATGTTATTTGTCTCCTCTTTTTTGCAGGCATGGATGAAGAGAATAGATACTACTACCATTGCGGAAAATACTTTTGTGATTCTCATTGGTGAGGTTTTGGTAAAGTATCATTGCTTCATTTTTTAGGTTGAGGTTTGGTTATGTGTTAGAGACGTAGCGGGTTTAAATAGAGTTGCCTGGGATATCAAATACAAGATACTTCGCTAATCGCTCAGTATGACAGTGCTATTTGGGGTTTGTATTATATAAATAAAAAAAGGCGCTCCTTTTGTAAGGAGCGCCTTTAATATTTAGTAGGATAAAATTACTTAGTGATTTCAGTAACCTGGCCTGCACCTACGGTACGGCCACCTTCACGAATAGCGAAACGGAGACCTTTTTCCATAGCGATAGGGTAGATAAGTTTTACACTTAAAGTTACGTTATCGCCGGGCATAACCATTTCAACACCTGCAGGCATTGTAATTTCACCTGTTACGTCAGTAGTACGGAAGTAGAACTGAGGACGGTATTGGTTAAAGAACGGCGTGTGACGGCCACCTTCTTCCTTGCTAAGTACGTAAACTTCGCACTTAAACTCGGTGTGAGGAGTAACCGAACCCGGTTTAACGATAACCATACCACGTTTGATTTGTTCCTTTTCAATACCGCGCAATAACAAACCTACGTTATCGCCTGCTTCGCCACGGTCAAGAATTTTGCGGAACATTTCAACACCTGTTACAGTTGAAGTAAGCGCCTTTTCGCCTTCTTTCTGTAAACCGATGATTTCAACTGAGTCGTTAGAGTTGATAACACCTCTTTCGATACGGCCTGTAGCAACAGTACCACGGCCAGTGATCGAGAACACGTCTTCAACCGGCATCAGGAACGGCTGGTCAACAGCGCGTGGAGGAACCGGGATCCAGCTATCAACTGCATCCATCAATTCGTCGATTTTTGCTACCCATTTAGGATCGCCGTTAAGCGCACCAAGAGCAGAACCCTGGATTACAGGAATTTTGTCGCCATCGAAACCGTAGAACTTTAATAAGTCGCGGATTTCCATTTCGCCTAATTCTAAGAACTCAGGATCGTCAACCAAGTCAACTTTATTCATAAACACAACAACCTGAGGAACGCCTACCTGACGTGCCAAAAGGATGTGTTCGCGTGTTTGAGGCATAGGGCCGTCGGTAGCTGCCACAACCAAGATAGCACCGTCCATTTGCGCAGCACCCGTTACCATGTTCTTGATATAATCGGCGTGACCCGGGCAATCAACGTGCGCATAGTGACGTTTTGACGTCGCGTATTCAACGTGCGCAGTGTTGATGGTAATACCTCTTTCCTTCTCTTCAGGAGCGTTGTCGATCGAAGAGTAGTCTCTCACTTCAGCCAATCCTTTCTTTGAAAGAACGGTGGTGATAGCGGCAGTCAAAGTGGTTTTGCCGTGGTCAACGTGACCAATGGTTCCGATGTTAACGTGCGGCTTGTCTTTAATGAATTTTTCTTTAGCCATTGTTATTGATTTTAAAGGTTGTTTTTAATGTTTATTTATAAATATTTACTAATCATCCAGAGCCGTTGATGAGAATCCCCGTCTGACCGCCGGCGCTAAGCCAGCCGGGCAGGAAACTCGCGACCTCCTACTCATAATAGGATTTCATTAACGGTTGCGCTCCTATCAATTCTGAGCCGTTGATGAGAATCGAACTCGCGACCTCTTCCTTACCAAGGAAGTGCTCTACCACTGAGCTACAACGGCAATTTAATGCTGAGTTGTGAATGCTGAATTTAGAGTTGTAAAACCCGGATTCTGCACCCGCACTTCCTTTTTTAGAGCGGGAGACGAGGCTCGAACCCGCGACCTACAGCTTGGAAGGCTGTCGCTCTACCAACTGAGCTACTCCCGCAAAATTACTTTTTCACTCCTTAAATGGAGAATAATGAGTGGGGAGATCAGGATTCGAACCTGAGAACTCGTAAGAGGACAGATTTACAGTCTGTTGTCGTTGGCCACTTGACTATCTCCCCCATTCAAGGTGAACTATTCAAAGAACTTTTACTCACCCCAACCCTCTCTAAGCAAGCTTAAAGAGGGAGGATTGTTGAGCCAGTGGAGGGATTCGAACCCCCGACCTGCTGATTACAAATCAGCTGCTCTACCAACTGAGCTACACGGGCCTACTACTTTTTTCTCTCGCTTCCTGCTCTACCCCGCCTCTCCGGCTACCGCCGCTGATTCGGGCAGGCAACTGAGCTACACGGGCTTGTAATTGCGGAATGCTGAATGTTGAATTTGGAATTAGAAACCCCCTTTTCTGTGTCCTGCACGTCCGACCGTAATTTAAGAAGCCAAGCTAAATATGGTATATACAATAGCTAAACGCCCTAAAAACGGGACGCAAATCTAAATCTTTAATTCAATTTTCAAAAGCCGTTAAAAAATAATAGTTGGCAATATGCAATTGGCAGCAGGCAAAAAATACAGACAACCAATAGTTGAGTTGAAATACTTAGGTAAATATATAGCTAAAGGAGGGCAAAAAAAATGGGGCTTACGGGCCCCGATTCAAATTTTACTAGAATTCTCTTTGTCTTTCTTTCTGTTTCTTAAGTTGGCCGGCTATGGTGTGTAAGGCTAAGTCGGTGCTCTCTTCGAATGTTTTTGTGGTTTTTGCTGTAAATAATGTTTTTCCGGGTATGTGGAGTTTTATTTCCACAGTCTTGTCTTTCAAGTTCTGCTTGGTACCTATTTTCAAAAAAACCTCCGCTTCTACTATACGGTCAAAAAAGGTGTCAAGCTTTTCCAGTTTTTTGTTGATAAAACCAACTAACTGGGTTGATGCATCGAAATGCACAGGGTGAATTACCACATTCATAAAGAACAAAATTTTTTAGGTTAAAAAATCAATTCTCGTTTCTAAGATAACCAAAGTTTCTGAGGAACGACATAATTCTTAACGTAAAAATTATGAAAAAGTTAGATTGGATTAAGAATTTTTGTCGCCCCGTAAGGCCTGTGTGGTCCCTCACCTATGTAATCATTAAAAACATACAATTGCGAAGCCGCAGCTTCTACTATAGAAACGGGTACGGGAGGCGAATATTCTTTAAAACCGGAAGTAAAGATTTAAGCCAAAACGCGGTGGCCTTCGCTATTGATAAGGAACGATTTACCGCTCTTTACTTCAATGGCAAGGTCCTGAACCGTTTTATTTGTAATAACGCTTTTAAGGTTATCGCGGTATTGCATTACCTCGTTATGTATAGGACAAGGGTGGTCGTCGGAACAATTGCGCAAGCCTAAGCCGCAGCGGTCGAGGGCGTTTTTGCCATCAATAGCCTCAATTACACTTATAATAGGTATAGGCACTGCATTGGGGTCGATATAAAATCCGCCGCCGGGCCCTTTTTGCGATGAAATAATGCCCTGGCGCGCCAACACTTGCAAAATTTTGGCTGTAAAAGGTTCCGGGGTATCAATTTTGCCCGCAATTTCCTTTATATTAAGCCTGGAGCCATTAGTGGTTTCCATACATAAGTATATTACTGACCTTAAGGCGTACTCACAACTTTTTGAAAACATCATAGTGAACGATTGGTTTTTTTATAGAACTAATAACCCTTTACATGACCGGAGAATTTTTTGACATAAAAGTGCGGGAGAATTGTGCCCGTTCTCTGTTTGTATCATTTTTACCGTTAAATCAGAGATGCTGTTTCTTTCTAACGGTAAATGCCTTCTTAATCCTTCCTATCTGCTTAGGTGATGTAAAGGTGCGTATATCGGTTTCTCTAAAATATGACTTTGGTCATACATGTATATAACTTTAGTCAGGTCGGTATTTTGCTTATAACTGATAAAGAATCAATAATTAACAAATCAAAAAACACAGTAATGCCTTTTACGAATATGTAAAAGTTTAATTCAATTTACCGTATCCAGATTAAAGAAATAGATAATTCAACTTAGGCGCGTGGATGCGCCTTTTGGTAAGCCGCTTTTAGCTTCTCAATGGTATTGTGGGTATAAACCTGGGTTGCGGCCAGGCTGCTATGGCCCAATAACTCCTTAACAGCATTAATATCAGCGCCATTGTTCATCAGGTGGGTAGCAAAGGTATGGCGCAATACATGGGGGCTTTTTTTATCAATAGTAGTTACAGCTGCCAGGTGCTTTTTAACGGTTTGGTAAACTACCGAAGGAGTCAGCTTTTTGCCGTCGGGGGTAACTAAGAGGTAAGCACCCTGTTGTTGCTCAACCAGTTTCCGTTTTTCATCCATAAAATTTTTGACCGATGTACGCAAATTCGGATGCAATGGGATAATACGCTCTTTATTGCCTTTGCCCAATACTTTTATTTGGGCGCTGTAGCTGTCAACATCTGTTTCAAGCAGGTTTATTAATTCGCTGCGGCGCATACCGGTGCCGTATAGCAACTCGATAAGCATTTTATCCAGCATACCCTGGTATCCTTCGGCAAAAGTTATGTCATTTAAAAGGCGGTCGATATTGGTTTGCTCAACAAAAACCGGTAGGCGCTTGCTTGTTTTGGGCGTTTGCACCTTTGCCATAGGGCTTTTTTTCAGCTCGCCACGGCGCATGCTGAATTTAAAAAACGATTTAAGCGCCGATACCTTACGGTTTATGGAACGCGGCGAAATTTTATGCTGCATCATATCCACCATCCACGAGCGTATTTCGGTATGCGTGGTTGTAAGGATATCTGTTTTATCGTACTGCTTATGCAGAAACAGGGTAAACTGCTCCAAATCGCTGGTATAGCTTTCGAGCGTATTTTTAGAATAGCGCTTTTCGAACTGTATATAATTAATGAATGACTGAACGGACGGATGCATTTGCATGGGTTAAAGTAATAACGAAGTTTTGGTTGTTCGAAGTATGCATGTGTTATGATTTGAACATGCGGTGTTGGTGTTATACTGTTTAAGACAGCCACAGCCGTTGTTGTTGAGTTAATTGTTAAGCAAGTGTGCCGTCATCCCCCTGATGCAATTTTATCCTTTGGAAAAATTTCATCGTCCCCCTTCAAAGGGGGAATCTTAAAAACAAAAGCCTCATCCTGTTTTACAGGATGAGGCTTAGTATATTTTATACTTAAAAGGCTATTGACTAACCTTCAGCTTCTCTTTTTAAACCATCAATGTAAGCAGCCTTTAAAATCTGGTTACGGCGGCGTACTGATTTTTTGGTATAAACCTGGCGCTCGCGCAATTCGCGGAGGATACCGGCTTTCTCGAATTTCTTCTTATACTTCTTAAGTGCCTTGTCAATTGATTCTGCTTCTCTTGCGTCTATTATCAGCATGCTTTGTTAAATTTTGGATGGCAAAAATAAGAAACCTATCTGAACTTCCAAAGGCGCATACTGATTTAGGATAAAATATTGTTTTTAGGGCGCAAAAATTCCATACCATCATGATTTTTAGTATTTTGCATAAGGACTCATATATGATTTAATGTGCTTTGTGGTGGTTTGCCGTAATTAGTTTAGCTAAGTAACCAAAACCCCTAAAATATGTACAGGCTATTTATCATGATGGTTGCAGGTTGCCTTTTGACAGCCTCCTGTAACAACAAACCCGCGGAAACTGCACCCGCTGCTGAAACACCTAAAGAAGACCCCGTTGCTAAAGCGCTGGCAATGGCAGATAAAATGGATGCTGCTTTTAATGCAGGCAAATGGGATGAATTTGCCGCAGGTATAGCGCCCGATGCAATTGACCACCCACCCAGCATGCCCCCGGTGCACGGACGTGATTCAATTATGGCATCGATTAAAATGTGGATGAGTACTACCACTAATATGAAATTTGAAACATTGGCAAGGGCATCGGACGGTGAATATGTATTTAAGCACTACCACGCCACCGGCGATATGGCCGCAAATGCCATGGGTATGAAAATGAAAGGTGGACACTTTGATTATATGGGTACAGAATTAGTTCGCTTAAAAGACGGATTGTGCGCCGAACATTGGGATTACCCCGATAACGCCACATTTATGCAACAGGTTGGTATGGATATGAGCGCTATGGCGCCGCCCGCTGAAAAGAAGAAAAAGTAAGAAATTGATAAACCCCTAGGAACAAAAAAGGAGCGCCGGTGGTGCTCCTTTTTGTTTGTACCTGTCATACTGAGGTTCTCGAAGTATGACAAAGCAGCGCTCGTGTTGTCACCCTTCGACAAGCTCAGGATGACAGTTGGAGCTTTAAATATTGCCTTTCATTATTTCACGGGAGATAACCAGCTTTTGAACTTCACTCGTTCCCTCGCCGATGGTGCAGAGTTTACTATCGCGGTAGAATTTTTCTACAGGGAAATCTTTTGTATAACCGTATCCGCCGAATATCTGAACGGCATCCGTTGATACCTGTACTGATACTTCGCTGGTATAGTATTTAGCAAACGCAGATTCTTTGGTCATCTTACGTTTTTCATTTTTTAAGTAAGCGGCTTGCATGGTCAGCAACTCTCCTGCTTCGATTTTAGTAGCCATATCAGCTAGCTTAAATGCTATTGCCTGGAAGTTAGCAATGGGCTGACCAAACTGTTCGCGCTCTTTAGCATACTTTACAGATGCTTCGTAAGCGCCCTTGGCAATACCTAAACCAAGCGCGGCGATTGAAATACGCCCACCATCCAACACCTGCATAGCTTGTTGAAAGCCGTTGCCGATTCCTTTTTCTCCACCACAAACATTTTCATCGGGCACAAAGCAATCTTCGAATATTACCTGCGCAGTTTCTGATGCGCGCATGCCGAGTTTATTTTCTTTTTTACCTGCTTTTAAGCCTTTAGTTCCGCGCTCAATAATAAAGGCAGTCATACCGTGTGTATCTCCCACTTCGCCGGTGCGGATAATTGCTACTACCACATCGCTGCTTATACCATGCGTTATCCAGCTTTTGGTACCATTTAATATATAGCCGCCGTCAACTTTTTTGGCGGTTACCTTCATACGCATCGCATCGCTTCCTGTATTAGGTTCGGTTAGTGCCCATGCGCCAACCCATTCGCCGGTGGCGAGTTTGGGTAAATATTTTTTGCGTTGCTCTTCGGTACCGTTGTAATAAATATGGCCCGTGCAAAGCGAGTTATGCGCCGCCACCGATAAACCGATAGAGCCGCAAACTTTAGCAATTTCCGAAACCACCGTTACATATTCAAAATAGCCGAAGCCTGTGCCGTTATACTTTTCGGGTACAAAAACGCCCATGTAACCAAGTTCTCCCATTTTATGGAAAAGGTCTTTAGGAAATATCTGCTCCTCATCCCATTTCATAAAATGCGGACGTATCTCGCGGTCAGCAAAGTCCTTAATACTTTGCGCAATCATAATTTGGTTCTCGTTGTATTCAAAGTTCATACCTGTTAAAGCAGTTTTGTCACTTGTAGCTACGCTCATGGTTTCGTGTGTTTTGAGGGTGTGAAAATAGCCAATTTAGCCCGAGTAACAAGAGGGGTGTTAAAATACAGTTTGGGGGCAGTGGCCACTTAGTTAAATACAACAGGCAGGTTAAAAAACACCCTTACCGGTTTGCCCTGTTGCCGGCCGGGGATAAATTTCGGAAGCCTGCTTACAACACGTACAGCTTCCAAATCAAAATCTGGCCGCAGGCCACGCAAAACTACTATGTCGTCAACCTTGCCATCTTCGTTAACTGTAAAGCGTATCAACACTTTACCACGTATCATGCTATCTGTTTGGGGGTAATTAATATTCTTGCGGAGAAATTCCATCAGCGCTTTATCTCCTCCCGGAAATTCAGGCATTTGATCAACAAAAGTGTAAGCTTTGGGCTGCTCGCTGTATATCGTTTTATAGGGCTCATCACGCCTGGCAACTACAAAAACTTTATCCGAAGAATCGCTACTTACCGATTGCGAATTAGCGGTGCCCGAGTATAGCATTATGGTTATACTACTTAATATAATGCCCTTAACTTGAGTATAACAAAACGCCTTTCCCATAACAGAGTTTTGTTATGGATGCAGGAATTTTGAAATTCCACAGCGGTACGTGCCATAAAAAAATAATAAGTTCTTTCGTAGTTTCGTTAAGGGCTTAATCAATTCATTGCAATGAAAAATATTATACTGCTACTCTCTTCGGCTTTTTTAATGACCATAACAGGCTGCGGTAACAGCAATAGTAATAGCGGGGGATGTACAAACAACTTTACGCTAAACGGCGATGGCCATACCAACGAGGTTTTCACACTAAAAACCGTGCAGGTATCCTATTTAAATGGTTTAACGATTGCTAACTATAGCTCCAGCTCGGTTCGGTATACCATGATAAACTCAATTATCTATCCGTATGAATCTTCGTTGAACAATAAAATAACGCTAAACGCTAATTTGCCTAATGTGGCCTTAGGCGCCCATCACCTTATTAATGCGAAGAATATAACCTTTGCCGAAGACTCCTTTTACATGAGTTTTGACCTGACAGATAATTTAGGCAAGAGCTATGAGTATTATTCGATAAGTGGTACCATCAATATTAAAACTGTGCCTAATTGTACCGGAGGTGGGGTTTCAACAAAATCGTGCGATATTGGCGGCGAGTTTAATAATGTGGTTTTGGCGCGGATGGATAATAACGGCAATCCTATTGCCAACTCATATATTACCATATCCAACTCGCCTTTCTGCGCGCAAAAACAGTTTTAAAACTCAACTCCGGCAACAATATTTTTCGAGTAAGGAAGAATCTTGTCGCGCCCCTTTAAAAATTCGAGTGTAGAAATAAAGGAGAAGCCTGCAACCTTGCCTCCCTCGCCCTTTACTAATTCGGCAGCGGCCATAGCGGTGCCGCCGGTGGCGAGGATATCATCGTGTATCATTACGTTCCAGTTTGGCTTAACCACTTCGGTATGTATTTCGAGGGTTGCCGAACCATATTCTAAATCGTAAGTGTATGATTTTGTTTTTGCCGGCAGCTTGCCTGCTTTACGTACGGGGAACAAAGGCACCTGTAATTTATTGGCGATAAGAGTACCGATAAAAAATCCCCTGCTCTCTATCGCGCAAACTGCATCAACCCTGCCGTGATTATGCAGAAATGAGTTGATGATATACTCGGCAATTTCATCGCAAAGTTTGGCATCTAAAAAAACGGGGGTTATATCTTTAAACTGTATACCCGGTTTCGGGAAATCGGGTACGTTGCGTATTACCTGCTCGAGGCGGTGCTGTAAGGTCATGCTGGCGGCTTTAATCATAACGTTACCAAAATAAATAAAAAGTTGGCAGTTGGCAATGTAGTTGGCAGTCAATTACTTCTTCTTCCAATAATAATAAATGGGGATGCCTACTAACACAATTGCTAACCCTACCCCGCCGTTTACGGGTTTCATATAAAGCAGGTTAATGCAGAACGCAGCAACAACAAGAATATAGATTATAGGAATTACGGGATAACCGAATGCCTTATAAGGACGCTCAGCATCAGGCATTTTTTTGCGAAGGATGAAGATGCCTGCAATAGTGAGAATATAAAAAAGCATGACGGCAAACATTACATAATCCAACAGGTCGTTATAGGTACCCGATAAGCAAAGCGCCGCCGCCCAAAAAAACTGTATCCATAAAGCGTAACCCGGCACTTCGAACTTATTATTGTGTTTCATCTTTTCGAAAAACAAACCATCCTTAGCCATAGCCTGGTAAACACGCACGCTTGAAAGTATAATGCCGTTGTTGCAGCCGAAAGTTGAAATCATAATAAGCACCGCCATAAAAATGGTAGCGGGTGAACCGAGTATCTGCATGGCTGCAGCAGTAGCTACCCTATCTTTTTCGGCGAACATAATTCCCTTACCCATAGCATCGGTTGCTGTGGGATCGCCATAAAAAGGCAACAAGCTCAGATACGCAATATTTACAAGTATGTATAAACCTATTACGATAATAGTACCCACCGCAAGGCTGATTGGGATGTTGCGCTTGGGGTTTTCAATTTCTCCCGCAATAAAGGTCACGTTGTTCCATGCATCGCTGCTGAAGAGTGAGCCTACTAAGCCCGCGCCCATAGCGGTTATTAACCCGAAAGTAGTGAGGGTTTGAAAACTAACCTGTCCATCTTTATTAGTATAAGTTCCAAAATCCCAGAGGTGCTGCATATTGTTGTGCCACACATCCGCATTGCGGAACATAAGCCCCAATAATATTAAACCGAACAGCGCAATTAGTTTAGTGCTGGTAAAAGCCCTCACAATTATTTTACCGTAGTTGATACCGCGCGCATTAATAATGGTTAAGACCAAAATGGAAAATATACCCAGCAACTGTGCCGCATTTATTTTAAAGACGGAAGACCCGATGGGTATTTGAAGCAGGATATTGTTTTCGCTAAAAGGTTCGTAAAGCACGCCGGTGTATTTGGCAAAGGCAACTGCCACAGCAGCAATAGTACCTGTTTGAACAACGGCGAAAATGCTCCAGCCGTATAAAAAGCCGACCATGGGGTTATAGGCCTCGCGCAGGTAAACATATTGCCCGCCTGCCTGCGGAAACATACCCGCCAACTCGCCGTAACTAAGCGCAGCAAAAATTGTAATGGCGCCTGCCAACACCCAAAGTAAAAGCATCCAGCCGGGGCCGCCGACAGTGCGGCTCATATCGGCGCTTACTATAAATATACCGGAGCCAATCATGGAGCCGGCAACTATTAATGTAGAGTCGAGGAGATTGAGGGAGCGCTTTGGTTGTGTCATTTTTTAAAATCTATTTGAACGCTTTTTTGCTATTTGCTTTCAGGCGCATCGAAATCTGCCCACGTACAACCCTGAAATACAATAGAACGCTGATTGATTATGATCATTAAGATAAATTATGATTGAAAAAATTTATTGCTTTCATTGATCATAATTTTATCATAACAATCTGCGTCATCTGCGTTCTATTTTTTTATTATGCCGTAACGATTACTTAGGAGTTTTGCGCAGCTTGCTATGCTTAATGCTATACCCAAAATAAACAACAAAACCAATGATGAGCCATACAAATAACCGTATCCAGTTAGGCGCACCCAAGCCATATATCATGGCAAGGCAAACGCATATACCGAGTATAGGCACTACCGGAACCCACGGCGTTTTAAATGCTCGCGGAATTTCGGGCGCGGTTTTACGAAGGATGATAACACCCGCGCAAACAAGTATGAATGCAAACAGGGTACCTATACTTGTCATATCGCCAACAATATCGCCGGGCACAAAGGCTGCGAACAAACCAACAAACCCAAACAATAACAGGTTCGATTTGTAAGGTGTTTTATAAACAGGATGTAAGTCGCCGAAGATTTTAGGAAGTAAGCCATCTTTGCTCATTGAATAAAACACGCGCGATTGTCCTAACAACATTACCAGTATAACCGATGAGAAACCTGCGAGGATGGCGACCGTTACCAATTTTGCAAGCCAGCCATAACCGGTCATGTATGTTTGAATAGCGTATGCCACGGATGCTTCGCGGCCTGCATGTCGAAAATCGTCGGTAGTTGCAACGCCGGTTAATACGTAAGCAAACAATATATAGAGGACGGTGCACAGAGCCAATGAACCAAGAATACCAATAGGCATATCTTTTTTCGGGTCAACGGCTTCCTGTGCTGCGGTTGATACGGCATCGAAACCGATGAATGCGAAGAACACAACACCTGCTGCACCTAAAATACCTACTATGCCACCAAAGTTATGAGGCACGCCTTGTGTATCAACATAAGTTTGTGCGGCGGGAATAAAAGGATGATGGTTTGCAGAATTAATAAAGCCCCACCCGAAAACGATGAATAGAATAACGATAGCAACCTTGCTTACTACTATCAAGCCATTTACAAAAGCTGATTCCTTAGTACCCTTAACAAGCAACAGGGTTAGCATAAGGATGATAAAAAGTGCAGGCACATTCATAAATCCCGTGACCCCATCGACGGAATGTTCGAAGGGGGAGTGACACCATTGATATGGAATGGAAGTACCGAAATACCCGAGCAGTTTATTTAAATATTCGCTCCACGCAATACCTACAGTAGCTGCACCAAGGGCGTATTCCAAAACCAAATCCCAACCGATTATCCAGGCAACCAATTCGCCCATGGTGGCATATGAATAAGTGTATGCGCTACCTGCAATGGGTATCATCGAGGCAAACTCGGCATAACATAAACCTGCTAAGGCGCATCCTATACCTGCTACAATAAATCCTAATGTTACCGAGGGGCCTGCGTTGTTAGCTGCTGCTGCTGCAGTGCGTACAAATAAACCGGCGCCTATAATAGCACCAACGCCCAGAAAAACCAGGCTCCATGCCGTAAGTGTTCTTTTTAATTTGTGTTCGCCTGTTTCGGATTCATTTACTAAGTGGTGGATGGACTTCGTTCTAAAGAGATCTGACATGCGTAGGTTGGGTTTTGTTAGCGCAATATAAATTTATTTTAGTCTTTGTGCGAAAAGTTTGGTTGTTATTGCAAGTATGCTTTTGTCTCCCTTTTGAGGGAGACAAATACTGTCCCTCTTTGGAGAGGGACGATGAGTGAGGATTTTATTATCCGAACTCATCAGGGAGAGGAAGGCTACATTGCCCCTTAAACCAAACTCTAACACATATGAGGAACCTATTACTTTAACCTGCTGTTTTTGCGGCTATATAAAAAGTAGATAACAAAGCCAATGCCCATCCATATAAAAAGGCGTACCCATGTTTCCCAACGCAAAAAGAACATCATGCCTAAACAGAAAAATATGCCTGCCAGCGGCACCCAGGGCACAAACGGCGTTTTAAAAACACGCGGGGCATCAGGCATTGTTTTGCGTAAAATAATTATACCCAGGCAAACAATTACAAAAGCAAGCAGGGTACCTATGCTGGTCATTTCGATAACCACATGTGCCGGAACAAAACCCGCAAACACACCAACAAACACCATAAACAACAGGTTCGATTTCCACGGGGTTTTAAATTTAGGGTGCACATCGCTGAAAATTTTGGGCAGCAAGCCATCTTTACTCATCGAGTAAAATACCCGGCTCTGGCCCATCAACATAACAAGGATAACAGAAGTATAACCCAGCAACACCGCCACTATTACCAATTGCTGCAACCACATATATGGCATTTGCTGTATGGCCACCACAGCCGGCGCCATTATATCCAGCTTTTTAAATGCAGTGTAGCTAACCATACCGGTTATTACGTGTGCAAAAAGGATATACAGTACCGTGCAAATAGCCAACGATGCAAAAATGGCAATAGGCATCGATCGGGTTGGGTTGCTGCTCTCCTGCGCCGCAGTTGAAATAGCATCGAAACCTATAAAGGCAAAAAATATAATACCTGCTGCCCGTATAATGCCGCTCCAGCCAAATGAGCCAAACTCGCCGGTATTTTGGGGTATGTAAGGCACATAATTGGCCTGGTTGATATAGGCCCAGCCAAGCGTTATAAAAATTAAAATTACCGCCACCTTTAAAACAACAATAATATTATTTACCGTGGACGACTCCTTAACGCCGCGCACCAGTAAAAGCGACACCGCTACTATTATAAACAGCGCAGGCAGGTTAACAATACCATGATGTATGGTCCCATCGCTGCCGGTGAGAGTTTCGAAATAGGACATGCGCAATTCCAACGGCAGATAGATATCGTAATACTGCAAAAGCTGGGCAATGTAGCTGCTCCAGCTTATCGAAACTGTTGCTGCGCCCACGGCGTATTCAAGCACAAGGTCCCATCCTATTATCCATGCAATCAACTCGCCGAGTGTGGCATATGAATATGTATAAGCGCTGCCCGCCACAGGTATCATGGTGCTGAACTCGGCATAGCAAAGCGCTGCAAATGCACAGCCAATACCCGCTATTAAAAATGAGATGGTAACTGCCGGCCCCGCGTGTTGCCCCGCTGCAATACCTGTAATTGAAAATAATCCGGCGCCTATTATTACCCCCACGCCTATCATAATCAGGTTGGTGGTTGACAGTACACGGTGCAACTTGTGCTCTCCTTCTTCCGATTCAGCTATTAGTTCGTTGATGCTCTTTTTACTAAAAAGGCCTGCCATCAATAGGGGGGTTTAGGTTACAGGTAAATATATGGCATTATTTGATGTATCAAAACACCTGTATGGGGGATTGACAGATGAAAAATCACACATTAACCTTCAACCCGTCGTAAGCAATTTTTACATTGGAGGGGAACTTGCTTTCCATTTCAACATACAGGCCGAATTGATGGCTCATGTGTACTAAGTATGCCATGTCGGGTTTTATATCTTCTATTATAGCCAAAGCCTGCGCGATGGATAAATGCGAATAGTGTTCCTCGGGCCTGAGGGCATTCAACACTAAGGTTTTTGTGCCACGTATTTTATCCATCTCCTTTGCATCAATTGTTTTTGCATCGGTTATATAAGTAAAGTCGCCTATGCGGTAACCTTTAACAGGCATGGTGGCATGCATTACGTTAACAGGCAAAATTTCAAGGTCTTTAATTTTGAAAGGCGCGTCTTCCACCCTTATAAAATTCATTTTGGGCAAATAAGGATAATCAGTTTCGGTAAACGCATAGCTGAACTGCTCTTTTATTCCCAACTCCGTAGGATAATCGCAATAAAAATCAACGGCACGGCGGTTGATAAAATTAAATGAGCGTATGTCATCAATGCCCCCCGTGTGGTCCTTGTGTGCATGTGTCATTAATATAGCATCCAGGTGGCGCACATCCTCGCGCAACATTTGCTGGCGGAAATCGGGCCCGCAATCAATAACAATGGTTAAATCTTTTGTGCGTAACAGCGCCGATGTGCGCAGGCGTTTATCGCGGGGGTCGGTACTTTTACATACCCGGCATTGGCAACCTATAAGCGGAACGCCGCCTGATGTACCCGTACCGAGAAATGTAAGCTCCATGATAATATAATTTACCTGCCACAAGACGCAAAGAATATCTTGCTTTTCCCTTTGTGCCTTTGCGTCTTCGCGGCAAAAACAATTTTACCCTAAAGATGAAAATAAAAAATGAGGAAGTATTACTTGTCGAAAAGCGTATCCACCTTTTCGCTGCGTATTTGCTGGAACAATTCGGCGCTTTCGCTGGATAAGTTCTCTAATTCAAGGTCGGCTATGTTAACCAATATCTCCATCATGGAGTTGATTTTGGCATCTATTTCGTGAAAGCGGTTGATAACAACAACCCTTCTTTTCTCGAGCACGCAGTAGCCATTTTGAAAATTTCCCTTCTCGTAACGCACCGTATATCCACCCTCTTTAAAAATATCTTCAATTTTCTTTAGCAATCCTACGTTATATTTGAATGTCATGAGACTTTTAATTAGTTGTTGTTTAATAAATTGAAAACGAAAATATCCGTTCAAAATTATCCGGCATGAAGAAGAAACTCACATTGTGGATATTGTTGTTACCAGCCGCACTTTTCGCCCAGGTTGAAATGAAAGATGGCGGTATTACCATTGATTTCAACAAAAAAAAGGGAAAACAGGCGCAAACCGATACCACTCAAAAACAAGAACCACAGGTTGAAGAAGAAGAAAAACCCGCAAAAAACAAAAAAGAAAAGTCAAGCTTAGCCAAAGAGGAAGACGAGGACGACCCTAATTTTAAACGCGAGGGCTTGTTTAAAGCGCTTTTTATAGCAGGCTTAAACCTATCGCAAGTTGACGGCGACGACCAGGCAGGATACGTTCACCCCGGGGCGAATGCCGGCGTGGGCGTTATGATCAAGTTCCATAAATACGTTTCGGTAAGCGCTGGGATAACCTATAGTATGAAAGGCGCTTACAAAAAACTAAATGCCGCTGAGTCGCGCCCGTATTCTTTCCGTATTAATTGGGATTATGTGCAGGTGCCTATTATGCTGAATGTACACGATAAAAAATTAGTAATGGCAGGCGTGGGCCTTAGCCTTAGTTATATGGTGCGAAATAAATTCACCTATAGCAGTTCGGTTGATACCACTACGCACTTAGAGCCTATACCCTATTATGCCGCCTATGTAGCCGAGCCTAAAAAATTTGATTTATGTTTTGTGGGCGGCTTCCAGTTTTTAATAAAAAGAGTATTGGGCATAGGGGCCGAGTTTCAATATTCGTTGATAGGGTTAAAACCTGCGGTGCCCAACGCCAAGGTTAAAAACATGTTTAACAATACGGTTACGCTTCGCTTGATGTATATTCTGGACCCGGTGAGTTTTAAAAAGAAGAAATAGCACCCTTCCTAATCCTAAAGGAGAGGGGCAAATTATTTGCCGCGCACGAAGTCCTTTTAAAGAGTAGGATAAAACCCAATACAAGATCCCTCGCTAATCACTCGGGATGACATCTGTTTTCTATTGTTAATTATTCCTTAAGCCTTGTTTGCTGAGGGTGCAGCGCAAATATTTGCCATAAATTTATCGGGATGAAAAAGGTTTACTTGTTATTGGCTTTCTTTTTACCGCTTATCATTTCGGCACAGCAGGTTGAAATGAAAAACGGGGTTATCACCTTCGACCCTTTTAAAAAGAAGGAGAAGCCCAAACAGGATACGGTAAAAATACAAGAAGCGCCACCTCAACAGCATGACGATGAGCAAAGCGACGATGAGAGCCAACCCAAGCAGGGGAAAGGGAAAAAAGTGAAAGATGAAAATGCTGAGGAAAATGCCGAACCGGTAAAAGAGAAGAAAACCGTTTCGCAGCAAGCTGCCAGGGATAAGCAGGCAGTAAATGAAGATTTGAAATCAAGTTTTTTTAAGGGATTGTTTCATGTGGGGCTAAATGCCTCGCAAATTGATGGCGATACATACTCGGGCTACAATTATCCCGGCCTTGATGCGGGTGTGGGTGTGCAGGTAAAGTTTCATAAACTGTTGTCAGTATCGCTGGAGATGAATTACAGCATGAAGGGTGCGAAGCAGGCGTTTTTATTTAAAACCGCACCGCAAACTCTGCAGAAGTATATGACACAGGCCGACTATATTGAAGTGCCTGTAACCTTCAACATACAAGATGCTAAGTATGTTATGTTCAGCATCGGCTTATCGCCCGGTTATATGATACGCTATAAACAACGCAACGAGCAGGGCGATGATATAACCGACAATCCTTTTTTCGGGCTTAAGAAATTTGACCTTGAAGGCATGGCCGCTTTACATGTTTTTGTTAAGCAGCAATTTGGCTTCGGGCTTAAGTTTGCTTACTCGCTTATTAAACTGGGCGGGCCAACGGGCAATCTATCCCGCGCCAACGGGCGTTATAATAATGTACTTACGTTAAGGTTTATGTATATACTCGACCCCGGCAAGTTGAAGAGAAAAACCAATTCGAAAATGTGAGAATTTGATACTCTTTCAACAAAACTCCTAACCGCAATTAACAGTAGGCGGAATTCTAATTATTATATACAGAAAAATTTCTATTTTTACCGCCCAACTTTGTGAAAATGAAAAAACACTTATCTCTCATTTTATTATTTTTCCTGTTTACCAATTGTTTAACTGCACAAAGAGATACTACATTCTGGCTATCTGTACCATACATTTCGGACGGGTTTAACGCGGGCTATGGTTATTTGGATCGTCCTATAGTTTTACACGCCGCATCGTTTTCATCGGCTGCTACCGTTACTGTTACGCAACCTGCAAACGCCTCATTTGTTCCCATTACGGTAACCGTAAATGCCAATTCAAGTGCCAGAATTGACTTAACTGCATTTATTGATTCTGTTGAAAACACAATACCCGATAAAATACTTAACCGCGGTTTAAAAATATCGTCCACTCAACCTATCCAGGTGTATTACGAAATGGGTTCGCCGTATAACTTCGAAATTTTTTCGTTAAAAGGGCAAGCTGCATTAGGAAACGATTTTTTTATCCCATCTCAAAATCTTCTCACCAATAACAGTGCCTTTATTCCCAACCCATTCTCCTCATTCGATATTGTAGCTACAACGGATAGCACCATGGTTACGATTACACCCTCAAATGGCATCGTAGGGCACAGTGCCGGGACTGCTTTTACTGTGGTGCTTAATAAAGGGCAAACATATTCCGCTACCGCTTCATCTAATGCCGGTGCGCAACATTTACAAGGTTCAAGGGTTATTTCGAACAAGCCCGTTGCAATAACCATTAAAGATGATTTAATGGAAGCCGCACCAATATACGGCCAAGCCCAGGACTTAGGGGCAGACCAAATAGTGCCTGTTACAAATTTATATACCGAATACATTTCCATTAGAAGCAAACTTTTTTCGCCTTACGATAAGGTTTTTGTACTTGCTACCCAAAACAACACTTTGGTTAAAAAAAACGGTACAGCCGTTTCAACTATTAATGCCGGCACACAGATTGTTCTTGCCATGGATTCACCGGCAATGTATATACAGGCAAGCGCACCCGTATATGTATTGCAACTTGCGGGCATGGGTAAGGAAGTTAGCATAGGGTTAGTGCCGCCAATTATATGTGAAGGCAGCAACGAAATTGCTTTTCAAAGAATCTTATCTACAAACAATTTCAGCGATACCTTATTTTTCGGATTAACAGTACGCAACGGTGGACAGGGAAGTTTTCTATTTAACGGTAATTCGGGTGTTATTAACGGTAGCAGTTTTCTGCCGGTTCCCGGAACCGCGGGCCAATGGCTATATAGCTTAATGGCCATTCCAAAAACAGTATTAAAACAGGATAGCACGGCAATAATATCAAATAGTGCAAGTTTATTCCACCTATCGGTAACAGATGGTATTTCTAATGGCGGAGGCGCTGCGAGCTTTGGATATTTTTCGGATTTTAAAAATATTGCCCCTGTTGCCGCACATGCGGATGCATTGCAATGTAGCGGCACATCGGTTCAGTTGCAAAACGACAGCATACCCGGCGCAACATATTTATGGACAGGCCCAAATAATTTTAGTTCATCATTGCGCGAACCTGTTATAAATAATTTTTCAGCCGCCGATACCGGTACCTATACTTTAACAGTTACGGCATATGGATGCACCAATTCGGATACCATACATGTTGCATTGCCAACAGGCGGATTATTTAATATTAATATAGGCAACGATACTACACTTTGCAATGGCCAGTTAACCTTAAATGCTTCGGTAAGCGGCGGAACAAGTTATGTTTGGAATACCGGAAATACCACGCAAAGTATAACTGTACACAACTCCGGTATATATATAGTTACTGTAACCAATGCACAACAATGTGTTGCTGTTGATTCGGTAATAGTAACCGATACGCTGCCATTTACGCTAACCAGAATAAATACAAGTTGCGGAGCAGCGAACGGTTCTCTTACAGTGAACGTACAGGGTAATAATGCCCCATACACTTATTTATGGAGCAATGCTCAATCAACAGCAACAATTTCGGGTTTAGCAGGCGGAACATACAACGTAACTGTCAGAGACGGTTCCGGTTGCTCATTCACCACTACGGGTATTATTGATAGCACTTATACTAACGGCAATGTTCCTCTATCGGGTAACCCCGCAGTTATCTGTTCGGGAGATAGCGCATATATATGCGCCCCGCCTGCATACACAGCATACATTTGGAATACGGGCGACACAACACAATGTATTTACAGCGGCCTGGCCGGAAATTATTATGTTACAGTTACCGACAATGGCAATTGCACGGCAACCTCGCACGGGTTTAATTTAAGTGCCTATCCTTTACCACCGGTATCGGTAACCGTTAACGGCGATACCTTATTAGGTTTTAATGCCGTAACTTACCAATGGTATTTTAACGGCACCCCCATTAGCGGCGCTACATCGCCCGTTTACATTGCACCGCAACCGGGGCTTTATCAACTTTTGGTATCAGATACCAACGGTTGCTATGCGCTTTCTAATCCCTTTGAAATTGTAACCGGTATAAGCGATTTGTATTTAACCGGGGTGGTATCGGTTTATCCAAATCCATTTGGCGATGGAGGAACAAATTTATCCGTAAGCAGTCTTTTGATTGGAGCAAAAATCGAAATACTTGATTACAGCGGCCGCCTTGTTTACAACTCAACCATAAAAGAAACAATATCAAAAATTGATGCTTTAGCCGGTAAAGGAATTTACCTCGTAAACATTACATCGTCTGCAGGCATAGTTTACCGGTTAAAACTGGTGCGCCTGTAATACTTATTATTCCTCATTCGTTCTCCCATATTCACGTTCTACTTTGCAGATGCGGATTCTGAATTGCGAATACCATTTATCCCTGCCATAAGTTTGCGCCATTTGGTGCTCAGAGTTGCGTTTCCAGTTTTGAATGGCTTCGAGGCTATCCCAATATGAAACAGTAATACCTAACCCACTGCGTGCAGATTCTATTCCTAAATAGCCCGGCTGCTCTCTGGCAAGCTCATCCATACGCTGACTCATTTCGGCATAGCCGTTATCGCCTTCAGTTCGTAGGCTGGTAAATATTACAGCGTAGTATGGTGGTTTGGGTGTTTGGGCTATCATAATGCAATAATAAAAGAATTGTCAGTCTGAGGTTCTCGAAGACTGACGAAGTTAGCGCCTGTATTGTCACCCTTCCCAGCCCGTCCGGTCAGGCGGGGAGAACCTCAGGATGACAGTTCGGTTATTCAATTACCAGTTTACCCGATTGCCTTTTACCATTGGGCGAGACAATATTATAAAAGTAAATACCCCTGCTTGTATTAATTAAATCAACATGGTTGATTTGTTGGGTTAGGTTTTGTTGCTGGATTGTCTTTCCAGTTAGGTCGAGGAGGTTGAAGGTTAAAGATTGGAAAGTTGAAGATTGATTAGCGGGCGCGGTTAGGGAAATTGTTAGGTGGTTGGTGGTGGGGTTGGGGGAGATTGTGGCTTTTATACTCTTGTAAATATTATCATCTAAACCTACTCCATGATTGCAATCGAAATTACTATATGAACCATTGTTATGAAATAGTAATTGCCCCTGCTCAAAATAACAAAGTAACTCAAAGTACGTAATTTCCCATGAAGCACATGTATTAGGAACTGCCAAAAAATTATCCAGGACGGAACCTATTCCATCAATCCATACATCCTGATTTTTTGAAAAGTTATGCGGAATCCAGGTTACATACATCCGCTTTCGATAATGTCCAATCAATACGCTGTCTACTGAATCTACCACACATAGAATCGCTCCGCACCACGCAGTACCCATACCGCTAATAGTATCGCCCTTATTTTTACCAAAATCGTAAATAAAATATTCTCCCGTATCGCCCGGAAATGTATCTCTGCTGCGCACATAAATTCGCTGAAAAGAATCGCGCCTGAAATAGTTGCCGTCAATATTTTGGTATTTAGCTCCCCCAATAACCGTGTCGCCAGTTACATGATAAATTGACGCGACATAGTATACCGGAATAACTCCATTATTATAACGCGCAATCACATTCCACTGGGCCGTTGAATCGGCAAAATGAAAATCAGTTTGTGCAGAAATAGATTGACAGGAAAGTAATGCAAGCAGGTAGAAGTATTTATTCATACCGGGATTTGCTGTAATATAAATAACTAAAAAATGGCAATTGTCACAGTAGCGTCATTTTGTAGATAGAAACAAATTCCGGCGTAAAGGACTGGGTTTCCCCTCTTGAGAGGGGCAAGGCATAATTTTCGGTTAGAAAATTTTGTCTGGGGTGTGTCGGCACACGTTGCAACAATCACCTTCCCGGATACAAACACATCCCTCAGTATTTTATTCCCCTCTCTATTTTTCATAGAGAGGGGTTAGGGGTGAGTCTTTTAAAACAACCCACCCGTAACCGACGGCGGCGTTTTACCAAGATGCTTATATGCCATTTCAGTAGCTTCCCTTCCACGCGGGGTGCGTTTAATGAAGCCCTCTTTAATTAAAAATGGTTCATACACTTCTTCAATCGTGCCCGCCTCCTCGCCTACTGCGGTGGCGATAGTGGTAATACCTACAGGGCCGCCTTTAAATTTTTCGATAATGGCGGAGAGGATGCGGTTGTCCATTTCATCAAGGCCGTGTAAATCAACATTCAAAGCCTCGAGCGAGTATTTTGCGATGTCGAAAGTAATAGAGCCGTCGCCCTTAACCTGCGCGAAATCGCGCACGCGGCGCAGCAATAGGTTGGCAACACGCGGGGTACCACGGCTGCGGCGGGCAATTTCGTAAGCAGCTTCGTCGCTTATTTCGGCGCGCAAAATTTTAGCCGAACGTTTAAGGATATTCTTCAACACATGCGAGTCGTAATACTCCATGCGGAATGTGATACCAAAACGTGCGCGCAAAGGCGAGGTCAACAAACCTGAGCGCGTAGTAGCGCCCACCAGCGTAAACGGGTTAAGCCCAATCTGCACGGTGCGTGCATTAGGGCCCGTATCAATCATAATGTCAATCTTATAATCTTCCATCGCGCTGTACAGGTATTCCTCCACCACGGGCGACAGGCGGTGTATCTCATCAATAAATAAAACATCGTTAGGTTCAAGATTGGTGAGCAAGCCGGCAAGGTCGCCGGGTTTTTCGAGCACCGGGCCACTGGTGATTTTTATGTTCACCTTCATCTCATTCGCCACGATATACGACAGCGTAGTTTTACCTAAACCCGGGGGGCCGTGTAACAGCACATGGTCCAACGCTTCATTGCGTTGCCGCGCCGCTTCGATAAAAACAAAAAGATTATCAATAATTTTGGGTTGCCCCATAAAATCATCCAGTTCTTTCGGGCGCAAAGCTTTTTCTACTTCAAGCTCCGCATCGGTAAGGTTTGATTTATCGGGGTCGAGATTCTCGTTCATTGGGTGTAAATGTAAGGAATAAAAGAGTTTTGCCACGAAGGCGCTCCAGAGGTACGAAGAAAAAGTATTGATTTAAGCAGACTATTTTGAGCAAGGTTTAGGTGTCCGACACTTGCCCGGCTATGGCTTGGTAAGTGTCAGACACCGCAGCGGCGGCGTTTAATTTCCTTATTAACAAGGGCTAACTCGCGACTGGTTTGCCCGGCTACTGAGGTGTTCTCCTGGGCGCGGCGTATCAGGTAGGGTATCACATCTTTAACAGGTCCATAGGGCAGGTATTTGGCGGTATTAAACCCAGCCTGTGCAAGGTTGAAGGTGATATTATCGCCCATGCCATACAGTTGCGAGAAAATTACTTTATCGGTATCGCGCCCTATTTTTGCTTTCTCCATTTGCCTGATGGCATGCAGGCAACTCTCCTCGCTTTGCGATGCTACACACAGGTACACATGGCCAATGTTCTGCAAACAAATATCTATTGCCTCATCAAAATCCTTATCCACTTCACCCTTGCTATTATGAATGGGCGAGCGATAGCCGAGTTCCTCTGCACGCTTGCGTTCCTTCTCCATATATGCACCACGCACAAGCTTTGCCCCATACAAATACCCTTGCGCTTTACTCCTGCTTATTTGCGTTTTCAGGTAATCAAACCTGTCCCACCTGTAAAGTTGAATGGTGTTATAAATGATACAGGCCGCCTTGTTATATTTTGCCATCAACTCATCCACCAACTCATCTAATGCATCTTGTATCCAGCTTTCTTCAGCGTCGAAGTATAGAGGCACTTTCAGTTTTGCAGCCTTATCGCACAAAGCTATAAAGCGATTGCGCACACGGTCGTATTCATTTTTTTCATCAGCATTTAGCTTCTCCTTATTTTGCACTTTTTCGAAAAGCGCGAAGCGGCCGTAACCGGTAGGCTTTATGCAAATGCCTTTTACCAATTTATTAGCCCCGGCAAACTCAATTGCCTCTATATTTTTTTGAAGCGTGGTGTCAAAGTCCTCATCGCTTTCTTTTAACTCAACGCCGTAGTTAAGCAGTACACCAACATGGCTCTTACCTAATTCGCGGATGGTAACTTTACATTCCTCAAAAGTTTCGCCACCGCAAAAATGATTGTAGATGGTATATTTAAACAGGGGAGAGACAGGCAAATGCAGGCGCAATGAAAATGTAGCGAGTGCGCTACCCAAACTTACAAACGAATTATTGCCGAATACCGTAAACAGGGCCTTTGCCTTTTGTAAATCGCCGTCGGTTTTGCCGGCAAAGGGGACTTCAGTATTTTCAAATATATCCGGGGATATGTCCATGATTGTTAATTGGCGGGGCGAAGTTGAAAAAATCCGCTCATTTAACAAGAGAAATTTACCACGGAGGCACAGAGCGCACGAAGGTTCACAGAGATTTTTTAACAAGGAATGCAGTTAAGTAACTGTTTTTGTATTCTCTGTGTTCTCTGTATCTCAGTGGTTAAAGTATTGAATATGCTAAACGAGCAAAGAAATGCAGCAATTGCGGTGAATTATTAACTTTAATTTTTTAACGGGAGAATAGCAATGGAAATAGTGTATTTAATAGTAGGGATTATAGTAGGTTTTGCCCTCGCTTTTTTGTTCTTGAAATCGAAAGGCGAGAGTGCGATAGGGGCATCAAGTGAAAAGGCGAAGCTGTTGGAGGCCAATGTACAAGAGTTGAAGAATGAACAGCGTTTGTTAACAGAAAATACTGAAAGCAAGTTAGCCGAGGAGCGAAATAGAGCTACCAAACTATCGGGCGAACTTGCTACTGCCAAAGCCGATAATAACAACCTGCTGCAAAAACTGCTTGAGCAAAAAACGGAGTTGGAAGAGCTGAACCAAAAGTTTACCAAGGAGTTTGAAAACCTGGCGAACCGGATATTTGAAGAGAAAAGCCAAAAATTCAGCGACCAGAATAAGAACAACCTCGACATTATACTGAACCCGTTTAAAGAAAGGTTAAAAGAATTTGAGCAGAAAGTGGATACCGCTTACAAAACCGAATCGGCGGAGCGGATTACGCTTAAAACAGAGATAAAAAACCTGGTTGAGCTGAACAAACAGATAAGCGAGGAGGCCAATAATCTTGCCACAGCTTTAAAAGGCGATAATAAACAACAAGGTAATTGGGGTGAATTGATTTTGGAGAAAATACTTGAAAACTCGGGGCTTAAAAAGGATGAGGATTATAAAACACAGGTAACAGATACCAATGGAGAAGGAAATAAAATAAAGCCCGATGTGGTTATTTTTCTTCCCGACAATAAGCATATTATAGTTGACTCGAAAGTATCATTGGTTGCTTATGAGCAATGTGTAAATGCTGTAAATGATGAAGACAGGCAGCGTTTTTTAAAAGCACATCTTGAATCGCTGCGCAGCCATGTGCGGATTTTGAGCGAGAAGAATTATTATACCGCCTCCACTTTGCAATCGCCGGAGTTTGTGTTGTTGTTTGTGCCCATTGAGTCATCGTTTAGTTTAGCGGTGCAGGGCGATGCGGAGTTATTCTACTATGCGTGGGATAAAAAAATTGTAATTGTCAGCCCTTCTACCTTATTTGCAACATTACGAACCATTGCCTCAGTTTGGAAACAGGAAAGACAAACAAGGAATGCTTTGGAAATTGCCGAAGAAGGCGGAAAATTGTATGATAAGTTTGTAAGCTTTTACGAGGACTTAGTTAAAGTGGGCAAAAAGATGGATGATGCTAAAGGCGATTATTCGGAAGCGATGAAAAAATTATATGAAGGAACAGGCAATCTTGTAAGACGGGCAGAAAAGATGCGGGAACTTGGGGCAAAAACAGTTAAGCAACTGCCCCAAACTATTATTGACCGTGCAACCGATTAGATATGTTTACACTAATCATATACATCCTTATTGCTGCCATCGGTTTTATCATGGCATTTTTGTATAAGCGTGCAAATACGGCTTCGCAGTTTCTGCATCCCGAGCCTAAAAAAGCGCTTCGCATTTATTTGAGCGTTTTTATCGTTGCCATTATTACCACGTTTATTCTTTCGTGGTTTACGGCAAGGGCTTTGGTATCGTCGCCCATACCTGAAGAGGGCAATATGCAGTATAACAACTTGAAATCGGTGATGGTTTTCAGCATTAATATTTCGTTCTTTCTGCTTGTGCTGCTTGCAAACCTGTATTCGCAGGCCTTAAAAAGGCTTGCTCCTGCACCATATATTTTTGCCATTTGCTTTTATGTTTTGTTTATTTTAAAGGATGCCTATTTTATTTCGGACTACTACATTTTGTGGCAAAAATCAATGCAGTTGATACACGGTGATATACCCGATTTTACCAAAACTGCATGGACCAAATGTTGCCTTGGCTTTGGCGTAACTGCTTTTAATGCGGTTGCTGTTTGGTGGGGATTGAGGAAGTAATTTGAGGGATTATACAGATTATATTGATTACACAGATGTGGGGCAAGTTTTAGGTGTCCGACATTGCGTGGCTTGGGCATACCAAATGTCAGACACCGACACCGGTCCAGATTTGCCAGCTTTTTTCGGCTTGTAGTTGCAGCATTTCTAACCCGTTTTTTATTTGGCAGCTTTGTTGTTTTCCTATTTGCAGAAATAAGGTTTCAGCGGGGTTATAGATGAGGTCGAAGAGGAAATCGGAAGAGGAAAGTTTTGAATATGGAATATCAGGAGCACTATTTATTTCAGGAAACATGCCCATAGGGGTTGTATTGATAAACAGGTTGCTCTTGCTTAAGTGTTTTCCGATTTCGGGGTAAGTGATGCAGCCTTCTTTTTTAGCTCTTGATACTTTTATAAAAGGGATGTTCATTTCATTCAAAACATAACAAACCGCTTTGGCTGAGCCGCCTGTGCCCAATACAAATGCCTGTTCGGGTTTAGCGGTGAGAAATTTTTGCAGTGATGTTTTAAAGCCGTAGCAATCGGTATTATAGCCGGTAAGTTTGCCGCTGACTATTTTAATACAATTAACAGCGCCTATTTTTCCGGCAACGGTATCTACATCATTCAAAAAAGGAATTACCGATTCTTTATAGGGAATGGTAACATTTAAGCCTTCGAGTTGAGGATTTGATTTGAGCAATTTCGGTAATGCTTCGATATTTTCAAGCGGAAGCAATGAGTACTGGCAACCTTCGATATTTTCGCGCTTAAACTTTTCTTCAAAATATTTTTGAGAGAAAGAATGTGTAAGCGGATAGCCTATCAAGCCGTATTGTTTCATGCCTTAGGCGCAGTAAATTTTGATTTTGCCATTTGATAAAGGATAGGCAGTATGGAAACGAAGATGATGCCGAGTATTACGATCTCAAAATTCTTTTTTACAATTTCGATATTACCGAATAAAAAACCAATGGTTGTAATACCGCCAACCCATAAAACTGCACCTGCAACGCAAAACGTAATATAATTTGAATACGGCATGCTACCCGCACCGGCTACAAAAGGGGCTATAGTGCGTACAATGGGAATGAAACGCGCCATGATAACCGTTTTACCACCGTGCTTTGCGTAAAAGGCTTCGGTTTGTGTAATATACTCGCGTTTAAAAAAGAGTATACGCTCCCGGGATTTTATCTGTTTACTAAAAAATTTACCTACAAAGTAATTTACATTATCGCCCAGCAAAGCGGCTAAAATCAAAAGCGGAATCAATATGACCAGTTCGAGTTTACCGGTGGCAGCCGCAAGCGCACCCGCAGCAAACAGCAGCGAATCGCCGGGCAATATGGGCCAAATTATCAGTCCTGTTTCAACAAAAATGATGAGAAACAAAATGGCATAGGTAAGCGTGCCATAGTTGGTTAATATGTCGGCAAGGTGCCTGTCGAGGTGCAGAAAAAAATCGAGCGCCAATTTTACAAATTCCATAGTGGCGGCAAATATAGTTTTTCGGGCTAAAAAACTATGTGCAACTACTTTCCTCATTCTTTTATCTTTGGATGGGACTTTAGGATAAGCATGAAGAAACTATATATACTTATTGCAATAGCGATATGGGCTTTACAGGGTTTTTCGCAGGGGCAGGCAAACATTTGGTATTTTGGAAACAATGCGGGCCTTACCTTTAACGGAGGAGCGCCTGTTGCCCTTACCAATGGAGCTTTAAATACCAGCGAGGGATGCGCCACGATTTCGGATAAGAACGGCAACCTGCTATTTTACAGCGATGGCACTTATGCCTGGGACAGGAACCATAATCAAATGCCCAATGGCAGCGGTATGACGGGCAACAACTCATCGGCACAATCGGCTATTATTATACCTAAGCCGGGCAGCAAAAATCTATTCTACATTTTTACAGTTCCTGAAGTTGGTGCTGCGCCGGGTGTATCCTATTCGATGGTAGACATGACCCTGAACGGAGGTTTGGGAGATGTGGTGGTTGCGGGTAAAAACACTTTGCTTTTAAGCAGCCCCACCTGCGAAAAAATAACGGCAGTAAAACATGCCAATGGATTGTATGTATGGGTAGTTACCCATAAAATGAATAATAACGAATACTATGCCTACCTGGTTGATTGCAATGGTGTAAACGCGGCAGTAGTGTCAGCAGTTGGGCAGGTTGAGACCTATCCCGGTTGGGGATACCTGGAGGCTTCGCCCGATGGGCACAAACTTGGAACGGCCATGCGGTCGTCGGGTTTTGAGTTGCTTGATTTTGACAACACAACCGGTATGGTATCGAATCCGATACTGGTGGGTGCTGCAGGCGGTAATTATGGTATATCATTTTCAGGCAATAGCAACGTTTTATACGGATTGCGTATTGAGAACCCCTGGCATGGCGAAATAACACAGTGGGATTTACAGGCGGGGTCGGCTGCTGCTATTATAGCTTCGGCAACAACTATCGGTACGGCACCAGGCAGTGGCAGCTATGGTGGTGGAGGCATGCAGTTAGGGCCTGATGGAAAATTATATGTAACCCAATGTAACCAACCATATCTTTCGGTTATTAATAATCCCGACGTGGTGGGTACGGGCTGTAATTTCCAGACCAATGCAGTCAATTTATCGGGCCGCAATTCGGTATTGGGCTTGCCGCCTTTTATTATGAGTTTTTTTGATACAACGGCCGTGGTAAGCTATACCAATACCTGTGAAGGCAGGTCAACAGACTTTACCATAAGTACCACCACTACTTTTTTAGATAGCGTACATTGGGATTTTGATGACCCGGCAACAGGCACGCTCAACTTTTCGAATTCTCTTATCCCTGTACATACTTTTTCGGCAGCAGGCGCTTTTAATGTTCAGCTTATCAGGTATATCGCCTGCATATCCGATACAACCTACACCCCCGTAACTATTGTTCCACCCGCAAGGCAAACTCAAACTATTTCAATATGTCCGACTGGTACTTTTATACTGCCCAATGGCGCGAGCGTATCCGCTGCAGGTATTTATAATGATACACTGGCTGCCGCTAATGGTTGTGATAGTATTATCATAACTAATCTTACCGTAACATCGCCAAGCATTCCGGTAAGTAACGATACTTCTATTTGCCTCGGTTCGTCGGCGCAGCTGGGTGCAAGCGGTGGATTATACACTTATATATGGACCCCTACTACCGGGTTAAATGATCCTAACATTGCAAATCCTATTGCCACACCACTGCAAACAACATCATACGTAGTTGCAAGCCAGGTGCCATCGGATGAATTGATAGTTAACGGAGATTTTAGTGCGGGCAATATTGGTTTCAGCAGCTCGTATACAAACACTACCAACCTGTATCCGGAAGCAACTTATTATGTGGGCAGCAACCCGAATAATTACCACAGCGGGTTTTCAGCCTGCACTGACCACACCAGCGGAGGCGGGAACATGATGATAATAAACGGAGCGGGTACACCTAACATCAGTATCTGGTGCGAAAGTATCAGCGTAGTGCCTAACACTGATTACTCATTTTCATGTTGGGCAGAGAGTGTAGCTTCGGGCAGCCCAGCAATTTTACAGTTTTCGATAAACGGAGGGCTTTTAGGTACGGCATTTAACGTGCCATCGAGCCCATGCGTATGGCAACAGTTTTATGCCACGTGGAATTCGGGCAGTAATACTACTGCTGACATTTGCATTGTTAACCAAAACACGGCAACCGGTGGAAACGATTTTGCGATTGATGATCTTTCGTTTATAGGTTTGTGCACTACCTCCGATACTGTTACGGTTACGGTTAACAATCCTACGACAACAATTATCGACACAGCTATTTGTGACGGCTATACCTATACTTTTCTTCATGGCAATACTTCTACAACCGCAGTGAGCGATACCGCTGTATTTGCCAATGTTTTTGGATGCGACAGTATCATCATTACCAACCTTAGTGTTAATCCATCACCGTTGACGGATGTTTATGATACCATCTGCCAGGGGTTTGTTTATACAAGGCCATCAGGTATTACCGCCAACGCAACCGGCACTTATGTTGATACACTTTTTACAACGTTGGGTTGCGATAGTATTATTACAACTTACTTAACAGTAAATCCAACTTCGGCCACCACTGTTTTTGATACGATTTGTATGGGAGGCAATTATTCCTTACCCGATGGGACTACGGTTACTGCCACAGGTGTTTATCCTGTTACATTGGCAAATGTTTACGGCTGCGATAGTGTTGTAACTACCAATTTGAAAGTTATTGAAGTTGCACTTAGCGCTACGCCAACTGATGTTTTATGTAATGGTGGACATACAGGAAGCGTCGCCTCGATGGCAACGGACGGTGTATCGCCTTATAACTACGACCTCAGTTTAAACGGAAGTTCGGTGAGTAATAACACCAACGGAAGCTTTAGCAACCTTACTGCAGGTAGTTATACAGTAAATGCTATAGATGATTTTGGATGCGAGGCTACAGCTAATGTCCAGGTAAAGGAACCTTTATTGCTTGTTGCAGGCGGAAGTGTTGAAGATGTTACCTGTTATGGCAATAGCGATGGAAGGATAACATTATCTGCAAACGACGGAACGCCGAATTATACGTTTAGGTTAGGAACAGCAACAAATGCATCGGGAATATTTACAGGTTTAACCGCAGGCGATTACGCTTACACCGTAACTGATGCACACGCATGTATTGATACCGGAACATTAACTGTTATCGAACCTCAGCCGATTAATCTTACGCTTACGCCTACAAAGGCAACTATTAAGTTGAGTGAGAGTGTTCAATTAACGGCTACCACTAATTATGGCGCAACTGCGAGTTACATGTGGACGCCATCGTACGGATTGAGTTGTGTAGGCTGTCCCGACCCCGTTGTTATGGCATACAATAGCATAGAATACCATTTGCATGTAAGCGTGAACGTTAATGGCAATGAGTGCGATGCAGATAGTAATGTATTGGTTACTGTAATACCAAATTACGACATGTTTATTCCGAACTCGTTTACACCCAACGGCGATGGGGTGAATGACTATTTTGAAATGTTCGGCAACATGGACGCGGTGAGTTTTATAGAGATTAAATTGTTTAACCGCATAGGTGAGAAAGTGTTTGACAGTAATGACATCCATTTTAAATGGGATGGCACATATAAAGGGGTCGCTTTACAACCGGGTGTATTAGTTTACACATTGCGTGCCGTGTTTGTTGACGGACATAGCGAGAAGGTATTTACGGGAAGTGTGTCGTTATTAAAATAAATACATTACCACAGAGGAACACAGAGGCAACGGCCAAAAGAGAAACACAGAGATAAGTCCTTAGAAAGCTTTACGAATCCTTAAACGCTTCGCAAAGCAAAATGTCGGTGCAAAATAACTGTGAGCTGTTTATGTATCGGAAACACACCCCTGCTTACCCACAGCCATTCCCACTCCCCTCTCGAGAGGGGATTTGCCTTTCGGCAATAAATTTTTAACTACGGTATTGCTCGATTACCTGGAGGTAAGATTCGTTATCAAGAAGCGAATCGTCCATTTCAAATATCATGAGGTGCTCGTCGAAATTGGATAGTAAGCCTTTTTCGAGATTGATAAGGGCCTCGTGTTTATTGCCTGCCTTGTTATAGAAAACAGATTTGATATAAAAAATATCAGCGCTGCCTTCGTATTTATTTTCGGCCTCGGTAAGTACCTGAAAGGTTTTCCTGAAATTCTCTACATTAAAATATGCTGAAGCGAGATTTATCCAGTTTTGTTTTGTTTGCGGATCGAGTTGAAATATGCGTTCGAATATCTCTACCGCACTATCGCCTTCGTTAATGCTCATGTAGGCATCGGCGAGGGCAGTGAGGTAATCAATATTATCCTTATTTAATTTTACGGCGCGCTCGAATGAAGGGATGGCTTTTGTCCAATTATCTTCAAAACGGTAAGTCTCTCCTATCCGGAAAAATGCTTCATCGTAGTATGGGTCAACCGAAATTGCTTTGCGCAGGTATGAGCGCGATTTTGTAAGGTCGCCTAATTTCTCGTAGCAAGCGGCGGTCTTTAAATAAAGTTCCTTATTGGGTTTTGACAGCTTGATGGCATCGTGGTAGAACACGAGGGCTTCATCATTCTTATCAAGCATAAATAAAACATCGCCGCTGCATATATAGGCAGGATCGAAAGTGTCATCAATAGCTATTACATAGCTGAATGCATCCATGGCATTTTCGTATAAGCCCAAGCCCATATAAGCATGCCCCAAATTAAACCATGCCAAAAATGAATAGGGGCTGTCCTCAATCAGCATTTCGTGGAACTTGATACTTTCATCGTAAGTACCTGTTAACTCGGTGCAAAACCATAATCGGTTCAAGCCCTCTTCGTTTGTAGGGTCCTGACGCACGGCATTCTTTAATGAATTAACTACTTCGGTGTATTTTTCCTGGTCCTCCCAAACATCTGCCAACTCAAGGAACAATTCGCAACGATCCTCTGGGTCGCCTGCAATGGTTAGGGCATGTTCAATTATATCCATTGCTTCCTGGTGGCGGCCCTCCCACAGGTAAACATCGGCGCGTATTAAAAATATATTAATGTCATTGGGGTCTAAACGCTCGGCCTCGTCAAGCACGGGAAGCGCTTCGTCGAAACGTTTTTGGTTGGCCAGTATTTCCGCTTTTTTGGTATAGAAAAAAGCCGAGAAGGGGTATTGCTCAAGCGCTGCATCCACCACGCGCAGGGCTTTGTTGTATTCGCGGTTATCCTGGTAAAATTGTACTATCTGGTCGTAGCTGTCTTCCTCGAAAAAAACCTGTTGGCTTGACTTTTCTGCTTCTTCATACTTCTTAATCAAGTCCATAATTTCACCGAACGAAGGCTCCATGAATTCATTTTCTTCCATATCATCAATTTTTAACTAAAACTTCGCAGCCTTGTATATTAAAGATAATAAAAAGCTATTAAAGTTTCAGCATACCGCAGCCATACTTAACACAATTATGACTGTGGTACAAGGTGAACAAAATGATTTTTACCATGCCGCAGAGATATGTAAAGAACGATTTATAAAAATCTTTAACGACATACCGAAGATACTTTTGCGTTAATATGAATAGTATCTCATTTTTCAACAATTGAATGGTTAATTGTACACATTCCGTGTACGAATAATAGCGGATAATACGCTCCGTTTACAATTAATTCATAAACAGTATATATGATAAAGCACCGTATCACGCAAAGAAGCAAAGGCGCAAAGTTTTAATAACAGTTACTTATATATTGATACGGTTCAGAGGACAGAGAGTTACTGTTTGGAGCTTTGTTGTTAAATCGTCTATTTTAGCTTTAATAAACCCTTGTAATGAAGCACTTTCTATCTGTTTTATTTCTGCTTATTGTTATGTTCAGCCATGCGCAACAAAGTTATTGGCAACAACAAGCCGATTACAAAATTGAAGTTACCCTGAACGATACACTGCACGAGTTAAAAGGGTTTATCACCATCACTTACAAAAACAACTCGCCGCAAAAGCTGGACTATATTTATATGCATCTGTGGCCGAATGCCTACCGTGACCAAACCAGCGCATTAGCCGACCAGTTGTTAGAAAACGGAAGAACTGCATTTTATTACAGCAAGCCATGGCAAAGGGGTTATATGGACAGCCTGAATTTTAAACTGGATGCCGAAGCATGCAAATGGAAATACGATAGCAGCACTACAGAGATTTGCAGAATAAAATTAAATCATGGTTTAAAAACAGGGGAGAGTGTAACCATCTCCACTCCTTTTTATGTAAAACTGCCGGAAACATTTTCGAGGCTTGGACATATAGGACAGAGCTACCAAATTACCCAGTGGTATCCTAAACCGGCGGTGTATGATAAAAACGGCTGGCACCAAATGCCATACCTTGACCAGGGCGAGTTTTACTCGGAGTATGGTTCGTTTGACGTGAGTATAACGCTGCCTAAAAATTATGTGGTTGGCGCCACGGGCGATTTACAGGATGAAACGGAATTAAAATGGCTGGATGAAAAAGTAGAGGAAACAAAAAAAATAAAGTTGTATGATGACAATATGAAGTTTCCTGCTTCGGCTACTGAATTGAAGACGATACATTATAAGCAAAACAACATACACGATTTTGGATGGTTTGCCGATAAGCGTTACCATGTTTTAAAAGGCGAAGTAGAATTGCCTTACAGCAAAAACCAAGTAACAACCTGGGCCATGTTTACCAATAGCAGCGCCGATATGTGGCTGAAGGCGCCCGAATATTTACACGATGCTATTTACTACTACAGTTTGTGGGTGGGCGAATATCCATATAAACAGGTGACAGCGGTGGATGGAACTATTAGCGCGGGCAGCGGAATGGAATACCCGAATGTTACTGTGATAGGCGAAGAAAGGGACTCGTTTGCATTAGATGATGTAATAACACATGAGGTAGGGCACAACTGGTTTTACGGTTTATTAGGTAGCAATGAACGCGACCACGGCTGGATGGATGAAGGTATTAACTCATATTATGAATACAGATACCTGCGTACCAAATACCCGAACAGGAGGTTGTTGCAGCGGATTTCGAAAGGGGCTGCCAAAGTGTTTGATATAAAACAGTATAAGCATAAATATCAAATGGATTTGGCTTACCAGTTTATGGCGCGTGAGAATAATGACCAGCCGGTAGAAACGCCTTCGACACAGTTTTTGGATATTAATTACGGCGTTATTATGTATGGTAAAACTATGCTGGATTTTGATTACCTGGAAGCTTACCTCGGCACTGAGGCGTTTGATAAGGCCATGAAAAAATATTTTGAAATATGGCATTACAAACATCCGCAGCCTGAAGATTTGAGAGAGGTTTTGGAGAACTCATCGGGTAAAAGCCTGGATTGGTTTTTTGACGATTTGATTAACAGCGCCAAAAAAGTTGACTATAAAATAAAAAGCGCCAAACCCAAAGAAGACAATAAAAATATACGCAGCGTTGATTTAAGAAATTTGGGAGAGATAAACTCGCCGGTACTCGTTTCGGTGCTGAAGAGGGATTCTATTATCAGAAGTTTGTGGGTTGAGGGGTTTGTTGACAGAAAGGATATTGAAGTGGATGTAACAGGCGGGGATAAAATTCAAATTGACCCGCAATTATTGATACCGGAGATAAACCGCAAGAACAACACTTTTAAATTGAACCGGATAGCACACCGGTTTGAAAGGTTGCGTTTACAATTTTTAGGGAGCATTGAAAACCAAAACCGCTCGCAGATATTTTTTGCGCCGTATTTCGGGTGGAATAATTATGATAAGTTCCAGGTGGGTTTGGCTTTATACAGCCCGTTTGCACCTACGCGAAAGTTTAATTACCTGCTTGTGCCTGCCATTGGCACAGGTTCGAAACAGTTGATAGGATTTGCGAAGGTTAACTATACGTTCTTTCCGCAAATACTCGCGGTGCAGCATTTTACTATAGGTATCGCGGGTAAGCGTTTCTCTTATTACACAACACCGCAAAACCTGATGTTTAATAAGATTGAACCTTATGCTGAAATAGAACTGAGAAAACGCAACCCGCGCAGCCCCAATACCAGCACCCTGCATGTGCGTTGTGTGCTTGCCTGGCTTGACTGGATAAATTATGAGAACAACCAAAAAGAAACTTTGCGTTATGCGGTAACTGAAGTGAAATATAAGTTTGAACGCAAAACCACATTAAATCCTTTCAGTGTTAGCGCTACTTACCAGCAGAATGACAATTTTATAAGGCTCTCAGCAGAGGCTAATTTTAAAATCAGTTACCGGAAGAGAGGGCAGGGATTTTTTATACGCGTTTTTGCGGGAGGGTTCCCCTTAAATACAAAAAGCAGCAGCGACCTTACCCCACCGCTGCCGAAATTATACTTAAGCAATGGCACTACCAGCCTTACTTACTGGCTACAGCAGGATTATATGCTGGACGAAAATTATCTCGACCGTAACGGGACCACCAAATCGGTTAACAGGCAGGTGGCATTAACAGGCGGGGCGTTCCGCTCAATGAGCATATATGGCAGCTCGAGTAAATTTTTGGCATCGGCTAATTTTACTTCCACGATTTTGCGTTTTATTCCAATCAGGCCGTTTGCATCTACTGCCGTAATATTGAACGACTCGAAAAAACCGGAGTTTGCTGCCGAAGTTGGATTGAGTGTTGTGGCTATACCTGATTTGATAGAAATACATTTGCCATTAGCGACCACAAAAAATATACGTGACAGCCAGCAATTGCTGGGTATTACTAAATGGTATCAACGTTTTACCTTTACACTTAAATGGCAAATGCAAAGGCCGATTAATATTATCAGGCAATTTGCAGGATTTTAAAAAACATGGTTATGAAAGATATTTTGAAACAATTAGGTATAGGTGCAAATAACACCGGTACCTCAACAGGTAATAAGGAATTAAAAAGCAAGGGAGTTGTGATAGACTCCTTCTCTCCTGTTGATGGCAAATTGATTGCATCGGTTACATCTACTACCGAGAAAGAATACAAAGAGGTTATTGCAACAGCGCAAAAAGCATTTAAGGTTTGGCGCAATATACCTGCACCAAAACGCGGAGAAATTGTAAGACAGATAGGCGATGAATTGCGCAAGCAAAAAGAGCCTCTGGGCAAATTGGTTTCGTATGAAATGGGAAAGAGTTTACAGGAGGGTTTGGGCGAGGTGCAGGAGATGATAGACATTTGTGATTTTGCAGTGGGGCTTTCGCGGCAGTTGTATGGCTTAACCATGCACAGCGAGCGGCCCGACCACCGGATGTATGAACAATGGCATCCGCTGGGGATTGTGGGAATTATATCAGCTTTTAACTTCCCGGTAGCGGTGTGGAGTTGGAACAGTATGCTGGCATGGGTATGCGGCGATGTTTGCGTTTGGAAGGCGAGCGAAAAAACACCTTTGTGCGCCATTGCCTGTCAGAATATTACTGCCAAAGTTTTCAAACGCAACAACCTGCCCGAGGGGATTTCGAATATTATAACGGGCGATTACAAAATAGGCGAATTGCTTACTAAAGACACGAATGTTGCGCTCATATCCGCCACCGGCTCGATACGGATGGGCAAAAAGGTGGGCGAAACAGTGGGTGCGCGTTTAGGAAGAAGCCTTTTGGAATTGGGCGGCAACAACGCCATTATTATTACCCCCGATGCCGATTTAGATATGACGATGGTAGCGGTTGTGTTTGGCGCAGTAGGTACAGCAGGGCAGCGTTGCACAACCACACGCAGGTTGATTATACATCAATCGAAATACGAAGAGGTAAAAAAACGTTTGGCAAAAGCATACGCCCAATTAAAAATAGGCGACCCTTTAAATGCAGAATACCATTTAGGGCCCTTGATAGATAAAGCAGCCGTTGAAGCATATAGCAGCGCGATTGAGCAGGCGAAAAAGCAGGGCGGTAAAGTTTTTGTTGAAGGCGGTGTGCTGAAAGGCAAGGGTTATGCAAGCGGATGTTATGTGAAGCCCTGCATTATTGAAGCTAAAAACGCAATGCCAATTGTGCAGCACGAAACTTTTGCGCCCATACTTTACATTATGCCTTATAAAACTTTAGACGAAGCTATTGCCTTGCAAAACGGTGTGGTGCAGGGATTGTCGTCTTCGATTATGACGACGAATATGCGAGAGATGGAGACTTACCTTAGTGCAAATGGAAGCGATTGCGGTATTGCCAATGTAAATATTGGAACCAGCGGCGCGGAGATAGGCGGCGCTTTTGGCGGAGAGAAAGAAACGGGCGGAGGGCGTGAATCGGGAAGTGATTCGTGGAAGGCTTATATGCGGAGGCAGACCAATACTATTAACTATGGCAGTAAATTGCCTTTGGCACAGGGGATTGTTTTTGAGTTGTAGTTTGAAGGGACGAGAGCGAGGGTCGAAGGACGAAGGAAAAAATACAGCACCTACCTTCCAAAAAGAGTTTCGGCTAAAGCCGATTATTACTTTTCGCTATCCTCCGCACTAAAGTGCGGAGCTATTATTTACCTCTTATGCCAGGGGAGATAGTGATGGAACTCGGAGAGGATGTTTAGGGCGTATACCAGTATTACAAACAAGCCGCCTAAAGTTACACTACGTAAAATGATATTGAGTATGTCCGATGAAAGTACGGGCAGGACAAAGTTAATACCCACGCACAACAGCAGTATCGCTATTATTTTAACAGTGTTTGCATCATAAGGCTGGAAGCCGAATTTTTTGTAGACAAATACGAGCCGCAGAATAGTAAATAAAGAAACCGAGCCGGCAGTTGCCATAGCGGCGCCTTCCATACCGAATATAGGAACCAATAGCATGTTGCCGATGAAGGAAAGTATTACCAGCCCCAACAATAACAAAGCCACCTGCCAATGACGGGAAGAATAAACAAGGATTGAACTGTTAGCCCCGCCCATCATGTTGATGAGGGTGCCGATGGAGAGTATCCAGACAACGTGTACGCCAAGGGCGTAATCTTTACCTACCATATGCAACAGAAACTGAATGTTTGTGTTGATACCTACAAAAAGCAATGCCCCGATGATGGAAAGGTATTTTACGGATTTATAGAACACATCTTTTATCTCATCTATCTCATTTATAACAATAGAGTGTGCCACTTTTGCGGTTACTATTCTATCTAATGCGTTTAGAGGCGTTTCGATGATGGTAGGAATAAAGGAAACGATGGCGTAAATACCCACAACAGCAGGCGCATAGAATTTACCCAGCAAAACAGAGTCGAGCGTTTTAATGCCGAGTGATGCCATGGATGACATGGAAAGTAAGAGTGCAAAGCTGACTACTTCGGCTATCCCGATTTTTTTGAGAAAGGCCCAATCAATTTTGAGCGAGGGCTTATCAACTTTAAGCAGGTAGATAATAATAAGCAGCAATTGCAAGGCAAATACAGCCACATAACCACCTATAAACTGCGGCAGGGTTACCAGCTTAAAATAATATACGAAGATTAGCACGACGTATGACAGGCGCACATATACGTCGCTGAGATAATTGGGGACGGTTGTTTTAAAAAGCCCGAGGAGATAATAAGTGACGATAGAAGAAAATGCAAGGAACAGGCTGAAAGGGAAAATGTAATTGAAATACTCGACAAAGAGCGGGGACTCGCGGCGGTATTGGGCAATGAAGAACTCCTTAAAAATCATCATGCCGGCGGCGGCGATTATGAAGCCCACGAGCGGAAAAATCATCATAAAGCCGAAAAAGCCGTGGTGGCCGCTTTTCTCGTCCTTAAACATGGGGAAATACTTGATGGTCATGTTTGCGGCACCAAGGGGGATAAAACTTGCTATCAGGGTAGAACAGGCAAAGAGCCACCGCACAAGGCCGATTTCTTCGGGTTTTAGAAACCTGGGCTGAATAATGATGAGCGAAACAAATCCGAGGATTATGCCGACGTATGAGCTGATCGTATTTTTAATGCCCTGCCTTTGTATTACACCCATTGCGGTTACTTAACGCGATTTTGCCATTTACTGCTGATTAATGAGCCGCCATTTTTAGTTAAAATGGCCATAGTTTAGCAGCAAAGCCACCAAATATAGAAACATCCGACTAATGGCCTTAAAACGAGCAGATATAAAGGTTTACATTTTCGAAAAGTGTAAACTTTCTAAAATGTTAAAATAATATAAAAAAGTGATTTTAATTTATTTATAAAGTAAATTATTATTTAATGTGTAAACTTTCTCTGAATGTGTAAACTTTTGGGGAGCTTTATTGTTTTCTTCTAAAAAAGGGGTAAATACCCGGGGTAATTATCCAAATACAAGATGTTTCCTATAGGGAGGGCCTAAAAAAAACATGGTGCCCACCGATTAAGGATGCGCACCCATGTAAATGTCAGCATAACATTTAAAATCTTATATAAATCGAATTCGGAAGTGTTTTAGAAAAAAGAACGCAATTTACCTTTCAGCATATCCATAGATCCTGCTTACTGTTGTAAAGTTGCCTATAAACGGGGTGGTATCATACCTGCATTTCGCAAGTGGAGAGAAATTCTTCGTAAGTGTATACAATTAGCGGGTAAGTGTGCCGATTTATTTGCTTTAAACGACAAATTCCCCACTTCCCTAAATCATATCCTTAAATATCAGGGAAAGTGAGTCCTTTTTGCGGACAGAAATAGGTACGTGGCTACCATCGCTCATTACAATTTCGCCCCCTTTGCCTTTCAGGTAACTTTTAACGTGTGTAAGGTTGATGATATGGCTATCGTGTATACGTACAAACCCTTTTTTTGACACAACCTCTTCGAACCGCGACAGAGGTTTTGAAACAATTAATTGTTTTTTATCGGTAGTAAAAACAATGGAATATTTGTTAGAGGACTGTATGCGCACCACCATATCGTAATCTAAAAATATCATGCCGTTTTGGGTGGGCAGCAACATTTTTTTCAAGTCAAATTCGAGTGTACCATCGGATTTATCATGAACTGCGGCATCTTTATCGGTAGCTTCCCGAAATCTTAATAAAGCCTTCTCTAACTCAGCCGGGCTAATGGGTTTCATCAGATAATGTAACGCGGGGTAATTAAATGCCTTTGCCCCGAATTCCTCATAAGCGGTTGTAAAAACAATATGCTTGGTGCCGTCGAAATCGATTTCTTTTAAAACGTCAAAAATATTCCCGTCTAAAAGTTCAACATCTGCAAATACAAGTTCAATGTCGGGGTCATTAAACACTTTTTTTGCTTCGGCTAAAGTGCGCGCAAAAGCATCAACCCTAAACTCGGGTTGGTAGGTTTTAAGCATACTCTCAAGCGTTTTAGCGCCCAATGGCTCGTCCTCAATAATTGCACAAATCGTGGTCTTCATTTTTTATTTCTTTTGCCTGGGGAACATGATCGTTACTACCGTTCCGCTATCCGTATATCCCTTATCGCTTTTATCTTCAATCTTAATATACCAACTGCTGCCATTCAACTCGCTTATTATTTTTAACCGCTCGTTAACATTGCTCATTGCCATTGAGAGGTTATTGGTACTTTTTTTATGCCCGGCGCTCTTGCTTTTAATGCCAACACCATTATCGTCAACTATACAAACCAACGAGTCGCCTTCTTTTTTAAAATCAACCTTAACCATCCCCAACCGGTTTGCCGGAACAATGCCGTGCCATATCGAATTTTCAACCAAGGGCTGAAGAATCATAGGCAAAATTATCTTTTCTTCAATATCTATAGTACTATCAATATTAATCTCGTAGTCAAATTTATTATCTAACCGCAATTTTTCAAGGTCAAGATACTCTTTTAAACATTCAACTTCCTCTAATACCCCTGTATATTGTTGGCGCGAGTTAGTAACAATACGCCTGATTAATACCGAAAAGGAATTAAGAAAATGGACGGCCTTATCGGTATCCTTACGGATAATGTAATACTGTATGGAATTAAGCACATTAAAGATGAAATGCGGATTGATTTGATAATTGAGCGCCTTGAACTCGGCCTGTAAAAGTTTAATAACGTTTTGCGCTTTAAGCCGCTGATAGGTAAACATGAGGTAAACTATTATACCTGAAATAAGAAACAGCACGAGTGTTACCATAACTTTAAAAAAAAGCGTATCGGTAAAGCGGGGTGTAATGGTGAAAGCAAGACTGTTAGGCGCAGATTTATACCTGCCGTATTTATCTTCGGCCATAATCTCGAAGTTGTATTGGCCGGCGGGTAAGCCTAAATATTGTATGTTATTGCGGTCGGTATATTTCCAATCATCAATGCCCTTTAACCTGAATTTATACCGTACCCCTGCGATTGCCTTATAATACAACGCATTATACTCGATTAACAGGTTATTTCGGTCGTATGTAAGGTTGAGGCTATCGAATGAATGCCTGAGCCCGTTTACGGAAACATCGGTAAAGTAAAATGGAACGGTTAAGGTATCATCGCGCAGATTTTCAGGTTTAAAATAACATATACCCTCGTTGGTGCCCAGCCATATATATCCTTTGAAGCCCGCAATAGCGTTTATCTGGTCGCTGCACAAACCATCTTCCTGCGAGTAGCAATTGATTTTAGTATAAAGCGAATCGCCTTTCAACCGGAATTTGACTTTCGACAACCCCTTATAGGTGCCTACCCAACAAACCGAATCGTTTTCGAAATATACATCTTCTACCAGGTTACTTACAAGGCCGCGGGCCTCATCGAGCATAAATTTATGGCCATGTATATTCAGGTAAACGCCGTCGCCACGGGTGGCTACCGCATACATATTTGGGTTAAGGACGCGGCAGGAAGTAACGCGCACATCTTTCAATAAAGGTTCTTTTATTAACCTGTAATGGCCATCGGTTTGGAAATAATACATGCCATTGATGGTACCAATGACATAGGTATTATCTGAAATTTCCCCTAAGGCAGTTATCCTTTTATCGAAACCTATATCGGTAGAGTTGACAATTGTTTTCGAGTTTTCAACCATTGTAAAACCGCCTGTTCCGCCTGCGAGATATTTGTCTTTTCCTATTTTAATTATTTTAGAAAAAAAGAAATTTACTTTCTTCCAGCTTATGACATCTAAATTTGAAAATGGTTCGCCGTTTTCGGTAAATGTTATATCTGAAACACCTGCGGGTTGCCTCTTTGTTGGCAGAGATACGGCATTTAAAAGTGTATCTATTTTCAATATGGTATTTTCGGGAAGACCGGCGTACAAATTAGTTTTAGTTGCCACCATGCTAAAAACTTTAACGTCGTGGTCGGCAGCGGGGGTTAAATATTTTTTTACATCCCTTTCGGGCACCATGAATATTCCTTTTGTTAAGGTACTGAGCCAATAGTTGCCGCTTTTATCCAATAGAATATCGGACGTGGTAGGTGTAAATGAAAGCGAATCAATTGCCGAAATATTGTTACCATCAACACGCAACAAATACGCGGGGGAATTGACGTTTACAAGCCATATTTTTTTGTCGCTGGTTTGCTTTACCTGTACCACCACCATATTTTTAGGCAACATGCGATGATATAAAATACCCGAATCGGAAAGCATAACAAGTGCATTGCCCAGGCCTATAATGATCCTGTTATCGGGGCCAGGCAACCTGAGCATACTGAAATTGAGGCTGGCATTGTTGACCGTAGTACGATGGATGGGGTAACACTGAATGCTTGTAACATCTTTAAGCTTATCAAATTTAATCTCGTTACTGGCGAGCATGCTAAACACAAATTTTGAATCGGGCAAATTGATGATGTACAAGTAACACGAATCGAGATTATAACTGCCGGGCGTTATCTGGTATGACCGGCAACTTGTGGTATCAATCCTGTAAAAACCTTTACGGATAAAACCGAACCACAGTGTTTTATCATCGGACACCGACCATGATGCGGGAACCATGCTGGCGAATAGTGAAATGATTGTATCGTTATTGGGGTGCGGATAAAACTTTTTGCCATCGTAATAACAGACGCCCCCGGTATATGTAAGAAACCAGATGCGCCCTGCCTTATCCTGTTTGACCGAAAAAACAGTATTGTCGGTAAGGCCATCCTTTGTGGTATATTGGGTAAACTTATAGCCATTATATTTTGCCACGCCGTGGTCGGTAGTAATCCATATGTATCCTTCGCGGTCCTGAAAGAGGAAGTAAGATTCATTACTGGGCAGGCCGGCATTTGTATTGAAATTGCGAAACGCCACCTGCGACTGAGCATACAGCGCACCTACAGAAATAACATAAAAGACAATAAGGATTTGTATAACCCACCGATAGCGTAACATGCAAGAAATATACTGTTTAAAATAAACTCCCGCACCATTTTAGGCGTGTATTTATTCATAATAGACTTCTTCGGAAAATAAATCCTTTCTAAATTCAGTAAGAAAAAAAATTATCGCGCGGAGAGAACAGCCGAGAAACGCGGAGAAATACAAAATGAAAAATCTTAAAAACTATTTAGTTTTTGTTGTAATCCTATCCAATTCGGCGGCTAACTTTTGGGTTAAGTTTTTACGCTCGTATTGTTCGAAGCCGGAAGAATTAAGGGTGATACCGCCGCTTAGGTATTGTACGAATAAACTGAGAATTACTTTTTTTATTTCGTCCTTATTGTTTGGGTCCGCTACATATCCTGCACCGGAGCTTGTTACAATTTGAGCCGAATCGTTATCGTGGGCGGCCACGCATACAATGGGTCTTTGCACTGCCAGATATTCGAACAATTTGCCGGGTATATCATATTTAAATTCGGGGGTTGTGCCGGTAAATAATAACAGGCCATCTGCCTGTTTTTGATAGCCAATTGCGAGTGCATGATTGACGTACCCTGTAAACTCGCAATAGTTTAACAGGTTGAATTTTGACAGGTCGCCCATTATTTCCTGTTGCACCTTGCCTACAAAAACAAGATGAAGGTGTTTGCGAAAAGATTCGTTTTCGTTTATCAACTCATTTAAAGCCTGCCAAAACGCGGGGGCATTGCGGATAGCAAAGAACAAGCCGACAAAAACAAGATTGAATTTTGCCTTGTCGAGATTGGCGGGAGAGCTATCGCGCATATCATCCACATCGTAACCGTTGGTGATGAGGCATACGGGCTTAGTTGTGTGTGCCTGAAAATTTTGGCGCACGCTGCCCTGCGCCACTATGGTAACATCTGCCTGATTAATTATTTTATTGTAGAGTTGCTCATGTTTACTAAAAGCTGATCGCGAAGTTTTAAAGCCATGAAAATTTAATATTTCCAACCAGGGATCACGGAAATCTGCCGCCCAGGGAGTGTTAAACTTTTGAGCTACGCCGCTTGCTATCATGTGCAGGCTGTGTGGCGGGCCGGAGGATGCAATGGCATCAATTTTATTATTTTTTAAATATCCGGATAAGAATTTTATGGATGGTTTTACCCAAAGTATGCGCGGATCGGGAATAAAAAAATTACCGCGAACATAACTGCCGATACTTTTTTTGAGACGCGAAAAGAGAGAAGGGTTAGCGTTAGCAGTATTTGATGAATTGGCATTGGGGGCACCGAAGTAGCGGGTTATTTCGAAAACGGGATGCCTGATTATTTCGATACCTTCGGGAATATCCTTTAAGAGTGATTCGTCGCGCTCATGCACAAAGGGATTGAGTGGTGTATAGATAACAGGCTCCCAACCGAAGCTGCGCAGGTGTTTTGCGAATTTGACCCAGCGCTGCACGCCCGAACCACCCGTAGGCGGCCAATAATATACTATGATAAGTAGACGTTTCATGCCTCACCCCTCTGTCCCCGCCCGAACGAGTGAACCTCGTTCATTCGGGCAGGCTTCGGGCATCTCCCCTCTCCGAGGGAGGAGGGAGCACCTATTAGTTACTTTAGGGCTATAGTTTATTTGTGATTTATTTCTTTTTTGTGGGTTTGGGTGTTGCTGCAGGTTTTACTTTTTCGGCAGGGGTTTCCAGTTTCATTTGATTGTAGCGTTTGTTGCCTTCGAAACCTAAAATACCAAGCACAAAAACAAATAACAGGAATGAACCTGCATAAGCAATTTTGTTGCCTTCGGTAACACTGCGCGGCGCAAACTTAAATTCGATTTGATGATTGCCTGCGGGAACGACTAATGCGCGTAAAACATAATCGGCACGGAAATAAGGCGTTTCTTTTCCGTCAATATAAACGGTCCAGCCATCAGCGCCATAATAAATTTCGGAAAACACAGCTAACTGTTTAGCTGCAGAAGAAGAAGCATAAGTTAATTTGTTGGGGGTGTATTGAGTTAACTTGATGATCGCAGCTGAATCATCTGCGTTTATGGCATCATCGGGCACCATGTTTTTATAGCGTTGGTCGATGACAACCGTATTACGAGGATTAAAGTCAGTAAGCGCTGCCATTTCTTCGTCGGCATCTTTTACCCATTTTATTTCGCGCGGGGACCATGCATTGCCCAAAGCACCGGGATTGCGTTGCGCCATCGGCTCTTTGGTTTGAGGATTCTGCACGATAAAATATTTTGTGTTGAGCATATTCAACACATTCATATTGTTTTTCGATATCTGGTGTTCTATTAAGTCCTGATAGCGAATCAGCTTGGCGGGGTGATAACCACCTACTGACTTATGGTGGTAAGAGGTGAGCGCATCGTTAAACGGATCACGGGTAACGTTAAACACGCGGTAATCGGGATCGGTATCGGTTTTAATGTCTATATCGGCCTGAGTAAGTGCGTGAGCGTTTTCTGCTTTGCTTTTCTCAACAAAGTTATCGGAGTTTAGATAGCGCTTTGCCACCATCCAGTTATCTGCCAGAAAAAGCACCGCAAGCGCACCAATAAATATTGACTGCGATAATTTTTTCTGAATAAAGAACCAAAGCAGTCCAAAAGCTGCGGATATAAAAAACAGTGCGCGGAACGCATCGGCATGCAGCAGGCTTGCGCGGTCCTTTTTTAAGGCGGCAACCAATACATCATTACCTTGATCAATTAATTGTTTATCGTTTTCGGAAGTATAGGAATAGCCAAAACTAAGCGCAAAGCCAAACACAAGAACGATACCCGCCGTTATGCCACCGGCTATTTTTAATTTTTTTAATAAGTCATCGGTCGAATTTTTGCCGGTTAGAATTTCGTTTACTCCAAATATGGCGAGCAGGGGCATGGTTAACTCGGCAATAACGAGCGCCATGGCGGGCGTACGGAATTTGTTGAAGAAGGGAAGTAAATTGAATAGCCATTTAAAAATTGGCGTGTTATGGCCGAAAGCCAGCAGGAATGAGAAAAGCGTTAAAGCCAGCAGGAGCCACTTGATATTAGAACGTACAACCAACAACGATAAAATAAACAGGAAGACTATTGCCGCCCCGAAATATACCGGGCCCGAAGTAAAAGGCTGATGCCCCCAGTAGCCGGGCGCCTGTTTGGTATAAGCAGTTGAATATCCCTTTTGTGATAGTGCACGTCCGAATTCGGAATCTTCGCCGATGTCGATGCCGCTACCGCCGCCTTTGATATTGGGGATAATGATGGAGAGTATTTCGCCATCCATAAAGCCGTAACTCCAGCGGGTAGCGTAATCAAAATCGAGGCCGCCGCCTTTGGTTGCTTCTTTTTTAACTTTCATTTCGGAAGAGCCGCCGCGGATGGTTTCTTTTACGTATTCCTGGGTGCTCCATAATGTGCCAACGTTGGGTAATATAGCCAGCACGGCTGCTAATATTAAAGCGCCGGATGCTTTAGCAAAGTGTGCGATTTGTTTTTCGAGAATGCTTGTGATTAAAAAATAGAGCCCTATTACGCCTATTATTATTAACAGGTAGTAGGCAATTTGAAGGTGATTAGCATCAATAGCCATTGAGAGGAATAGCGCGGTGACGGCGGCGCCTATTAGAATATTTTTTCGGTACGCGAGGACGACCCCGCCTAAGACGGGTGCCATTAAACTAATTACCTGCACTTTGGTATTATGGCCGGCTTCGATAGAAATAAGGATAAAGGATGAAAGCCCATAGGCCAATGCCCCCGCAAAACTTAGCCATTGATTAACATCAAAGCATAAGAGCATAATATAAAACCCGACGAAAGAGAGAAAAAGCAAGACTGAGGAGTCGGGGAAGAATACGTGCATGCCACGAACTATCTTGGTAACAAAGTTGCCCGAAAAGGTCATTACTACCTGTATGGTGGGCATACCGCCGAACATGGCATCGGTCCACAGGGCGGGTTCGCCGGGGTGGGTGTCGTTCCAGTCGCGGGCTTCTTTACTCATACCCTCCCATTGGGTGATATCATTTTGCACCAGGCTCATATCCTGGTAATAGGGTAAAAAATAAACAGCAGTTAATACCGCAAAGGTGATTACCGCTATAAAGTGGGGCATCAGTTTTTTAAGCATGCGTAGTATTTAGTTTATAAGCCTTTATGCCACATTTACAACATGGGTATAAGGGGCAGGGGCTAAAATAACAATTACACGGTTTAAAGGGTTATTGAAGATGTGAATAATAGCAAACCGAGTTATACTAAACTTTTTACTTTCGCTGATTATGCAGAATGATACCATACTGGTAACCGGGGCGTGCGGACAGATAGGTTCGGAACTTGTTTTAGCCCTGCGGAAGATATACGGGCATGTAATTGCTTCGGACCTGAAGGATGCACTGCCGGAATTGAAGGAAAACGGAGAGTTTATACGGCTGGATGTGCTGTCGAAAAATGCGCTCGCCGATTGCGTTAAAAAGTATAATGTAACACAGGTTTACCATTTGGCGGCTATACTATCGGCAACGGGTGAAAAAAACCCGGAGCTGGCATGGCGCATTAATATGAAAGGTCTGCGAAACATCTTAGATGTTTGCGTAGAGGCGGGGGTGCAAAAATTGTTTTTCCCAAGCACGATAGCGGTTTTTGGGCCCAGTTCGCCGAAAGCAAATACACCGCAGTATACCGTAACGGAACCCAATACAATTTATGGTATTTCGAAACTTGCGGGAGAGCGTTGGTGCGATTGGTATTTTCAGAAAAAAGGTTTGGATGTGCGCAGCCTGCGTTACCCGGGGCTGATAAGCTATAAAACAAAAGCAGGTGGCGGCACTACGGATTATGCGGTTGATATTTTTTTTGAGGCAGTTGAAAAGAAATCATACACCTGCTTTTTAAAAGAAGATACCGTGTTACCCATGATGTATATGCCCGATGCCATACGCGGCACCATAGAATTGATGGAAGCCCCCGCCAATAAAATAAGTGTTCGCTCGGGGTATAATTTTTCGGGTATCAGCTTTGCGCCAAAGGATGTGGTTGCGGAGATAAAGAAAACTATCCCCGATTTTACGATTGCTTACCAACCTGATTTCAGGCAGGAAATAGCCGAAGGTTGGCCGCAGAGCGTGGATGACTCGATAGCACGTAAAGACTGGGGATGGAAGCCGGAGTTTAATTTAGCTGCTACGTCGAAAGACATGATAGAGCATATTGCCAATACGCATTCGGTTGTTTGATGTTGTTTGCAAACGGAAAACTGTAGCGCTTCTCTTGTCACCCTTCGAGAACCTCAGGATGACAGGTGCCTTTTTAGAAGAAACAGTAACAAAGCCTTAAATAAAAAATATGTCGGTTTTAAAAAAGTTAGCATCGGGTTTAAACAGGCGCGATGAGGTACCCAATCAAGAGCTGGCTAAACAGTTAGTTAAGCAGGGTAACACCGCGGGTATAAGTGAACTGGTTGAAAATTTGGGTAACAAGGATGCGAATATTCAAAGTGATTGCATAAAGGTTTTGTATGAAATAGGAGAACAGAAACCGGCGCTTATCGGCGGTTATGCGAAAGAGTTTGTTGCGCTGCTTGAAGCCAAAAACAACCGCCTGGTTTGGGGTGCTATGACTGCACTTGATACGATAACATCTGAAAATCCTAAAATAATTTACGCTGCATTAAGCAAGATTATTGATGTGGCAGATAAAGGTTCGGTTATTACAAGAGACCATGGTGTAAGCATATTGATTAAACTTTGTGCATTTAAACAATACAGCGCCGATGCTTTTACGCTTTTAATAGAGCAATTAAAAAAATGCCCCACCAATCAATTACCGATGTATGCTGAAAATGCCATGCCGGTAATCACTGACAAAAACAAAGCGCTGTTTATTAAGACACTTTCATCGAGGCTTGACGATATTGAAAAAGATACCAAGCGCAAGCGGGTTGAGAAGGTGATTAAGAAGTTGGGATAGAGTAGCGCTTCTCTTTGTCATGGTTCGACCAAGTGGCAAGCAAGCTTACCATGACAGGTGGGTTATTACTCTTTACGCTTTAATATTTTAACCCAGGCAAAGCCATTGGTGAAATTTACCTGTTCGTTATATTCCCAATCATTATATGTAAAATCGAGGCTGTTACTGCCATATATAATATACTTAATAGCATTTCCGGCACCCGCATCTTTAGCAACTATTTTACACTTTGTATTAAAGCCGGTGTTATCGCTAATCAGAATAAAATTCATCGGAAAGTTTATTGCAATTCCAGTTCTATCTGCAAGACTATCGCAAGCATACCGGGCAGCCTGTTGCTCAACATCGAGTACTCTTCTATAAGACATGTCGCAATCATAATTAAACCCATCGGTTTCCATATCTCTTATGGCGGCTGCAAACAGTAACATAGATATTGCTGATATAAAAACCTTGTTCTTCCATACTATATTTAATGCTTCAACAACCAGCCAGCATAATACCGGCAACGCCAAAATCATATAGCGGTCCATATAAAAATTAACCGAGCTAAAAGCGATAAAAACGGCGATGAATAAAAGGCTTAAAAAAAACCAACCGGCTTGTACCCTTAGTTTGCCTTTAAGCAATAAAGCTACCGCCCCTATAATAAAAACCTTTACCCACCAATACCTACCCTGACTATAAAACAAAAACCTATCTACATAATGACTCTGCACATTAATATAATCTACCCCCACGGAGACATTATTCACATGCAGCGGAAACAAAAACCAACCGTATTGTATTTTTTGTGCAATCATAAAGATTCCAAATACCAGCCAGGGAGTAAAAATGAGGAGTAGCGATTTTGGCGTTATTTCTGCATCCTCGCGTTTAGCGAATATTTTAATAGTTATCATATACCCCAAGGCTATAACCGGCAAAATAATAGCTGTCTCTTTTACCATAACCGCCATGGTTGCAACTACTGCAAATACAACCAGATTTTTATTGTAATAAGCATACAAAGCCCATATACTAAAAAGTGCTAACACTACTTCGGGTAATACAAAAACAGATTGAGCAAAAAATACAGGCTGTGCCATTAATAGTATTGCCGATAATAAAGCAATAAAAGGTTCGCTCTCGCGACATAAGATATAATACAAGGTAATAATCAGGGCAACCGAAAAGGCAAGGGACACTGCATGCCCGGTGGTTACACTTATACCAAACAATTTAAGCGCAAGCCCATAAATAAAAGAAAACAACAAAGGATGCCCGCGTGAATAATCGGGCGGTAAATTGGCGGGCAATAAACCAAGGCCGTGTTGTGCGAGATAAATAGAAGAGCGAGAATAAACGCCTAACTCGTCCCAATAAAAGGGTAGCGAAAGAGCGGGCAGTTTTAAAACCACAAAAATGATGAGCGAAAGAATAAAAAGCAGATGATAAATGCCTTTCGTGTTTTGAAACATGCGCGCTAATCAACCTCTTTTTTTACTTATTTCATACAGTATAATACCGGCGCTTACGCTTACGTTAAGCGAGCCTGTGGTGCCGCTCATAGGTATGCCTACAGTTTCATCGCATAATTTCAAAAGGTCGGGCGAAATGCCTTCGCCTTCGGAGCCCATTACGATGGCGCATGGAACCGAGAAATCGGCTTCGAATAAAGGTTTGCTGCCTTTCATTTCGGCGCCGAATATTTTAATGCCATTAGCGCTTAAATATTTTAAAGCCGTTACCAGGCTTTTTTCGCGGCAAACAAATATTTTATTTAATGCGCCGGCGCTTGCCTTCATGGCTTCGGCATTTATTTGTGCAGCGCCTTGTGCCGGTATTACTAACGCATGAGCGCCTAAACACTCAGCCGAGCGGGCAATGGCGCCGAAGTTGCCTACATCGGTTACCTTGTCGAGCACCACGAACAAAGGCGCATCGCCTTTTGATATAACGTGATGGATAACATCATCGAGTGTTTGATACTCGATAAGTGAAAGAAAGCCGATGATGCCCTGGTGGTTTACCTCGCGGTGGCGCGAATACTTTTGGGTAACGCTGTCCAACTTCTCGCGCGGAACGTGTTGAACGGGCGTTTCGTTTTGCCGTGCCAGCGATTGAATTTCTCTTATATCATCGCCCGTGGCATTTTTAAGCAAAAGAATTTTATCAAATCTTTTACCGGCTTTAAAGGCCTCGATAATAGGCTTGCGCCCGAATATGGCAAAGTGTTTTTCTGAATTTTCCATTAAGTGATGAGTTTGCACTACAGGGGGTAAATATCCTGATTTATTCGTTACTAACAGCACCATAAGCCGGGCACTATGAAAAAAGGGTTACAGTATAGTTTACTGCAACCCTTTTGAAATATTTTTCAATAATACTACTGCGGTCCGCCGGGTTGTGGTGGCTGGCCGCCTTGTGGTTGCGGCTGCACTTGCACAAAAGCCATACGCGAATCGTTAAACTCCTTCTCTATCTGTTTTGCAAACTCAGGGTCTTCGTATTTTTTGGCGTTGTTATTCATCTCCTGCATGATGTATAATTGTTCGCGCAGTTCACGCCGTTCCATAAACGAGCCTTGTTGTAATTCAGCCAGGTATTGCATATCGTTTCCGGCACGCGCCTGGGCAAGCGTATAGTCGTAAGCAGATTTATAAAACTTAAGTTCATCTTTAGCTTTATCCATCATCTCTAACAAAAGCTTGTGGCCTTTTTCTTTCTGGCCTGCCAGATAGTAAATTTCGGGATACGAATAATCAAATACCGAGTGAGGAACCTGGTTAGGAGGCATAACCTTAAGCGAGTAATCAATTACCTCGGCGGCTTTTTCTTTTTCGCCTTTGGCTATCAACGCCTCGGCTAACCTGCCGAAATTACCGCGGATATTTACCGTCATACGAAGGATGTTTTCATCCAGGTAGATATTCGGATTTTCGGCAATGCCGCCGAACTTGAATTTCTTCGTCATGTTTTCATACATGGCATCGGTGCGTACGGGCGCATTGTAAGGCGAACCACTGGTATTTATTTTAGGCACTACCCTATATGCTAATCCCTCTAACTGGAAATACTTTTCCAAATTCATGTAAGCATCGGGCGCTACTGAAACGGCAAAATAAATTGGCCTATCCATAATGTTGTTGGCAACAATATCGAGCGTAAAGAGGTCGTTCTTTAAAAGCGCGCTGTTTGAAATAGACCATTCCATACGCGGAACTAATAATGAGTCTTCATCTTTTGATACCATATTCATCTCGCGCGCTTTAACCGGATCAATATCCAAATAGAAATTGCGCGTAGGGAGATAATTTTCGGTTTCGCCGTTTTGATACATCACTTTGTTCTGTTGGTCCTCACTGGCAATAAACTGCATTACGCGTTTAAGGTCGATAGAAGCGTTAGCGGGGATGCGGGGGTCGGCCTTGTAGCGAACAATATCGCGTTTAGAACCCAGCCACTGCCCGGGTTTAAATGAGAACTTAAGCGGAGGTGCATCGTTTATTTTATAACGCAATTGGTCAATATACCAATCAACACCTAATAACGAAAGATTGATGATACGAATATCGGGCCGCACGCCTTCAACCTCCTGTGCATACCACAGCGGGTAAGTATCGTTATCGCCTTGTGTAAACAATACTGCATTAGGCGCACATGACTGCAGGTAACAAACAGCAAAATCGCGTGCGGTGTAGCGGTGGTGACGGGTGTGGTCGTCCCAACCCTGTGTACCCATTAATATGGGAGCTGCTGCGCACAATACAAAAGCTATTGCTGCGCTCGGTATTTCGGCTATCTTTTTCCGTAAAAGGTCAAAGATGGCTATGAGCCCGAAGCCCATCCATATAGTATACGTAAGGAACGAACAGGCTATGGCATAGTCCCGTTCACGGGGCTCGATAGGCGGCTCGTTTTGATAAACGATTTGCAAAATGCCAGTAGTGCCAAAGAGAACAAGAAGTATGAGGAAGGTTTTTTCGTCCTTCATTAAAGTATATATCAACCCTATTAAGCCGATGATGAAGGGTATCATATAAAACTTGTTGCGCGCCTTGTTTTCTTTCATTGATTTTGAAAGATTATCCTGCGGCCAATCGGGAGTAAAGAAAGTGTGTGAATTATCAACGAATGGAATGCCGCATATCCAACGGCCGTTGTCGTTGCCATAAGTACCCTGCACATCATCCTGCCTGCCCGAGAAGTTCCACATAAAGTAACGCAGATACATATAACCCAACTGATACTTGAAGAAGAAACGGATGTTATCGCCAAATGAAACGGCATCTTTTACATAATAATTGCCGCTGCCATCTTTATTTAAACTGTTGGCATAATCAGTGGCTTGTTTAAAGCCTGATGGAGGGAAAGTTTTTACAATTTCCTTGTTCTCCATATTTACCACATTATACTCGGGACTAAGCCATGCGCGGTAGCCTTGTTTTTTAGCTTCCTCCTGCCAAAAGCCCATACGCGGGAAAAACATCAATACATCATCACGGTATTGGTAATCCTGCTTGTCGCCGCCAAATACATATTTGCCCTGCGCGGTATCCTTAATCCACCTTTCGCCGGTTTTTACATATTTCTCAATGTCGTTTGAACTAATGGTATAATCGGGGCCAAAGAGCAATGGGCGGTCGCCGTATTGCTCGCGGTCAACATAAGATTTTAGAGCAAATGGGTCGGTTGGCTTGTTCATATTGATGGGCGGGTTGGCAATTGCCCTGATGGGCACCATCATATATGAGAGATAGCCGATGTATGAGAAAGCGATGGAGAGTATGGCAATGTTATACAGCCTGCGCGCCTCGTAACCATACTTACGTGCCAGTAATAAACCTACAATAAATACACCACGTAATAATTTGGCGGTCCAGCTATCATTAATAATTAAGCCTATTACAACATATAAAATCACAACGCCCAAAGCAATTTGAAAATCGCGCTGGGTACCCGTATGGGTATACCTGATAATTACAACTATAACTGCCAGCAACAATAAAATGCCGAAAACAATGCCGGAATTAAAGCCCGTGCCGATGGTATTTACAAAAAACAAATCCATACCTGCCAAATACGACTGGGTGAAGGAGATAATGAATTTCATGTAAAGCCCCAGCACCAAGAAACCTACTGCTACTGCAATAAACCAGCCTGTAATGGTGGGTTTGTTCTTTTTATAATAGTAAACAAGTACAATAGCAGGCAAAGCCAGTAAGCTGAGCAAGTGAACACCGATAGAAAGGCCGGTCATGTAGGCGATTAGTATCAGCCAGTGGTCGGCATAAGGGCTGTTGTCGGAGTCCCATTTGGTGATTGCCCATAAAATAAACGACATAAAAAACTGCGACATCGCGTAAACTTCACCTTCAACAGCGCTAAACCACAGTGAATCCAAGAAACAGCATGATGTAGCTGCTACTAAACCCGCACCGATTACGGTTATTATCCTGCCGGTTGTGTAGTTGCCGTCCTTCATTACAAATTTGCGGGCAAAGGCAGTGGTGGTCCAAAACGTGAACATTACCGCGGCAGCCGTGCAAAGGGCGCTCATTAAGTTAACGGTTAGGGCTACATTGCTCGGGTCGCCACCTTTTAAGGGGTCGGCGCCGCTAAACAGGGTAAAAAGCCTGCCAAGTATGAGGAAGAAAGGAGCGCCCGGCGGGTGCACTACCTGTAGTTTAAAACATCCCGAAATAAATTCACCACAGTCCCAAAACGAACCGCTACTCTCCATGGTCATTCCGTAAACTACAGCGCCAAATAAAAAAGTAAACCATCCGAAGATGTTGTTGAGCAACTTATATTTCTGCATTAGCAAAAAGTTTAAACCCATAATTAGGTATGGGGTGCGTAAAAATAGATTTTTTAGTGAATAATTGAAGAACACCCGCTACTAAGGCAAGCGCCAAAGAGCCTGATTAACAGATATTAGAAGATGGCAGCGGGTGGCAATTGGTAAGTGGCAGGTGGTTTAGCACCTCATAAAGAGCAAATATCAAGGTTTGTAACCCGGATTCTGCGGTCATTTAGCCGATATATTTGCAAAAGTTTGCAGGATGATTATTTTTGCCGTCCGTTTCGGGTAACCGGAACTGAGTTTGCCCGATCGTCTAATGGCAGGACAACTGATTTTGGTTCAGTTTGTGGTGGTTCGAATCCATCTCGGGCAACTCTAAAAATCCGCTTCCGAAAGGAGCGGATTTTTTGTTTTAGAAAAAGTCATGACTCTCCATTAGGTCGAAAAAGAGGTTCTGCCTTATAATCAAGGGCGGAAAGAATTTATTAGATTAGCTTAAAACTACGTTCGAATGAAAAAGCTCATCACTCTACTTTTGATTTGCGCTGCAGGCGCAACGGCTTTGAATAGTTGCAAAAAAATCAATAACGATCTCTGCTCAGCCTCACATGACAGTGAGAAGTTCACTTCGGTCACCATAACTAATGGCAACACCTATTACGGCTACAATACGAAGATGGAGCTAGGCGATGTTTCATACCAAACCTTTTACCTGCCGATGAGTTGGGGCAAGAGCCGTTTTTATATAGTAACAAAAGTTGACCACGTCTGCAATAAAGGGGATATCCTGTTGATGCCGCGAACTACTTTGGACATTGCAGACCCTACCATTACTGATACTATGAGTTTTATAGAAAAGACCGCGGACGGAAATATTAACTATAGCCATTCGTACGAAATACAAATTCCATTAATCACTTCGACTGTGTTCCAGATAAATGAGACAGTTCCAAACAAGATAACGGATGAAGACGGGTCATACGAAATGCACGAATCCATCAGCATTCCTTCGCAGGGCAGTCGCGAGGCCGACAGCATCTTCTTTTGGGATCGTGTAAGCCACATGATACACAGAAGCCAATATTATAGTTCAAAATGATCTAAATTATGGATCTCCATCTTTTCCGTTCAACTCAAAATAAATTTTATCCTTACGGATATGATTTTTGTCATGTTGCTATCTGTGGAATTAACGAAGAAATTAGTGTTATTAAGAAAAAACAATATTAGGGTTAGAACGTTTAATAGGTTCGTTTCGATTATAGCACTATAGCGCTGTCCTCTATTTGCTTCAAATCTCTTATAAATTGGTTCGATAAGTTTAAAGGAAGGCCAACTCTACTTAAGGTAGCAACAAAATCCGCTGTTTATCAGGGGATTTTGTATTTTAAACGTCCGTCCAAAACGCGAAGTATTTTTTGGGACAATTTATGGTCCTTTTTAAAAAAAGGAATGGAAAGAGTTTGAACTTTTCGTTCTTTGGGTTCAAACCAAAAGACCAAAATCGAACTGTGCGTAAAGTTTCAACAGATATCAAACCTGTTTTTTCGCGGCATAAAAACATTCGTGCAATGGCTTTTATGAATTGGCGAATGGACTCAGACGAAATTACAAGTCTGATAAACTTGGCGGAAGGATATATCCTATCTGCAATTCTTCTTGCTGAAAAGTGTATTGTTGATTGTGTTGACCATAATGATAAGAAAGCAGATATTATAATCTTTCCAATTCTTACCAATGCAAATCATGGCATTGAATTATACCTAAAGGCCATAAATTGGATGCTAAACAAATTATTGCACTCACCTAAAAAAATTGAAGGAGGTCACGACATCAATCAAATCTACCAAACAATAAAATTGAAGTATGGGGCGTATGGGGGTGAAAAAGAAGTAAAAAAATTTGAAACAAGAACGGTTCACTTATCATCTTACATTACTGAACTGTATCAAAAAATTGGAGCAGATAAGGGAAGCAATAAAATGGATTTCTCAAGATATCCCTTTGATAAAAAAAATAAGAACCATTTTTATGTATTTAAGTGGCATGAGTTCCCTTACAAACGAGTTAGCGCTGAAGTTGATTTGGTAAACTTTATTAAGAAGTTCGAAATCATTCAGAGCAAGTTGGAAGTTATTTCAAATGAACTTTACTACAGAAAGCTAAAAGGTAATATTGATTAAGAGTGAAAAGTTCAAAAACCTATCCTCTATTTTGGTTTACCACCTAAGAAACCTTCAGCAAACTGTTCTGCTATTTACTTCAAATCGCGTACAAATTTGGTTCGATAAGTTTACAGAAAGGGCAACAGTGCATCAAATCCTCCTTAAAGGAGGCATGAAATATAAAATTCAAGCGCGTTATACTTTAATACCGATTACAATATTATGTCCTTTCTGAGAGCAAAAAACTTACCTTTATTAGAGGTAAATAGTGTCTTGTTATGAAAAAACCTGTACTGGCCGGCTTATTGGTTTTTGCCGGATTATTGACCTTAACACAAATTGCTGCCTACCAGGGCTACCTTTTATATAAGGATGCTCAAGCCAGGCAGTTGGTCAATGCGGCTAATTCGGCGAAGGAGCGCCTGCAAACTGCGCTTAGTTACAGCCTTTCTGCCACCAAGACCATGAGCTTTATTGTAGCTAAGTACGGTATCAAACAAGACTTTGACGAAGTTGCCAAAAGGATAATGGACAACAGCAAATACATCGATGCGCTGGAACTTGTTGAACAGGGAACTATAACTAATGTTTATCCGCTTCAGGGAAATGAATCGGTTATCGGCTATAATATATTCAGCGACTCGCTGCGTAATAAAGAAGCGCTTAAGGCCATCGAAAAAAAGGAACTGTATTTTGCGGGACCGTTTAAACTAAAACAAGGCTATGTGGGCATAGTAGGCAGGTTGCCCATTTTCGTCAGCGATAAATTTTGGGGTTTCTCGGTGGTGCTGATAAAACTTTCAACACTGATTGATGCCGCTGAAATTGACAGCAACCATCAACACGATTATATTTTCCAGCTATCAAAAATAAACCCCGATACACACCGCGAAGAATTCTTTTTACCAAACCCTGAATTGTTTAACAGTACAAGCGCTGTTGCAACTAATATTGCAAACGGCGACTGGAAAATTTATGTACTGCCTGTACAGGGCGATATACTATCATCTCATTTACCATTCTCCTTGTTGGGGTTAATACTATCCATAACCGGGGGCATTTTTGCCTGGTATATAAGCAAACAGCCCATAGAACTAAAAAAAATGGTGACCGAGCAAACCGCTTACGTGGTACGCGAAAAAAACCTGTCCGATTCCATCATCAACAGTATGCCGGGTGTTTTTTATTTGTATGATAATACCGGCAGGTTTATACGCTGGAATAAAAACTTTGAAACTATAACAGGATATATAGCCGATGAAGTACGCCAAATGCATCCTACCGATTTTTTTGAAGGGCCAAGCCGTGATTTGATAAAAGAAAAAATTGAAGAAGTGTTTACCAAAGGCTTTGCCGATGTAGAAACCGATTTTGTTACCAAGGACCGTCGCAACATACCTTATTATTTTAATGGATTCTCGATTGATTACCAGGGTAAGCCCAGCCTAATAGGATCAGGTATAGATATAACCGCCCGTAAAAATGTGGAGCGCGAAATTATACACGAAAAAAACCTGTCGGAATCAATCGTCAACAGCCTGCCCGGTATTTTTTACCTGGCCGATGTAGAAGGTAACCTGCTACGCTGGAATAAAAACTTTGAAACCGTTTCGGGTTATAGCGCCGAAGAGATTCCTAAAATGCAGATAATAGATTTTGTTGATTTTGACGAGAAGGAAATGATGTATGCAAAAAGGGAGATGGTGTTACAGCAGGGAATGGCCGATGTAGAGGCAGGATTTTTGACCAAACAAAAACGAAAAATACCCTACCATTTAACCGCTTTGGCCGCCAGTTACAACGATCAACCCTGCCTGCTGGGTATCGGTATAGATATTACTGAACGGAAAAAAGCACAGGAGGAAATAAGAAAGAGCGAGGAAAAATACCGTTACCTGTTTAACAACAACCCCGCGCTTATTTTTGTTTGGGATGCTGAAACCATGAAAATAATGGATGTAAGCGAAGCTACCATGCAGGTTTACGGCTATACAAAAGAAGAGTTTTTGAGTATGGATATTTTTCAACTGCGGCCCGCTGAAGATGTGCCAAGAGCAAGGGAGTTTGCGCAGATGATGCTGAAAGGCCCGCTGCAAAAAACAAGGGGCACATGGAGGCACCTGACAAAAAATCGTGAGATTCTATACATGGATATTTCGAGTTACCGTATTGATTACAATAACCGCAAGGCCATACTTTCGTTGGCCATTGACATTACCGACCAATACAAGGCGGAAGAAGAATTAAGAAAAACCTACGACGATATAAGGCGGCTTAACGGGCACTTACAAACCATACGCGAGGAAGAACGCGCAGGAATTGCGCGCGAGATACACGACGAACTGGGGCAACAGCTTACAGGTTTAAAAATGGATATATCATGGCTAAGCAAAAAACTTGCTATGGACGATGAAGCCATACGGTTAAAAACAATTGAAATGATTGCGCTGATAGATAACACGGTGAAAACCGTGCGGCGGATTTCGAGCGATTTGCGGCCGGGTATATTAGACGACCTGGGGCTGGTGGCTGCCCTTGAGTGGCAGACTTCTGAATTTGAAAAGCGTACGGGGATTACATCCAAATTTACCTCGCATTTAAAAGGGCCCGAATGCGATAAGAACATTGCTACCGCTATTTTCCGCGTTTACCAGGAGGCCCTTACCAATGTAATACGGCACGCGCAGGCCACTTTGCTTGAAAGTAATATTGAACAGAGTAAGGAACAGATTTTACTTACTATAAAAGATAATGGAAAAGGCTTTGACATCCAGGAAGTAAAAAGCAAACGCACGCTTGGCCTTTTAGGCATGCATGAGCGCGTGCTGATGTTTGGCGGCGAATTAAAGATTGAAAGCAAGCCGGGGCAGGGTTGTACTATTACATTAAAAATTCCCGTAACTTTAAGCCCTCAAAAAAACGTAGTATGAATGTTTTGATAGCCGACGACCATGCTATTGTGCGCAAGGGCCTCATCCAGTTGTTGTGCGAGGAGTTTCCGGATGTTGAGGCTGTCGAAGCATCAAACAGTGCCGAAGTTTACGACAAGCTAAAAAGTAAAATATGGGATTTCATTTTGCTTGATATTTCGATGCCGGGCCGCAACGGCGTTGAAGTACTAAAACAAATAAGGGGCGATGGTATTAAAGCCCCGGTGTTGATGCTAAGCATGCATCCCGAAGACCAATATGCACTGCGCGTTTTAAAAGCCGGCGCATCGGGTTTTTTAAATAAGGACAGCGCCCCTGAAGAATTGATTGCCGCGGTGCGCAAAGTTTTATCGGGCCGTAAGTATATTACCGCATCGGTGGCTGAAAAACTTGCCGAAGGGGTGGGTGATGCTTCGGATAAGAATGGTTACGAACTGCTTTCGGACCGCGAAATGCAGGTCTTTCAACTACTTGCGGCGGGTAAAACTGTATCAGAAATTGCCGTTGAAATTTCGTTAAGCGTAAATACAATCAGTACCTATCGCACCCGCATACTCGAAAAGCTTGGTTTAGAAAATAATGCAGATATTATGCGCTACGCCATTGATAGTAAATTGGTATAGCGCCCACCTCTCCCTACGGTTTGTAGTATAAACCACTACAACACTTTCATATTTTATACTATTTCATCCGGTTCGGGCTTGCCGTTCCTTTGTATCCGAAATGACGAACAAGGAAACTTTCCCGTTATCACTTAAAGTGGCGCTTATCGACGACTCGTCGATAGTAGTCCACAGGCTGCGTTTGCTATTGAGCGAATTATGTAATGTGCAGGTAGTTGGCAACGCAGCCAATGTGGTAACGGCAAGGCAACTTTTAAAGGAGCAAAACCCGGCTGTAGTTGTACTGGATATAAGCCTTGAAGGCGATACACCCGCCACCAACGGTATGAGTTTGCTGGCAGAAACAAGAGCTAAGTATCCGCATATAGTAATTATCATGTTAACCAATCTTGCATCAAAACAGTATCGCGAAAAATGCCTGCAGTTAGGTGCCGATTATTTCTTCGATAAATCAAATGAATTTGAAAAAGTTATTGACATAATTAAAACCCTACCCTTTCACGAATAACCATTATGATACAAAACTTCAAAGTACCACAATCCGAATCTGTGCAAACAAACGATCACTCAGCATTACTGAAAGTTTCTTCAATTGGCGACCCCTACTCCGAATTTGCAGAAAATGCCGATACCGGTATTTTTTACCTGGATACAAATTTGTTTTGTACCCGTTTTAACGCTGCATTTAAGGATGCCATTAAAGCATGGTATGGCATAACATTAAATCCCGGCGATAACATATTATTTTTAATGGAAGGCACCGATGAGGTTGCCCCGTGGACAACAGCCTTTACCGCCGCCCTGGCCGGCCTGCCGCAGCAAATCGAGAAAAGCTATTTGCGCAATAAGAAAATGCAATATGTAAGCTTTTCGCTTTATCCGGTTATGGAAAACGGCGTTATTGCAGGCCTTTCATGTTTTGCACATGATATTACGCACCAAAAATTAGCCGAAGAAAAATTGCGTGCCAGCGAGCAGCGTTACCGTTTAATAAGCAATAACCCCATTTTAGGTATAAGCTGGGTTTCGCCAAACGGTAAAATACTGCATGCCAACGAAACCTATTGCAAAATGCTGGGTTATACCAACCTCGAAATGGTTGACATGCATTATTCAAAAATTACGCACCCCGACGACATTGAGCCGCAGCGCATTTTATTGGAAAAATTATATAGCGGGGAACTTGAAAGCTACCAATGCGAAAAGCGCTACGTAACCAAAAACCGTAAAATAATCTGGGGCGAATTAATATTTACAACAGCGAAGGATAAAGACGGGCGTGTAAAATATGTAGTAGGCCTGGTGCAAAATATAACCCAACGCAAAAATGCCGAGGCCGAATTAATAGACCTGAACGAACAACTGGAAATAAAAATAAAAGAGCGTACAGAGCAACTGCAACAAGCCAACCGTGAGTTGGAAACCTTCAGTTACACGGTTTCTCATGATTTGCAAACACCATTACGCACCATTAACGGATTTGCAAAAGTGCTGTTGTTGAGTTATGCCGAAAAGTTAGAAGAAGATGGAAAGAGCCTGGTTAAATCCATATCCAAAATTTCATCGGAAAGCGCTTTGCTGATACGGCATTTACTCGAGTTTTCGAAATTGGAAAAAGCCGAATTGAAGAAACAAAAAACCGGAATTAAAAGCATGGTTCAATCGGTGCTTGATGAGGTTGCTGCCGATAGTGATGCATTTAATGGAACCATACAACTGGGCGAGCTGAAAGACGCGTTGTGCGACCCTACTTTAATAAAACAGGTTTGGGCCAATTTAATCTGGAACGCTGTAAAATATTCAGCTAAAAAGCAGCAGCCTGTAATTGAAATAGGCATGATACAAAAAGATAGCAATGATGTTTACTACATAAAAGATAACGGCGCAGGGTTTAACATGGCCGATTGTGATTTACTGTTCAGGCCTTTTCAAAGGCTACACGCACCTGATGAATTTAGTGGTTCTGGCATAGGGTTGGCCACGGTTCATCGCATTATTACCCGGCATGGCGGCCGCATTTGGGCCGAGGCCGGATTGGATAAAGGTGCGTGTTTTTATTTTACTCTACCGGGTTAACCAATAAAGTTTGCCCGTATCAAGTTTCCTAATATGCCGTTCCTAGGCATAGTCCTAATGGGGTTGCAGCTTCGGTTGCAGCCCCTCTCTTTTTTCATACTTAAACTATGTTTTCTATTTGCTTATTCGCAATTACATAATTTTAAGTCGGCAAAGTCGAGAATGAAATTCCAGTAATCGCCGTTCATGGTATGCATATATGGGCGGCGCACCTGAACAATTGTTCCAGGTTTATTGGTTTTAAAAGATTCGCGTTTCGATATTTTTCCGCTTCCCGTTAAGCCTTTTTTTCCATATAGCTCATATACGGGCGAAACTAATTTCAGGGTTTTGTATGATAGCCAAAAGCTGCTCCATATATCCAGTTTCCCAACGGTTTCGATAACAGGGCGTGGCGCCATTAGTGCCAGCAAATAGTGTTGATCCAACGGAAGCTTTTTGGCTTTGCCGCTATAGGTTTTAAACCTGTCGTTAAACCAGAATGGAAAAGTTCTATTGATCTGACTGAAGCTCTCCATAGGATGTTTTTTGCCTAACGCCATACCGCCCGTACCTGATTGATGCGGGATGACCATTGCAACGCGCTCATCCAAAGCAGCGGCAAGCAATGCTGCTTTTCCTCGGCGAGAATGTCCGAATAAAATAATGCGCGAAGAGTCAATTTGTTTATCGGTAACTAAATAATCAACGGCGCGCTGCAGGCCCCACGCCCAGGCTGAAATTAGTTTCCAACCTGTATCGTTTTTCAGTTCGGGATAAAATGGAAATATTCCTTGTTCAAGACTATTGATATCGGCGCCGATATCGCTATCGTGAAAAGTGGCGAATGCATAGCCCCGGTGCATCAAAGTATCCAGCGTCCAATAATTGTTTTGAAGCCCGCGTAACGATTCGAGCGTTCCTCCTCTCTTTTTCATTTCTTTTTTGCACAGTGGGTGGAGTATGCGGTCGTGATAAATGCCTATCTCCTGAATGGAACTAACGGTAGGATTACCGCATTTATTTAAAGCCAACACAACCGGAACCGGTTTGGATTGATTAGCGGGAATAAAAAGTGAGAGCCGGATAGTGCGGGTAGGGGTTTGTCCTTTATACAATTGAATAGCTACTTCTTTGTAAAGAATATTTTGCTCCTTCAGTAAAACCTCTTTTACAATTTTTGCATCCCACCGGGGCGGTTCGGGCATAAAACCATAAATATTTTTGAGCGCAAGATTTTTGAGTTCCGCTCTTCTGCTTTTCCAATCTTCAAGAGATGTAATTTTTTTACCCCGATAATACATCAGCGAATCCTGGCAGAACCCAGAAAGGGAAACCGAAAAAAGAAAACAAAAAAGATAGAAATGCTTTTCCAAGTTTTGTTTTGTGTTATATCCTCTGAATAATACAAATGTATGTAAGTAGCACAAACTTCAGCTATGGCAGTTTATTTGGTTCAACTATAGGGCATCTATAAAACGCCAAACAAGAAATTGGTTACGGAATAATATTTAAGGAATTAATACCTTAAATATTATTATCTTACGTTTCGAACCATGAAACACTATTTGCTTGCCTTTTTTACGGTAAGTACCCTATTTGCATTCGCGAGCGGCGATACGCTTACACGTGCCGAGGTTTATGATTTTAGTGTGGGAGATACTTTTGATTATCGGATTACGAAGTCTACAGTTGTTGATGCCCCTAATCCACCAAGCAGTACTTCCTCCATTTCGTATAGCAGATTTGTAATTTCAGACATTTATTGGTCTTCGGATTCCTTGACAAAGTATATCGTAAGACAAAAACTATATCCCACTCCGGTAGTGGATGAAACCCTTACCCTGACAAACCTTTCTGGCAATGAAGTTATTTTAGATATGGCATTGGCAACAGGAGGCTTCGGAAGCCCCGAATTTATTATAAATTCTTGTCCTGCATTTTTTGGTAAAACTGCAAATCAGATAAGATTTCCTTGTTGCACTCCTGGATGGCACACCATGAGATTCGCTAAAGGATTAGGCAATGTTATTGATGATATATCCGCTGGCGCAATGGGCCATTATTCTGGCACTACAACTGAATTGATTTATTACTCAAGTGCCACTGAAAAATTAGGCACCCCTTATACATCGCAGCCCTTAGCAATAGAAGACTTAACCTTACAGGAAGAAAAAATTAAAGTATTCTCCATTGACAACAATAGTGCATTTACAATAGCAATACCAGATGAAATTCAATTACCCCTTACTTTTTCAGTTTACGATGTGCAGGGTAAAAAAGTGAGAGACTTAATTTTACCAGACAAGAAAAATGAGTTTGATGTGCAGGAATTGAGTAAGGGGCTGTATATATGGAAGGCTGCCTCAAAAGAAAAATTTATTCAATCGGGGAAGGTTATAAAGTAAACCATGAAACACTATTTGCTTGTCCTTTTTACGGTAAGTGCCCTATTTGTATTCGCAAGCGGCGATACGCTTACCCGTGCGGAGGTTTATGATTTTAGTGTGGGGGACACTTTTGATTACTATCACCATCATGTCGGTACGCACTGGGGTGCCATTGAAGTGGAAAAATGGTACACTTACAGGTATGTAGTTTCAGACATTTACTGGTCTTCCGATTCTTTAATTAAGTATATAGTACGCAACCAAATATTTCCCGCACCCACCATTACTGATACACTAACACTTAATTATCTCAATGCTTATGAAGTCATTCTTGACACTGTAGGATGCCGTAATTTTCCAACTCCCATAAAGGTCATTACCGATTCCTTACCCTTATGCTTCGGCATGCCCACAAATTATCTTGGAGGTACCGATTGTCCGGTTATAAATCCTCTTGACGAACCACCTGCACATGTATGGGTAGAAAAGATTTATGCCCGCGCCTTTGGTAAAATACTAGACCGCTGGTCGGCGAGTTATTATAACGGACGAATTTACAAAGACTCATTTCAATTAGTATTTTATTCGGGGCATCTTGGAACGTATGGAAAACCTTTTTATTTATTTCCTAACGCGATTGAGGATTTAGCAGCTTCCAAAGAAAAAATCAAAGTATTCTCCATTGATAACAATAGCGCATTTACAATAGCAATACCAGATGAAATTCAATTACCTCTTACTTTTTCAGTTTATGATGTGCAAGGTAAAAAAGTGAGAGACTTAATTTTACCAGACAAGAAAAATGAGTTTGATGTGCAGGAATTGAGTAGGGGGCTGTATATATGGAAAGCTACTTCAAAAGAAAAATTCATTCAATCCGGCAAGGTTATTATAAGATGATATAGTAGCATTTCTACGGTAAAATCTTTGGGTTTACACCTGCGCATTTTGGTTTACACTTGGGCGGTCATTTTATGTTGTAATCAATTGGCTTACAACAGCAACAAAAACAAAAGGTAAAACGAAAGTTTACATATTTTCTAATTAAAATGATAGCCCTTCTTCTTTATCATATAGTCGGCCACCTCCCTGCGCACATCTTTGGGATTAATATTATATGTGCGGAGCATCTTGCCAACCAGCCTTTTTAAAATCCATTTCTCGGCGCCTTTTGCATAGCTGTCAATTGCATTGTTGGCGGCTTTGCGGGCAACATCTAAAGCATCGTATAGATAGAGTTGCGCTAACTTGGTTTTAATGTCCAGCGTTGCTTTATCAACGCCCTGCGTTTGGCCCAGTTTTTTTACACGTAAAAAAGCAGACTCGCTTATAAACGCCATAGCTAGTATATCGGCGAGGTTCATCACTATCTCCTGCTCGTCAACCAGTTTTTCTTTCAGTTTATTCCCCGCAGCACCGGTGATAATCATAAACAGGCTTTTAAGGTTGTTTACAAATTCAAATTCGGTTGACAGGTAACCACCGCCAAAGGGATTATAGTTTTGCGCAATAGCCGAGGGGACCGATTTAGCAGCGTCCTTAATGTTTATCTCCTTTGTAACAAAAGCGCGTTTGTAGAACTCGCCGAGCGAGAGCATACGATTAATTTCATTGGTGCCTTCATAAATTTTTGTGATACGGGCATCGCGGTAGGCCATCTCCACTCCTGTTTCCATACTGTATCCCATGCCGCCGAACATCTGTATAGCTTCGTCACCCGTATTGCACATGGCTTCGGAGCCCTGTACTTTAAGTATGGCGCACTCAATAGCATACTCGCGCATGCTGTTTATTTTTGCATCGTTAGGCGAACTACCCGCTTTTAAAAGTTCATCGTGCTTTCTGTCTACGTTAGCGCCTACACGGTAAACACCACTCTCAATAGCAAAAAGGTTAGCCGCAATCGTTCCCAATTTCTGTTTCATCGCACCAAAATCCGAAATAGGTTTTTCGAACTGGATGCGGTTAGTGGTGTATTCGATTGTTTTCTCTAAACCGTATTTCATCCCTCCTACTCCGCCCGCGGCTATTTTAATACGGCCACTGTTTAAGATATTAAGCGCCATATTAAAACCTTTGCCCCTCTCGCCCAACAGGTTTTCTTTAGGTATCATACAGTTTGTAAAATAAACGGGCACGGTTGAGGATGCTTTAATACCCATCTTCTTTTCCTCCTTACCCGTTTGTATGCCGCCAAAAGATTTCTCAACAATGAAAGCAGAAAGTTTTTCGTCATTCTCAATTTTGGCAAATACGGTAAATACCTCGGCAAAACCGCCGTTGGTAATCCACATTTTTTGTCCGTTTAAAACGTAGTGAGTGCCTTCCTTATTTAGTACGGCGCGGCTTTTGGCACTGTTAGCATCGGAGCCGGAGTCCGGTTCGGTTAAACAATATGAACAGCCTTTTTCGCCGCTGGCAATGCCGGGTAAGTATTTTGCTTTTTGTTCTTCGGTGCCATACCACACGATGGGTAAAGAGCCGATAGACGTTTGGCAACCTATGGTGGTAGCAAATGAAAAGCCGAGGGCTAAATTTTCGGTGAACAAGAGTGATGTATTAAAATCAAGACCGCCGCCGCCGTATTTTTCATCAACCGATACACCGCAGAAACCAAGTGCCGAAGCTTTTTTGAAAATATCCATCACCAGGTCCTTATCCTTTTCCGCATCTAAACCGGCTACGCGGGCAATACCCAGGCCCCACACTTCCTTTATCATAAAGTCTTTTACCGTTTCGCTGATCAGCCTCTGCTCATCGGTAAATTCTTCAGGTATAAAAACATCGGCAACGTCGGTGTCTTTTAATAAAAAAGCGCCGCCGATAAGTTTAGATTTTGTAGCCATGGTATTTGTATTATTGAAACTCTAGTGAAATATAAGGTTTCCCGCAGAACTTGCAGAAACACGCAGCAATAAATCTAATAAGCGATTTTACTTGCAAAATAAATTTTGCGTACCTTATCTTCTTTATCCGGGTTTTTAATTTTTTGATAGCCCCATAAAATAAAGTAGTTATCATACCAAAATTCGATGCTGCCTATTGTGTAGCGCAACTTATCTCCTTCAATACCGGTTTCGAAGGGCTTCGCTTTTTTACCTTCCACTACATTATTACCCTCGATATACTTCGATTGTATGCTATTGCCCACCAGGTATACCATACCAACCTTGCCATCCAGCATTTCAACCTTAATTTTTTGTTTTAGCCAAAATGTAAGCACGTCACCCATCTCGAAACAATTATCCCATAATTTATTTCCCTGTGTATCAAAGCCGGCTACTACGGCATGTGTGAACCGGTAGCCATCAAAAACACGTTTATACTCGGTTACGGTGACCATACGGCTTTGGTAAGTGGTATAACCGTTGGAGCCTCTCACGGGATACGATTCCATTTTAGTAACCAGGCGCGACTCGGTATGATAGACCGGATAATAAGATTCGCCGAGGAACAGATACTGATTGTCTTTTTCAATTATATCATGAACCAGGAGGCGATAGTTAACATCAAACTCCTTACCGGCTTCTTTTTTCGCCTCTATCTTTTTCTCTATCCTCTCCTGCTGTTTTTGGGGCAGGTAATTAAAGAAATTCTGGAACTCAGTGAAGGAATAGAATTTAATAAAGTCCTTATTGCTTTGTGTAAACTTGCCTACGTAAATACCCTGCGAGGCACCAGCTTTTGAGCTGCTATACGTACCTATTACCAGGTGCTTGTTATCTTTTAACGGGCGTACACTTGCATTTAACAGCCACTTATCTTCTGCTTGTGCGCCCAAAACAAAATCCTGGTTGGTGCTACCATTGGCAGCAATTGTTTTTACAATAAATTTTCGCTCCTTTTTGTCGTATACAGCAATAGCAACATTTATTGCATCGGCATCATCATCGTATTCAATATTCTCCAACGAAATATGCTTGCCGTAAGCTTCGAGGGGAAATTGGTTTCGCTTTTTTGTAGCAAGGTCGATATTAAAAAGGACAGGGTCGTGTTTAAGCACTCCTGTAAAATACGCGACACCTTTATTTACTTTAAAGTCTTCGGAATTGAACTTTCCATCAAACTCATCTTCATACTCGGTAAGCTGATTTGTAAGCGTATTAATAATAAGAATACTGAAGTTACCGTGTCGGTAATCCTGAAAGAAAAGGTAGAGCGAACCATTGTTAAAGTCGCTGCCTTTAAAGCCTTTGCCTTTATCAACCGGATACGTTTTTTTCCATTGCTCCTTTAAGTCGCTGTCCAACTTCTTAAAAATCCATATCTCCTGGTCATCGCCTTTAGTATCCTTATCTAAATAGAAAGACAGAACACCTTCCTTACCGATGGGAATGATATTAAAGCCGACAGCTTCGGAAAGGTCAGCTATTTCGGTACGTTCAGGTTGTTTTACCTGTGCGTTAAGTGTAAGAAAACTACCTGCAAACAGTATGAGCGGGAGGAAAATTGAATATGGTTTCATATTCAAATATAAAAACCGCTAAATAATTACCAAGCAATACTTCCTCTATCTCCTCCTGCGGCCTGTGCTGCCAAAGCCTAACACACCTAATAAGGTTCTTGTAAGTTCTCGAACAACTATCTTTCCAGTTGAACTTTTTGCAAAATCTCCTGCCATTTCCATACTCGTCTCCAGCATGCCTTTATCTTCACTTTCTTTCGGAGTTTGTGCAAATGGTTTGGATGTTTGCGCCTGCTGGGGTTGAGGAGAACTTAGTTTTTTATTAAGCATTTCAAACGCGCTTTCGCGATCAATTACTTCGTTATATTTTTTTACTAAGAAGGAAGCATTGGTAATTGCACTTATCTCCTCGGCGGTAAGCACAGCCATGCGCGAATGGGGTGCCTGCATTAATGCAGCAGCTAAAGGGGTGGGATTGCCTTTTTCGCTCAACACGGTTACAAATGCTTCGCCCATGCCTAAGCCGGTCAGTAGGTTTTCGGTATCGTAAAAATCAGACAAAGGATAGTTTTCGGCGGTCAATTTTATTTGTTTGCGGTCCTTAGCGGTAAATGCGCGGAGGGCGTGTTGTATTTTCATTCCTAACTGCGAAAGCACGCTATCGGGCACATCGGTGGGGTTTTGGGTGCAGAAGAAAATGCCCACACCTTTTGAGCGAATCAGTTTGATGATAGTTTCTATCTGGTCTAATAAAGCCTTGCTCGCTTCGTCGAATATCAAATGCGCCTCATCAATAAAAATAACGAGCTTGGGTTGTGTGGCATCGCCTTCTTCGGGGAAGGTGGCATATATTTCGGCCATCAGGCATAGCATAAAAGTTGAAAACAGTTTTGGCTTATCCTGTATATCGGTTACACGAAGAATAGAAATATACCCTTTGCCGCTTTCGTCGCAACGGCATAAATCGTCTACTTCAAAACTGCGCTCGCCAAAAAAAGTTTCGGCGCCCTGCTGTTCCAATTCAATAATTTTACGAAGGATAGTTGAAGTAGTAGCGGTGGATACTTTGCCGTAATTCTCTTCCACTTCGGCCTTGCCCTCATTAGTAATGTAGTTCATTACTTTTTTAAAATCTTTTAAATCAAGCAAAGGAAGCTGGCGGTCGTCGCAGTATTTAAATATGATGGCTACCACGCCTTCCTGCGTATCATTCAACCCTAATATTTTTGAAAAAAGAACAGGACCGAATTCGGATACCGTTGCACGCAACCTTGCGCCGCTTTCTTTTGAGAGAGTAAGAAACTCGACCGGATTACCCGCTGCCTGCCATGGCACGCCTATTTTTTGCTGGCGCTCCTCAATCTGCGGATTTGATGCACCTGCTTTGGCAATGCCCGATAAATCGCCCTTAATATCCATCAATAACACTGAAACGCCTTTGGCTGATAGCTGTTCCGAAATCATTTGCAGCGTTTTGGTTTTGCCCGTACCCGTTGCCCCTGCAATTAAACCGTGACGGTTAAATGTTTTAAGCGGGGCTTTTACAATGGCGCCTTCAATGGTATTACCGTCCAGCATAGCTGCGCCCAGTGTTATATAATCGCCCTTGGTTTCGTAACCTGAAGCTATTGCATCTTTAAATTTTTGGACATCGGCCATAATGAAAGTTTTACTATAACGAATTTATAAAAATCGAAATTAAAACGCCTCCCGAATACCGGGAGGCGTTTTAATTTTTTACCAAAATTTATGCTTAGCGCGTAATGCTAACTTTTCCGTTAGCAACGGCTTTGTTCTCTGTATTAACAATGCGCAGCGTATAGTTACCTGCAGACAAAGTTTGCGTGTTGATGTTCGATTTAGCAGCAGTCACGTTTTCCTGCATTATCAATTTGCCTTCGATGTTGTAAACTTCTATACGTCCGCCGATTAATTTTTGTCCTGTTTCAACAGTTACAAAATTAGTGGCAGGGTTGGGATAGATATTTACGTTCCACCCTGATTCGACTGACTCGATACCGGCGCAAAGATTTACCATAATACTTTTTGTTGCATCTGCACTGCATCCGTTATTGTCGGTATAAGTGTAAGTAATATCATGCGGGCCTGCTCCTCCGGCTGTTGAAGGATCAAACTCTCCTGTCTGGCTATCAACACCATCACCAGAGTATTCTCCACCACCCGGTGTTCCACCACTTAAAGTAATTGGATTGGCATTAATACAAATTGAAGTTGTGCTTAATGTAAAGCTAGCAGTAGGCAGCGGCACATAAGTTAAAGTAACACTATCCGAATGATAGGTAGTTGCATTGCTTACAACCTCTACTGAATACTTGCCTGATGCAGTTGCATTATAAGTAACACCGATAGCACCATTGATTGGCTGGCCATCCTTATACCACTGGAAAGTATTGCCCGGAATATTATCGGTGCTGAAGTTTACTGTATCGCCCGCGCAAACTGTTCTGTTAAAAAACGGAGAGATGTATGCTTTAAACACAGTATCCTGACCGATAACACGAAGTGAATCTAACCACATTACAGAGCCGTCAGTAGCATTTTGAGAAAGCCCCGAAAGGCCCTGAATAAGTAAAGTATCGGGCGCCAGTGCCGATTGGTAAACAATTTTCGCAGTAAACAGCTTGAAGTTTGCAACGTCAGTAATCCGAACAATTGTATTAGCAACAATGTTGCGCTGGCCACCACCCCAACGGGTAAGTGTTACTATTACACCACCTGTATCGGTGCTGCCTACTGCCTTGGTATATTTTGCGGCAAAGCTGATAGAGTCGGGACGGCTGGTGTATGCAATACCTGCAATAACAGGGCTAAAAGTTGTAAAGCTAAATCCTAAAGTACCGAGGCTTACAACGCCGGGTACTGTTTGGGTGCCAACCAAAGGCACGGTAATAGTTTTGGTAGTAATACGCACTGAACTGCTGCCGGCATATACGTTAGCAGGCAAGGTATCCTTTTCAACACCGCCCGGATCAGGCTGGCCGAGTGATGTAACTATTTTATCAGAAGAACCCCAGTTATCCGGATTACCTGTAGTCCAGCTTTCAAAGCCGCCGTTGGGTATAGGAGCCTGAGCAAAAATGAATTGAGAAGCAGAAGATAAAACTGCAATTGAAAAAAGTAATTTTTTAAACATAACAGTGGTTTTTTAGTTAGCAAATCGTTACGCCTGTATTAACAGATGTAGATTAGGTGCCAAATGTAATTTTTTAAAAGTAAAAAGCGCATAGTTTAACAGCATGTAACTTAACGGCCGGTTTTCTCCAATAACCACTCCCTTTCGGCCACTGCTTTTGTAGATTTTATCTGGAGGGAAAGCTCGTGCCGAACACTTTTATTATACCGCCCTTTGCGGAAAAGTTTCTCGGTAAAACGGATAAAGTTGGTGTAGTTGGTATAGTAATAACCTATAGTTGATTTATTTTTTAACAATACCCTGAAACTATGCGCCAATGAGTCGAAAGGGTTTACCTCATCCAACTCGTAGTATGTTTTTAGCAAAAGAATTTTGGCGCTTAACATCATAAATAAATCGCTGTATTCAACCTGGTTTAAAAGTTGAATAACCGAGGCATACTCTTTACAAACAAAATGGTAGCGCGCCATGTTGAAAGTATAGTTGGGCTCGCGCTGTGCCTCGGGCAACAGGGGCGAATAAGTTTTGATGAAATGAAACGCCCATTGCGTTTCGTTTAAATTAAAAGCCAGCGTTACCGCGTTTTTATAAACAGCCGGTGACAATTCGTAATTGCTATCGGGTTGTATTGAACTTATTTCCAACTGATACAACTCAAACAAATCGCGTCCGAATTTTGAGTGCCCCTTATTGATGCGGTTAATGCAATAATTGCGCGCAAGGGTATTAAGGTCATTCGCCTCATCGCGTTCTAAGATACCGATGTGCTGATGTAATAATTTTTTGAGTTGGCGGAAGTGTTGTTCGTTGTCGCTATCCAGCAGTGTTTGCAGGGCCACATGCCTTATGGTTACTGCGGGTATATTAAACTTACCGGAGGTTGCAATTTCGTGCAACAAAGGTTCAATCAAACCTATTTCGTAATTGGTTTTTACGATGTTTTTATAATTGAGCGCTTCGGCATATACTGCCAGTTTATTTATGATATAGTATCTGTCTAAGTTATCGGAAAGGTTTTGAATATTGGGCTCCAACGTACGTTTTTGCTTGCCTTTGATGTATTTATTGTATTCCTCATCCGCAAGCATCTGGTTATAGAAATAGCGGCTGTCGTTAATTTTTTCGCTATTAATTTTTTTGCGCACCAGCGCCATCTGTTGTTCGAAATATTTATCCAACCCGCGTTGCCGAAAAAATTTAAGCAGCGATAAATGACTGGCATAATTATCAGCCTGTAATTGATGGATAACAAACTGCTCAACATGCCCGATAAGCATAGATTGCAGGTGGCGCATTTTGTTATCATCATATTTTTGCCTGACGAACAGTTTAGCAAAAACAAATTCCTTTTCGAGTTTGCGGCTATCAAAATCGGGATGCTGTGGCGCAAGGAAATTAAAAAGGAGCATTTCCTCTTTTTCGGAGGCGTAAAGGCCCATCCACTTTTTTAGGGCTTTAAACTCCCCCTTGTTAAGTGTTGAAAGCAAGGAAATAAGCTTTGATTCAACCATTTTTATTACACAAATTTAAGCCACATATAAAATTAACACAATCTTTACATTGCCCTTGTTATAATTATTACACTATAAAAATCAAATAGTTACATTTAAAATGATTAAATACACTTATTAAAACAATGACGAAATTATCATTTTTTATTGTTACACAAAAGCCATTTTTTCTGCTTGATTCAGGAGAATAAGAAGCGCACCTTTGTTTCTATGCACAGCGGCAAGTATTTTTTCATTTTACATTCATCGCATGAAAGTTGAATTCTACAACTCAATCCAGCGCGATTTGAAATACCTGATGAAATATCTTGGGATACTCGCAGCCTTACTATGCCTTGCCGTAAAAACACAAGCGCAATACATACCCATTGATAGTGGCTTTGCCGAAATATTACGCGTAAGCAATCCCTTTGCAGCGGCTTGCATTAACAACTATCAACTCGATACGACCTGTGCCAAAGGTGTAAACTTTGACACCCTGTATTTGGTACCCAACGCGTCTTCGCCCCTTTCATATACCGCAAAAAGTTTTGAAGGATTGCAATATTTCGCGTTAGATTATCTGGGCCAGCCAGTGGGTACGCGTAATTTATTTGTTGACAGCAACAGCTACTTACAGGATATTCCTTCGATGTCCAACCTTTATTACGGACTGTCAATAGCAAATGCCCCTGCACTTACAGTGTTGCCATATTTCGGCGATTCGCTGCGAACCTTTACATGTTGGATAACAGGTGTAACCACTTTAGCAAATTTTCCTCCTAAGCTTGAAATTTTTGCCGCTAATCAATCTCCCATAACTTCCATACCCGCATTACCCGCATCCATGCTAAGGTTAATTTGCATGCGCGGGCAACTGAGCGCGTTGCCCTCTTTAGTTTCCGGATTACAGGTTTTGATTTGCCAGCACAATAACATTACTGTTTTACCACCGGTACCTTCATCGTTAACACATTTGGAGTGTTCATTTAATTCCATATCAAACCTACCTGCCTTACCGCCAAATTTAAATGCACTTTATGCAGACAGCTGTAACCTCAGCAGTCTGCCTTTATCATTGCCCAGCACCCTGACTATCCTGTCAGTCATGTATAATACTATTGGGGTTCTTCCCGATTCGCTTCCCCCTGGCCTTGAACACTTATACCTGGATGGTAATCTTATAACTGTGTTACCGGCGTTGCCTGCTACGCTTCAAGATTTACTTTGCTCTGATAATCTTCTAACCGCCTTGCCACCACTGGCGCATACAAATTTGGTTGGGCTTGATTGTCATCGCAACCAGATAAGTGCGTTACCGCAATTACCAAATACTTTGCAAACTCTGGGGGCCAGTGATAACAGCATAACAAGCATCGTTAATTTCTCTACCAGCCAAACAGGTATTAATGTAGCCTTTAACCTATTAACAGCTCTTCCGCCTATTCCATCTACAGCTCTTACTTTTTTATCTGTTGACTATAATCCTAATATTACCTGTTTACCCGTCCTTCCCCCATCACTCACATCATTAACAACTTCCGGCACGGCGATAACTTGTATCCCGAATAAACCCGGAGGGCTTAGCACCACATTGCCCCTTTGCGATAATGGAGAAAATGGTTGCTTTTACTCAGGTTTTGGGGGAAGGGTGTATGCCGATAATAACGGGAACTGCGTTTTTGATACAGGCGATATACCATTGCGCAACCGCTTACTAAAACTTACCAATGCTGCGGTTTATACCGCCACCGATAGCAACGGTATGTACAGGTTTGCAATAGATAGCGGCATCTACTCATTTACTTTATTAAATATTACTTACCCTTACGCTTATACATGCCCCGATAGCGTACAGCAAATAACTTTTAACGGGACCGATATAATTGACAGCCTGGATTACCCGATGGCTGTTGTTGGCCACTGCACTAACTTGATTGTAGACATAAGCGCGGCATTTATACGCAAGAACGCGCCCAACCAGCACTCGGTATACATAGTAAACACCGGTACTGATACAGCCCACAACGCCTACCTGGATGTTGCGTTTGACCCTGAACTAATACCGCTTAGCAGCACTTTACCATGGACACAATTAGCAAATAACATAACGCATTTTGACTTAGGTGATATTCCACCGTATCATGAGATACGTTTTACTATTTATGATTCAACCAGTGCGCTTGCGCCTGTTGGGCAATCTGCCTGCGTAAAAGCCAATATTTTTCCGCAGGCAGATTGTATACCGCCGCAGCCGTTGTGGGATAGTTCGCACGTACAAGTAATGGCATTGTGGTCGACCGGCCAACCCGATATCACCTTTAAAGTGAGCAATAAGGGCAAGCCCATGGGTGACTCCACCGAGTTTAGGATTTATGAAGAAGAGCTATTGATGTTTAAAGGCCATTTAAAATTAGTGGGTATTACAGATACATTTATATATAAGGCGCCCGCCAACAACCACACGTTTAGAATGGAAGCTGACCAGCGGCCTTTCCATCCCGGTTTTAGCAAGCCGCGCGATTTTATGGAGTTGGCGGGACCGGGACCGTATTTGCTGCACTACATTACACCGGTGCCACAGGATGATGATGATGAATGGATAGAAATTGACTGCCACGAAATAGTTGCGTCATTTGATCCGAATGCCAAGGAAGTTTTCCCGAGCGGTATAGGGCCCAATCATTATGTTACAAATAACGATGTGCTGGATTATGTTTTACAATTTCAAAATACCGGTAGTGACACTGCGCGCACTATACGCTTAATTGATACGCTTGATGCGCAGCATTTAGACGTAAGTACATTTATCAGCGGGGCAAGTTCGCACCCCTACGAAGTGCACATGAGCGGAAACGGCATAGCTGAATGGAAATTTAAAAACATCATGCTGGTTGACAGCGCTACGAATGAAGAGGCTTCGCACGGCTTTGTTAAGTTTAAAATAAAACAAGTTAGCGGCAATGTGCCCGGTACGGTTATCAATAATTTTGTCGACATCTATTTTGATAACAATGCTGCGGTGCGCACCAACACCGCCTTTGTAACTATTGAGGAAAAAGAAAAAATATTCCCTCTTTCTATTGTTGAGGCCAATGAATTTGCAAACGGATATATTATCAGCGTAACACCAAACCCATTTGCCGAAACTGCGAATTTTACAATAACAGCCGAACATGAAAACGGCGAAGCATATACATTTGAGTTATTCGACATAACAGGCCGTAAGCTAATCAGCAAGCCGGTTAGCAGACAATTTACCTTAAACCGCAACGAAATGAATACAGGCGTGTATCTTTTCAGAATTACGCATGGGGGTGAATTTATTGGCAACGGAAAAATTATAAGTAAGTAGCCATACCAAGTCTTTTTTTATGCTGACATTAAACGTTCCGCCTTTAAAAAGCGGAGCGTTTTTTTGTTTTTGGGGAACTATTTTCTCACGAAATCCTAAATATGGGGAACTGGACTACGATTTTAAGGATAAAACTACTGTAACAGAAAATTGGCACGGCGTTTTATATATCACTGAGTATTACTAACCCTTTAAATCTTGAGTTATGAATTTGTATAGTGATCCGACAATGATGGAACTTCGCCAGTTGATTGACAACGCCGATCCATCGCTTACCGAACACCATGTTGCGGTTGATTTTGACGGTGAGATAATAATGGACCCTGAAGTACATTATCCTGAAGTGCCCCTGTATAAATATAAATTTTGCGTACAAGTACGCCGTAAGTTAAATACGGATGGCATAAAGGAGTTGTTTATAACATTGATTGATGGATTTAACGCGCAACCGCGGCATTTACATCAAAGTAAAAATATACGAATAGCGGCATAATGTGAGTGTGTGAGATTTTGTAGCGATAAAAAAGCGTTCAGCCGTAAAAGGTTGAGCGCTTTTTAATGTACCACCACCAGAGGATACATGCTTATATACAAACCCGTTGATACATGGATGTAATACATACCCGGCGAAATTGCTGACAATATCAGCGTAAGGTTGTTTTGATAAGAGGAACCGTGCATTAATTGCCTGCCGGATAAATCGAAAAGGCCGATTTCAAAATTATCATTGCCCAATATGTGTACCTCTGAAATTGCGGGGTTGGGATAAACCTTAAAATCAAAATCATGTTTTAAAGTATTTATTGAAACGGACAATTGTGTACAAGGGTAAATGATACAGGACTCGTGATACAGGCCATCCTCTATCCTCACTTTTCCGTTCCAGTTAGCCGGAAATGAATCAAGTGTTGTAGGTATGCGATAGGTTTGGGTACTGTGCTCAAGTTGCCCGTAAAAATTAAATGTCTTTTGTTTATTGGCTACTGTATCGTTATTGGTATTAATAAGTTGTATGATGGGATAATTTATAAAGTTAGTGTCGTTATTGGCGATTGTTACGTTCAAATAACCCGGCACAGTATCATATATAATTTTTACCACGCAAAACGAATCGCAATTAATAGTATGCGCGAAAAACTGCTTTGCGAAAAACAGGAATAAGATAGTGATGTATACTTTGCGCATATTGAATTTTGACAAAGTTAGCCATTAAGTATTTAATGCGGCCTTTTGTTTGGCAGCAAACTGGTGCATCTTCAAGCCCTGCATTTTGGCATCTATAAAGCTTTGCAAAACCGGCAGTAGTGCCAGGTGTTGATTGTTGGCGGCATCTTTACCCGATTGCTCCAACTCCTGTTTCAGTTTTTTTATTTCCTTAACGTGCGCCGTATAGTCCTGTATTTCCGATAGTTTTTTAAATACCTTAATCAGCGTAGTTTCAAATTCGCTTTTGTAATCGTTTCGCAAAAAGTAGCGGTAAATATTCTGGATGGTGTTGTTTACATAAAGCATATTACCTTCTTCGAGGTGGGCGATTAACTCATAAACATACAACATCAACAAAGCATCGAGGCGTATGCCGCTACCGTAATTGGTTAAAAAATTTTCGGATATTGTAATGGCGTCGCTATAATAGCCGTACTCTACAAATGCTGAAACAGCAGTAATAGTAATTGCCAACCGTATATCGGGACGCAGCCCGGCGCCGAATGTTTCGAGCTTGCGTTGTGTTTCCTTCAACAATGCAAGCAACTCTCTCCTTTTTTGCTGGAAATCGAAAAGCGTTATTGCTAATTGCGTGTAATAACTAAACTGCGCCATACGCTCGGTTTGTGTAACGGGCTCGAGCGCATTTAGCTCGGCCAGATAATTTTCGAGCTCCTTCCAACGCTGCGTAAAATAGCATGCCTGTGTAATTTGGGAATACGCCCATAGCTTACGCATAATTTGATTTGCAAAATCTTTTCCGTTTTTCACAAAATCAATCATGGAAAGCGCTTCTACAAAAAAATTTTCGATGTCGCCCGATAAATAATAGTGATGGATGCGGATAGTATGGCGCAGATATTTTGAATCAATGCTATCGGCATTGCTTTCATCATTTATCAACGCATCATTAAATACGCTGTTTAACTCATGAGCGTCATCTTCGGTACGTGCCTGCATGGATTTGCGCATAACACGCAGCTGGCGTGTAAGCAGCACTTCATATTTATGGCTTTGCATCATTTGGTGCAACAACACCTCGCGCTGATGCAGCACATCTTCAACATTGCTCCATTTGTATTTTTTACTACTTAAAAAATCATTGCTGGCCGTAACAATTTGGCGGTTTAGCACATTCCATTTTTCTACAAACGCATCTTCATCTTTAATACCTGACGAAATTTTTTCGAGCAGCCTTAAAGCATCTTCATCCATGCCGCGGTCCTCGAGCAATTTTATTTTTGAAAGGGATATGGCAGTATTCAGGCCGGGGGTATTTTCCCGGTGATACCAAACCAAACTATCTAACACCAATTCTTTTAAATAATGTTTCAGCGAGGGCAATTGTTTATCCATTTTGCCACGCCTTGCGGCATACAAAATTTTGTCTTCGTCATACTCATCAAATTCCTCGAGCAACTCAAACAGTTTTAGCGTCAGACTTCTGCCTTTGGTATCGTCGCGGATGCCAAAACGCTTAAAGTATTTCTTTTCGTTAGCGCTTAATCCGTGTATTAATTGGTATAAATCCTGCACAATAGGCTCATTTTAAAAACAACATAAATAATTAATAATCAACACTAAATAAACAATTTTAAAATCTGCATTCCAAAGTTAAGATAAATCTTGAATTGATATGAGGCATGCTTTGAGGCCATCTTTGTTCTGTAATTAAATTTTAAACCTAAAAAAGAGAAATCATGAAACCGAATAGCGTAAAAACAACCTTCATCATTATCGGGGCAGCGCTTTTGTTGTCCGTTACATCGTGTAAAAAAACCGAGCAGGCAACAAGTTTTTGTAAAGACATAAATGAAAACACCACCTGGAAAAATGATAAGGACGGCGTGGACATTATTGTAAGCTGTCCAATAAATGTAGATGCACAACTAACGATTGAGCCAGGCACCGAAATTGAATTTGAAGGCGAAGCAGGAATTTTAATAGGCATGAACGGAGCCATAAAAGCAATAGGCACAGCTAACGAGATGATTACTTTGCGCGGCAAAAGCGACACCAAAGGCGCGTGGAAAGGTATAGCCGTTAAAAGCAATAATGTAGCTAACGAACTTAAATACTGCAACATTACCGGCGGAGGACAAAGTGGTTTTGACGGTAATAATTTTAAAGCAGGCATACTTATAGGGCTTAATGCAAAACTTAAAATTGCCAACTGCGTTGTTTCGAAAAGCGGTAAGGATGGTTTGTATGTTGAAGGCTTTGACAGCGATTTTGAAAACCCGATTAATGTTTTCAGCAGCAATACTTTTTCGGATAATGCTAATTACCCGCTTTCGATACTTGCATCAAGCGTAAACAGTTTAGACGGAACAGGCTCTACTTACAGTAACAACGGAAAGAATTTTATTAATGTGCGCGGAGGAAGGATGTATGGCGACCACGTATGGAACAAAACCAATGCGCCGATTCTTATTTCGGGTTATACCATTGCGGGTTATTATAATGACCAAGGCAATTTGACTGTTAACCCCGGCGTAAAAATTGTATTTGCTGCAGACCAGGGATTAGCAGTGGGCGAATACAGCAACGGTTATGTAAGCATGATAGGCAATGCAAACGCACACGTAGAACTGACCGGCGAAAATGCAGCACCGGGCGCATGGAAAGGTATTTGCTTTCAAAGCATTAATGCCTCGAACCGCTTATCGTATGTTGATATCAGTTATGGTGGCTCATCATCATTTACAGGTAATGGAAGCCATTTAGCCAATATCGTTATAGGTGGTTCTTCGACAGGTAAAGCGTCCATTGACAATTGCACCGTTAGCCATAGCGCCGCATACGGCATACTTATCGGCCTTAATAATCCTGAGCCAACAATCAGCAATGTTACTTATAGCGACAATGCAAGTGACAATTATTATGTAGAGCAATAAATTTTTCATGCATGAAGGAGGTTCCCCGTTTTTTGTTGACGGGGCCTCCGAATGCAGAAAGTAAAAGCTGAATATGAAAACGGTCAAGAAAAATAAAGCGCCTAAAAAAATCGAAGTGCCCAAGGGCGCTAACATTTACAATTCAGCGCCACCGCTTTATTACTAACCTTTGATCATCCACTGTCAAAACAATAAGAGAAAAGAATTGATAACCACAGTAAAATAAATTTTATGAAAAAGCTAATTATAACATCGGCACTTTTGATACTGCTTTCGGCGGTATACCAATACACTTCTGCATCGCCGAAAATAAAAACAGGTTACAGGCACAACGCATGGAGTACAAGCACTTTTGCCCCCGGCGATTCATCGTTGTATGAATATGACGGCGCGGGAAAAATTACACTACAACACAACTACCTCTATAACAGCGGTACGGGATGGAAGGAGAGTTCGAAAATAATTTTTACATACAACAATGACCTGCTCACCAATCAAACAACCTACGGATTAAGCACCGGCAGCCCGGTAAATAGTATAAAAACAGATTATACTTATAACGGAAACGGAAACCTGCTTACGCAGGCACTCTATATCTGGAGCAGCGGCACCTGGGTGGGCGTTAAAAGAACTACGAATACTTATGATACCCAACAACGCATTGCAAGTACTACAACCGAAAATTGGAATTACTCTACAAACAATTGGAAAAACTACCAGCGCTCTCAATACAGCTATTTTTACCAGCAATTGGTAGGCATTCAAATCAACCAAAATTGGGATAACACCAACAGTGTGTGGAATAACCACGCGCGGATACAACATGTTTACAATAGCATGCAGTTAGATTCGGGTATTGATTATCAAATATGGGATGGGGGCTCGAGCCAATGGCTGGAACAAAGTTTTTCGATATACACTTACAACATCGACCGCAAAGTAACCCTTATATCGAACGAGCACATGCAATACATTATGATTTTGGGTGGCTCGTTCCCGGTAATAGACTCGAAAGTAGAGTACTCTTATACCGATACCGTGCTGACTTCAGTTTACCGCTTAGTACCGGCTGATAATACTGGTTCAAATTTCAGAGCTGACCTGCGCACCGTTTATACACTTGACATTAACAACCGCCGTTACCTCGAAACCAACGAAACATTTGATACAATTAGCAGCAACTGGAAAGGGGACACCAGGATATACTATGATTACGATGCGGATGGATATTTAATACATACTACAAACCAGACAGGAGACGGAACAGGTTGGGTTAACGCAAATGAATATTATTACTGGTATACACAACAAACCGCTACCGGAATGGATGAAATTATACCACAGATAAAATTAAGCAGCGCATACCCCAACCCTTTTACCAACGGAGTAAACATTGCGTTTGAATTAAGCAAAGCACAAGATGTTGCCGTGCAAGTAATCGATTTGACCGGCAGGTTGCAAAACGAAACTACTATGAGCGGTATTGAAGGCGCAAACAATTGGTTTTGGAATGGCAATAAGGGAGGCATAGAAGTGGCGGCAGGCACATATATCGTAAATATTGTTGCGGATAATTACAGGCAAACGCAAAAAATCATAAAGCAGTAAAACTATTTGGGGGACAATTAGGTTTACGCGATAGCGCGGGGGCATACCCTGCGCTATTTTATTTTAGGTGTCCGACACTTTTGCCTACGCACAAGGCTGTGTAAGTGTCAGACACCAGGGCTATTTTATTTCGCACTCAAATACTTTGTCGTCTTCGAGAAAACCTTCCAGCTTGTCGCCGATTTTCACAGGGCCTACGCCAGCCGGCGTGCCGGTATAAATTAAATCGCCTATTTGTAAACTGAAGAACTGCGATGCGTAGGCAATAATTTTATCAAAAGAGAAAAGCATATCTGCCGTATTGCCTTTTTGAACTTCTACGCCGTTTAGTTTCATTGAAAAATGCACGCCGTCTTTACTCTTTAATTCGCTCAACTTTTTAAAAGGGCCTACTACTGCCGAGTTATCAAAGGCTTTGGCAATTTCCCAGGGCAGGCCCTTTGCTTTTTGCTGGCTTTGTAAATCGCGGGCGGTAAAATCAATACCCAGGCTTACTTCATCGTAATATTTAGAGGCAAATTTTTCATCAATGTATTTGCCCTGTTTGCTGATTTTTAAAACCACTTCGGTTTCATAATGTATATCGCTGCTCCATTCGGGATGATAGAAAGGCTTGTCGTCCTTTAATAATGCCGTTTGCGGTTTAAGAAACACAACCGGTTTATCGGGAACTTCATTTTTTAATTCTTTGGCGTGTTCGCTGTAGTTGCGGCCTATGCAGATTATTTTCATATCACCCCTCCTAACCTCCCCGAAGGGGAGGGACTTTTTAGTTATTTAATTGTGTCTATTTATTGAACTTATTCATCGCCCGCTCTAGTCCTTCAAACATAAAACTGTTGATGGCATCGCAGGCAACTTTAATTTTTTCGTCCAGTTGTTTGCCTTCTTCCCCATTCCACTTGCCCAGCACGTAATCAACCTGGCGGCCTTTTTGAAATTCGCTGCCGACGCCAAATCTGAGGCGAGGATAATCGCTGTTGCCGAAAGTGGCGTCAATATCTTTTAAGCCATTGTGCCCACCAGGGCTACCTTTTGGGCGAATACGCACAGTACCGAAAGGAATAGCAATATCATCCAGCACCACCAATAAATTTTGCGGTTGTATTTTAAACTCAGTCATCCAATAACGGACTGCCTTGCCGCTTAGATTCATGTAAGTGGTGGGTTTTATTAAATAGATGTTTTTGCCACGGCTACGATATTCGCCAAAAAACGCAAGGCGCTCCAGTTTAAAGGGAACACCCTGCGTGTTTGCCAAATTGTCTAAAATCTTAAAGCCGATATTGTGACGGGTGTTTTCGTATTCCTCTCCTATGTTACCGAGACCTGCAATCAAAAAGCTCATAGTGCGAAGTAAAAGAAAAAAAATTAACCACGGAGGCACTAAGGACACTAAGGAACACAGAGAAAATTATTACCGGAAGCCCACAGTAACATCTTCATTCATTTATAAATCTCTCTGCTCTCCGTGGTTAATTCATTTTAAAACAAAAAGCCCCCACCTGTAAGGGTGAGGGCTTGTATCATTGACTGAAGAACTATTACTTCTTCTTGTCGTCTTTCTTTTCTTCGGCTTTTGCACCTGCAGCAGGTGTAGCAGCACCGGCGGCCGGAGCCGCAGCAGCGCCCGCAGCCGGAGCCGCAGCAGCAGTAGGAACTTCCTCTTTAACCACACGTGGTATCATTACCCTTGCTATAGGATTTGCTTCGTTAAGCAGGAATGTAACACCAGGTATGCTAATATCGCTCAAGCGTTTAGTTGTTCCCAGTTCCATGTGTTCAACATCTACTACAATTTGTTGCGGCAAATCTTTAGGCAAGGCGAGTATTGTAACTCTCTTAAATACCTGTTCCAATTTACCACCGTCTTTTATACCTTTAGGTATTCCGGTAAGCCTTAAAGGCACCGAAACTTTAACTTTTACATTGTCAACCAGCTCTTGAAAGTCGAGGTGTAACAGTTCATCCTTTATAGGTTGAAACTGGCCTTCCTTTACAATGGCTTTGTATGTTTTTCCGTCAACTATTACTTCAGCCAACCTGAACTCAGGTGTGTAAAGCAGTTTACGAAAAGCCGTTACCGGCGCATAAAAATTGATGGTGTCTTTACCACCATACAAATTACAAGGAATGTTACCTGCCTTGCGCAGTGCACGCGTAGCCTTCTTACCTAATTCGGTTCTTGGCGTGCCGTTGATTACTACTGTTTCCATTACTGTTTGTTATTTATAATGATTAAAAATGATTACAAGATTAATTACACGCTTGGCGTAAGGAACAATGAATTAATGCTCTTATGCTCGTGCGTGTTGCGTATTGCCTGCGCAAATAATTTTGCCACACTCAATGCTTTTATTTTTGGCGACTCCTGTTTTAAAGGAAGCGTATTACTTACAATCAACTCCTTCAACTGGCTTTTCTCGATATTTTCGTAAGCCTTGCCCGATAATACAGCGTGCGTGCATATTGCCCTTACGCTTTTGGCACCTTTTTCCATCAACAGATTCGACGCATTGCAAAGTGTGCCGCCTGTATCAATCATATCATCTACCAGTACCACATCCTTTCCTTCAACACTGCCTATCAAAGTCATTTCGGCAACCTCGTTGGCTTTTTTGCGGTATTTATCGCAAATAACCATATCGGCGTTAAAATACTGGGCGTATATCCTGGCACGTTTTACACTGCCTACATCGGGCGAAGCAAAACAAAGGTTGCTCCATTTCTGCTTTTGGATATAAGGCAGAAAAATTGCCGAAGCGTTCAGGTGATCGACAGGTATATCGAAAAAGCCCTGTATCTGCCCTGCATGTAAGTCCATCGTCATTACGCGATTGGCGCCGGCTGCGGTAAGCAGATTGGCAACCAATTTAGCTGCAATGCCTACGCGGGGGCGGTCCTTACGGTCCTGGCGGGCATAACCAAAATATGGTATAACTGCTACGATGTAATCAGCCGAAGCACGCTTGGCAGCATCTATCATCATCAGCAATTCCATCAGGTTATCAGCCGGAGGGGCAGTGCTTTGAATGATAAACACAAATGAGCCGCGCACCGACTCCTTTATTTCGGGCTGAAACTCGCCATCACTAAATTGAAGAACGTCTACCTTCCCAAGGACCTGACCATAATGGTCGGCAACATCTTCTGCCAGGTATTGGGTTGCTGTACCGGAAAAGATCTTAACGTCACTAGGCAATGCCATGGGGGTCTCTTTTTAAAAGGTTGCAAAGATATACGAATAGGGCTAATTTCAAAGAGTCCTCACCCAGTCCGCGCGCACCCCTGATTGAAATTTTGACTACGTAAAATTCCAATCGGCCCCTAAAGAGGACGACCCACGCGCATTACCAGCATAATTGGACATTTTTTTAACGAAAAAGACTGAAAATGCCTCAAAATGCTACCTATTGCGCTGTTTGTTGCGGCGGATGTAGAGGTTAACCTGGTAGAGGCGGGGCACGGTAAGGTCCATGGCGATGATAATATGCAAATCGGGGCAAACGGCTTTTAGCTCTTTAATTTCATGAAAAAAGACCGTTGAGGAGTCGTCGCCTGTTACTTCGGACCATTTCCAGGTGCTATCAAGACAGTAGCCTATAAAGGCTTTGTATTCTTCCAACTTTCTAAGAGCTGCCAGCGAATCCATGTTTTCGTTGGTTTTGGCTACAAAGCGGTTGTCCTTATCTACATAGTAAATATCGAAGGGATTGAGGTTGACCGAATAGCCGGGCACCTTAACCAAAGCATTGTGTGTTTCGCCGCCTGCGCCTATGCTTAACGATTCGAAGTTTTCTTTACGGCCATCTTCAAAAACCTTGTTGAGGTTTTTGCAAAAACGTATTTGCTCGTAGTTAGGTTGCTGGGCAAATAATGCGGATGATGAAATAAGCAGAATAAATAATGAAGGGACTTTCATAGCGGGAGCTAAAGAAACAAAAAGCGCGTTAGCATTGGATGGGGGTTAACATTTTTTGAAGAGTCCTCACCCCTCTGTCCTTCTCCCATCTCCCCTCTCCGAAGGAGATGGAAGAACCAATTGGGCATGTTTGGCAAATACAAGATCCTTCGCTAATCGCTCAGGATGACAGTTATGGATTACATTTTAACCCAACGCAGCCGGGTAATAGCATCACCCTGTTTAACTTCGGCGATATAGATACCGGGTGTAAGCAGGTTGACATCCACTTTATTATTTAGCGGTTGTTTTATCTCGCTTAGCTTTTCTCCGGCGATGTTGTAAATGGTTACTACATCAATACCGGTGGTTGAAAAACTTAACTCATCGGTTGCGGGATTAGGAAATACGGTTAAAGGCAATGCTTTTTGCAGTTCGGGTATGCCGTTTGGGTTGACTGTTAATTTCCATAATTCGGCTCCATTGTTATCCAGATAAGCGCCAAAATATAGTGAGCCATTCATGATCCTGAAGCTACCTCCACCGCCCTGTTCAATTTCTGCAGCAAACATGGTTGCATTTTGAGCATTGCCGTTACTGTACCAAAACGCCAAAGTGGTGTCGTTACTGCGATAAGTAGAAAAATACAGATTACCGGCATATTCAATCATATCGCGGGCATACAACTCATTCAATGCAAGTTGTTTTATTTTCATTGTTCCGTTTGTTGTACCATCGCTTACCCACAATGCCTTACCGGTAACATCATCGGCGAAAAAGTAAAGCTTGTTATTAAAGGCGGTAAACGTGTTCATGTCGCTGCTGTTAGCGCCAATATTAATATCCTTAACCAGGTGGGTGCCGGGTGCAGTGCCATCGGTAACCCATAATGCTTCATCCGTTCCGCCGTCGGAACCATAGAAGAAAATTTTGCCGTTTATTTCAATTCCGGTCGGATTGCCATAAGGGGCAAAATTTGTAATCAATGAGGTAGAAGGCGCATTTACATCCACATGCCAAAGGCCGCCAATAACAGCAGTAAAACCCTGGTTAGTGTCCACCATGCTCAAAATATAAAGTTCGCTATTGAGCTCAATAAATCCATCGTAGTAATAACCGTGTACAGGCGTGTTCATCAATCGCTTTGTTCCGCTAACAGTTCCATCGCTTACCCATATATCGGCCACTTTGCCGGTGTCGGACATCATGAAATACGCCTTATTGTTGTATACAAAAAAATTGGAAGGCTGTACACCGGTGGTATTACCATTATCGTAAATCGCATCCATCTGCACTAACTCTTCGGTACCGGCAGGTGTTCCGTCCGTAACCCAAACGCCGCAGGTTTGTATAAAAATACTACCCATAGAAAAAGTGGTGTCGGTTGCGGCGAATATTATTTTGCCGTTAATATTATGATAACCGTATGGGTAACTACCCGCGGGACCGGGGCATATTTCTTTAAGTTTCATAGTGCCGGCACTTGTGCCATCTGTAACCCAGGGTTCAAGGTTATTAGCAACTCCTTCGTAAGCGGTAAAAATCATTTTGCCGTTAATTACAACATAATTTCCCGGGTAGGCATCGGGGTCTATATCGTTGCGCAGTATTTCAGTACCGGCCTGCGTGCCGTCGGTTTTCCATAACTCGCCCTGGTTTAGATGGGTCCTTATAAACAGGTTATTATTTGCGGAGGTCATATTTTCGGCGAAGCTGCTTGCGCCGCCGGGGTTAATATCGATTAGTACCGGCGATTGCGCCTGTGCGGTAGTTAGGGCCGCGGTAAGGAATAGAATGAGGAGCGGTTGTTTCATATATTTTATAACGGATTAGATTTCTTATCCAAAATCAGGATTTAAACACAAACACCTCCTGCTTACCCTCCAACCGCACACCCCTCCTTCCCGCGAAAGACGGGATTTCCGCTTCGCTACAACAAGGAGGGAAACGCAAAACTACATTTGCGCCTGTTAACCCTTTCTGTCCTTCGGACATCTTTCCCTTAAAAAGGGAAAGAACGTATCGGGACAAATTAGCCAACACAGGCCCCTTGTGTTGTCGCCCTTCGAGAACCTCAGGGTGACAAGGGTGCATTAAAGCTTCGCCCACTTTAGCCGCGTTACGGTGTTACCTTGTTTAACTTCGGCAATGTATATGCCGGGAGTAAGGAGGCTGACGTTTATTTTATTATTGAGTGGTTGTTTTATCTCGCTTATTTTTTCGCCGGTTATATTGTAGATGGTTACAGCATCGATGTTAGTGGTTGAAAAATTTAATTCATCGGTGGCGGGGTTGGGAAATACAGTTATGGACAATACTTTTTGCAATTCAGATATACCGGTAGCAGTTACGTCAAATTTCCAAAGTTCGTTGCCATTGCCATCCAATCGCGCGGAAAAATATACTGAGTTGTCCATTGCCCTCATATTTGCCCAATAACCGCCATGCTGAGTTTCGGATGCAAACTTGGTAATGCCTTGCGAAGTACCATCGGTATACCAAAACGACATTGTGGTATCGGTCCCCTTGCGTGTATTGAAGAAAAGCTTGCCATTACAAGCAACCATGTCTTCCACCCCTCCTTCGGTAACGCTGAACTGCTGTATTTTATTAGTTCCATTAGCAGTTCCATCGCTTACCCATAACGCATTGCCCGCACCGTCATCGGCAAAAAAGTATGCCTTGTTTTGAAATTTGTAAAACTGATATGCGCCGGCATAACCGCCGGTATTAATATCTATTACCAAATGTGAGCCTGCAAATGTTCCATCGGTTGTCCAGAGAGCATCCTGGCCGTGGCCATCGGGCCCGCTAAAAAGCATATTGCCGTTTATTTCGATACCATAATAAAGAATAATAGAATCGGACCAGAGTGTTATTGAAGGTGTGTTTACATCAATTTGCCAGGTGCCTGTAACAATGGCGGTGCCAATAAAAGCAGTATCGATTTGGCCCGCCATGTAGAGGTTATTGTTAAATATAAACAGGGAGGTATTTTGGTAATGCCCCCAAAATGGAAGGCTACACAATTTTTGTGTGCCCGCTATTGTGCCGTCGGTAACCCATAGATCAGGAACCTCAGAAGAATCGGACATAAAAAAGTAGGCTTTATTATTATAAGAGGTTATGTTGGAGGGAGGCCAGCAGGTATAAGCGCCAGATTGCATAAAAACCTGATGCAGTTCCACCGTACCTGCCGGGGTGCCGTCGGTAACCCAGAGGCCATATGTAGTAACGGGGTTACCAAAAGTATCGACAGCCATAAAAACCACCTTGTTACCGCAAAGTGCGTAGTTGCCGGGTAAACTTTCAGCATATGGATTTACATCCTTCAACTGCACCGTGCCGTTGGTAGTGCCATCGGTAACCCAGGGTTCGGCATCGTCGCCGGGACCACCGGTGAAAATCAGTTTACCGTTCAATAATATCCACTCCTTAGTGTAGTAATCGCCAAAGCACCTAACCAGGCTGCGCACTACCTGTGTGCCTGCCTGTGTGCCATCGGTTTTCCATATAGCGCCCTGTGCTGAGTTTATGCGCGAGCTTACAATAAGGTTGTTATTTACAACCGCCATGCCGCGCGGGTTACTGTTACCGGCACCGGAATTTAGATCAAATAACACGGGCGACTGTGCCTGTATATGTATGAATACCGCTATAAAAAGAGTTAGAGATGTAAAGCGCTTCGCCATATACCTGCCGTTAAATTATTGACAGTAAATATATGGAAACAGGCCGATGGGTATTGGTAAACTTTTAGGGGAATATCGGAAGCCTTGCTCTCGCGCACCCCCATTCGCCCCGCTAATGTTTGGCGAATTGCCCTCCCGCGTACGGGACTTTAAGCCTAAAGGGGGTATGGCTCGCGCATGTTGTAGGCGCGTTTGCCTAATACAAGATCCTTCGCTAATCGCTCAGGATGACAAAAGGGTTGGGCCTCTTGTTTTAGATTAGTGCTTTTCTGATTGGTTGTTTGGCTTGCGCATGGCGGGGATTTGTTTAACAACAAAACCCGGCAGCAATAAAACTGTGGCAACAGCGAAACAAAACCTGCGTAAACGGTTCGACATAATCTCGGTTTTTAATTAAAGTTCCACAGGGGTATACGGAAGGGGCAGGGATTTGTTGGATGATTAAAAACAGGAAGCTTTTTGAGGGTTTACATTTTTGAAATATGTAAACTTTCCTTTTCCCATTTTGTTTTTATTGACGTTGTAAATCAATTAATTAGAACATAAAAAGGCCGCCCAAGTGTAAACTATTAATTAGATGTGTAAACTTTGATTTAACCCTCGCGCACCCCCATTCGCCTCAGTAACTTTCGGCGAATTTCCTTCCCTAAGGGGGCGTGGCCCGCACACATACTATATGGGCGTTTGCCAAATACAAGATCCTTCGCTATCGCTCAGGATGACAGCATCTTTTTCAATTATCGAATCAAAGTAACAGAGCCTTTTTCTTCTTTGGTGGTATTGTCGAGGTAGATGATGTTGGCATCGTAGGTGAAGACCTGTGGTAATTGGAGTTGGCCTTTATAGGTGCCATCCCAACCGGCGAAGGCATCGGTGGTTTTGTAAACCAGTTCGCCCCATTGATTAAAAATTTTGAGGTCGACGGTGCGGATTGATTCGCCATAAACCTGGAACACATCGTTGTTGCCATCGCCATTGGGTGAAAATGAATTAGGCACAAAAGGTTTTTTAACCGGCAGCACCAACACATACATATCGGCTGTGCCTATACATGTCGAGGTGCCATTGAGCATACTTACGGTAACCGTATAAGCCGTATTGCTATACACGCTTATTACAGGGTCGGCGCAGTCGGTACAGCTTAAACCTACGCCGGGCGACCAGCTGAAAGATGGATTGCTTGCGTTGAGCCAGCTTACACTTACCTGTTTGGTTTCGCCTAAAGCAAGTGTAATGGTGTCGTTTTCGATTACGGCTGTTACAGGAGGAGGCTCAGGTACGATAACCTGTAATTGCGTGCTGCATTGACCACGATTAAAAGCAGTTACCGTATGTAAGCCCGCAGACATATTGTAGAAGTCGCCGGAGAATTGGCGGGCCCCGCCGTCAATACTAAATTCAAACGGGCCATTTTGCGCAATGGTGCCAACAACATGCACAGCACCATCCTTAAATTCTTCGCCATTGCAACGTGTAGAGTCGCTTGTGGTAATATATACATCGGGTACAGCATCGGGTACTATAGCAGTAATTGTATGGCTGCAACCTTTATCATCCACATCATATATGGTATAAGTGCCCGGCGCTAATTGCTGAATAACGCCGTTTTCGCCATACCAAAAATAGGAGCCATCCTGTGTTGCTGAAAAAGTATGTGGTGCAGTGCCGCCTGTTGCAGTGGGTGTAATAGTGCCATCTTTTTTACCAATACAACTTGGCGCTGCGCTGGTGTATTGTACTTGCACGGGTGCGGATTCAGTTAACAATGCACTGCCTGTGGCATTGCAGCCTGCATTATCTGTAACCAGTATATCGTAACTACCGGCATATAAACCGAAGAAGTTACCCGTGGTATTTGATTTTACGGTTGTCCCCGCTTTTATGACCTGGTAATTGAGCGGTAAACCGCCACCTGTTGCAGTAACAGTAATTGTGCCCATGGGTGCGCCCGCGCAAAAAATATCGGTTGAAGCGACGGTTAGATTGATGTTGCTTACAAACAGGTTTGTTACAATAACGCTATCGCAGCCACCGGCAGAAGTGAGCGTGTCGTAATATGTACCCGCATTAGAAACCTGCAAGCCCGATGGCAGTGTGTAGTTAGAGCCCTGGCAAATGGTGTCGTCGACATTTGTTTGTATAGGGGCCGATGGCGAAAGCACGGTCATGATAATACTGTCGCAACCTGTAACAGAGGTAAGTGTATCAAAGTATGTTCCGGGCGCGGAAACCTGATTACCCGATGGAAGCGTATAGGTAGAACCGGGACAGATATCGCTGAAAATATTTGACAGAATAGGTGGCGATACCGTTAATGTTGTAACGATGACGCTATCGCAGCCCGTAACAGCGGTAAGATTTGTAGTGTAAGTGCCGGATGCATTTTGCGTAGTTCCATCGGGCAAAGTGTATGTAGCGCCGTTGCAAATTGTTGCACTAACAGGAACAGAATAAACAGGATTAACACCTACATGCACCGAAGCCGGGGCAACGGGGCAATTGTTAGTTAACGAAACCTGCACGGTGTAAATTCCGGAATCGGTAATGGCGATGGGACTGATAAGCGGGTTTTGGGATGAAGAGGTGTAACCGTTAGGGCCCGTCCAAGAATAGGATGATGCGTTGGTAATGCTATTGGTGTTTAACTGCAACGAGCCGTTTTCGCAAACTGTTCCGCCAGATGCAGAGGGAGATAAAATTTGTTGTGGCACTGTATCAATGGTAGCCATGAAAGTTACCAGGTTACATGAGCCGAGCACGTACTCCACCCCACGAATGGCAATTACATTTGGCCCGCATGCGGTTAAGTAAGGTTGAATGTTGAATGAGTAAACGGTGCTCCATGTATTGCCCGTGCCCACAAAGGTGCCGTTTACATACAGGTGAAATTCGTTATCGGCAGTTACCTGTACGTTAGCGGTGGTAACTTCATTATTCAAAGTAAAAGTTTTGCGAAAAAAAGCTTCGGGCACGTTTGAGTTGGACCACCACATGCTTTGCGTGCCGGGAATAACAGGTGTACAGGCGTTAAGCGCCGGTGAAGTTACCGCTGCCCATGATGCATCGTTAAATGAGGGGGCTTCCCAACCGGGTGTGTTGGTGTCGCTGGCTTTCCAACTGCCATCGCTGATAATAGTTAACTGCGCGCCTGCATTATTTAAAATAAGCAGAGCAGCAATAAATAAAAATATCCGCTTGTTATTACTAAAAAACCGAAGCCGGTTTGCAAAAATGCGCATGCTGACATTAAGTATTACACGATGCAATTTAAGTATTGCATTCGAAACTTAACAACGAGATAAAAAATGTGGTGGATAAACCATTTAGAGAGGACGATGTTTGCCTACGCACACCCTCCTCCTACGCTTTCGCTTCGGCGGACAAGTCTAACTCCCGAAACGGGAGAACCGCGCGCGGTGACTCACCCCTAACCTCCTCCTTCGGCGGGACAGGCTCTCTTCTATGAAAAATAGAGAGGGGGATAAAAACCATAAGGCCTGACGGCGTTATCCTCCGTTCGCGTAGGGACAATTCATGAATTGTCCCTACGCGGTAGAACCGCCGCGCAGTATTTTTTCTTGAGTAAATCCGGGAATTATATTACCTGATAAGTGTAACGCTGCCCTTCTTTTCGGTTTTGGTATTATCAAGGAAGGTAATATTGGCATAATATGTAAATACCTGCGGCAGTTGTAGTTGCCCTTTGTAGGTACCATCCCAACCTTCGTAGGCATTGTCGGTTTTGAAAACAAGTTCGCCCCAGCGGTTGAAAATGGTTAGGCCCACCTGGCGGATGTTTTCGCCGTAAATTTCAAACACATCGTTGTTGCCATCACCATTGGGTGAAAATGTGTTAGGTACAAAAGGCGGTTTAACGGGCAATACCTTTACATGCAGTTTGGTAGAGTCTAAACATGTTGTGGTGCCGTTTAATGAGCTAACGGTAACTACATAATCTGTTGTAGAATATGTGCTGACAATGGGTTTAGAACAATCAATACAACTTAAGCCGAATGATGTTGACCAATTGAATGTTGCATTAGGGGCATTGGTGTAATATACCTGCACCTCTTTGGTTTCGCCAACGGCAAGTATAATTGTATCGGGCACAACCTCTACATCAATAGCGGGCGGCTCGGGAACTATTAAAGGTATCTGGGTTGCGCAACCGGTTCCACCTCGGCCATACGCTGTAACAACGTGATAGCCGGCAGAAACATTAAAGAAGTCGCCCGAAAACTGAGCGGCGCCTCCATCAAGCGAATATTGGAATGGGCCATTTTGCGCAGTGGTACCGATAACATGAATGGCGCCATCGCTATATCCGTTGCAACGTGTTGAGTCTGCAGATGAAATATAAATATCAGGCACAGCATCGGGTACTACTGCCAAAGTGGTAAGGGAGCATCCGTGGTTATCGTTAGCATACACGGTGTAGGTGCCGGGTGCCAGATCATGGATAACACCATCCACGGTATAATCAAAGTTAGCGCCGTCCTGCGATGCGGAAAACGAGTATGGGGTTACGCCACCTGTTGCGGAAGGTGTAATGGTGCCATCTTTTTTACCGATGCAGCTTATACCTACAGTTACGGGAGTTTGTAATTGAAATAGCTCGGGTTCGATAATAGTACCGGTATCAGAACCTCCGCATCCAAAGTTATCACTAACTATTACCTGGTAGCTGCCTGCGGATAAATTTTGAAAACTACCCGTGCTATTTGAAGAAAGGGTAGTGCCGCTTTCCATCAGAGTAAACGTAAACGGAGCTGAACCACCTGCGAGTGTTGTATTGATGACACCGTTGCCGCCACCATTGCAAATAATATCGTGCGCATCCACCGTAACACCGAGGTCGCCGACATATAAATTGACAGTAACGAGGCTATCGCAGCCGCCCTGTGTTTGGAAATGCGAAACATAGGCACCCGTAGTTGTGGCGGTGTTTCCATCGGGTAAAGTATAACTTTTACCTGTGCAGATAGTATCGCTGAAAGAAGTGTTTATTGCGGCGGCTGTTGTAAGCATTGTGGTAATAATGCTGTCGCAACCGGTTTGTGTTTGTAAAGTATCTACGTAAGTGCCTGCAGTGTTTACGCTGCTGCCATCAGGCAAAATATAACTTTGCCCTGAGCAGATAGTAGGGTTAACAGTAACGCTAACCGAAGTTGCAACCGTTAAATAAGTTGTAATGATACTGTCGCTACCGGTTGAAGATGGAAGCGTATCAACATAAGTTCCCGCTGTAGTAACTACAATGCCGGTGGGGCGGGTATAGCTGCTGCCATTGCAAATAGTATCGTAAATAGCGTTTGACACCGGAGGCGAAACGAAAGAACTTGCCTCGATAAAAACGCCTGAGTCCAGCGCATAATCAGTTGCATCGGCAATAGCTAATTTAAAATGATAGATGGAGCCGGGTATAACCGCCAGTGCTGCACCCAAAACAGTTGTGTAGCCATTGTAGGCAATGTAGGGCCCGAAATTATTATCTACATAATACGCGCTGTAAGATGTAGATATACAATCGCTGCTTGAATAACCGAGGCTTGGCTGACCCGAATTTATACTATTGATAGAAACGGGCAGGTTAGTGCCGGGTATAAGGGCAATGTTAGTTTTGTTATATGCGCTACCACCAGGATTAGCACCCGAAATAAAAAATGCAAAAACATCATTGAAAGATGAGCAGGTATAATCGGGATATTCTTCGGAACCGAATATATAGCGGAAGTTAAGCGTGGTACCTTGCGGAACCAAGTCGAATTCCAATACAGTAGCATCGTTTGTAAGACCTGCGATAGTATCCAGATCGGCATCGCCGAGGGTGTTTAACCAGGTATCGGCAAAAACGCTGGAGGGGCCGGAGATGCTATCAACAGTACCGGTGCTCATAACGATGCCTGCATCTAACCCGAAACCAACTGATAAGCCGCCACTGAATACGCCGATAGATGAATCGGAACCCGTATATGCCGCATTGCTGATAGTGATACCCGTACCGGCAAGGCTTTGGGCTAACTGCGTGGCGTTATTATTGCGTGCAATTAGTAACTGCGCATGTAGTGTGTTTAAAAATCCGGCACTTATGACGGTTACTGCAATTAATATTCGTTTTATCATCTCCTACCGGTTACTTGCTCAAAGACTGCATGAAAATAACAATCGTATCCAGTTTAAAGATAATGAATTTGCTAAAAGTGTTGCACCGTTACCCTTTTTTTGACAAAGGCCTGACCCAGAACTAAATTTAACGGGTTTTTGCGGCTTTTGGGGAGCTTTCGGCTTTTGTTTCATATCATTACATTCGTCACTTAAATTTTAGGTTATGTCAGATTTTCAGGATAAAGTGGTTTGGATAACCGGTGCATCGTCGGGTATAGGCGAGGCGCTGGCTTATACGTTTGCAAAATACAAGGCAAAGCTGGTTTTATCGGCCCGCCGCGCCGATGAACTGGAACGTGTTAAAAAGGCTTGTAACCTGCCTGACGCGGACATACTGGTTTTGCCTTTTGATGTGGCCGACTACACACAGGCGGAAGCAAACACCGCGAAAGTATTGGCGCAATTTGGCAGGATTGACATACTGGTAAATAATGCCGGCCTGAGCCACTGGAGTAAGGTAAAGGATACGGGGTTTGATGTTATTAAACGCATTATGGATGTGAACTTTTTGGGTGGCGCGGCATTAACAAAAGCGGTATTGCCCGGCATGTTAAAAAACAAGAAGGGGCAAATTGTAGTGATAAGCAGCATACTGGGTAAAATAATTACTGCCAAGCAAAGCGCTTACAACGCCAGCAAGCATGCTATCATGGGTTTTTATGATACACTAAGAGCAGAGAGCGGCGGCGAGGGAATAAAAGTGTTGCTTGTTTGCCCCGGGTTTGTGCGCACCGATGTTGCTAAAAACAGTTTGAACCGTGACGGCAAGCCGATAGGAAAAGATAACCCGATGATATTAAACGGGCTCGACCCGATGGATGTGAGCGAAGATATATTAAGCGCGATACGCAAGGGCAAAGAAGAAATTTTACTGGCAGGGCCTAAGGAAAGATTTGCGGTTACTTTAAAACGTTTTGCGCCGGGGTTGTTTTCGAAGATTATGAGTAAGACGAAGTTGGCATAGCAGGCAATAGTGAATAGGCAATAGGCAATAATAATGCGCTTAATTAAAAGCGATACAGAACATAAAAATTATAAAGGGCACGGGATATGGAACCAAAGTTTTACTCGAAAGAGAATTTGAAATTTTTATTGCATGAAGTTTTTGATGTGGCGGAGCTGTGTAAGCGCGATGCGTTTAAGGAGCACACGCCCGAAAACTTTGATATGATATTGGATGCTGCAGACAGCATGGCGACCAACCACCTGCGTCCGATATTGGTGGAGATGGACCGCAACCCGCCTTATCTTGAAAACGGAAAAATAAAAGTGCATCCCAAGATGGGTGCGCTGATGAAAAAATTTGGCGATGACGGGTGGATTTCGATGAGCGCGCCGCATACGTATGGCGGGCAGCAATTGCCGTTTACCATTTTGCAGGCATCGGCATTTATTATGGCGGCGGCTAATTACTCTACCATTGCTTACCCGTTTTTAACTACGGGCGCAGCACACCTTATTGAAGTTTTTTGCACGAAAGATTTGCAGGATACTTATATACCGAAAATGTATAGCGGTGCATGGCAGGGCACGATGGCGTTAACGGAACCACAGGCGGGGAGTTCGTTATCGGATGTTGTAACATCGGCAAAGCCAACGGGTAACGGCCATTACCTGATTAAGGGGCAAAAAGTTTTTATAAGCTGCGGCGACCATGACGGGTGTGAGAATATTGTGCACTTGATGCTGGCGCGTATTGAAGGAGCGCCTGCGGGTACTAAAGGCATTTCGCTTTTTGTTGTGCCGCAAAAAAGGCTTGACGAAAACGGCAAGCTTGTTTCGAATGATGTGAATACGGTGGGTGTGTTTCATAAAATGGGATACCACGGCGCGCCGATTGCGCATTTGATGATGGGCGAAAAAGATGATTGCCGCGGCTATTTGGTGGGCGAAGCGCACAAGGGTTTAAGTTATATGTTCCACATGATGAATGAGGCGCGCATAGGTGTAGGTTTGCAGGCTACAGCCATTGCATCGGCGGCGTATTATAACTCGCTGGAGTATGCCAATGTGCGTTTGCAGGGGAGAAAATTAAATGAAAAGGACCCGGCAAAACCGCAGACTGCTATTATCAACCATGCGGATGTAAAGAGGCTGCTTTTGTTTCAGAAAGCAGTGGTGGAAGGTTCGCTTTCGTTAGTGATGCAGGCTACTTCTTACTATGATAAATGGGCATCGGGTGAAGGTGAAGAGAAAGAGAATAACTTTTTAAAGCTGGAGATACTTACGCCAATGGTTAAATCGTATCCTTCGGAAATGAGCATATTGACTACAAGCGCGGGTGTGCAGGTTTTTGGTGGTTATGGCTATACTAAAGAGTATTTGGCGGAATTGTTTTTCCGCGAAACACGTATACATACCATACACGAAGGCACCACTGCCATACACGGTATGGATTTACTGGGGCGCAAAGTGATGATGCAGGGCGGCAAAGCCACGATGCTTTTGATGCAGGAGGTAATGGAGGATATTGAAACAGCTAAAAAGCATGAATCGCTAAAACCTTACGCGGATACTTTATCGAAAAAGCTATTGAAGCTGCAGGAGATAACCATGCACTTGATGAGTGTGGCGCAGAGCAAAGGCCCCGAAACATTTTTATCGGATGCTACTTTGTACCTGGAGGCGTTTGGCATACTTGCGATTGGATGGCAGTGGCTGAAGATGGGCACAAAGACAGAAGAATTGAAACAAGCAGGCACGAAGAATTATTCGGCGGAGTTTTTGGATTCGAAAATTTATACGTTGCAGTATTTCTTTGAATACGAAGTGCCGAAAACGGAAGGGTTGTTTACAAGGTTGCTCAGTACCAACAGGGTTACTTTGGAGGCGAAGGCTGAGCAAATAGTATAGGACAGTAGGCAGTAGGCAAAAAAATGTTCGCGCGGAGACGCGGAGAATGCAGAGAGAAAAAAAATTAATAACCACTGAGGGCAGTAAGACAATTAAAGTAAGTTGTAGGCAAAAAATTAGCTATATATGATTAAACGAAGCATATATATTCCGTTTGGAGATACTACAGATACTTCAGTTGATTATTTGCTGGGGATTTTTGAAGATGCGCATGTAACCACGTTGCAACGGGTGCATAATGTGCCAGTGGAGGAATTACATTGGCAGTTTGCAGAAGGGTGGAACACTATCAGTGCCTTGCTGTCGCACATGATTGCGGATAAAAATTATTTCAGGATACATTATATAGAAGGCAGGAAATTTACACCTGAAGAAGAACTGCGGTGGACGCCTGGGATGGAGATGGGTATATATATTCCGCAGCTAATTACGGGCAAGCCGGTTGAAAGCTATATACAAGAATTGGAAGAATCGCAAGCGCAATTGCTTACCGGCATTAAAGCATTAACACGCGAGGACTTAACCAAAGCAAGAACAGGTGATACCCCCGATGAGATTTATAACCTGGCATGGGTTTTATATCATGTGGCCGAGGATGAAGTGCACCATCGCGGGCAAATAAGCATTTTGAGGAAGTTATATAAAATGCAAAATGAAACGCGTTAAGATTTTCAGGGAACGTTTCAGGGAGGAATATATCGGCAAGAATTATTCGGGCAAAATCCATTTGGTGTTTATCAATTTATGGTGCGTTGCAGGTATTATTATCTGTGCCGTAAATATTCATCAGCCAACAGGGAAGCAATGGCTTGTTATACCTTTCACTTTTCTTTATACAAACCTGTTTGAGTATTTCGGGCACCGTTACCCGATGCACCATCAGTATGGTAAACTGAAAGCAGTTTTTAAAAGGCATACGCTGCAACATCATCATTTTTTTACCAATGAGAGCATGAACTGCGACAGCGTGAACGATTTTAAAATCATATTGTTTCCGCCCGTTTTGCTCATATTTTTTTCGATGTTTTTTGTGTTGCCCGTTGCAGTGTTAATTTATTATGTGTTCTCGCTAAACGCCGCGATGTTTTTCATTGCCACCACACTTGCCTATTACCTTAACTACGAATGGCTGCACCTCGCCTATCATTTACCCGAAACGCATTTCGTTTACAAAATACCCGGTTTAAAAACTTTGCGCAGCCTGCATCATCAGCACCATGATATGAAGGAGATGGATAAATACAATTTCAATATTTCGTACCCTGTGTTTGATTTGGTGTTTGGTACGCTGAAACGATAAGCCCGTGTATTAATCTCCAGTATTGGGTATTGCCTCAATTTGGTACTGCAATCGTTAATTGCCCACCCGCACCCTCTAACTCCCTACGGGGAGAACCGCCGCGCGCAGCTTTATTTCTTAAGGTTAAAATCAAATTGAGGCACTACCCACTATTTTGATTTTTCAATTCCGCTTAATACCTTTACGCTGTTGTTTCCGTTATTAAAGTATGGATAACAAGAAGCCAACCGGCATTGTTGAATACCTCCTAACCCACTACCGAGGCCTATTTGCAACCATATTTCTGCTGCCTATTTCAGCCGTTTATAGTTGTTATAATTCTATTCGCAATAAAATTTCGTTCCTGCTTCAATCAGCACCTGCAAAACATGATGAAAGGGTAAAGTATGTTCAGCAACAAATTGAACAATGGAAAAGCGATGGCGCAAAAGAGCAACTGTGCACCGCGCGCTCGGCGTGGCAGGCTATGAGCGAATTGGTGCCGGCATACAAAAAATCGCGCAGGAATATTTTTATTGACATGCGCGATGTTTTACAAATAGATACCGAAAGAAAAGTTGTGCGTGTTGAACCGCTGGTAAATATGGGGCAGATAACTGCAACGCTGAACCCACTGGGATGGACTTTGCCCGTAGTGCCTGAGTTGGACGGCTTGACAGTCGGCGGTTTAATTATGGGTTTTGGTGTAGAGACATCGAGCCACAAATACGGGTTGTTCCAATATATATGCCGCTCGTTTGAGATTGTTACTGCGGAGGGCAAATTGGTAAAATGCTCGAAGGATGAAAATGCAGAATTGTTTTATTCCATCCCGTGGTCGTATGGCACTTTGGGATTTTTGGTGGCGGCAGAGTTGGACATTATCCCTGCTGCCAAATATGTAAAGGTGCATTACAAACCTATAAAAGGTTTAGAAAATATCGTTGCAGATTTTGATTCGGAATGCCGTAAGCGCGATAAAAATGATTTTGTAGAGTGCCTGCAATATGATATTGACAAGACCGTAATTATGACGGGCAATTTTGCGGATGCGATAGAAAACGATGGCAGAAAAAACAGTATCGGCAAATGGTATAAGCCCTGGTTTTATACACACGTTGAAAGCTATTTAAACACAGGCAAAGAGGGAACAGAGTATATCCCATTGCGGGATTATTACCACCGGCACACGCGCAGCCTTTTTTGGGAGATGCGCGAAATAATTCCTTTCGGTAACCATCCTGTTTTCAGGTTTCTGCTTGGGTGGGCATTGCCGCCAGCCATACCGCTTTTAAAATATACCGAAACCCAAACCACCAAGGAGTTGCGCGAAAAATACCACGTTGTGCAGGACATGTTGATGCCGATGAAAAAACTGAAATCATCGCTGGAATATTTTCACCAACATTATCAGTTATATCCTTTGTGGCTGTGCCCGATGGATGTTTACAGCAATGACAAGGGTATAGGTTTTATTCATCCATTTAGCGAAAACGGAAGCAGGGATGAATTGTATGTGGACATAGGTGCTTACGGTGTACCCAAACGGGAAGGTTTTGACGGCAATACCGCGTTGCAGGCACTGGAACAATTTGTTATAGCCAATAAAGGTTACCAGGCGCTATATGCTAAAACGCGGATGACGCATGAGGATTTAAGGAAAATGTTCGACCACAGGCATTATGACCAATTGAGGGAGCAGTTACCATTTTGCAAACAGGCTTTTGGCGAGGTGTATGATAAGGTGGGGGGGAAAGCAAGGATTTCGTCGTCGGAGTTTAGGGGGAAGAAACCTCACCCATCTGCATCAGCCGCGGACTATTGAAGACAGACTAAATTAGTGCCTGCGTTGTCACCCTTCGAGGGCCTCAGGATGACAGGAAAGAATAAAAAAATATTAAAAAATCCCTGCAGTAGCAACGGTTCTGCTTACATTCGCCACTTCAATTTTATATGGGGGCACGGGCACTACGCTTCTTTACTGTTTTTGCAATTGTTATAGCTATCAAAGTATCTGCTTTTGGCGCGGGTGAGTTGTTGGAATACAGCCTAGTAAAGAGTTTCGCGAAAGAAGAATTGCAGGCTTTTTTTAAGCTGCACAACATACCTAAAGTAGTTTTACCGGTTAACTACGGCATTAATGTTTACGAGGTAATTTATAGCACCCTGTATACCGACAGCAGCGAGGTAAAAGCCTCTGGCCTGTTGTATGTGCCAATGGTTAAGAATAAAAACATGCCGTTGATGATATACAATCACGGCACTGAAATTTGCCGCGACCGCTCATGCGATTTTACCGGTGAACAATCTATTTGTCTTGCTTTTGCAACGGATGAATATATTGTAATGACACCCGACTATATAGGCTTGGGAAAAGGCGAAAGGAACCAGCTTTACCTGAATGCCAACTACGAAGCGAGCGCGAGCGTGCACATGCTGGAAGCATCGCAAAAGCTATTGGGTTTACTGGAAGTGAATACAAGCAAGCAGTTATTTGTATCCGGTTACTCGCAGGGTGGACACGCGGCTATGGCAACTACGCGTATGTTACAGCAGCAATATGCCGACCGTTACCCGGTAACTGCATCGGCGCCGATGTCGGGGCCGTATGATTTGGAGAATACCGTTTACAATGGGCGCAATTCGAAATATGAATACCCGGGGTTTCTGTTTTTGATGTTCGAAGCATATTTTGAGAGTAAAGGCGAGTTGAAAAATTTAGGCAATATTTTAAATCAGCCTTACAACAGGGAAGTACCACCGCTTTTAGATGGCAACTACCCGATTGAAGAAATAAATAAACTTTTGCCCGATACGGTTTTTAAAGCATTTAAGGATTCGTTCTACCTGGACTTTGTAAATAATACTGACGCAGATTTTAGAAAATATTTGCGCAGCAACAATGTGTTTGACTGGAAACCCGAAATGCCGATGATGTTGTGTTATTGTGATAACGATGAGGAGGTGACTTACAAAAATTCCATAACTGCGTACGAAACTATGAAGCGCAACGGCAGTAAGAAAGTTGAGTTGTGGCGCGCGGGCAAAAAATTTGGGCATGTTAACTGCGCTCTCTTTGCAGTGGTTTATACCAAAATGTTTTTCGACGGTTTCAGGCACGGACGGCCAGGGTATCACGGGCCGGCGTTTAAGCGGTTGTTGCTGAATATTGGAAAGTTAACAGTGAAGGCGAAGTAGCTATTATACCTATTTCATTATTCAATACAATTTCGCGCGGAGAAAACAGCCGAGAGGAATACAGAGAAAATTTAAGCGCATCGGGCATTCAATTAACCCATAGCAGCAAGGTCGGTAGCGTGTTCGGCGACGGCGACGGTTTTTGTCCAATCTTCATCGGGAACTTCGGGGGCTAATACGAGGGTGTTACCTACAAAATCAATACGGCGTGCAGGATAGATGTGCGCTTGAATTAAATAGAGCACTAAAGATACGCGGTCGAGTTCGGGGTGTATAAAGGGGCGCAGTTTTTCAGCGTGGTAAGCAGGTAGTAAACTCCAATGTAAATTGGGTTTCATGTGGTGCGCACCGTGATAGCCATTATTAAACAGCAGCCAGTTTAGAAATTTACTTGAAAAATTACGGCTGTGGTTATAGGGGTGGTCTTCATCGCAACCATCGTGTTGAAAATAATTGGTACCCACAATACCCCATGCAGCATATTGATGTGGAATGAAAATAAATAGCAATGCGCATTTCCAATTGATAAATAATAATACCGCTTTAATACCTATAACCATACCCATCTCTAACAAGTATTGACGGAACCATGCGGGGCGTTCCTTACGCATTTTATTGGCAAAACGTATTTCGCCTTTTAGGATATCGCCGCTCATGATAAAGAAAAAGAAAAGCTGATTGAGTAGGTTCTTTCCAGCACATTGGGATCCTAAGCTTAGAATTCCACGTGGACAAGTTGTCGCG
>JADMIO011285571.1_pt1 | contig 117889 bp, 97 predicted proteins | sample 8958161 | NCBI WGS metagenome assembly JADMIO01 (sample SAMN16585339, study PRJNA669376) | soil metagenome | isolation source: Crop rotation soil | place: USA: Cullars Rotation, Alabama | collected 2011
GCCGCGACTTCAAGTCACGTGAATTCCAAGCTTCGGATCCCACTGTGCTGGAAAGGCCGTGATGCCAGGTAATAACCCAGGCCTTTACTGACCCATCCGATTGAAGATTCACCTTCGTATGCCTTTACACCTTTTGCATAATATTTTTTTATGCTTTTGATCATGTCGGCTGAGCGTGAGGCCAGAGACTGACCGGGAACATCGTAGTCCCATGCATACCAACTAAAAAAGTCATAAATACCAACCATCGCACCCTTTTTTCTCCACTCTTCTACTAATTGTTCTGTTTTTAGTTTAGAAGAATTAAAGGCAGTGGTAATTGCAACAAAAACATTTGGTTCAATCTTTTTTGTAGGAGGAGGCATATATTCTCCATATGCCATACAACCTATCATGGTAGTTGGGTACTTTTTCTGAATAGCTTTTGCAACCCTGTTTGTGAGATAGTATACCCTGTCTGTAACAGTTCCCAGTTTTTGACAGGCAGGAGTATTACAGGTGCCAAGTCCGTCAGAAGGTCCCAGCGAAATCATTTTGTAAGCGTTCGTTTTGTTTTTCAAAGATGTCTCTATACGTTTTTCAACATCTTGTATAATGAATTGTATGAGATCTTCTTTTGTCATATCGAACTTCGCATCACCAGGTATGACTCCTTTTGTTGCCGGTGGATAAAACCATTCCGGGTGCTTTAAAAAAATGTCTTTATTGCGTATGGCAATGTCTTCGTAAGAATGTCCAAAAGAAGCGTTAATAGATCCGCCCAGTTTATTGGCAAGCACCCAGAAGTTATAATCGGCATCAGCAATTTTGGATCCTGTGCCGTAGCCATACCATATTCTCCTGTGATAAAAAGAAGGAGAAGAGACAAGGCTCCACTTACTATACAACGCAGGTCTTACGGGAGTAATATGCCAATCCTGGCTGGGGAAATAATAACGGTAACCCAGGTGTTCAAGGTAGGTAAAGATCCCATGACCTGCTGCCATATTACAATTTCCAAAGATTAACACTGACTGACCGGTAGCCTCAATAGAAAATGCCTCCACCCCAGATTGCCGCAAACGTACCGGTGGCTTTACACGCTGACTTGTGGTTGCAGTGCTGATATAGATCCCTTTATCCTTGTAAGAAGAAGCTGGCTGTACGGTAATGTTGTCACCAATACTTTTTTTAAGCTGGTCCTTTAAAATATCTACCAGTTTTTGCAGCGAGTCATTATCCTTCGTATCAGCGAATATTTCCACTTTACCCTGCGCTGCAACAAACGCAGGCAGCATGGTCAGCAGCAAGATAATATTTAGAATACGTTTCACCTGGTTTGAAAATAAAAATGTCGAAGAACAATACTATGCAATAGCGCTCTGTCTTTTCCTGAATATTTTATTTATTATAGCTTCCCTATGTTTTAAAAACTTTTCTTCTACCAATATGGTAAAAAAGACAGCCACTGTAAATGAAACTATCATATAAACCAGCAAACCCCACCAATTTATCCCGATATACCGACCCACTATTGCTACAAACAGTGGATGCCACAGATACCAGTTATAACTGTAATAGGCGATAAAACGAATCGGTTTCCAGCTGGAAAAATCATGGTAATACAAACCTAGTAGCATGAGGAAAAAACAAAAAGGAGATACTGAGTAAAATATTGCGTCCTGGTAAAATGCGCTTTTTAGTTGTAACAACGCTACCAGGTTTAAAGCAAATAAGAGTAACCCTACTATGAAAACCAGGGGCAACCATTTTAATTTTTTCAGGTAATCTCCGAAGTAAGTTGTAAAGACTCCCAGCAACACCCCCCAGCCAAGCGCATCTATCCTGTTGTGTGTTGTAGAGTACGTACTTATTCCCGGCATAAAGTAAACGCTGATGAATTTAAAGACAATACCAGACGCAATCAACCCTACTACAGAAAGAATAAGTAAGTTTCGCGAATTTTTAAAAAGGGCAGTAAGTATCAAAAAGACTATGGGTAATAAAATATAAAAATGCTCTTCCACGCAAAGTGACCACACGTGATCAAAAGGCAGGTGGTAGGGAGCCCCGGTATAGTTCTGGAAAAAAAATAAATACCGGATGCTATCGCCTGCCCCGTTAATTATATATTCAGGCTTGTCATACCGGTAGAAAATATAAGCAAGGATAGTACCTACCAACAAGAAGCAATAGTAGGAGGGCCATATTTTGAATCCGCGCTGAAGAATGAATTTCCAGAAAATAATCTTTTCATTTTTTTTAAACTTCCGGATCAGTATGCTGCCCACCAACAAGCCTGAGATAACAAAAAAGAGATCGACTCCAAGGTACCCGTAAGGAATAAATGAATTAAAGTGGTAAATAACAACTGGTAAAATAGCAAACGCCCTGAACACGTCTACACTTGATATCCTATCGCGGCTATTAATAGTTTGCAGTGATTTCAAATGCATCTGACTAGCCTATTACTTCTTTTTTTAAGTACTCGCCATAGCCGCTTTTACTCAGCGACTCGGCAATTTCCCGAAGTTGTTCTTTTGTAATAAACCCGTTACGATATGCTACCTCTTCAATACATCCGATCTTATTCCCCTGGCGTTTTTCAATTACCCTTACAAACTCGCTTGCATCGCTAAGCGAGTCGAATGTACCGGTATCAAGCCAGGCTGTGCCTCTATCGAGTACTGATACTTTTAGTGTTCCCCTGCGAAGATATTCACGGTTTACGTCGGTGATTTCGTATTCGCCCCTGGCCGAAGGCTTTAGTTCTTTTGCAATAGCGACCACCTCATTGTCATAAAAATAAAGGCCGGGGACTGCAAAATTTGATTTAGGCTTTGCAGGCTTTTCTTCAATTGAAACTACGTTGTTCCCCGCATCAAATTCCACTACACCATATCGTTCGGGGTCAGACACATGATAAGCAAAAACATAACCTCCAGACAGCTCGGTTAGGTTTTTCAACTGGCTGCCAAGACCAGCTCCATAAAAGATATTATCACCCAGTACCAGCGCCACTTTATCTTTTCCTATAAAAGAAGCTCCGATTACGAATGCCTGGGCCAGGCCATTAGGTACTGCCTGCACGGCATATTCAAACCTGCAACCTAATTGGCTTCCATCACCTAATAGCCTTTTAAATTGTGCGTTGTCCTCGGGAGTGGTTATAATAAGTATCTCCCTGATTCCCGCCATCATTAATGTTGACAACGGGTAATAGATCATTGGCTTATCATAAACAGGCATTAACTGTTTACTGATCGCTTTGGTGATAGGATATAATCGGGTTCCTGATCCACCGGCCAAAATGATACCTTTCAAAGTTTTACTTTTTTATTTTTCAGGTCAACCAGCTGTAAGCCGGTTAAAATATTCCAGGTATTTTCCTTTCCATGCTTCCACCGAATACTTGTCAACCACCGTTTTTCTTCCCGCATCGCCGATACGAATTCTTTCTTCCCTATTATTTATAAGCGAGGATAATATTTCTACCCATTCATCTTCTGTATCTGGCACATAGCCATTAATGCCATGTTGTATAATATCTGTATTTACTCCGACCGGCGACATCAGAGTTGGTATGCCGAGCGCCATATACTGAAGTCCTTTCAAACCACATTTGCCTTTGGCCCATTCATCATCTGGTAAAGGCATGATACCAATGTCTATTTCAGAAAGATCTTCCAGTTCTGTAGCTGCTTTCCAGGCTACACCTTTTGTTTCCAATTCCTTGCAGTAATAATTACTATCTCCTATGATCTTGAAAACAACGGCTGTACCAAATTTTTCGCTGACCCTTTTTAAAGCAGGGATAGCGAGGGCAAAATGCTGAATCGTGGAAAAACTACCACTCCATCCGATACAAACCTGTTTTTTCTGTACCGAGTTATCACGCGGGAGGTAAATGCTGGTATCAATAGTTGTAGGTACAATTACAATTTGCTGATTAAACTGCGCTGCATAATCGGCGAGGTATTGATTACCTGCAAATATGAGATCAGATAATTTTATAATAGTGCCAGTCTTATCTGCATTTTTCAGGAAAGAGAGATTTTTATTGGCTTCTGATACGTTTTGCTGCCAGATAGCATCATCAAAATCAAAAATCAATTTAGCGCCGGATTTGGCAAATCTTTTCTCAAAAAAAGTAGACCCTGTCATCAATGCATCGCGGAAAATAAAGATGATATCATACTTCTTCATTCCCATCCAATCTCCGGTTCTTTTTAGCAGTGTTTTTAAGTAGATAAAAACTTTACGTACATAGTTACCTTTTGCGTAAAACGCTTTATCATCTTTTTCATTCAGCAAATAAGATAATTCGCATTGGTAACCATTCGAGTTGAGATAAGACAGGTATTGTTCAAAACGAAAGCGCTGACCAGGTGAGCGATCGGGACGATGCAAACAAATAATAAGTACTTTTTTCATATTGATATCTGCAAGGAAGTTCAGAGCGCTTTAGCTTTTTTGGCCAGGTTCCATCCGTCAGGTAATTTTTCAGTAATCTCGATATTTTCAAATTCCTGGCCTTGCCTGGCTCCTGTTTTCTTAGCCCATGCGGCCATTTTCGCGATGCCCTGTTGCAGGGTGATACCAGTAGCGTCACCAAATACACGGTGCGCTTTGGCATGATCTGAATAAGCATGCTCTACTTCATTTCGCGCAGTGAGGTATTGAATATCCGGTTCGACACCGAATTCTTTACATACAACTTTGGCTAATTCGTTTACACTATAAGGTTTATCAGCCCCGATATTAAACACCTGGTTAGTAGCAGCAGTTATGTTGACACATTTTGCAATAGGAATGGCCACATCATCTATATAACTAAAGGCGCGTGTCTGTGTACCATCTCCAAATACTGTCAATTTTTTTCCCTGCATGATCTGGTTCATAAAAATGCCGATCACATTGCGGTATTTATCACCGATATTCTGATTTTCTCCGTATACATTGTGAGGGCGGAAGATCACGTAATTCAATCCAAACATTTCATGCGCGGCTTTCAGATCAAGCTCTACTGCATACTTAGATACGCCATAGGGGTCTTCGGGTTCAGGTGTCATTTCTTCAGTCATAGGCAACTGACCTTTTCCATATACGGCTATGGAAGAAGTAAATACAAAACATTTTACTTTTTGCTTTACAGCTTCGTTGATCAGGTTGATACTACCGATAAGATTCGTATTGTAGTTGTAGCGGCGGATAAAATGTGAAAGGCCTTCTGCCGCATAGGCGGCTAAATGATAAACGTAGTCGAATGTATGCTCAGCGAAAAGTTTGCTTATAAATTTTTCATCAGTTACGCTTCCCTTGATGAATTGAACTCCCCCGGGTACATGATCTTCAAACCCGCCACTCAGGTCGTCGATAGCGATGACTTCATGTCCGAGTTGCAGGCAGTGTTTTGCGACATGTGAGCCGATAAACCCGGCGCCACCTGTAATAAGTGATTTAGGCATACTGTTTATTTAAGATTGATATTGATTATAATAATATTGTTGGTACTCTCCCGAGGTAACATGTTTTAACCATTCTGTATTTTGCAGGTACCAATCAATGGTTAGACTCAACCCTTCCTCAAAAGTGACGGCAGGTTTCCAGCCAAGCTGGCTATTAATCTTACTTGCGTCAATAGCATATCGCCTATCGTGACCAGGACGATCTTTTACAAAAGTAATCAGCTTTTCACTGGTACCCGGTTTGTTGCCAAGCTTTTCATCCATCAGTTTGCAAAGTAGCCTGACGAGGTCAATATTTTTCCATTCGTTAAACCCGCCAATATTATAAGTATCCCCAATTTCTCCTTTATGAAAGACGAGATCTATCGCCACAGCATGGTCTTTGACAAACAACCAGTCGCGGGTATACAATCCATCCCCATAAACCGGCAATCCTTTTTTCTGAATGATATTGTTAATAAACAGGGGTATTAATTTTTCCGGAAAATGATATGGTCCATAATTATTAGAACAATTACTTATCACCACAGGCACCTCGTATGTATCATGATAAGCTCTTACAAAATGATCAGATGCCGCTTTTGAGGCGCTGTATGGAGAGTGTGGGTCATACCTTGTCTGTTCAGTAAAAAATCCTGTTTCACCCAAGGCTCCATATACCTCATCAGTAGATACATGATAAAATCTTTTGCCTGCATATTGACCTGACCAGGCTTTTTTGGCCGCATTCAGCAAATTCACAGTCCCCACCACATTTGTATAAACAAAATCAAGCGGGGATAGAATAGAACGGTCTACATGACTTTCCGCAGCCAGGTGAATGATACCATCGGGCTGATATTGAGCAAACACCCGATCAATATCTTCCGTACTGAGTACATTGGCTTTCTCAAAAAAGTAATTTGGTGATTTTTCAATATCACGCAGGTTTTCCAGGTTGCCGGCATATGTCAATGCATCAAAATTGATGATTTTATATGAAGGGTATTGTGTAACAAACCTTCTGATGACGTGCGAACCAATAAAACCTGCACCACCGGTTATAACTATAACCTTACTCATTTGATCAGATATTTATACTTTTCAAACTGTCTTCCCTGTACCATCTAAAGACTTTTTTCAACCCTTCTTCTACCGAAACAGCAGGCTGGTATCCCAGTAATTTTTGAGCTTTGGAAATATCTGCGAGGCTATATTTTACGTCCCCGGTTCGCTCCGGGCCATGTATTGCTTCCAGGGTACTGCCTGCCTCTTTTTTCAACGTGTTAAATAATTCGAGTAGGGAGATCTGGTGGCCACAGGCAATATTATATACCTGGTTGACGGCCTCTTGCTCTGTTGTAAATAATGAAAGAATGTTTGCCTGTACTGCATTGTCAACAAAAGTAAAGTCGCGGCTATGGCTTCCATCTCCATTTATTACAGGCGGTATATTTTCAAGCAATGCTTTGGCGAAGAGAGGTATCACTGCCGCGTATGCCCCACCCGGACTTTGTCTTGGTCCGAATATGTTGAAATAACGAAGACCGATAAATTGCACGCTGTAAAGACTGGCGTATACCTGGGCATATAGCTCATTCACATATTTCGTAACGGCGTAAGGCGAAAGGGGTTTTCCAATCTTGTCTTCGATTTTAGGCAACCCGGGGTGATCACCGTAGGTAGATGAACTCGCTGCGTACACTACCCTCTTTACCTTTTTTTCCTTGGCAGCAGTAAAAATATTAAGCGTGCCGGTGATATTAACCTCGTTGGTCGTGAGTGGATCAGCCACCGAACGTGGCACTGAACCTAATGCCGCCTGGTGTGAAATAAGATTAATGCTATCGCAGGCCTCAAGGCAGGTGTTATAGTTTCGTATATCACCTTCGATAAATTCGAATTTGGGATGATCTCTGAATGATTCAATATTACGGATAGAACCGGTAGCCAGGTTATCTAATACCCTGACAAGTGTTACCCTTTCATCCTGTAATAATATTTCTACGAGGTTAGACCCAATAAACCCGGCCCCACCAGTGACTAATATGCGCATAATATTCTGATCAGTTAATTTAACTCCGGCGACGACGGAGCCATCTTGGCAACTTCATTTTCTTCATCAGTCTTTCAGTGAAAGTAAGAGGTGCTTTCTCCTCTTCGTAATAGCTACTGCTTGTTCCGTATCCATAGCCATAACCATATCCATAGCGGCCATAACCATAATAACCGTAGCCGGGTTTGACTTTTACGTCATTGATAATAATGGACACCTTAGGTAGCTTATTTTCCCGGTACAACTCGTCAATCAGGGCAATTTGCTTTTTAAAAGTATGGCCCTGTCTTACGAGGTACAAAGTACAATCAGCAAACTTGCTTAATGTCATTGCATCACTCACCATGCCTACTGGCGCCGTATCAACTATCACTACATCAAAATGATTACGCAGCCAGTCAAAAAGTGTGGTGATCTTTTGATCAAGCAGCATTTCTGAAGGATTGGGAGGAATAGGTCCGCAGGAGAGTACAAAAAGGTTGTCCTGGCCGGGAACTTGTGTAATCAGATCTTCCAGTTCCCCTTTACCAAGCATAAAATTGGTAATACCTGGCCTCCTTGTCATGTTGAGGCCGGATAAAACTTTGGGCTTCCTGATATCAAACTCAAGTATAACTGTCTTTTTGCCGGTAAGCGCCAGTACCGCCGCCATATTGGTACTGATAAATGATTTACCCTCACCACTAAAAGAGGAAGTAACCAATATCACCGATTTCTGCGGGTTACTGATGACGTACTGAAGGTTGGACCGTATAATACGGAACTGTTCTGCAACCATGGTACGGCTTGTTTTATTTACGATAAGTGTATTATCGGAAAAAGAGTGACCGATCTCTCCCAAAATAGGAGCCTGGGTAATTCTTTCTATATCGTACCTGGTAGTGATTTTATCATTCAGCACTTCCCCCATAAAAATTACCAATGCAGGAATACCGATACCAACAAGTATCGCCAATATCTGTATAGTTCTTTTATTGGGTTTTACAGGTTCAGAGGTAATACTTGCCTGGTCAAGCACCTTTGAATTGGAGATAGTTGCGGCCCTGGTAATAGCGGCTTCTTCCCTTTTACCTTCCAAAAGGCTATACAACTCCTGCTTGGTATTGATCTGCCTCTCCATCTCTACATATTCTTTCAGTTCGTAAGGAAGATCACGAAGTTTTGATTGCACAACATCGCTGCGTGCTTTGAGTGTATTGATAGCGGAACTGTAAGACAACCTGATATTCCGGAGGTTTTCGATTAGTTTTTCCCTAAGTTTTTCAATTTGCCCGTTAGCCTCTATCACGGCAGGGTTATCAACCGGTACATTACCATCAATTAAAAGTTGCCGGTCAAGCTGAGCTTTGTTGTAAAGGCCTGTCAATTCGTTTAAGGTAAGATCTTCCAGGGCTAAGGCAGAAGGGGTAACATTACTGTATTGATTCGCTTTATCCTTAAGATAATTATCTACGTCAGTGGCTACTCTTAGTTTGAATTCCTGTTCGATTGTACTCTTATCGGCTTCTGTGTATTTTAAGAAATAATCACCTAATTGTTTTTCAACATCAAAAAGTTTATGCTCTTGTTTATACCTGAGAAAATTTAACTGAAGGCTGTCCAACTCCCTGTTCATGTCATGAAGGCGGGCATTAATGAAACCAAGCATTTGGTCGGTAGAGTAATTGTTTTGATCGACCGTCATCGAATCGTACTGAATCATCAGGTTATTAACGATGTCTGCAGACATTTGGGCATTGGAGGTCTGAATGCTGACAATCAGTATTCCTGTTCCTGGAGTTTTGGGCTGTACTTTAACACTTCCGGTAAGAGAGCCCGCTACAGCCATGGCTGGTTGCCATCTTATGCTGTATTCTGTACCAGCTGCCGGAGTCATCTTTTTCATTAATCTGAAGACGCCGGATTTGTTTCTGAATAATTGTCCGAATTCAAAAACAGTAGATTCATTATTCACCCTGAATGAGTGATCATTGACAAATTTTACTGTTATTGAAAAGCTGTTTACTGAATCAGCAATTTCAAAAGCTTCGATAAGAAAAGGCGCTTGTTTATATACATTAAAGTCTTTTACTTTTCCTTTTGCTGTGTAGGTAAACTGAAGGTCAAGCTTATTGACAACACGGACCATCAAAGGCTTTGACTTCAGTACTTCGATTTCGTTCTGAATATTCTGGTTTTTATTACTACCTGATATGATATCTTCTACTTTATCTGATGAACGGGTCTGCTGGTCGTTTTTGATCAGCATCGAACCCGTTGCATTGTAAATACGCGTGGTATATCGCAGATAAGCAAAGGCAATTAACAGGGTAATGGCCACTGATAAAAGGAAAAAGGGAAGAAAACGGACGTATTTATAAAAAAGATCCTTAATGCTCAGGTTCCATAACTCGCTCTTATTGCTATTAAGTTGTTCCTGATGTGTACTATTCGGCTGTTCTGACATTTAAAAGATTATTAATAAATGGAAAAACCTGATCTATTTGAAAATATTATAGATAAATGCAGCGGCTGTAATAACGCTTAACGCAAAACTTACCCGTTGAAATGACTGCGTCTGATCTTTTTGCTTTTGTTTTTGTTTGAGCGGATCAATCATTACTACATCATTTTGCATGAGAGTATAATATGGCGACTGAAACAACGAATCGGATGAAAGATTAATAATACCAATTTGTCTTTTACCATCGAGTTCGCGTACTACTTTTACATTTTCTTTTTTGCCATATTCTGTAATGCCGCCAGCCAGGCCGATGGCTTCAAGAATTGTTACTCTTTCCCCTGGAAAACTGATAACACCCTGGTTCTCTACTTCCCCGATTACTGTTACTTTAAGATTCAAAAAACGTATGATGACTGTCGGGTCTTTCAGCAATTCAACAGGCTCAACCAGTTTCTTTTTGATTTGGGCAGCCAGCTCATCTTTGGTTAAGCCTTCAGCGTGGAAACTTCCTATGCGCGGGTACTCTATATTCCCTTTAGCATCTACAAGGAAACCATTGGTAGCACCCTGGCTCTGATTAGTTCCGCCTGTACTTTCACGCAGATTATACAACTGATCTACTTCAGGTCTTGTACTGGTGCTATATACCTGTATTGAAAGAATATCATTTTTCTGAATGCGCAACTCCGGGATTACTACTTCCTTATTATGACCGCTATCAGTAACCGTTTCCAGGTAGTTCGGTATTTTTTGTTGTGTACCACAGGAAATAAGATAGAGAGGAAAAGCAAGGAGGCCTACAAATCGGATAAGTTTCATGCGGATGTCTTTATGGATATTCGGTTTTGCAAAAATAAGTGTTGGTCTTATTCAGGACGGGCCGAAGTTAATTTAGTTCTGTCAATATAAGCGACCAGGATATATCCCAGGCTGTCAATAGCTACTTTGACCACTTTGCGCTGCAGGCTCAGTACTTCACCTTCCTCGTCCATCAACGGTCCTGTAGTGATCTTTACGCGCTGGTGCACCTGCAGGTTCATTGGTTGCACTTCTACATTTTCGTATTCGTTCAAAAACCGCTTGATAGCGTTGATCTCTTTTTCTTTAATAACTGCAGGTTTGCCTTCCCAATACACGAAATTGATCACACCAGGCGTCATGCGTACAGCAGTTCTGTCTTCTTCACTCACCTTAACAAATACATAAGATTTAAACAGGGGTTCTTCTACGACCTTTACCCTGTCGCTCCATTTACGCCTCACCTTATTCAGAGGGCAATAGCTCTCAAAACCTTTCTCCAGCAAAAGCTGGTTTACCTTTTTTTCCCAACGGGGACGGCTATAGATGGCCAACCATTTACGGCTCACACAAGAATTTTTTAAGAAAGCTTCGCCATCTCAGTCACATGAAGTTTTTTAAGGATGACTGGCTAATTGAGTGAAAAGGGTGGCAAAAACCTCGTTTCTGTTTCCTTTTCGGGTGCAAATATAGGTGGAACGATGTGACTGACAATTGAGGAAAATTGGCGGATTTTGAATGAATTATCCCCACGAGTTGATAACTATTGACCGGGATCAACAATTCCGTTTTTTAATTTATAAGTCCTTTTGGAATGGGAGCAGGTAGCTACTCCATCGGTATCAAAATCCAATTTTATCCCGGCTTCACTTACCCAGCCGGTTTGCCGGGCCGGGTTGCCGGTCATTAATGCATAGGGCAATACATTTTTCGTTACTACAGCACCAGCCCCGATCATTGCATAAACGCCTATTTCAATGCCACAGATAATGGTGGCATTGGCGCCAATAGTAGCTCCTTTACGCACGGTGGTCTTTTTAAACTCCTGCTTTCTTTCAATAAAACTACGGGGATTGATCACATTGGTAAATACCATGGATGGCCCGAGAAAAACATCATCTTCGATAATCACTCCATTATATACAGATACGTTATTCTGAATCTTGACGCCACTCCCTATTACTGTATTATTGTCGATGTATACGTTCTGACCAATATTACAGTTGTCTCCCACCTTACACTGAGACATCAGGTGAGAGAAATGCCAGACCTTAGTACCAGCGCCGATTTGCGCCCCATCGTCTACTATTGCAGTAGGGTGAATAAATGTGCGGAGATCTGCCATGAGCGCAAAGTTGCTGGTTTCTGCCGGTTAAAAAAATAGCTGCCCTGATCTTTTGTGCTGCCATCAATAAAGAGAGATTCATATTTTTATCCCATTCACTAACTAAACGACTAAAGTTCTCTTCAACTCTTCTTACATTTAGTACCAAACAAATGCCCTTGAATCAACGCTTTTATTCCCTTGATGTATTTCGTGGCGCTACAGTATGCCTGATGATACTGGTAAACAATCCCGGAAGCTGGGGACATATTTATGCGCCATTAGAACATGCCCCCTGGCATGGTCTTACTCCTACAGACCTTGTATTCCCCTTCTTTTTGTTTGCCGTAGGTAATGCTATGGCTTTTGTAATGCCTAAACTCGAAGCCGGTGGCGACAAGCTGTTCTGGAAAAAAATAATCAAAAGAACAGCTATGATTTTTTTGATCGGGCTGTTTCTCAACTGGTGGCCTTTTGTAACAGAGGTCAATCGCCTGGTAGAAGGCAGCACTGAATTTCACAAAGAAACCATATTCAAAGGTTTTACCTGGATTGATCTGTCAAAAGATAAAGCTGGTAATATAGTAGAGACAGTAAAAGGCGTGAGGATATTGGGTGTATTGCAACGGATCGCTCTCTGTTACTTTTTTGCTTCTATCATTATATATTATCTCAAACCGCAAAAAGCTTTTTATGCAGGGCTGCTGGTGCTACTCATCTATTGGATGCTATGCTTTATCGGCAATCCATCTGACCCCTATAGTCTGAAAGGATGGTTTGGTACTGATATCGACAAAATGATACTGGGTGACTCGCATATGTATAAGGGAGAAGGTGTCACATTCGATCCCGAAGGATTGATGAGTACATTGTCTGCTATTGTACAGGTGATCTTCGGGTATCTTGTCGGTGACTACATTCAGAAAAAAGCAAGATCGGTAGAACAGGATTTTGATTTTGAAAAACCTGCCAGTAGCGGTTTTGGTATGCACCAGATGCTGAATGGTTTGTTTGTAGCAGGGATAGCCATGCTGCTTACCGGTTTTTGCTGGGACATGGTCTTCCCTATCAATAAAAAAATATGGACAAGCTCTTATACCATTTATACATCAGGACTGGCTACTATCACTATCGCTACTATGATTTATGTAATAGAGATACAGCATGTACGGGGGTGGCTGGCTAAGTTCTTTAATGTATTTGGTAAAAATGCCCTGTTTGTTTTTGCCCTCAGCGCTTTTTTACCCAAAGGCCTTGCGCTGATAAAAATGGGAGATGGTGTTAATCCATGGAACTGGCTATACAGAAAAGTCTTGATTAATATTCCAGGAGCCAAAGAGAATGGTTCACTGGCCTATGCGCTTTGTGTGATTACATTTATGTGGGCTATTTGCTACTGGATGGATAAAAAAAAGATTTACATAAAAGTATAGCGCAGCAACGTTTTACAAATTTTGATTGTCCCTTGTTGTTTAAACAGCTTTTTATGAGAAAAATACTACTCGCTGCTATCACCACCGTCATTCTTTTTTCAGCTTGTGAAAAAAGAGATTCAAGTTGCGAAAATCATGATTCAGTAAATAAAGAGTCAAATGCTGTAATTACCGGCAGGGACCTCAACAAATGTGCTTGTTGCTGGGGATGGATCATCGAGATAGACAATGTGACGTATAAATTTGATAAGGCACCAGCTGGTTCTTCTGTCAATTTGGAAACACTTACCTACCCGGCTTCTGTAAATGTAACATGGCATACCCTTCCAGGCAATTGCGGTCAGAGAATTGAAATCGTAAGTCTTACGCAATAATGCACCTGAACAATATATTATCAAATACACCGAACGAATTTCCTGTTTCAATAATGGCATAAACGATTAGTTTCAACCTCTCACCTATCTGCTTCACCTGTAAAGAAAATTTCCGGTCAAGCCTCACTTTCATACATCAAACCACATCTAAAAGATCCCCCAACTCCGACCTTTTATTTTCATAATAAGAAATCTGCCTTACCCCACAGCCGACCGCTGGCCAGGCTTATTTCGCATCCGGCCCATATCTAGAGTTAGTCCAGTGCAAGCAAATGTCAAACAGGAACCTAACGCGAATCAAACAGGGACCAAACAGGGGTCAAGCAGGGATAAAATCCCTGTTTTGTACGTTTTTAACCCCTTTGTAATTCCTGTTAAATTCCTTTTTTTAGTGGGTTAATCATGTATTTGATACGGGCTTGTCAGCCCCTTAGGTATGTTCATTAATAGCGTAAATGATTATGAAAGCGGGTTAAATGGGGAGGCATCTTCAGATAGTAACAATTCCGAATGACCAGGAAGAAAATTGATAATTTTTATTTTTTCTTTTTAGTCAATTGTGCTTCAAGCATCGCTACTATCTTCTCTTTATCAGCGAGGGCTGACTCAAGCAGGAGTACACGTTCCTGCAAAAATTTTATCATCTCGTCTTTGGTATAGTAGTTTTTATCTTCCTGTAATAATAGTCGCTTTGTCGCCCTGTCGCCACTATCTGTATAAAGCATTTCCTCTTCGCCTGTTATCAGCCAGACCAGGTTGAGGTCAAAATAGTTTTTGTGAATCCTTTCCAGGATATCGGAACCGATACTCCCTTTTCCTTTTTGTTGCTTTTTTAAATAGCCATTAGCTACCTGGCAGGTACGCTCAAATGAATACGCTGTTATTTTTTTCTGCTCCAGATATTTTACCAACCTGTCGATGATTCGCATAGAATAAAATGTGGGAAAAATAATACTACAAAAGTCTAAATATCTGAGAAATTAGTTTACTATTGTAGTAGTTATTCTTACGAAATAAACGATTAAAAATGAAATCAGCAATGCTTTCATTTGTGTGATCTGTCTTTATAACCTTATTCGGACCTATCATCTACCAAGGCAGATTTGAGATAACCCGGGGCGTAAGAATGTCCGCTCATTTTTTATCCGGCAGGATATGTCACAAGACGAAACGAAGAAACTGAGCCGAAACCTTTCGGAAAAGTTCCATGAATTCATTACTCAACATCCTCCTTCTTTATTCAGCCGTCATCTACGTTGCCTGTTATTGGATTATATGATCCGCCAGCAAAAGATTGGCTTCCCTGTAGATTTCAGTACGCATTTGTGGGAATTGTCAGACCTGTTCAGGTTGCTGGATTATGCTGAAGATGAATTGGAGGGAAGTGGGGAAGAGAATCTATGAGGTTGAGAAGACCTATGAGGTTTTATTGATTAGGTAACAATCTTTTAGTTGGTAAACCTCATAGGTCTTTTTGCGGGCTTCCCCTGAATGCTTCAATAGCTGCGGCTAATTGAGATGGTTCTGCTATGCCTTTGAGCTCCATCTCTATGCTGCTGAAGTTATCGCTCTGTTCATCATAGTAATGAACGATTAAAAAATAGGAAATGCTTTCCTCCTGTACTTCTTTTATATAGGTAAGAATGATACTTCCCCATGCGATCTCTTTATCACCAGCTGATAGCCAAATACTCTCCGGGCCTACCCTGATCATTGTTTTATTTTCCAGCAGGCGGGGTAATAACACCAGCAATAACAAAGACAAAATTATAAGCTGTATAAACCCAAACTCTTTTTTACTCAATAAGTACAATAACACAGATGCTACTATCACCATTACTGATGCAATCATCCATTCTTTCTTTACTCTTTTGAATACAGCAGGTTCACTTGTATCTACCAATTTACCAGCATAGTCTTTTGTGAGTTTGTAAACAGGTGGCGAATGCTGCCACCAGGTTTTCTCTTCAGGCATGTATCCTGCCTGTACAGATTCAATATATTGTCGTATTCTCTCTTCCGATACCTGCTTCATTATTACTGTGATTTGTCTGTACGGGAAATGAAATTAGTTCTTGTTATCATTCCCTGTTTAATTATTATGTCACATTTTGTTATCCTGCTTGCATCATATATACAAACAATACAGTTTATCTGAATGTTTGATTCTTTCTTAACACTCAACCACCTCCCTTTAACATCATCTTTTAAATCATGTCTCTATTTTCGGTCCACAAAAACCTACACTAATGAGAAAAATTCTACTAACGCTATTACTTTCCTCTTTTGCCCTCTCTCTTTTTGCACAGGAAGATTCAGTATTAAAAAAATTTAAATTCAGGATTAACCGCTATAGAGCCATATCCATCAATTTCGATGGTGGCTCACAATTCTCCCGCGCCCAGCTTGGGAGTGGAAAAAATACAAATCAAAGTTCAAACGCATCAACAGGAGCTTCTTTCTATCAAACCACCAGCACGGATAAAATACTGTTGACAATGTCGGGAATTCTGGGTACTGGTTTTAATTTCTCCAAATCGGAAAGTCCTTCCAGTATTTATAAAAACAGTGGTTATTCTCTTAATCCTCGTTTCACTGTGCGTAATAAATGGTTTTCACGAAAATTCTTTACCGAGCTTGGCGCAGATGCTTACGTTGGTACTAATAGCAGTAAATACACCCAAAACATCCCAGGGAGTAACCAGAAGAGTAACCGGGGATACCAGGCAGCATCCGTTACCGCAGGCATTGGCAAAGGCCGGTTAGAAAATATTACAGATATGCAAAATGCCTTATGGCTGAACAAGGCTTTGGAAAAAGAAGGAAGCCTTTCCCGATCATTATCGTCAAGTGAACTGAACGATCTTGGCAGAACCATCACCTCTTCTAATAATACCCGTGTACTGGATACCAGGAAAAGAATACAATTCATACTGGAAACTATTGATAATTATTTTCAGCAAAAAGGTCTTATCAGCAAAACGGATATAAAATACTTCAGCAATCTCAACGACATTGTATTTTTTGCTATAAACAATCCGCGTTTATCAGGTACAGAAATATTTGCGAGAGTAACTCCGGCTATCAACGACCAGCATCAGAAGTCAACGGAAAAAATAGCTGATATAAAAAACACAGAAGATATTTCGACAAAGTCCGTCGGTTTATCTATCGGATGGAACAAATACATTCCGCTAAACCTGGAACACCAGAATAACTTCGGTGTGGCCGGACAACTAACCTATCTTTCGCATCATTATAACCAAAAAGATTTTGTCGCCGGTGTAATAACAAACGAGCTTGATTTTTCTCCCGATATCAAACAGGCAGGTATTAATGCATTCTTTGAACATGCCATTTATCCCAATACAAGAACTACGGCCAGTTTTAAACTTGATGGACAAGTAGGCTACATGGATACGGGCGGCTATGATGGCTTTTTTGAAGCAGCGAATCTTTCGGGCACACTTAATTATTTTATCAGTTATCGCACGAGGTTCATTGCGAACCTTGGCCTGAGCTATCAAAATAACCTGTATAACGTAAGCAGCTATCTTTCTTTGGAACCAGAAAGGTTGTCGCTTTTTGCCAATGCGGGCTTACAGGTAAACTTATAAAACTCGTGACCTAAACCAATGGGCAACAAAAAACAGGCAATAGCCCATTCACTATTGCCTGTTGTCCATTGTGATTATTATTCCCCGGCTACTTCATCTCTTTTCTTTCCCCAACTCTTATGTTTGGCGCCGTCCATCTTTACGATCTTGGGTGTGAACTTACCTACCACATCCACTAATTGCTGCTGGCTTTTCATCACCACCTCAATGTCTTTGTAGGCAAAGGGTGATTCGTCTAACCCACCCCCAAGCAATTTCACACCATACTTCTTCAACTCTTCTTTGAATTGTTTATCCGTAACAGAAGCCATAGCTCTTGTACGGCTCATCTTTCTGCCGGCTCCATGAGAAGCTGAATTGACAGAAGCCATTTCCCCTTTTCCTTTTACAATAAATCCATCTGCTGTCATTGAACCCGGAATAATACCTAATACATCTTTTCCAGCAGGCGTTGCTCCTTTACGATGCACGATCACTTCTTTGCCTTCCCATTTCTCTTTCCATGCAAAATTGTGATGGTTCTCCACCATCTTCAGCGGCCTTTGTCCTAACTGCTTTGCAATTTTAGCGTGAATGATATGGTGACAGGCAGAAGCATAGTCACCGGCGAGATTCATTGCTATCCAATACTCGATTCCTTCTTCTTCATCAAGATTTAGCCAGGCAAGGTTATTGGCTTCACCCGGTAATCGTCTTTTCTGTTTGGCGATCTTTGTATAGTGATTGGCGATATTCGCTCCCAATGCCCTTGAGCCTGAGTGAGACAATAATCCCACATAGACTCCTGGTTCGACACCAAGCACTGCATCTTTTTCTGCTACTTCTATTGTACCAAATTCTGCAAAGTGATTACCTGAACCAGATGATCCGAGTTGTTTCCATGCTCTTCCATGCAGGTTCTTTAACAAAGGCATTTCATAGAAAGCTTTATTTTCCATCACTTCGTGATTGGCGGCTCGGTCAAACTGTGCTCCGCTTCCGAATAAAGTAGCTTCATTGATCTCTCTCGCGAAATAGCTTTCCTTTTGTACCAGGTCTTTCGGATCCACATCAAAAATGCTAAGGCACATACGGCAACCAATATCTACTCCTACTCCATAAGGAATAACAGCATTTTCTGTTGCCAGCACCCCACCTATCGGCAGGCCGTAGCCACTATGCGCATCCGGCATTAATGCTCCTGCAACCGCTACAGGTAATTTAGCAGCGGTATACATCTGGTGCATGGCCCCTTCTTCAATATGCTCGCTTCCGAATACACTGAACTGAATCCCTGAATTATTCAATGAGATCTCAGCTCCTTCAAGAGATGGCTTCGGCAATAACTGTTCTGCGATCAATGCCAGTACTGCATCATCTTTATATTCTACCGGGTTCTCCAGTACACTCTTCAATATCTTCATCACATCCTCCTTTGTATGATGCTTGTAATTTTTTTGCATCACGTTCATAGCTACGCTAATAACGGGACCTTCGGGGTAACCGATAGAGCGTAGTTCTTTTCCTTGTATTTTAAGTTTACTCATTCTATTTGTTTTTAATGCCAGTCATGAAAACAAAACATACATTGCTTTGCATAGGGCGTCCTGGTGATTTTACCACATGCCGGGCAAAGATTTAATTTCAATTCATGTTTGTGTTCATTCCATATTCGTGTAGAAACCTTTATTCTAAAAGACTCAAAACCTCCTTCAATCATATCAAGTACATCAGGGTCTGTAGATACCATCCCTTTTTCCTGGAAATGCTTCCACATTGCAATATTGACTCCCTGCTTTGATTTACTCAATACAAAAAGATGTTGATGGGCATTAAGTTCCTTTTGCCAGAAATATTTTCCACAATAATCGAATATATAGTCAATCAATTCCGGGTATAATTCTTCATTCTGCATAATACTCTTCTCTCATTTTAAACACTAGTTCATTTATTCTATCTACATCCGGTTCATCTATCAATTTTGACTGCTGGTATAATACAGGCAATTCATTCTTTAATGTTTCCGCTTTTTGCACCAGCTCATCATACTCAAACTTCCCGGCCTTGATTGACAAAAGAAACTCCCTGTCCTTCCTGTGTACATTTATCTTCCCTTCTACCGCTATCTCTTTTGCCATCAGCAACAACCTGAATACATGCATCATGTTTTTGGAATCATAGTTTTTTCCATGCGCCATGGTTGTGTTATACCTTTCTTCATTTCTTTTTGCTACCCAATCCCAGTACTCTTTATATTTTTTACAATACACCGAGTAAGCATCTTTGTTAAAATACAACATGGCTACCGGGTTTTGTCCTTTCGGTATACTGCTTACACAAACATCATTCGATTCTTCCTTTCGCATTATCCCTGAATAGGGTATTTCTTCAGAGTAAAATAAATTGTAGCAATCCCGTAAATGTGGAATTACAGTAAGTCCTGTCCTGTTTTCCTTCATCCCGTTTGCGTCGAGATACTTCTGCAAAGTCACTGCCTCTTTCCCTTCATATACGAAACAAAAATCAAGCACCGACTTTCTTTCCTCATCAACGGGGTTTACGATCTTTTTTTCAAGACCATAAGCCTTTTTTATCTGTGTCCAGGCATAGTTGGCAAAAGTCTGTTCGCAGAGTTTTGACAAGAATATACCCGGGGTTACCTGATCCATTAACGGGTGTTTCTGCAACACACATTGCTCCGGGATACTCAGCATCTCGAGAATATTCGGATTGTTTTTGGCCAGCAATTGCATGAACCGTTTGAGCTCGTAATAAACTATATCATTGGTTTCATTATTTACCTGTTCAACATAATCCATTCCATAAAACTTCTCCTTGGGCAATATAAATACTCCCCTGATATCCGTATCAGACTTTGCTGTATCCAATCCATAGGCTTTACTGCCTGTTATCACTTCAAATACCAGCCACCCATTAGTTTTTACCTGTTCAATTGTCAGCTTTTGCATACAATGCTTTTAAAAAAAAATCGTTTAGCAAACCCATATCCGTTTTGCTGACACCCAGGTTTTGCCCGTTTGTTTCCAGCCATTCCAATTTCTCTATTATCCAATTATCCAGCTCGTCATCTTTTTTATGCAGGTATTTTTCTCCTACGCCTGCTTTTAATGCTACTAATGCCCTTAGTTGGTCGTTGATTTCCGGTTCGCCATACTTCATCAACCCTTCTATATGCATTGGCAATACAGATTTATCCTGTATTATCCAGTTGCAGGAAAGCAATGAGCGAACGAGATAGAAAAAACTCTTCAACTTAAACTCGTCTTTATCTCTTATCTCCTCCCAAAACTTTTTAGCCAGTGAGTAGTGATGAAAGAAAACTGCTGTCGGCGAATAGTAGCTTGCTATCAATTTTTTAAAATCATCCTTAAACCCCAGAACGGCATAATATTCCATAGGGGATTGAAACCGCTCTATTAAAGTAGCGTTTGACTTCTTTAATAAGGTAAGCGCCTTTTTCAAATCCCACCCGGTTATGTCCAGGTCACCATCCATATGCTCGATTGTATCTTTCTTTTGACTCAGTGACAGATACCAATCCTTCTCATGCATATAAATAAAACGTATGTCATAATCGCTATCCGGCGAGGGAAAACCCCAGGCGCGGCTACCTGTTTCGCAGGCGTAGAGTATGCGGACGTTTTTCTTTTGAGATAAATCCGATAATATTTGCTTTATTTCTTTCACTATTTCTTGTTGTTAAATTCTATTTTAATATTTTCCATCTGGGTAATATGCCTTTTGGCGTGCCGTCCTAAAAATAAGATATAATGATACACATCTATTTTACCCAGCCCATTCACACTCATCATTGTTTTGTATAAAATACCTTCGCCATCTGGCATTTGCCCTAAATAATCAAGACATTCTTTTAACTGGTTATCCAGCTTCATTTTTACCTCGTCAGATGTTACTGCACTTGTTGGCTCCATATGCGCAGGTCGGCTCCACTGAAAAGACCCATGTTTTCCAATTGCATCTAGCTTTTCCCAATCAAGATCATAATCCGCCAACAAATCGTTATAGTCAGTTTTCTTGGCAATATCAATTGCTTTACTTGTTCCTTTCCGGATCAGGATAAGCAAATAATGATTAGTCAGGGAAATATGTTCTAATATCTGCCTGATTGTCCATCCGCCATTTTGGGGAATATAGTCCAGCAAATTACTGTCACCGTCAAACCAGGTTTTGGTTTCAGCAAAAGCTGTTGTCAATTCATTCCGTATTTTATTCACTATATCCTTAATCATACCATCATTTTAAATATACCATTATTGTTTAGCAAAAACACATTCCCAAAATCACTTCACGCTTTATTCAGAAATTTCCGGGGTAACAAGCAATAAAAGCACATACCGCTCTACCAACTGAGCTATAGGTCCAGATAATACTACTACTGTGGACCTAACGGGACTCGAACCCGTGACCTGTCGTTTAGGAACGAAGTAACTCTTATCTACGACACCCGGATAAGTTTATACAGGGTAACAACCCGAAAAGAGACTATTTTCATTTGCTTTACCCCTAAGCTATCCCAGATAAGCGGGAGCAGGAGTCGAACCTGCGTAGAATGGTCCCAGAAGTAATTCTTATCTACGACACCTGTAATTACTTACAATATTTTAAAAACAGCGGTAACTGGCAAACAGGGTCTTTTGTGTTTCATTACGAAGTATCCCTGCTTTACGACACGCTGCCCGTTAGGGTCTTAATTATTTTTAATGAATGAGCAACAGGCAAACAAGGCACGAAGATGGGATTCGAACCCAATACATCCCGCAGCCTGCGAGACATTCTACCAATTGAATTACGAAGTAACCCTGCTCTACGGCATCATTCAAAAAGATCGAAAGGATGACAAGCGGATAGTGTGAATGCTGAGCTACAATATCATTGCTGATAAGACCGGAGTTGAACCGGTGGCCTTCCCTTTGCGGGACGCTCTGACCGAAGTATCACTAACCTACGATACCTTTCAATAAATTAAAAGGGTAATAAAGCGAACAATGAGTTGAATTGCTCTACCATTGAGCTATACCCCCATAATATTTTTTAATGCGGGGGTAATAAGAGTCGAACTTATAACCGAAGTATCACTATTCTACGACACCTTTTAATAAAATATGAAAGGGCTATATGCGAAAGAATTTTTTTATTCCGCCATACCGGCATTACTGCTGCAGCAGGACTTGAACCTGCACGCCCCCTGCGGGACAAAGCGATCACTCACTTTTGCGTCTACCGAAGTATTTCTTTCTACGACACCTTTCAAAAATTTCAGGAGTAACAGCGAAATGAGAATGGGCGCTGTCAAGCTGAGGATTTGCACCTCTTTCCGGGTCGCCCCGGAATCCTTGCCCTTCATTGGCGACGAAGTATCTCATCTCTACGACATCCCTATTATTATTAATGTCTTATTATTTATCAAAGAACTTTTTTAAAAGTAGCCCCGGCCAAAGCCGGCGCTACTTGTTTTATAAACTGATCTCGTTGATCATCTTCACAGCATTGCTGCCTTCTTCAATTGCATTCAGCACATTGAAGATCTTATCGCTCCAACCTGCTACCAGGTATACATCGTTCCGCTGCACATTCAATGGCACATCACCATAACCAGCCAGGTCAAACAGGTACAGCTTTGCAGCCGGTGCCAGTTTTTTATACTGCTTCCACAAGTCAGCGATACTCTCGCTGCCTTTGCTATTCCACAACTGGCAATCAGTGAAGAACATAACCTTATCAACCACTTTCTTCTGTTGCAACAGGTCTTTTATTACCAGGTAACCGTTAGTCGCATAACCAACTTCACCTTCACGACGATGAAACTCATCTACATTGCTTAAGATATTTTTCTTAGGCACGTTTATCACTTTCCATTTGTCACCAAACATACCAGTGATCACGTTCTGGCAACGGCTCTGCAACAGCATAGCCAGCATCAAACCGATATCATAGTTCTGCACTTTGCTTTTCGCACTTATCGCTTTCTGCATGCTACCGCTTACGTCGGCTGCTATTACCACTTTAGTATCTTCATTGTAACCGGCAATGTTGACAGCGCTTTGCAATACCGCTTCTTCCAGCGCATTCAGCACTTTGCTTACACGACCATTGCTCAACTGTTTCAATTCACGGTAAGCGCTCAGGAAACGGATTGGCAATTGCTTGCTGTTAGCCACTGCTTTTGCATTACCCAAAAATTCACACACTTTATTCAACGCTTCTTTACTCACTTCTGCTTCCAGTATGTTTCTCAGGTTACGCAAAGTGGCCATATAGCCCATCTTGTTGCTGAAGATCAATTCTTCCCATTTTGCACGGAAAGCTGCCTGTTTCAATTCAACACTATCATATTTTTGCTGACCCAATACACTCAACTCTACTTCCCATGTATATGGTGCTTTCAATTCATCTTTCACGATTTTATCAAACAACACTTGTTGCGCTTCATCTTTAGCCTTTGGGTGCACCAGGAACAACGCATCTTTCAGTTTCACCTCAGCATCACGGTTGTATTTGGCAAACTGGTACTCATCAAACTTGTTGAAAGCTTCTGCCAAACCTTTTTGCAATTGCTTGCTCAGTTTGTTCAGTTTTTTTACATTCTTTCTGTCGTTAGCCAAAGCATAGTACGCCAGCAACTCAGTGATTTCATCAGCACGCTGTACAACCCTGTTGGCCAGCTTACCCACTATACCGTTACCACTTTGCATTTTAGCCAGCTCAACAGTCAGCACCAGGGGCACACTACGCAGGTACATCTGCTCACGGGCATGCACCGCCAGTTTTGCTACAAACTCAGCATCGTTTTCAGCGATCAGCTTACGCAGGCGCTCCAGTTTATCTGTTGCTTTTTCATAAAACTGATCACTCAGGGCCGCAGTTGCTACCGCAGTGTACAGTTCCAGTTGCGGAGTTAATACAAAAGCTTTTTCACCTTCGTAGTTTACTGTTTGCTTTGCTTTACCGATTTTAAAATTAAACTTCATCATGTCCTCCTTTTTTGTTTGATAACACAAACCTCGATCGCTACTGTGCAGTCTTTTTGCACAGTAATAATTATTTTTAAATTTCTTTTGTCGCCCTTATGGGATTCGAACCCACACTTTGCAAGAATGCAACAGCCCGGCTGTAAATACGCTTCCCTACTTTGGTCTTACACATTTCGGTGTCCCGCAATTATGCGGGATAAAATCTGTCCATCCAAACGAATAGTCTGAACGGCATCATCCGGGCACTCCATGGATACGTAATTTTTCCATAGCACTTCCTTTTATGCTAAAGAGCGATGATATAAAGAGCTTTTTTGATTAACAAGACAAACCTCTTTCGTCACTGTGCAATCTTTTTGCACAGTAAAAAATATTTCTTCATTTTTACAAAAATTCCGACCATGCCTGTCAACCGTAATGCCCTGATCCGCTACCGTACCATTGACAAATGCCTCCAGAACCGTCGCCGCAAATGGACAATCGAAGATCTTATCCAAGCCTGCACCGAAGCTCTTTACGAATACGAAGGCATCGATAAAGACGTGAGTATGCGTACCATCCGCCTCGACCTGAATGCTATGCGCAGTGACAAACTCGGTTACAATGCCCCGATCGTTGTAATCGATAAAAAATTTTACCGTTACGAAGACCCTGATTATTCCATTGCCAATATCCCCCTTACAACACAGGATCTTGGTATTCTGCAGGAAGTCTCTCACCTTCTCCGCCAGTTCAAAGGTTTCAGTCACTTCCAGGAAGTAAGTGAAATGGTCAATAAACTGGAAGACAAAATCTACAGTGAACAACACCAGCAGCCATCCGTTATTGATTTTGAAAAGAACGAATTGCTTACCGGCATTGCATGGTTGGATATCTTGTACAAGGCCATCGTTTCGCAAACCACCGTTCAACTTAGCTATCAATCCTTCAAAGCGAGACAGGCAAACGATATTATTTTATACCCTTATCTTCTCAAAGAATACCGTAACCGCTGGTTCATTCTTGGTATGAAGAAACAGGGTAAGGAGATTGCTATCCTGGCTTTGGATCGTATCCAGGATATTGCTTCTCTTCCCACCGAAACCTTTCTGCGTCATAAACAATTTGATCCCCAGGCCTATTTTAGTGATATAATAGGCGTAACACGCAATGTTGCGGATACGCCTACCCGTATCACTTTTTTGGCCGATCATCGCCAGGCTCCATATATCAAGACAAAACCTATCCATGCTTCTCAACAAATCGTCGAGCAAACAAAAGCCGGTGTCATCTTTTCCATTGACGTTGTTCCGAATTTTGAACTCGAACGTGAACTGCTTGGCTTCGGAGAAGGCTTAAAAGTCCTTTCTCCTGCACAACTTGTCAGAACGATCAAGAAAAAAGTGCGGTTGATGTATGAAGCTTATCACCTTGAAAATCCAGGTTGAACAGTTAATTCATCATCACTTCCTGTCTTCTGAAACCAACAACCTCTATCTTCTCAGCTTTCTGAGTCTTCTCATGCGGATTAGCAATCTCAGCAATAGTCATCGGCTGACTGATCGTATTGTTAAATCCAAAATGAGCGGACAACTTTTGTGCTTTCTCCGCACTTAATTTGCCAAACTCATATTTGGCAATCAGTCTTCCCTTTCTCATCAAGGCGCTATCTACCATTGTCAATGAACTGTTGAACGTACAGATGATCTGCACGTTCAGGAAATCTGCCAGTAACCCATCTGATATATTCAACAGGTTAGACACGGAAGATCCTGAAGTATACTTTCTATCCATGATAATATCTTCTGCATCTTCGATGATTAATACCGTATTAGGGTTATCGATCAGCAGTTGAATAAAATCAGGGTTCATGAGATTGCCCGCTACTGACGGAGACAGAAACAACACACGCTTTTTTATTTTACCTACGAGGTATCGCAGGTAGGTTGTTTTTCCTGTACCGGGTAGTCCGTGCAGCAACACAATGCCTTTGTCGTTTTTCTGGCTTAACCTTTTCCGGATCGTTTCATCTGTTTCTTTAAAACTGTCTTCATAAAACAAGTCCAAGTCCAGTTTGGTGCGCCTTATTTCCATCGCTTTCAGATCCAGCCTGTTTCTCGTTTGCACTATCAGGTTAATCTCCAGCGGTTGCCTTCTTTGTCTTTCCTTGAACTGAATAGCAATAGCTGATACTGCTTCAACGAATTCCGGTTGTTTGCCATCATGCAGGATCTCAAAGTAGTCATCATCGAATTCCAAGATGCAATGATTATCCAGGATCACGATTGTTTTGTCAAATTCAAATCGCTTTTTTCCTCTTTTATACCATCTTGTCTGATGTATATCTTTTATCCTGCCGGCAAACTTTTCTTTGATTACTTCAAAAGTCTTTTCTCCATCTATTTGCCCGATAAAGTTGATACTTGGCAGCATATTGAAGCAGTACAGGTAAAGTATTTTAGCATCCAGGAAGGAATCTGTAAACACGTTGTTTGCATTGATTACTTTCTGGCTATATAAATTGTCCATCTTATTATTTTTTTAAATAGTAATATTTAATCGCTTTTCGTCAGAAAATGGATCTTACTATTTCATTACACGAGTGTACATAACATTCATTTTTATTTTTTTGATCAAAATAGTTTGGTTTAGTAAGCCTCATTACTAAACGATGAGGCTTACTGTACCACTTTATTAGCACAACTTGAGCTGGCAAAAGCTTCCGGTTTCGCTTTGAAAGCAAAACCCATTCCCACGATATACCCCATAGCTTCTTTCAAAGCATCATTGCTTTTGAAATTAGGGTTGGTGTTGATATCGGCATGTACTTCCATGTCTACACTGTAGCGTGAGAAGATATTGCAGAGGGCATAAGCCACTTCAATACTCTTACCTACTTCGGTCAGCATCCGCTGTTTGATACTCATCTTCTGTCGGGTGATCTCGTTCTGTATATACATGAAACCACCTTTTCCTTTACGGATGAATACGATTACGGTTGCGAATTCAATCTCCTTACCTTTTACCTGGCTATCGGTACCGATACATACTTTCATCTCATGACCCATTGCTTTTTCACGTATCAATACATTGGCAACTTCTTCGGCGATAGGAATTTTAATCCGTTCTCCTGTCAATTTTCTCCATTGTTGTTCCTGTTCCATTGTTTTACTGTTTATTTTCCCAGTTTTAAAAATGATCCTTCATTTCGTCTATTATTTTAAGAGTTGGTTTATTCAGCAATGGATTCGTTTCCCCGCGCTTTTGGTTCCTCATCCAGTGGGTCCGTCTGTAATCCCCATTGAGAATCTTTGACTGCTTTTTCTCTAAGTCATTTCTCTGCAGATAATTTTTGAGCCTTGCAATTTTAGATTCCAATACAGCATCCTTTATCCTCACTTTAGTGATTATGTTCGGCTTTACTTTTAATACAAAACGCCATGGCTCATTGAACACATACCTTATTGCCGTTATATGACCATGGTTATCCCAGTATAATACTTCGTGAAAGAACTGCTTCTCCGCATCACTGAATCTGAGTTTCATGAAATACCAATCATAGGGTGCTAGGAGCTTTTGTTCCTTAACCACATAGTTTTTTCTGCCTAATCTTCTTTTCTTCACCTTAAAATCTTTACGATAACTCCAGTCATGCGTATTGATTTTTGTCAGAATTTTCTCAAAGAATTCAGCCTGCCTGCTTCTTGCCACATCATCCCTCAGCACGAAAGAGCGTTTCCATCCTTTCTGTACCGGAGGCAGAAGGGGTTGCCATCCTAAATTCTCTTTTTGCTCATACAATGCATTTTCTTCTTTACGTAATCGTATCAGTTGTTTATGAAAGTCCTCGTACTGCATACGTTTTTTCTGTCTTGAAGTACGTAACCGGTAACAGAGGATATCTTCACCATATTGTTTAATAAGTTTCTTGTCCATAATGATTTAGTTTGTTCCGATCGAAAACTGCGGTGCCATTGCACCATTTGCTCTTTTCCTGTCATTATGAACAATGAAGTCTTTCTCATTTTTTTATTTTTAGTTTAATCAATTTGTTTGCACGGGCTGAAGGACTCGAACCTTCATCCACAGATTTGGAGTCTGTGTTGTTATCCAGTTACAATAAACCCGTATGTCATTCATCAGCGGTACCCCGTGGAGTCGAACCACGATCGCCGGGATTTCACCCCGGTGCATATCCATTCTGCCAAAGCACCATTTGTTTGTGATAAGTATTGACTGATCACTTTTCCTCATCATCAAATTCACTTATCGACAAACAATATCAAGCCTACCTACGCTAGAGCTTCGGTGGGCGAATACCCGCTTACGCTAAAGCTTCAGCGGGCGAGGGCGGAGAGTGTAAGAATCGAACTTACCTGGGTATTACCCCAACCATGACTTAGCAAGTCAGTACCTTACCGATCGGTCAACTCTCCTTGGTTCACTACACTCACAATAAGATGCTTCGCTGTTCTTGCAAAGCTGTATTTGAGGAGAGAAAGGGAATCGAACCCCCGAACCTGTAACGGTCAACTGTTTTCAAGACAGCTCCCTCGACCAACCGGACTCTCTCCGTGTGAGTGATAAGATTCGAACTTATTGAACCCGAAGGCAACGGTTTTACAGACCGCTACGACTCTCCATCTTCGTCGCACTCACATTTTTTTCGGACTATGACTTCTAATGGCGGACTTCGTCCGCCGAAGCCCACATTATGACCAACCCGCCTACGCTAAAGCTTCAGCGGGCAAGGGCGGATGAAAAAAGATTCGAACTTTTAACCCTCCCCTTAACAAGGGGACGCTCTGCCGTTGAGCTATTCATCCTTTCGTCGATTCGAAGAGATTCGAACTCTTACCTTTTGGCTTAGAAGACCAATGCACTTCCATTATGCTACGAATCAATTCAAATAACTTACTTACCTGTTGGCCCGCAGGGACTCGAACCCCGAACTTCCGGTGTAAAAGACCGGCACTCTAACCAATTAAGTTACGAGCCAATATGTTGCGGCTGCCGGAATCGAACCAGCTACACCTACCTCGTAATGATAGTTTTCTACCACTGAATTAAGCCGCACTATCGTGATGACTGATAGACTCGAACTATCAACCGGTACCGTATCAGGGTACTGCTCTAAGCCAATTGAGCTAAGTCATCAGCATTCTGTGTTGGTCTGACCGGATTCGAACCAGTAACCTTTTGCGTATAAGGCAACTGCTCTCACCTTTGAGCTACAGACCAGGCCGAGAGAACAGATGAACAAGGAACAAGGAATATCGAATCTTGAAGTGCTGGCTCAGAAAGATTCGAACTTTCATCTCTTCATTCGTAGTGAAGTATTCTGATCCATTGAACTATAAGCCAATTACTCATTCTTTTTCCCTTATACATGCTTATCTACTCCTCTATTCTTCTGCCTGATCCACTTCGAGATTCGATATTCCTTGTTCCTTGTTCATCTGTTCCTCCGGTTGACTCCGGGGCTCGAACCCTGTTCCCCTGTTGCACAGACAGGCGCTTTACCAGATAAGCTAAAGCCAACATATTGACACCGGGCTCAGACTCGAACTGAGAACATCACAGTCAAAGTGTGATATGTTAACCATTACACTACCCGGCAATTATTCCTGCGGTTCGTACGGGAATCGAACCCGTGGCAACAGATCGACAATCTGTGATGTTAGCCGTTACACCAACGAACCTTATGTAATCCGTACCGGATTCGAACCGGCATCCCCAAGTAGAAAGCTTGATGTCCTGAACCATTAGACGAACAGATCATAGCTGTATAGCAGGCTGGACTCGAACCAGCATCCTCTCCGCTCCAGACGGAGGATCCAACCAATTGGAATGCTGCTATAGTTTAGAACAGATGAACAAGGAACAAGGAATATCGAATCACGAAGTGAAAGACCAACTCAAAACGAACCTTACTTCGAGATTCGATATTCCTTGTTCCTTGTTCTTCTGTTCTTTTCCTTTTGGAAAAGCATCCCGGCTGCATCTCACCGGGAATGCTTATTTCCTCCTTCTGCACCTAATGCATTGCTTATCTCATATCAAACTCAGCCGGGTGAAGGGTTTTCTTTTCCTTTTCATCCGCTTTGTTACCATTTATTCCTTTTCTTTTGTTGCTGATCACTTCTGCTGCGAAATGCACAGCCAACACTATCATTAAAAATTTCATCGCACACCTCCTTTATCTTTTCATCTTATGGGATTTTTTTCCCATGATCAACATCACTAACTCTATTGCCTTTACAATAAAAATCAGTATGTGTAAGTGACTTAATTCCATTTTCTTACTTTTTACCTGTAAATAAAAAACCCGGTCGTTTTGCGACCGGGTTTCCTTTCGTACAGGCATCATTACATGCCTACGTAAAAAAATAACTCGGTCGCTGCCAGCTACTATCATTCACATTACCTATGGACACAATACTCCTCTCCTCCATCGCACACCAATAGCATCCTGCAAATGATAGTAGATCATTCTGTCGAGGTCTGCCTGCGGGCGCTGTCTTAAATCGTTTATGTTGTAATGTCTTCAGCATATTTTTTTCCTGGTTATAAAGATTCAATTTGCTTTCAATTACATAAATCATCTCAAATTTTTCTGCTTTTTCTTATGACTTTCTTTGCGCCGATCACATACACTGAAGTGTTAGTTTTAGTGCAAGCGTCAAAGAAGTCGTAAGATAGCAGCCACATAAAAAAACCCCGCAATCTCTTGCGGGGCCTGTATTTGAGCGAATTCGTTTGTTTGACTTATTCTGCAACTTTACATGCCCCGCAACCGGTATAGTCTCCTTTAGGACTAAAACCGTTCACTGATTCAATATGTAATTGTATGCGTAGCATGTTTTTAATTTGCGTTGCAAAGATTGATATATTTTTTCATTGCTGCCAAATTTTATAGAACAAATTTTTAAAATATTTTTTGGCAAAAGGTTTTACTGCATAAAAAATAAATTGGGTGATGCAGTTTTTAAGGATTGATTATACAGCTAACTGGCTGATCGTCCGTACCGGTAGAAAAAAAGTATAATCGGCAGCAATAAATTTTTCAGGTGAAAAATATACACTTAACTTTCTACTCATTTTACAATAAACCATCTCCTGATGAGACTTCTGAAACAGGTCAGTCTATTTTTTAAAGAAGGCAACTCCGATAAAGTGTATGAAATTGACCTGTGCGATATGGGCAACGAACAATATGTTGTCAATTTCAGGTATGGCAGGCGTGGCACAGTTTTAAAAGAAGGATCAAAAACAGAAACCCCGGTATCACGTTCAAAAGCCGACAGCATCTTCGATGCTCTCGAAGCCGAAAAAAGAGCCAAAGGGTATCGTGCCGCAGGCGAAAGTTCTATGCCGGTGACCAGCACACCCGATACTGTTGTCACCGTACAATTACCAGTGATCAATTGGCATGAATGGCCGGAGGGAAGAGCTAAAGCTATCCTGCAACGTCTGCAACTTGCTTTGGAAGGAAAAGAGAATAGCGCTAATCATCCATGGAAAACATCCCGCGTTATATGGATGGCAGGAGTAATGAGGATAGAAGCTGCTGCACCATTTATCATCATTCTTGCTGGCAAAGGAGATGGCATGCAGCAATATGCTGCTGCCTGGGCTTTGGGCCGGTTGGGAAATGAAGATGCCATTCCTTTATTGCAATCTTATTTTAAATCTGCTTCAGGTAGTCATCTCAAAAGAATAGCCGGTGAATCACTATTGTCCTTACTCACAGGAGAAGAGAAAACAAAACACTTACAACATTTTATAAATAGTTTACCCGAGCCGGTTAAACTGGCTGTAGAAAATAATCAACCAGAAAAATTACAGGAACTATTACTGGAAAGAATAGTCAGTCAGCAGCAACCACAATATGCCATGCTGGAAGACCTGTATGCAATCGCTGTTGAGCATAAATGGATCAAACAATTACTAAAGAGCATTCTTTTGCAACTGCCATTGCAGCCGAGTTATTTCAGGCATATCCGTCATATTTATAAACTTGCCGAATTAAGAGATGATTTTGAAATACTAGGGGCTTTATCCTGCAAATTTGAGCGTGAGCAGGAAATGTTTACGCAGGCAAGAAATGGTGATGGTGACGGAGAAGTATATATTTCTTCATTGGAAGAATATGTTGAAACAAGCAAAGAATTATCTAAAAAAACAAGTCGTATTGCCTATAGTGACAGGACCAGGCAATATCTACGCGGTCGCACTTTACGCAATCTTATCAATTACGGCAAGTATGAAGATTTGAACTATGTGAAAATGGCGACGGGCTTACTACTTGCTTATGACCAGGAAAGAGATTATTCAAAACCATTTACAACTACTTCTTATGAAAATGTAAATGGTCGTTACCAGCAGGTACAGAATCAATTTCCAGCCAGTGCTCATGCTGTTTACCTTAACCAGGTATTGTTTGGAAACGCTAAAAATTGGCGCCTGCTGCCTAAAAATCTTTGGGCAATTAGTGATAGGCAAAACACAAAATCAGTTGTTAAAAAAAGTACCCCTCAACCTGGCAACCAGGAACAAAGTGGCGGTATCCTGAAAAAGATATTCTCTTTATTTGGCGGTAAGAAAAAAGAGACTCCGGCTCCCCTCCCAGAAACCGAATCGGTTATCCGCCCTGCTACTCAACCTCCTGTTGCGCAACAGCATAATGATGCTCCTAATATTCATCTCTGGAATAAATTACCACAGGCGTATGTGCAATTGCTGATTCATGCGCGGATGAATGATATACACCAGTTTGCTTTGTCCAACCTGCAAAACCATCCTGAGTATAACGCAATAAAAGAAAAACTGGATCATCATGCGATAGAGTTATTATTAATATCCCCGTATGACATCCCGGTTAACTTTGGATATAACCTGGCTTTGGAAAAATACAATCCCCAGCAACCTGATACAGGTTTAGTAAAAGCATTACTCTATAGTCGTTTATCTCTTGCGAGAGAAACAGCTACCAAGTGGGTGAATGATAACCCTGACCCATTTTTTGATGATAGTGAATGGGTGTCTGCATTACTCTTTTGTCCACACGCCGAAGTAAGAAAATGGGTAACTGAAAAAATGATGAGCCGCAGTTATACTCCCGTACAGGCTCAACTCATTTGCGGACGAGTCATTGCTGCCGCCTTAGCAGCGCGTCCTGCCACCGCTGACAATACAGTGATCGAAGAAGCTGGTGAGACCATTATTCGTTTATTCAGCGCTTCGCTCAATGAAATAAGCCTGAACGTAACAGAAGACCTGATAAAAAGTATTGTTCCAGCCACCCAGCTATTAGGTTTGAAAATCTTATTGCTGAAGAAAGGAAAAATTAATTACGATACTTTATCCAGCGATGTATTCTATTTGCTACTGAATAATACCAGCCAGTCTGTACGGTATAAGACCTTTGAATTACTGCAGGAACTCAGTATCAAAGAACTTCTGAAAAGACAGGAATTAGTCATTCATTGTTGTGTCTCTTCTTATCATGACGTAAGAGTGAATATACGGCCGATACTAAAACGCATGGCTGATGAAGATGCTACATTTGGCACCAATGCCGTTAACTGGTTAATGCCATATCTCCTTCGTAAGGAAAGCAGTGAGGGACTTCAAAAAGACGTAAGCGATACTTTAATACAAGACCTGATCGGTTTTATTAATAATGCTGATAAAGAGATGGTATTACGGTTGGTCTATTCTCAATATATACCGGCACAGGAATTTGGCATAGCCCTCCTTGAAAAGTATATCGACCCAGCTACATTTACCATCCGCCAGATTATTGCATTGGGCAATCATGAAACATTGTCTGTACGGCAGTGGTGCTGGAAATATTTTTCAGCAAATGTGGCCCGTATAAAATTTGAGCGAGAAGAAGCTATCCGTTTACTGGATGCACAATGGGATGATACAAGAGAGTTTGCCAAACAGTTCTTCAAAGATAATTTTTCAGCCAACGATTGGTCGCCCGAAACACTGGTGGGCATAGCAGATTCGGTAAGACCGGACATAGAAACCTATGGCCGTGAGCTGATCACCCGTTTCTTTGAAGATAAGGAAGGAGAAAATTACCTGCTAAAGCTCAGCCAGCATCCCGGTGAAAAAATGCAATTGTTCGCAACAAATTACCTCGAACGTTTTGCTTCCGGTAATATGGAAAGACTGGGATCTCTTGTTTTTTATTTCCGCTCCGTATTATCAAGAGTCAACAAGGCGAGGACTGCCAAGAACCGGGTTTTTCAATTCCTGCTGAAAGAAGGAAAACAATCTGAAGAAGCAGCAAAGCTGGTAGCTAATATTATCAGCAATGTGTCAGCTACTGTTTCTATTGATGATAAAGCGAAATGTATTGAGATCATGTATGAATTAAACAAGTTGTATAAGCTGGATATGCCGATCATTATTCATCCGGTGGAAGAACGGGTTTAATTTTTTAAAATAGTAATACTCATGTTATTTAATTACCGATACGGAGGTACGACAACCGTTACAAGCAATGCGCATATCACCGGCTTGTCATTTGCGCCGGATACGTTGCGTGAGAGCACGTTCTTTGTCGGCAAGCTGAATAAGAAAATCGCTTTTCGTGAAGCTATTTCTGCGCTGCATGATGTAGTAGTCTCCGATCTCCGGTTCAAGCCAAAAGATAAGACAGCTTATAAAGAGTGGGCTGCCGGACAGGAAGCCCTATGGTTAGCGGAATATATGGCCGGTTATAATGTTGATGCTGCGAATCAACGTATAAAAAATATCGGTGAAGAGTTAACGGAATTACGGAATAGGAAAGACAATATATTACAGCCATTTTATAAAGCCCGCTCTAAATATTTTACTTATATCTATCATAAAGACAGGGATACATGGATCGTATTGGATCCCGTGATTACTATTCATCCTGATGAAATTTTCTTCGAATGTTTTAGCCAGGATGAGTCATCTTATGGCAAACTGGGCGCTAACTATAATGTGTTTAAAGAGGTAAACGATTTTAAATGCGGCACGACTAATATTGACTACTCCGCAAGTTTGTATAATGAGTTTCAGAAAATAAGGGATTATAAAGAAACAGATTTTAAAGTTGACCCAAGTGGCTTTGAAATCAAAACATCACAGGAAGAATTATACAAAGAAGTAAAGATAGACCTGCCGGACAGTTGGGTCAGAGGCTTTCTACAGGTGAGTTCAGCCATGACACTACCTGCTACTTCTTTTGATCTTCACCCAATGGATCTGTATAATTTTTGTTTATGGCTGCGCCGTTTCAAAGAAAAGAAAGGACCCCGTTATATAAAATATATCCTGGAACCCGGTCAACCTGTAAAAGTGGTATTTGAGCCATGGGGCAAAGAGATCATCTGTCATCGCTCAGTATTTACCGGTAGTCATAAACAGGAAATAAAAATATGGGGACGACGTCGCTTATTGATTTTGGAGAGATTGATCCCTGTCGCAAGAAAGTTTACCGTTCATTTACTGGGAACTGGTTTACCTTCTTTCTATGTAGCTGATCTTGGCGACATGAATTTTACGCTTGGCCTTTCCGGGTGGACAGCCAATGACTGGTCAACAGCCGGGAATTTTGACCTGATGGCTCCAAGGTCTGCGGTAGATGATAATATTAAACAAAAAGTTTTTGCAGGATTGCAGAAAGTTTGGTTTGCAGAAGCTTCGCAACTGGCGCAGGATCTGCAATTGAATACCGCAGAAGTCACAGGCGCGTTAAGCGCTTACACTCAAGCTGGCAGGGTAATCTATGATATAAATAAGGAAGTGTACAGGGTAAGAGAGCTATCTAAAGAACCTTTGCCGATGGACAAACTTCGCTTTTCGAATCCGAGGGAAGAAATGGCGAATGAGTTGTTGCAGAAAGTGGCGCCAAAAATAAAAGCGGAACGAATAGTCGGCGCGGGTTTGAAACTAAGCGGTACCATAAAAGCTGCGAAACGGACTTTTAATCCCGAATTACTGATTGATGATGACGAGCGAATCAAGACGGGTAGCTGTGATTGCAGTTTTTTTATTGAGAATAAATTGCACAAAGGGCCTTGTGAACATATGATCGCTATGAGGCTTGCATATAATAATAGTAAAACGAATTAAATTTTTAATAAAAGCAGAAAATATTTTTGACAGTAACCAACGAATAATTATTTTTCAAATTCTTACAAAATCAGTTCTTTAACAAGAGGGTATAGGTTGCACCTTGCTTCCGAAAGGAAAGAACGATGTATCGTCGTTCGGGAAAAGTGATTATATATGCATCACTACATGTAATCTTTACTATGGCCATAGGGTACCAGTGTGTTATTAACAGTACTGGCCCCATGTGCCTTAATAACACACTGGTACCCTATGGCCCGGAGTTGATTAATATAGTCCCGGGCTTGCACGAAGGCTTCACCTTCCCTCTTGTTATCGACTGATTGTAATATTTCACCAACAATGGACAGCCGTCTCACCCGACAACAGATATATGACCGCATAAGGGAAACCTCCAAAGATGAATTCATCCTTGAAGAGATGAAGCGCCTTGGCTTCTGGAATAAAAACGACAGCACTCCATCTTTACCTGAAGAATTAATAAAAAAAGAAGGTGAATTACAAAGAGAACTCAACGATTTAAACAGGGAAAAGAACCGGTATAATAACAGGGAACAGGTTTTAAAAGACATGCGTAAAAAACGCATGGAGGTGGCTAAAGAAAAAAGAAAGGCAACCAAGGAGAAAAGGGAAAAAGAAAGAGCGGATAAGGCAGCTAAATGGGCTGTTCACAAGGAACAGGATATTGTTTTTTTAGGAACAGGCGTTTCAGGTGGACTGAATAATGATGAGAACAATACTGCTTTACTCCAGGCAAAAGGGTTACCTGTTTTTGATTCCATATCTGAGCTGGCAAAAGCTGCAGGCATAACTATCAGCGATCTTAAGTTTTTAAGTTTTCACCGGAAAGTAGCTACCACTTCTCACTACAAACGTTTTTCTATTCCTAAAAAAAGCGGCGGCCGGAGGATCATTTCTGCTCCTATGCCGCGATTAAAGTCTTTTCAATACTGGATTTTAGAAAATATCCTGAACAAAATACCCCTGCACGCATCAGCTAATGGGTTTGTTGTTGATCATTCCATCTTAACCAATGCATCTCATCATATTGGCAAAGACGTTGTCATCAACATTGATCTGAAAGATTTCTTTCCTACTATTAATTATGCAAGAGTAAAAGGTTTGTTTGTAAAATCAGGTTACTCGGAAAAAATCGCGATCATACTTGCACTCATTTGTACAGAACCTGAAAGAGAAGAAGCTACCCTCGACGGAAAAAAATATTATATCGCTACAGGTAAACGCATATTGCCACAAGGAGCACCTACAAGTCCTGCCATTACCAATATTATTTGTTATAAACTTGATACCCGTTTTAAAGGTATGGCTGACAAAATGCAGTTTGCTTATAGCCGCTATGCTGACGATCTCAGTTTTTCTGCCAATGGAAATGAGCAGGTAAAAAAAGTGCAGCAGCTTCTGTGGCGTGCAAAAAGAATTATCACTGAAGAAGGTTTCACTATTCATCCTGATAAAGTGAAAGTAATGCGTAAAGGCGCCCGGCAGGAAGTAACAGGTATTGTAGTAAATAAAAAACCAGGCATTAATCGCAAAATGCTTCATCGCTTCAGGGCTGTTATACAACAGGTATCCAAACACGGATTGGACAATAAAAAATGGAAGGGTGGAAATATCGCGGCTGAACTGATGGGTTATGCCAACTTTGTTGCCCAGGTAAAACCTGAACAGGGAAATAAGATGAAAGCACAACTGCAGGAAATCTTTTCGCGTCCTGCTATCCAACAGCAAATACAGCAAGCTGGCTGGAAAGCTGCTGTAACACTGAAAACAGCTGCTCCTACTCCTTCTATTATTAAAAACGACACCAAAGATACTGATAAGAACTGGTGGGATGTTGTATAACCAACAAGCCTACCATTTCGTCTCTCCTATTTCTACTTCACCATATTGATTATCCATAATCACATTCTCTATTTTAATTGACTGGTTTTCCTTTCCAAAATTCTTGAAAGTTACCATTCGTATAAAAACAGGGATTCTTCCCGGGTATGATTGATAGTCGTAGTAATTCAGTTTAACCTTATACTTTCCGCTTACTGCATTCTTGACCTGGTATTCTGCAGGGCCATAGTAGTAATCGGAATATCCATAATTTTCTACATTGAGCATACCCCCATTTTTCGTACTTATCTTTGTATAATTACAAACCTCTCCTCCGGGCTCCTTGATACTCACACCGCCCAGGCTGCCTTTATTACAGTCAAGTACTATCCTAAGATCAGCAGGCAAGGGCTTGACCAGGCTGGCTGGTATTCCTGAAAGATCGAGTTCATCTTTATGCAGAGCAATCATCGCATTCATTTCAGAGAGCATCAACGCTTTTAATGGCGCATTCCACCCTGCATAATTTTGTAAACTGTATTTGATAGCACCATATAATATATTGACGGCTTCCTGGTAATTACCTTTCTGATACCAGGCCCATGCGAGGTCGCGGTGAGAAATCAGGTTATCCGGATAATCGTCAAATAGTTGTTTATATATATTAATGGCTTCATCAAATTCTTTCCAGCTTTCCAGTACATATCCCATAGATCGCAATGCCTGGTAACTACCATTGGCTGCTTCTGCTGCATTCATCAATATCTCCATTGCTTCATTTCGTCGCCCGATTTCGAAAAAGTGCTGAGCCATATCAAAATAAAACCCCGGGTCGTCTTCATGCTGAAACTTCAATCTTTCGTAAGCGTTTTTCTTTTCTTTATCGGGAGTCTCTTTTATTTCAACCAGGTATTCTACATCATCCATATCCTTTAAACGGTATGAGCTATTAGGATTACGATAATAGTCTTTTCCTCTTTTAGTGGTAATCACAATTGCGCCATTAACAGCACGGCTGCCATAGAGTGCAGTAGCCGAAGCATCTTTCAAAACAGTTATATTTTCAATATCGTTTACAGTGACGAGATTGTTGATACTACCCGATACCGGAACGCCATCAAGTATAAAAAGCGGTTCATTATTATTATTTATAGAACTGATGCCCCTGATCCTGATGCTTGTGGCAGTTCCGGGTGCAGCACTTGCAGTCACGATTTCCATCCCCGGCACTCTCCCCTGCAGTGCCTGCTCTACTGTTGTAAAAGGCATTGATTGCAGTTCTTTGGCCTGTATAATTGTGCTTGCACCTGTCATATTCCTTTTCCTTGAAATACCATATCCTGTTACGACTACTTCCGATAATGAACCAGATTTGTCCTTCATAAATACAGACTCATCATTCACCATACTTACATCACCTGCAATGAAATTATTAATTGTAGTATTACCGGCTGCCTTTTGAATACGGCTGTCGTTATCGTAGGCAACACGGTCTAAATAGATTCCATTCTCCTTAGCGTCCCATCTCTTTATTCGTACATTATAAAAGTTTGCCACACTAGTTAATATAGCGAAATCATCCGCTTCCTTTATTTTTATTCGTTGTGGTCTTGTATCTTTTTTTACATAGTTAAGTTTTTCACACTCCTGCTCCAGTTCTTTCGGCGGAGCAATGTTGAACTTGACATAATCCTCGGTCTTTTCCAGCACAATGAAAGCCGTATTAAGAGTAACGACCTTTTCCCGCACTCCAAAATCAAGAATATTTTCCCATGAATAAGAGCGGTTGATTTTATCAAAATTATTAAACATCGAAATCCTGTCAACTGCTGTAGAAGGACATTGCTTTTCCCCATTTATAAAAAGCTTTTCTACTTTAGTGACCCTATTGTTGTTGCCGTATTGAAATATCAATGTATCGCCCCGGGTATTCATCGTCCCGTTTATCAATAAAGGTTCACTCAATTTTACCGGCATCGATTGCTCGATAATAGTTTTCCCGCTGGCAGATGAAATACTGAGTAGCCAGTTTTCCGCCTTACTGTTGATCACTATGGCATTGCTCAGGGTAGTTTTGTTCAGGTCAATTACTTTGCCTCCACTTGATCCGACAATATCTGCGAGAACAACCAGGTTGGCGTTATTCGAAGTATGTACGGCGTATAACAGCGCCACTCCTGTTTTTGGTTTTCCTTTACCGTAGGTATTGTTGCCGTCTGTGAACAGCATATACATATCTGATTTCGCTATGGAAAAATCAATACATCCCAGTTGAGTAGACCCGGTATATTCCAGGCTCTCGAGATAGTGCTGCCATTGATTATTATTGCTTGTTATCGAAAAAACAGCCGTATCCCTTACTTTATAATTGAAAGGCAGTATGGTTAATTCCGTAACAGCATGATAAGCCAGGAATTGTTTCAGGAAATTAATTTCTTTGCTGATATTTCTTTTGGAAGAAGATGCGGAGATATCCCAGAAAACAGTTAGCTGTTTAGGATTGACGGCGTATTCAGTGGGGTAAGAAGGTTGAAAATGGAGGGCAAAATGCGTTTGCTCTCCTGCCATCTTCGTACAGTAAAAATTGGATAAAGTAAGTGGTATAGCAAATGCAATTGGATTCTTTAAGGTAGCGTCTTCCGCATTCCAGCCAAGATGGTACAACTGGTTACTGCCTGTAAAAGTTTGGCCCGCGATAAGTCCGGGTCGTACCCAGGGAGCAGAGCTACCGTTTACGGCAATATTTAATTTAAAAGAAGGAACAGTATTGCTGACATTCAAAGGTAATGTGTAAACCAGGCTATAGTTTTCTCTTTCAAGCAACTGTTGTATCGTCATCGTTATTTTCCGGCTTCCCTTTGCCGGCACAGGGTATATTCGTAAACTGTAATGATCTGCATAATCCATGGTTAATAGTGCCGGATCAACCCGCTTTCCGACAATTGTATTGTAAGCATTGGTAGCTTTCCATTTTTCTTCTATCGAACCATCGCGGTATTTCCCATTCAGGTCTAGCTGAAAGGCAGTGATCACCTGGCCAGGTTTTAGCTCGAAACTGTAGAGACCTTCCAGTTCACTGTCATTGGAATTATAAAACTCCATCGAAATAAACGTCGTCGCAGTAAACATGTCTGCTTTTATGTCGATAGAACAGCTCTTTAGTTCCATCTGCCTGTTCCACTTTGACTGAGCGGCGCTTTGTATAACACTGAAAATAAATATACTGACGGATAAAATATACCTCTGCATAAGGTTGGCTTTGAACCAAGGATGCCTGTTTGTTAAGGATTACACAAAGAAGGCAGGAATGCCTGCTGGTATTTTACTCAAACCTGTGCAATAGCCTCCGAAACTGCATCTGGTTATATAGTAAAACGTACAATATGCGAAACATACTTATTTTTTCGGCTTTGACTCTTTTAGTTCTGTCTTCTTATTCGGATAAAAAGGCAATAATTGATAACGGTGAAAACAAAGGCAAGGTTTTAACACTTGATACACACAAATGGTATCTCACAACGATTTACCGCGCTGACGGGTACACCCAGGTATTGCTCAGGAAAGCATTTATCAGTTTCAACCCCGCCGATGGAAAGATTGGAGGTAACGGAAGTTGCAATTCCTTCGGTGGTAAGTTAACAGTTGATGGTAATAATCTTCAACTGGGTAATATCTTCTCTACAAAAATGTATTGTGATGCAGTACAATCAATCGAAGATGATTTTTTTGCACAGTTGCAGAAGGTAACCAGGTATGAGATAAAAGGAAACAAGCTGTTGTTGTTTGCCGGAGATGATTTGCTGTTAGACTTTGAAGCTTCTTAAGCACTTGCAGTTATTGCATTATTCAAAAACTATGGTTTTGCTATTGTAAACAAATACCCTGTCTTCGAATACCAATTTCAGCGCTCTTGCTAAAACTGCCGTTTCGATTTCTTTCCCGGCCTTTACCATATCGCTGGTAGTATAGGTATGGTTGACATGTATACTTTGTTGCTCAATAATGGGACCTTCATCTAGGTCATTCGTCACAAAATGTGCTGTTGCCCCGATAAGCTTTACACCACGGATATAGGCTTGTTTATACGGGTGAGCCCCGGCGAAAGCAGGCAGAAAGGAGTGATGAATATTAATAATGCGCATCGGGAATTGCCGCACAAACCCGGGTGAAAGGATACGCATGAATTTGGCCAGCACCAGGTAGTCGGGGGAATATTTTTTTATTATCTCATTCACGCCGGATTCAAAAGCGTCTTTGCCCTTATTTTCGTGGCTTACTTCGTAAAAAGGTACTTGAAACCGGTCGCATATATTTTGCAGAGTCGGGTGATTACCGATCACACACTGTACAGCGGCTCCTAATGTCTGAAAGTGATGCCTGATTAAAATATCGCTAAGGCAATGGTATTCTTTTGTAACAAGAACGATGATTTTTTTCTCAGGTTCGGGATTGACGCTGACGATGGCGTCTGCGGGTAAAGCTTTTTGAAGATCCTGCAATAAATCATCCGCATCAGCATGATGTGCAGAAACGAGGCGGGCAAAAAAACGATTAGCTTCAATATCTACATGTTCCCGCATAGAAACTATGTTGATATTTTTCTGAGCCATTACTCCGGCAATGGAAGCAACCAGCCCAACCCTGTCTTTGCATTGAATGAGGATAACCATACAATTGTCTGCAAAGAAAAGAATGTTTTTGGCAGAAAATCATTCGGACTTCTTGAATTATAAAATTAAAGATCAGCTGGTATCCTATTTTATAAAAAGTAATTATTTCCTGGTCTATCGCCATCCTTCAGTAGTGTCTTGAATATTTTTCCCACAAAGAAACAAAGCGCACAAAGAATTTCAATTGGTACTAACCTCTTTGTGGTCTTAGTGCCTTTGTGGGAAAAATGCTGAATTAAAATTAGGACACTACCCATCCTTCTCCCTGACCGCATATGCTGAAGCTTTAGTTTTTACACCAAAGCCTCAGCACGGTGGCGCTGGTCAGAAGGTTAATCAAAAATTAATTCCGGTAATTTGTACTTCGGCGACATACCAGTAGCCCAATTCCTGGTCTATATGCAGGATTACTTCCCAATCACCTGACAACGGATGTCTTTCTGCTCCTGTTCTGGCAGTGGCTGTATATTTTCCGGTGACGGTGCTCAGCTTTTCGTTTACTACGCACTTGCTATCTGTTATCTCGTTTATTTCAATATCATCATAAGCCATTTTGAAGCGGTTGACAATACTCTTAAACTCTTCTACTGATAACGATTCGTGGTTATTCAGGCGTAATCCTTCATTTTTAAAATGATGTGTCCACTCCATTGGCTCTTTCTGAAGAATACAACTAATACAATCTTCTGTAGCTACTCTTGTATTATCATAGATAGCATCAGGATGAAATTCATCGTAGATAAAGTTGGTTGTCCACCCCGGCATATCCATATCATTTGTCTCATGTTCAAACAATTCTTCGACGGTAAAACGGTACAATTCTCTTACCGAGATATTTGGACTGCAAACATCAAGGTCCACGTTGTGTTCATTCATATAAGCCCGTAATTCGCTCCAGGCCTCTGCTATTTTTTCATTGGGTATTTCATTTGCCGGTTTAAAATGGGTGGGTCGCCCGATCTTGTCGAATATTTTAATGGTTTTGAATTGCTCAAACTGCTTTTCAAAAGCCATTACATTATTCAGAAATTCATTTTCTACTTCAGGAGGCAGTTCTTCATCATCATTGCCGCTGAAACTGGCGCCATGCTCCAGCATTAATTTCATTTTAAGAAAATCATTTTCTGCTTTGAGGTCGTCTTCGTTTGGTAGTTGGTCTAAAGATTCCATATGTTATATTTTATTTGCAAAATATAACAGTGGCATTCTCATTCCATGTTGAAATAACTGAATGGAAATGGTTTTTTTCGGATGAAAAATGAGGAAATACTCAGAAATAGGAAGCAGGCCTGATTACTAATTATTTACTATTAATTAGTTGAAAAGGAAAAAACTATTGCGGGAGAGATTGTCTTTGCATTCAATAGAGATTTGGGAAGAGTTACTTTTGTTGTACCGTTTTCATTGATCCACTTTACCGTTTCGCCTGTTTGGAGAAGAGTCATTTTTGTTCCTTTGGCAGGTGAATTGTTTTTCCAGCTAATGCTTGCAGGTAAAGGTTCTTTTTCATCAAGACATAACAATGCATAGGTCTGCTTGCCTGTTTTGCTTTTTGTAAAATAGGTTTTACCATCCACATACTCTGCTGTAGTTCTTGTATTATAGATAGCATTCCCATTCAGCTTCAGCCACTGACCTATTTCTTCTAATCTTTTAACTGCTTCTTCCTGCAATGTACCGTCAGCTTTTGGACCAACACCCAGTAACAGGTTGCCGCCTTTCGCTACGATTTCTATTAAGAGGTGAATGATTTTTGCCGATGACTTGAATTGTTCATTTGGAACATATCCCCATGCATTACCCAATGTCATACAGGTTTCCCACGGATGATCGAGTTGTTTGGCTGGGATGCCCTGCTCAGGCGTCTGGTAATTTTCATAAGGACCGTGTACAGTACGGTCTACGATCAACATTCCCGGTTGAGCCTTTCTCGCCATTGTCGCGATACGGGGCATATCAATATCCTGGCTCCATTCCGGTATCCTCGCTCCCCATGAACGCACTTCTTCATTCACTGTTTCTAAAGGCCTCACCCATCCTCCATCGAGCCATAATATGTCGATGGAACCGTAGTCATGCGTGAGTTCACTGATCTGGTTATAAGTAAACTGTTTATACTTTTCCCAACGCCATGGATATTTCCTGATATCATAATTAACATTGCGATCTGCTGTTGCATACTTTGGCCACCAATAGTAAGGTGTGTGCCAGTCGGGTTTAGAAAAATAAGCGCCGATCATGAAATCATTTTTCCGGAATGCATCAAATACATATTTGGCCACATTGGCCTTTGGATTGTTCTTAAATGGGCCGGCAGATATTTTAAAATCGGTTTCTTTTGTATCAAACATGCAAAACCCATCATGGTGTTTGGTAGTAAACACTACATAACGCATACCCGCGTCTTTGGCAGTACGTGCCCATTGGTCCGGTTCGAATTTTACAGGATTAAAATCTTTCTGCAAACCCCAGTACCATTTCTTATACTCATCATAGTTTGAGTTACTATCCCTCTCTATCCAGTCTTCATTGCAAATTGACCATGATTCTATAATACCGGGTACCGCATATAGACCCCAGTGAATGATCATACCGAATTTAAGATCCTGCCATTTATCCAATTTTGCTCTTACCAGTGTATCCGCAGGCCATTCATAGGTTGAAGAAGTAGGATGAATACTTGTCTGCCCATTGATGTGGTTATTAAAAAATGTAGCAGCAAGTAAAAGTATTGTTGTATAAACTGGTCTCATCGCTATTGTTTATTTCTGGTGAAATTACGTTTGAAAAGCTATCAATCTACCTGCACATATTCAGTTTCCGATAATTGCCAGTTGTTATCATAAAAACCAGCCATTTTCATATCTCCTGTTCCTGATTGCAGCATACCTAACCGGTAAATCATAAAATCAGGAAAACCGCTTGCCCCTGCAAAATACTGGTTGGCATTCGCGGCTTTCATTCCCTTTACGCCTGTACCACCTATGACCGCTACAGAAGCGATAGCTGAATTACGAAGTGGCCAGACAAAATAGGCAGCCAGATCATCACCTTCCCATGTTTTGCCGGTAGTCGTGATCTTGTTTCTTTCTACCTGTATCGGGCAATCACTCAAGACCAGCTTCCACGCTGCATTGCTGTTTTTATTTCCATAGATGATAATACCCCTGTCCTTATATTTTTCCAGCGAAAACTCTTTATCAGAAATTATATCTATCGCACCATTGCCACGATAATACCAGGTTTCTGCATCATACTTCGCTTTGCCCAGGCTCCATTCATTCTCTTCTTTTGTGCCGGTTGTACCATACACATATACCATATTATTATTGAAAGCGTCTTTGAAGGTACCGTAGCGATGCGGGCCTTTTGCATTCGTGATAATTGGTTCCGCTTTCGTCCATATCCCGTTTTCTTTTACAAGAAATAAACTATCCCGGTCATTTGTTTTTTTGAATTCAACGGTAGCAGTTCCGTCCAGTGTAATCTTTATAAGGTCATTTGTAGTAAAATCCTGGAAACTCAATTTCAACAGACGGGTATTTTCTGTAGTGCCCGTAATTGTTTTAGCTATCTTATTTCTTTTCAATTGTATACGGCTCAATTGCAGCGGATGCAATTGCTGTTCGACAGATACCCAATGGTACGAAGAAGAAATACCGGGATTAGCCGTTACAAAATCGATTGTATTCACAGCGCTGTCAACAGCAAGGGTATGCCATTTGAAAAAATCAAAGAGAGGTTTCCAGTCTACACTCTGATCCCCGAACCAATGTTCTCCATTTGGATATTCATAATAACTCATATCGGTATGAAAATCGCCTAATACCTTTCTCATTTGGCGGGCATAGTTTACCGACACTACCCTGTCTGCGTCGCCGTGAAGAATATACACGCCTAATGGTTTATAATTCGATACTAATTTCAGCACATCACTCTGGTTGCCGGAGCGAAGCAGCATTTGCTCTATAGGTGAACCGCTGCTATCGGGTATTAATCCATCTGCAGAACCATAACCTTTTAATGTAGGATAACCTGAACAAGCGCCTATCGCAGCCCACTTATCAGGATAGGTAGCTCCGAGAAACCAGGTACCATGTCCACCCATTGAATGACCGGTAAGATAGATCCGCTGCGGATCTGGTTTGAATCTTTCCTTCGCAATTGCCAACACTTCAAGTGCATCTAATCTTCCCCAATCTTCCCAGTTAAATCCCCTTGGCCGGCGATTAGTGGCTGCTACCAGGGTACCCCAGTCTTTTGATTTGTATGCCCTTGCCTGGCCGATTGCTTCTACACCGGCGCCATGTACAGATAAAAACAAGGCTGAGCCATTGGTGAAAGAAGGTGATTGAGGTGTTACCGCATAATATTGAAGGCTTCCATCCATTTGACTGATGAATGTACTTGAATATTTATCTGTGACATCCACTGCGTCAATCGTAACTTTTTTCTCATCCAGCACTTTCGATTGGCTGATCAATTGCAACTGGCAATCATACTGACCTTTTGTACCAGCTCCCGATCCATCGAAATGAAAAATTATCTTACGTGTAGACATGGGAAGAATAGCCGGAATCGTCGTGACCATTTCTTTACCAGCCAGGTTGGTTTTTATTTGTACATCCTTCAATGTCTTCGCTGAAGCATTGATCAATACAACAGCGCCCATCAAATCATTATTCATATTACCCGGCACAATGGAGGGAAGTGTTGGGTCTTCTGTATTTAAGGAAACCGGTTTGCCAGGAAAAATCAAATCTGCTACAATGTTTTGCCCTCTTACATATAATTCATTGAGTCCTTTCTTCAGTGTTACCGGCACATATAGCCACCCAAGTGAGTAGGCATCTCCTGCATGGTGTTCTCCATTAAAAATAACAGCACTGTTACCTTTTATATTAAGTAATGCCTGTTGCGCTTTATCCGAAGTATAACTAAGATAGATATATCCACCGCCGCCAAAACCCTGTCCTCTTCCCCTGAGACGGTTAGCGCTGTCAGCTACAATAGCCTGCCATTTTATGACCTGGCCGCTGCGATTCACCATAAACGAATCTCCTTCTACAGGTGTTCGCATGTTGTTTGTATACAATTTCCAGGCTAATGGATCAGCATATAATGCTTCACGACCATAGCGGCTGCCAGCAGTGAGTAACAGGCCTTTTGTAAAATGATACACTTCCTGTGAAAAAGAAGCGGTGTAACATACCAGAAAAACGGTCAATAAATATATAGTAAGCCTTCTCATAGACGTATAATTAGCGAAAATACTCTTTACATGCACGGTTTAAAAAAACAAATCAGACCGTTTGGGAACGGCCTGATTGTTTTGTTGGTTATTGCTATCTGACTATCACTGATAACTGTAGTTGGGCCAATAAGGCAATACTGTTCTCTTGTCTGCGGGCACCCAGAATACTGGCGTTGTAAAATTATCCTGTGCCTGCACTGTCAAATAATTATCGGTATTTGTTTGAGAAGCAGACCTGGGATATTTCAACCTTTCCGGGAATGGTTTCATCACTATCGCGGTAAAGGTCATGGGCTCCAGGTAAGGGTGTCTTGTTCTCCTGAGTTCCGACCACAATTCAAATGGCGCCACCAGGTTGAGGTGAATATATTTTTGTTGCATCAATATTTCCATCTTCCCATCAATATCCGCACTTGCATTAAACCGGTTGGCAATTGAATCAGCATATTGACCGACGACTGCGCTACTGGGTTTAGCTGGATGAAAATACATTGCCGAGTCCTCGCCAAACCTGTTGGTAGCGAAAGTAGCGGGTCCTACAAAATAACTATTGGCAATAGCTTTGGCCCTGAATGATTGCGACATCCTGCTTTCTTCATTTCTTGCATACCAGAAATCGGTAGAGTGACCAATCGCATCTTTGATATGAGCTGCAGCTGTTTTTCCAGTATTACCCAGTCCTTTCAAGGAGACTTCTGCCAATAACAGATCTACTTCAGCTACCGACATCATATAAGCCGGGAACTTAGAATTATGCGTGTAAGTAGTATAGTTATACTGCGACTTTGCGTTTTGTTGCAACGATGCGATAAAGCTATTGGGGGTAGTAGCATAGCGATGTCCTGCTACATAGTCCGGTTTCTGTGCATCAGTATTATAAGTAACGCCTATATACTTACGATTATTTACCGAAGTACTTGGCGTGCCTTCATAAAACTTAGTAGGCATAGCGATAACAGGCAATCTCGGATCATCGATGCCGGGCTCATAAGAACCGAGGTTCCTGTTCATACGACGCATGATGATATCAGGAATAAAGCTGGCGAATGAATTTTCGCCCAACCCCCTTATCCAGAAACCGTTGCTCTCGGGAGCCACATCAGCGAAGATGGGCTGCAGAATATCCGCAGTGGGAAGTGGTTTGGTAAGCACATCGGCCAATTCTGCTCTTGCTAATGTTTCATCTACACCTGCAATTCTTACTGCATACTTTAAACGCAGGGCATTGATGAATTGTAACCATTTGCTGATATCTCCATTCAACGCTACATCATAACTACCAAAAAGATTCTTTCCAAGATCAGTCATACCACTATACACCTGTGGTAATTCCTGGTAGATTTGTTTCAGATCCGTCATTACAGATGTATAAATCTGTTTGGGATCATCAAATTTGGGATAGAAAACACCAGAGCTACCCTGGAATGCTTCAGAATAAGGAATGCTATTGTACATGTCTACATTGATCAGCGCTACATAATCTTTCATTACTGTAGCAAGCGTATAATAGATCTTATTATTAACAAGACCATCGCCACTTACTTTACTCAACTCATCGTTTAGCACGGCCCAGATCCTTGTTCTTTTATAAAAATCATCTAACCGGTTATTCCAGAGATTATCGGTTAATCCGCCAAAACCATTCACACCGGTCAGGTCATTATAACCAGAAAACCATGTGTAGCGATCCGTAATAAGCCGCTGCACTATTTGTGAATAGCCGGGTACTTCTGTTCCGGAATTCATTTGCCAATAGAATTCTCCATAGTCCTGTACAAATATTTATGTTCAGTAAGCATGGAGCGGAAAAGTCCCCCGAAAAGGTTTTCCGTTTTTGTATACACTTCGGGGTTGTTAAACTGATCTGCTAACTCCTTTTTACAACCGAAAAGAGAACTCGCGGTGAAAAAGAAGAGGAGATAATATTTTAAAGTATATCGTTTCATACCAAAGATTTTAAATAATTAAAAACTTACGTTTACACCAAAACTGAATGAGCGTGTAGTCGGATAAAAAGAATTTTCAACAAAACCGCCGGCACCCAACGCAGATTCTGCATCTATATCAGGAATAGTTTTGTGGATATAACCTAGGTTTCTGACAGCGAGGTTTATAGACACCTTCTGCAGTTTCAGTCTTTCTGATATTCTTTTAGGAATGGTGTAGTCAACAGAGATCTCTCTCAGCTTGATATAGTCATTTTTAAATATCCTGTCGGGAGGCCATGTGCCGTTGCCAGAGACATCATTGATATAAGATGCGTAGTAGTCCGGCGCCCCGATAATTTTATCGTTTTGCTCGTACTTGAAATTACCACCTCCAAGATCAACTTTTTTTACACCGGGTAGAATGACTCCATCATGGCGGTTAATACCATTACCATCCGTCCATGCCAGGCCGCCATGAGCTTCATCACGGTATGGTAATGTGGCTTTGATAACACCATTGCCCATCAGGTACTGGTTGGTATAGGAGAAAACCTTTCCACCAAACTTATAGTCAATACCGACGTGAAAATTAAAGCCTTTCAAAAAGAAATCACTGTACAATCCGCCGAATACTTTGGGATTGATATTGCCAACATTTACATATTTTGACTGATCTAATGAATAGAATCCATTAGCATCTACCACTTTATTGCCATTGGGATCACGGAGAAAATCAAACATATAAATATCTCCCAACGGATCACCTACTCTTCCTTCAACGCGTACGGCGCTACCGATACCACCAATTAATTGTTTGTCGATACCCGTATAAATTTCTTTTACTTTAGAATACTGGCGGGCTGCAGTAAATGTTACATTCCAGCGATAGTTTTTAGAAACCAATGGTGCAGCCTTAATAGCCACTTCATATCCCCAGTTCTTTACATTTCCACTATTGATATTAGCAGTACCATAACCTGTTGCCGGGTTAATACCTAATGGAATGATCTGGTTGTAAATATTATTGGTATAGTATGCCAGTTCAAATTCAACTCTATCCTGGTTAAACCATCTTGTATTTAAGTTTACTTCAAACTCACGTTTTCTGAAAGGTTTGATATCCCCGAGGAATAATGCATCGGGAGGCATGACACCAATGATGGTAGCTCCTTCATAAATAGATCCTACGCTGTAACTGTTATTTGCAAAATACCTGTTTTGCAGCGCCACGTTTGGACCGCCACCTACATCAGCCCATGAGAAACTAAACTTACCGTATCTTAATTTAGGTATGGTAATATTGTTGGTGAAATGGTACACAAGTGAAGCGCCGGGATAGAAATAAGAATTATTACTGGCTGGCAATGTAGAGTTCCAGTCATTTCTTGCATCCAATTGTAAGTAAATTGTATTCTTCCATGAAGCGGTAACAGATCCAAGTACACCATAGGTAAGATCAGAACCTTTAACAATACCACGCAGTTTGCCTAATTCTGTGGCGCCGCCAATATCATTGGCCATAGAATACCAATCAGGAAAACGTAATCCATTATCACCGGTACCGGCAAATACATCTGATTCATTCACCTGCTGATAAGCCCATCCGCCGTAAGCGAGGATCTGCAGGTTATTATTCATGAAACCTTTTTCATAATTCAGCAAAGCCTGGTAATTCTGAACGGTAGTATTTTGTTTTCTCCATTGAAATTTACCTCCTGTTGTCTGCGGCACCAGCGTTCTGATCTGGTTTTCTGAAGTATAATCTGTATTGGTATAATCAATAGCCGCCTGCGCTACCAATGAGATTTGTTTGGTAAAGCTGAGCGTAGTGCGCATTGAAGTAACCGTATGGAATTTCTTATCGAGATCGGTATTCTGGTTTTGCTCCCATAACAGATCAATCAAACCTCCTCCGCTCGTTGGTGGCGTGGCGGAAGTTGGTAAAGCATAACCATCCAAATCTTTTCTGTATCCTTCATCAAGATAAAAATCACGCAGTGCATTATAATCATAATCGCGGTGAAGTCCCCACGCTACCCATTGCTGAATATTTGGTCTGCGATTGCGGGTAGTGATGCTATATATATTACTGGTGAATTCAAATTTGGCAAAATCAGAAACATTAAAGTTTCCATTAAAGCTGAATGTATTATTTTTCTGTCTGGCCCTGTCAATGATATCAGTGAATTCTACATGAGAAAATGATGCTCTCGCACTTCCAAAAGCGCCTCCTCCTGAAATAGCTACATTGGTACGGCTTGAATTTCCTGTATTGAAGAAATCAAGGAAGTTATTGGGATAGGCCCTGTAGGTTGTGAAAGAACTATCATAGTTCATCACCTGGCTGTTGTCGAAACGTGGACCAAAGCTAAACCTGGTGGTACCTAATCTTCTAATGCGCTGACCGCTTGGTAAAATGATTGTAGCTGTATCAAGAACACTAGTACCTGTGCCATATTCGTTTTGAAAATCTATATCGGAAAAAGGTTTCTCGATAGTAAACTGCTGTGATACGTTGATGCCAAGACCTTTGGTCTTCTTACCGCTTTTTGTAGTAATTAGTACTACCCCGTTCAATCCCTGGCTTCCGTATAATACAGTAGCTTTCGCGCCTTTTAATATTTCAATTGATTCAATATCTTCTGAATTGAGGTCGTTGATACCAGAACCATAGTCCAAAGCATTTAAAGGATCGTAGGTTGGACCAGTCTGCCCGGTTGACTGGTCGAAGCTAACGGCTTCCTGGCTTGAACTTTTATCATAAATAGGTACCCCATCTACAATGAAGAGAGGTCTTGTCTTTGCAAAAGACTCCAATCCTGCAGCACCACGGATGCGAACATTCACACCACCTGTAGGACCAGCAGAGCCGATGTTGATACCAACACCTGATGCTTTCCCGTACAATGCCAATGCAGGGTTTAGAGTTGTACCGGCCTGTTGCAGTTCAGGACCTTTTACAGATGAAGTACTGTAGCCAATAGATCGTTTATCTCTTTTCACACCAAGTGCTGTGACGACCACTTCGTCCATTGATCCCGATTTAAGATCCATGGATACGTTTACTGCATTGGTACCAGCGGCAACTGATACAGTTTGCAGGTCATAACCGACATAAGAAAAACTGAGTGTGATTTTTCCCTGTGGGACAGTGATAGTAAATTTTCCATCAGTTCCTGTCTGCGCAGTAGCTCCCTTACCTGCCGACACAGTAACGCCGGGTAATGGCGAGTTGTTTTGCGCATCGGTAACGATGCCACTTACCTGCCTGTTTTGCGCCAACACCGCAAAGCATGAGCAGAGTAGCATCAGGCTAAATAATAGATGCCTTCTCATTTTGTTTAGTTTTAGGTTTACAATTTTGTTTCAGATAGCAATACCCGTAACACGACTTCCCCGGCCAACAGACCGGACAGTCGTATCTAATTCGCATGTGAACGATGGCTTGAATCCCAATGAAGAGATACATGGCCGGCGGGGTGTATGCACGGCTCATGCTTCTAAAACCTATCTTTTAATCTTTCCTGTCTAACGCAGTAGTGTTAATATATACAGGGCGTATATTGTAGCCTCCCTTTACCGCTTATTATTGTTTTAATAAGTGGCCAGGCCCGGGTTCTACTGCAAAATCTTTCTTTACTATTTCTTTCTCATAATTTTCCATGACTAAGGCGGCTGCACCGATCAATTCAGCATTGTAACCAAGTGTCGACATTTCTATTCCTGTATTAACAGCCAGTCTTGGTATGCAATGCTCATTCAGCGCTTGCTGAATAGGTGCCTGCCATATCTTTCCTGCGGTGGATCCTCTCCCGCTCAATATGATCAATTCAGGATTCAGGATATGTATAAGTATGGCGACACCTCTGCCTATATTATAACCGGCTTCTGAAAACAGGTCTACAGCAAAGCGATCTCCTTCCTGTACAGCCGTGATAATTGTTTCACTGGCTTCTTCATAGTGATCCATTTGTGGCGACTTCAATACAGAAAGTTTACCGGCGTTTAATCCCTGCCTGGCTTTCTCTATAATTACGAGTAAAGAAGTTTCGGTTTCGAGACAGCCGCTTTTACCGCAACTGCATAATTTGCCATTTGCAAAAAGGGGGATATGACTGAACTCACCGGCAAATCCGTTGTGACCTCTGAATAGTTCACCATTGATCACCATACCGAGACCGATACCCCATCCGATATTGATCACCATGGCATTCTTTTTCCCCGTGGCGACGCCAAAGCGGAGTTCTGCCAATGCGATCAGGCTGGAATCGTTATCAATAAATACGGGTAATCCTATTTTATCAGAAATAAAATCGACAATGCTGTTGCGGGGTGCCTTAAGGAAAGAATAGTTAACTCCTTTTTTAAAATCCACAAAACCGGGCATACCAATACCAATACCAGCAATCTTCTGCATAGGTATACCCGATTCTTTAATGACTTTGTGAATTTTTTCTGTGAGAATAAACAGGGCTTCGGGATTTTGAGGAAGTGGTAATTCTAGTTTCTCTATAGGTGTAATAAAATTGTTCTTCAAATCCATGATCACGATCCTGGCGACAAACTGGTCGAGCGCTACAGATACTACATATAATACGTCATGCTTTAATGAGTACATTAAGGGGCGGCGGCCACCTGTTGAGGGGGCGAAGCCTGTTTCGATGACAAATCCTTCCTGTATTAATTCGTTGACGAGTTTGGTAGTGAGGGGCAGGCTTTTCTTGATTCTCCAGCTGAGTTCGGCACACGAAAGGCTTCGTGAGAAAAAAATCTGTTTGATAATTTTCCTTTTAATAAGCAGTTTTTTAGCCGACATAGCAGGACTTTACAATAGGTTAACCGTAAATTCATATGAAAGGTATGAGACTTCTTTAAAAAAAACAAAAAGTTTTTTGTTTTCTGGCATATGTCTGCCGACTTTTAGTTGAAGAATGAAAACTAAGAGTTGAAGCGGGGGCTTTGGGTCTTTAAGCCATGAGTTGAAATAAGACATGTTCTTGGGCTATACTGGAATTATACCCGACTTATACTCGAGTTATACTCGACATATACTCGAGTTATACCCGATATACCTCGCACCATCTTCGCATTATCCCCGTATCATCCCCGTATCAACCCTGTACATGAGTCGCAGAAGAGGCGAGCAGTGTTGTATGCTGCCTCAAAGTATAGCCAGAGCTTCGCTAATGATTTGGGGTTAAAGCGCATTTTCTTAGTGTTTTTGGGATTTAGAAAGGTTGGGCTTAGGCTCTATCCCCTGATCAAATTTCCAGAGCCAGCTTATTTACCTGATGAGGTTGAATACGCATAAAACACGTGAAAAATTAAAACAAACTCCCCTGCTGACCCGGTCTCCTGAAAATACTGGTATCCAAATGCCACTCCTCCGCATTCATCCCATATAACTTACCGTACTTTTTATATTGCTGCGCTACCATCTGCGCAATACTTCCTTCTCCCCGCATCCTCACTCCCCACCTTGTATCATTTACTTTACCATCATGGCTTTGCTCTACCAGGTGCCAGACTTTATCCGCCCTGTCGGGAAAATTTTTATAGAGCCAGTCATGAAAGAGGAATTTAATAGCTCCGTTCAACCGGATAAAGGTATAAGCCGTGAAAGTAGCGCCGTTATCCCTCGCCGCTTTCATGATGCGTTGCATTTCATGTTCATTCAATCCGGGTATCATCGGACCCATCATGATGCCCATGCGTACTCCTGCCTTGCTTAGTTCCTCGATCACTTTTAATTTCTGTTTGGCAGTAGTGGTTCTTGGTTCCATCACCCTTCTCAGGTCTTCATTAAAAGAAGTGATGGATACCATGGCTGATACAATTCTTTTCTTCGCCATTTCCTGTAGCACATCTTTGTCTTTTAGTATCCATGAGTTCTTGGTAAGTATCCCTACTGACTGATTAAACTCATTGCATACTTCCAGCAAGCCTCTTGTCAACCGGTACTTTTGTTCTGCAGGCTGGTAACAATCGGTATTACCACTCAGCATGATCGGTGTCGCATCCCATTTAGGGTGCATCAGGAATTTGCGCAGCAATTGCGGCGCATTCTTTTTGATAATGATCTTTCTTTCAAAATCAAGTCCCGCGCTATACCCCCAGTACTCATGTACATTACGGGCATAGCAATAGATACAGCCGTGCTCGCAACCTGCATAGGGATTCATGCTATAACTCATGCCCACATCAGGACTCTCTACTTTATTGACAATGGTTTTTGATTCCTGTTCAAGGTATTGTGTAGGTGAATTGTCTTCACTCCAGTCGTCGATGCCTTCTATATGCTCCCTTGTCCGTTCATTTTTCAGAAAACGGTTTTTAGTATTGAATTGGGCACCGCGGCCTGCAAGATATTGTTCAGGCTTTTCAGGTTTATGTTCATTAGGAAGTGCTTGTGGATCCTGGTGTTTTTTTGGAGTTACTTTAAAATGATCTTGCTTCAGTTTTTCAGACATCACATTTCGTTTTATGTTGATTGGAAATTTAGGTAAACTACGAGTTGGGAGCTATGAGCTTGGAGACCTAAATTGGCTACCGAATTAGCGGTCTCGAAGCTCGCAGCCAATAGCCCGAAGCCGGTTAAAAGCAAAGGAGAACAAAGAGTGAACCCTCATTACCAAACTCACTATTCCTTACTCTTTATTCTCCTTCTATCACACAGCACCTGCACCTCTAACTCTCCCTCAAGTTAACTATTGGGGAAAATAATAGCATTCGCTTTATACCTTCTTTGATCAAAGGCACGTTGAAGTTTAAGATGTATCCGAGCCGCATATCACTCAGTTCTAGATAACTGAGTAACTGCGCTTCCCATACCTGTTGATTGTAGTCCTGTGCTTTTAGCTCAACAACTACCAGGTCGTCAATCAGCAGGTCCATACGCAGGCCTTCATTAATAATTAATGTATCGTATTGTAGTTTGACCAGCTTCTGTCTTTCAAAAGGGATATCTCTTTTTGTCAATTCGTAACAAAAGCATTTTTCGTATACAGTTTCCACCAGGCCCGGACCTAATTTTTTATGTATAGAAGTGGCAATATCCACCACCTGGCCGGCCAACCAGTTTTCTTTAGCGGTTAATGGTTTGTGCATGGTTGTCATTTTCTTTATCCAAATAATTCTCCCTGTTTGGTTGTCACGGGCATATTCTGAAATTCAAACCGTGCCACGGGCTGGTATCTCATTTCACCTGCGGGGCGTTTTAATAATAACATCGAGTCGGCAATGAAGCGGCCGGTGAAATGTTTATTGCTGTATTCCAGCCAGCCTTTCTCATACTGCCAGGGTTGCAGTTTTCTAGCTATCGTAAGATGCGGTTCCATGATAAAATGAGGTTTATTATCATCATTCAGTTTCATCAGGCGTTGTGCTTCCGTTCTTATCTGTTTTATTAACCCTTGCACAGGTATCTTACTTAATACATTTATATATATGGTATGCGAAGGGAAACTGCCAAAATCTTTCAGCTCAACTTTGAAAGGGGGATAACCCATCGCGACTACTTTGAGCCGGTTGATAAGTCTTTCCTCCATCATTTCGTATTGCACAAAATTTACCAACGATACATGTGGTTTACCACCAATAGCAGTTGGCGCTTTATAAGTATCATAAAATTCCTGTTTCACCTGCCTGATCTTATTGCGCAGTTCTTCATGTGGATTCAATACAAGCAGGTATTCATATACCCGGTAGCCGGGAATCGTGTTTATTATACTTTTCATGCTTATCAGTTTTATCGTAAAAGATTATTTACTATGATTTCTCTCTATTCTTTCGGAATATCTTGCCAGGCTGATTCGTCAAAGATTACCTACCTGTAAGAGATTCCACGTCTTTCGCCCGGGAAATTTAAAATCGCTTATTCCCCATTTCCTTAGCATAAATTTACTAATTTATTTAGTTTTCCCAAATATTTTTCTGAACTTTATTTCTCAAAATTTATACTGTATGGATGGAGAAGAATTCTATGGCGCTGCCTACAAAGGCTCCAAGCAATTTGTACAGCAGCAGGTAAAAACAGCTAACGCCACCGGCTTTGGCGCTGCCGCCGACGACTATATGGAACGTGGCATTGACCTTAATGAACAACTGATCAAAAACAAACCGGCTACTTATTTTTTCCGGATGAAAGGAGATGCTATGCGTGAAGCCGGCATCTTCGACAATGATGTGCTGATCGTTGACCGCTCATTGAAACTGGCTACCGGGAAAATTATCGTAGCTGTACTAAATGGTGAACTGCTGGTGCGACGGTTTCATAAAAACTTTTCATCGGCATTCCTGACCCCGGAAAATAACCGCTATAAACCAATTAACCTGGCAGAGTTCACCGATTTTACCATGTGGGGAGTAGTGACTTATGTCATTCACCCCCTGTAATGAAGCTATCGTATACTAAAAATATTCTGGAACACGGATGACACGGATTAAACGGATAAACACTGATTTTATAGTAACAGTAACGATTTGTTTGATCCGCACCCTATCGACCATCGGTGAAATCTGTTTTATCTGCGTCATCCGTGTTCTGCTTTTCTTAAAATATGAAAGCGATCATTGATTGTAATAATTTCTATTGTTCCTGCGAACGGTTGTTTAAACCGCACCTGGATAATAAGCCAGTTATTGTGCTGAGCAATAACGACGGTTGTATTATTTCAAGAAGCAATGAAGCTAAAAAGTTCGGTGTAGAAATGGCCGGACCCTATTTCAAAGCAAAACCGCTGATCCAAAAACATGATATCAGCGTATTCTCTTCTAACTATAACCTGTATGGCGACCTGAGTTGGCGTGTAATGGAAACATTGCGCATTATACTCGGTAAACAAAATGTAGAAGTGTATTCTGTTGATGAAGCATTTCTTGACCTCAGTATCTTCCCTGAAAATGAATTGCAGCAGGTAGCTAAAGAAATAAAAGAGACCGTCGAAACCTGGACAGGTATAAAAGTATCCATCGGAGTAGCTCCTACCAAAGTACTGGCTAAAGTGGCCAATCGTTTATCTAAAAAATATAAACAAAAAACCGACGGGGTAATGGTATTGGATACCGACGAAAAAGTAATAAGCGCCCTCAAACAAACAATGGTGGGAGATATCTGGGGCGTTGGCTGGCAGTATGCCCAGAAACTAAAAGAATACTGGAGCATTTATGATGCATTGCAATTAAGTCGTATGAGCGAAGAGTTTGGAAGAGTACATCTCGGGGGAGTAACAGGGGTACGCCTTATCAAAGAACTGAAAGGCGAACCAGCTAAAGACATGGAAGATGAGCTCGTCACTAAAAAAATGATTGCGACCACCAGGATGTTTGGCAGTCCTGTTGGTGATATTGCTTCTATAAAAGAAGCCATTGCTACTTATACTTCAAGAGCTGCCGAGAAATTAAGGAGGCAAAACAGCGCTGCAAAAACAATCAGCATCTTTGTTGTCACCAAAAACCAGGATCATAATATTGATTTCAGGCACCGCAGTGCCAGCGGTACGCTTAGTGCCTATACTACACTTCCTGCAGCGACCTCTTTTACCAATGAACTGATCAAACCTGCAGTACAATTGGTAGACGATCTATTCAAAGAAGGACAGCTTTATAAAAAAGCCGGTGTAATGCTGAGCGGTATCGTACCTGATAATTCTATCCAGGGCAATTTATTTGTTGCTGAAAGCAAGAATTGCGAAAGAAAGCTGATGGATATGATTGACAATATCAATTTCAGCCAGAGAGATGATGTACTGAAATTTGCCGCTTCCGGCACTGACCGCAACTGGAAAATGCAACAGAATCATTGCAGCAAGCGATATACTACGAGATGGGATGAGTTATTTGAAGTGAGTTAGACCTATGAGGTTTGTATTCATAGGCGTAACTTTTAATTTGTAAACCTCATAGGTCCTAATCAAACATCCCTTTCTGCTTCACCTTTGGCGCTGACGCACTCTCCAGGAACTTCGGCTTGATAAGATTTAATCCGCAGGCTGCATTCATTTTATCTACCAAATCCACCGTTAGTTCAGGCGAAGTGGCTTCATCATGCATATGCATGAAAAAATACAATTCCTTCAAACCATTATCCAGCCAGTTTTTCATCCGGCTCACCCAGGCATCCATTCTTGTAAAATCTGAGTGGTGTAAACTATTTCCTACATAACGTATAAATGCTTTGGGAATAGTAAGCTGCATGTGCGCACAATCTCTTCTCCCGGCAGTATCGGTAATTACGGCTCCCATATTATGATCACGAAGAAAAGCGAACATATCCTCCCTTTCTTTCTCTTTGGCAAACCAATCAGGATGTCTCACTTCCAAAAAGAATTGCAGATCGGTGGGTAATGATGCGAGATAAGTAAACAATTCTTCTTTTCTTTTAGGAGAAAACGTATCGCTTACCTGTACGAAGACAGGACCCAAATGCTCTCCAAAAGCGACAATGCCTCGAAAAAATTCATTTGTCAAAAAATCCTTGCCTTTCAGGCTGCCGCGGTGTGTGACACCCTGGAACATCTTTGGACAAAACTTAAAATCCTTTCCTTTTGGTTTGTCAGCCCAGTTACGGATGCCTTTCTCTCCATATATTTTATAATGCGTAGCATTCAGCTCAATTGAATTATAGTGATTAGTATAATGCTGGAGAAAATCCTTTTCTTTTGTTTTAAGCGGATATATTTTCCCTACCCATTCTACCCTGCCCCACTTGGCGCAACCGAGGTACACTTTTGCATCTGTAGCTGGTTTGCCGGTTAATATCTTTTTATTACCCGCAGGCTCTCCGGGTAAACTAAAATCAATCAGGTCTAATTCATTTTCCTCTACCCTTCCAAATTCCATATTAGTTCGTTTACTATCACAAATTTAACTGTAAATATGTAACTTGAATGCTAATCCGGGTGGTGTCTAATTCATTACCCTAATCACCGGCTATGCGTATACTTGTTGCTTTTCTATTATTGGCGAATGCGGCTATTTGTCAGCAACGACCGAATATTATTTATATCATGAGCGATGATCATGATAATAATGCGATCAGTGCATACAGCAAGCAATTTATCTCCACACCCAATATAGACAGGTTGGCTAAAGAAGGGGCAATGTTTAATAAAGCCTTTGTTGGCAACTCCATCTGTTCTCCTGCAAGAGCCACACTGCTTACCGGTCAGCATTCGCATAAGAATGGAGTGAAAGATAATTTTACACGATTTGATTCTTCCAAAATAACGGTTGGTCACCTGCTTAGTAAAGCAGGCTACCAAACAGCGCTGATCGGCAAATGGCATCTTCATTCCTATCCTACCGGTTTTGATTTCTGGAAAATACTGCCGGGTATGGGCCAGTATTTTGATACAAGAATGATAAAGATGAATGGAGATACTATTACAGAAAAAGGCTATTCCACCGATGTTATCACAGATGATGCTATTCAATGGCTCGAACAGGTAGATACTGACAAACCTTTTGCTTTATTTCTTCATCATAAAGCACCACACCGCAATTTTGTTCCTGCATTAAAATACCTCGAACAGTATCATACAAAAACATTCCCTGAGCCACCAACTTTATATAATGACACAGCAGGTCATGGCAGTGCCTGGCGTATTCAAACCATGGGCATCTTAGCTGTAATGAAACTTTGTGGTGATCTCAAAGTAGATCCGGCTTACTTAATGGATATACCTGAATTAAAACCTGATGCTGATGATATCGCCACTTATAATGCTATTATGAGAAGGATGCCAGATAACCAGCGTGACCGTTTTAAAGAGATCTATGCAGAACGCGGTAAAGCCATCCGTGATAAAAAATTATCCGGCAAAGAATTGCTGAAATACAAATACCAATGGTATATGCAGGACTATCTTGCCTGCGTTGCTTCTGTGGATGAAAATGTGGGCAGGATACTGGATTATCTCGATAAAAATGAATTATCAGATAATACTGTTGTTATTTATACCAGTGACCAGGGATTCTACCTGGGTGAAAATGGTTGGTTCGACAAGCGTTTTGCCTATGATGTATCGATGCAAACTCCACTGCTGGTAAGATGGCCTGATCAAATCAAAGCTGGGATAAGTACCAATACCATGGTACAGAATATTGACTATGCACCTACTCTTCTTGATTTTGCCGGGGCTAAAATTCCCGACTGGATGCAGGGGATCAGTTTGAAACCGTTTCTCACCGGCAAGCAAAGAAATCTTTCCCGCAAATACTTATACTACCACTATTATGAATTCAGCAAAGACCATACAGTTATTCCGCATGTTGCGATCAGGGGAGACCAGTATAAGCTAATTTATTTTTACACTGTCAACGAATGGGAATTTTATGATCTGCTGATCGATCCGGCTGAACAAAAAAACCTGATCAAATCAGCCAGGCACCAGGGACTTATCAACCAATACAAAGAAGAATTAAAAAAACTGCGTGACCTTTATGATGATCATGAACCCGCTGGTGAATTACATTGATGAGGCAGCATATTACTCTACTGTAAATGTAGCTGTAGAATAAAAAGGTTCACCCTTTTTATTGAGTCCCTCCAGTACAGCAATGAATTTTCCGTGCTGGTCAGATGTATAGAAACGAACTACTTTCTTGTCTTTATTGCCAATCAGTAATTCAGGCTGCCAATGAAGCGTGGTCCGCAGGTCTGGTATCCTGCTTTGTTTGCTATTTTCATACACAGGAGAATAAAATTCCCTTTGCAATTGCAAACCTTCATAGTCAACAGCGATAAGATCGGGATCAAGTTCAAATGCATTGAATTTTCCCTCCTGTGTTTCAAAGCTTAAAAGACCAGAGAAAACCCTTGAGCCGAATATATATCGCCGGGGAATGACATCCAGCTTTTTTACTTTCAACGGATCATAGGAAAAAATCGCATTATAATCATTCAGCAGCACTCCATCCAATAAGAGCATGACTCCATCATGATATATCTGTTGCGTTTGGTCGTCAAATACACTGAGGTATAGTTTTCCATTTCTCAACACTACATTAACCTGTGTTACGTATTCCCTGAGCACTTCTTCCATCGTAGTAAAGCGTTTGTAATCATCCAGCAGGTAGCTCAACTCCGCTTTACCAAAGAAAGGAAGAGAGTCTGATTGCACCGGGGTAGTAAAACGGCGCATGCTATCCGGTATATAAATATTCTGCGTCTGCATGCCAATGCTCTTACGCAGCAATTCATTTTCATTTTCTTTACTGAGAAAAAAAGGTGGCAGGTTCAGGCCAGGTGATTCGCCGGCAAATGGAGACATCAGCTCAATCCTGTATAGTTTCTTATCTTTTTCGCTTACCTGTCCGATGATCTCGTTTGGGCCATAATAATTTTTCACATCAAATCGGGCGACTCCACTCTTATCGCTGCGTGTCATATACAAACCGAAAGGTGACGAAGGAACGGAAAGAAAACAGTCCGCATCAGCTACCAGGTTTCCATTACTATTGTTGAATACTCTGCCACTAATGATCTGTCCCTGGTATTCAGGTAAAAATTTAATGGTAGCTGCCGGGTTATCAATCAATATATTCTCCCAGCGAAAGCGGCGCCACCCATGAGTGAGCATCAGGTTATCAGCCGCTTCAATGGCGCCCGGTTCATCCGATAAATAATAAGCAGGTGATTCTACTTCTCCTGCAAGATCGGAGGTCAGCAATAAATAACTGGCGATATTGCCCTGTTGAAAATTCTGTAATGAATCAATTTGAAAAATGGAGATAGAGCAATTAACACTGTCTTCATTTCCAGCAGTGCCTACAGACAAGTCAACCTGTTGTCTTGGCCCGTAGTTATTTTTACCTGCGCTGATCATCGCAGTATGTTGCTGCGCTGGACGGATAAAAACCAATCGCTCACATACTGCCTGCTGACTCTTATTAAATAAGGTCAGATGACTTACCCCTTCTGCCATTCGCGATTTATCAATGAAGAAAACTAATTCTTTATCCGTCTCTAAAAAACCACGTTCAGCCATTTTTACGGATTGCCGGGTATGCACCAACAAGGTTACCTCCTCAATAGAAGGGTCACTCTTTTTTCCCTTTACACTTACTTTTAAGCGGCCATCCTTATTATCCGTTACATTCAATACATATCCATACTGTTTTATTTCCGGTAAAGGTTGACGCATGATTCTTCCTTCCGGTAAAGCAATGGTCGCTATGTAATTTTTTCCTGCAACCGGGGTAAAGACAAAACTACCTATGCCAAAACGGGATGGCGAAAAACTAAGAATCGTATCGCCGTCATTATTGGTAATAAGTCCTTGTGCGTTGACACCTCTGCCGGCAATATCGGCTATACGAAACCCAGTCTTTGTTTCTATACCACCGACAAGATATCCCCCTTCAGGAAAAAATTGTATGCTTGACTTTGCAGTATCTTGTTTAACTGTAGACGCAGTGGTTTTAATAGTATTGACTATGCTGATTCTTTTCTCAAAAAAGAAAGCAGGATCAAAATTCTTCATCCAGTTAGTATAGGCCCTGAGTGTGTAGTTGCCCGAACCCAGTGTAAGCGGAAGATAAAATGATCCGTTGCCACCGCTACCGTCAATCGCAACTTTCCCCTGCAAAACAGGTTTGCCGGCCCTGTCCATTATTTCTACATACGCTACTTTACTCAGCGACATTGACTGGCTGGTATTGCTACCCAGGTAAAATATCCTGAACCATATGATTTCACCGGCTATATAAAAATTCTTATCTGTGTGCAGGTAAAGCTTTTCCTGGACAAGAAGCTGATTGTAGTTTTCGAAGCGTTGTTGCACAGAAGGTACTTGCTGCGCCCGACTATTGCCTGCGAGAGAAAGAATAAACAGTACCGGTAAAAAACCTGCTTTTAGATTATTCATGTTAGAAAATTACCAATAAGAAGGCCGTACATTAAATGCCTTGCGTGTAAGACAATCCACACAGGGCGCACTTGAACTTTTGTATGCGACGAGAAAACCGCTTACCGGGGAATAAACGGCGCTATAAGGAGAAAGAGAGCCCGAGCTAAAAGCAGCCCTGATACTATCGGGATGATTAGCAACATTTATCTCCGGGCAATATTCAACTAAACGCCATCCCGGAAGATTTATATTATCAATAAACATTCTTTTTTGAACAATAGTGGAGGCACTGACATAACCGATAACCAATTCCTGCGGGTCTGTAACACATTGTACATTGCCTCTTATCTCAGAAGGCTGTGCATCGAAGATCGATCCGAGGTTTTCAGTATTACGTTTCAATAATTCAAAAAATTTATATCCCTCTTTATCCAATGCGTACTGGCGCAATAAAACACTATACCGCACACAAAGTTTTTCGTCGTTATTTGCAATGAAATTAAGCGGCGCCTGCGAAATGATATCGGCTTGCAGACGCTCTGATGTGCCTACAGCTATGCTTGTTGAAGAGCCATATTTCCAGCACCTCGATACATCTTCAGTAATTGTTCTGTCACGCACGGTATTGTTGCTGCTGACATAGATATAACCCGAATAATAAAAACTTCTGATCTCCCATGTTTCATCATAATCCCAACGATAGTAACGGGTATTATTTGTTGCATCATGCGCATCCACATATAATTGTACTCCTTCGTCATTACGTTTCCAGCCTATACTATCAATGGGTGGCGTTATCTTAGCTTTTACATAAGCTGACAAATACTCTTTTCCATTTGAAGTACGTATCCGAAGCCGGTATTCATTGCCTATAATCAGGTTAAGATTTGGGGAATTGTACCACCCGGGTGCTACGGACGGCATTGAACGGGTGGTATTGTCTCTTCCCTCCACGGTCACTATCGCGTTTAATTCAGGTTTGTATCCAGCGCTGTCAATTTTCGTTGTACGTGACAACATCACAGAAGCTCCACCCGCACCGGGATTCAACGCCGCTTCCACCACGAGGAAATTTGTATCGGTCGATTTTAAATCAGGCCGGTAGCTGTCTTTGCAGGAAAACAGAGACAGCGTACAAAAGAAACAGCCGATTAATAATTTGCCTTTATTCATATTTAAAACCGGATATTATAATTAACAAATGGGATAACGCTTCCGAAAATGGAAAGCCTGTATCCGTTTACCAAACCATTTTCTGAAATAAAATAAACTGAGTAAGGATTTCTTCTGCCCAGCAAATTATACATACCAATCGTCCATGAGTTATGTGTTTTCTGATGTTCTTTGTGATTGCCTTCGATATTCATAGAGAAATCAGTCCGGATATAATCAGGTATCCGGTACGCATTCCTGTCAGAATATAATACCCTCGGCGATCCGGCATAATAATACCTGCCGATAGGTAATGTAATAGGCCGGCCTGTACTGTAAGTAGAATTGAGTGAAATACTGAAGCGATGGTTTACGCGGAAAACACCCGTAAGCGTCACATCATGTGGCTTATCATAATTGGCGGGGTAGTATTTGCCATTATTAACCAATACTCCAAGGTCCTTGCTGGTAGATTTGAGGAGAATGCGTGAATAGGTATAACTGATCCAGCCATTGAGTTTCCCACCCGGTTTTTTGATCAGCACTTCTACACCATAGGCCTTCCCTTTTGTATTGATCACTTCTCTTTCTATATCGGGGTTCAGCAATAGATCAGCACCTGGCTTGTAGTCAAGATAATCCTTGATTTTTTTATAGTATACCTCTACTGATGTTTCAATCGTATTTCTCTTGAGATTTTTATAGAAACCTAATGATACCTGGTTGCCTTGCTGCGGCCTGATATTCGGATCACTTAACTTCCAGATATCTGTAGGAGCCATCACCGTTGTATTGGAAAGCATATGGATGTACTGGCGTTGTGAGTTAAAGCCTGCCTTTACAGAAAAGTCATTGCTAAAGGCATAACGAACTGAAAAACGCAGTTCAGGGCCCATATAGTTTTTGATAAACTTCCCTTTGCCATAACTTTTTACTTCTGTGAGATTATCAGGATTGAGTGGCAATCCTTCCGCATAATAATTTACGTCCTGCGGACCGAGATAATTGTACAAAGAATAGCGAAGTCCGGTTTGGAAGGATAGTTTATTAGTAGGGTTAAACCGGTGCGTAAAATAAATAGCGCTCTCCAGTGCCTGCTCAGGGTCTACAATATTGGCAGCTACCTGTGATGCTGATCCTACTGGTTTAAACGAACCCGGCTGCAGTTTGTAATGCAATGTGCTCACGCCAAAATCAAAGGAATGATGCTGATTTTTATAGTAAACAAAATTAGCTTTTGCATTTACCTGTGTCACGCCGAATTTCAGGGTAAAGGCAATCACCTTGTTGGCATCGCTGAATACTTTATACCGATATTGGTCAAACCCTACTACAAATTCTCCGCTGAGCTTATTAGTGAAAGTTCTTTTCCACTTAATGCTTGCATTCCGGTTGCTGTATCCATAAATTGTATCACTCCGCAACGAAAAGCGGTCGTTACTAAAATAGACGCTAACGTAAATACTATTGCTACTGTCTATCCGGTGACTGATACCAAGATTGACATCCTGAAAAGAGGCCCTGCTATTCCTGTAATCAGGAGGCAGCAGACCCATCAACCAGTTAGCATAAGTAGTACGTGCTCCAAAAATGAATGAGGTCTTATCTTTAATCAGTGGCCCTTCCAGCAAAACACGGCTTGTAATAATACCAATGCCTGCTGAGCCAGTGATCTTTTTCTTATTTCCTTCGCGGCTACTGATATCGAGCACTGATGCTAAGCGACCACCGAAACGTGCAGGAATACTACTCTTATACAATTCGATATCCTTAATTACTTCGGGATTAAACGCAGAGAACATTCCAAAAAAGTGAGAAGGATTGTAAATATTGGCGTCATTAAACAATATGAGGTTTTGATCCGTAGAGCCACCCCTTACATTGAAACCGGTGCCTGACTCTCCCACTGTTTTGACACCCGGCAAAGTAGTAATGACACGCAGCACATCAGCTTCTCCAAATAACGATGGCACCCTCTTTATACTTTCGATATTGAGCCGCTCCACTCCCATTTGCACTTTCGACACGTTGGATGATTTTTGAGATAATATAGTTACCTCTTTCAATGTGGTAACCTGCTCGGGAACATCAATATCCAGTTTACCATTTGAATATACCTGCAGTTGTACACGGGTATCTTTCATTCCAATTGCCAGCACATTGAGGGTATGTTTACCGGAAGGTAATGTAAGGGAATAATACCCGTATGCATCCGTCACCGTCGAATAGTTATTACTTACAAATACAGAAGCGTTGATAAGTGGCTCACCAGTTTTTGCATTGTGTATATAGCCGGTCACGATAGCATTGCCTCCTGTAGTATTGGTTCTTGTGCCAATATCGTATAGCTTATTGGCAGAAACTACTTTTGTACTTTTTTTGGCCTGCAAACCAAAATCAGTAACACTGTCTTTAAGCGAAGGTTGAATAAGAGCAGTTGATGAAAAAAAATCAGATGGCAATGTAGTCACCAGCTTGATTCCTTTGGTGACGTATATTTTATTATCCTTGTCAATAGAAAATTTTAAAGACGTAGTTCTGAAGGCCTTCTCCAATAGTTGCTGAATGGGCTCCTTGTCAGCTACCAGGTTTACCAGTATTGAATCGAGTTGTTTTTCGTCATAGTAAAAAAAACAGGGTGCCTGTGATTCTATTTTCTGGAAAAACTGTTGCAGTGTAAGATTTTCAAAACTGCCTGTTACCAACACAGGTTTATTTTCCTGGGCGCATAGATAGCCAGCAGACAACAGGAGAAGACAGGTATATAAAATAGTCTTCCCCATGTTATTGAAATAATTTATTGTAAAAATCGGCAACAGAGATAATATAGGTCTCCCGATCTGTCTTGTATCTTATCTTCTTCTGGCCGAGGTATTGGTGTACTTCGCCTTGCTTGTCATTTAATACAGACAACAGTGATTGCGACTTCCTGATCTTTGTAAACTCATTATCCTTCCAGACATAAAACAAATCTTTTATAAGGAATTTTCTTTCTACCTCCAGCCCGTTAATTTTTTCTTCCAATTCTCTTACCCTTTTAGCAAAGGCAGTTGCTTTACCGGCAGATAAACGCTGGTAGAAACCAGTAGTGATACCATTGTTTTTGTCAGCAAGCAGGCGTACAAAGACTAAACCTTTCATTCTAAATTCCTGCACCCGTTCACTGGTCAGGACAAAAGGCACTCCATTGGGATGCATGGTTACCAATTCATCTTTAAATGCATCATACATAATAGGTACGTTATCATACCACATATTATCGTAAAGGATTGATCCCCGGGTCCAGTCATTAACGGGGTAGAACGCATTCCCTATGATAGCGGAAGAATAGCCATAAAATTGCCTGCCATTATATAAAGGAAGATTCATTCCCAGGCCGGATTGGTAAATATGAACAAGGCTATCAGGAGTTGTAATAGCAACACCGGGCTGACCTATTGCATTAAAAACGCAGAAAAGCGTAACCAGACCTGTAAATTTCTTCATGCAGCAGTTTGTAATGTCTAAATATAATGAAAACAGTGCATCCTGAAATTGCCAGGTACTATAAAAAATGTGGCGACCCCGACCGATTCTTATGCAGCCAGGTCTGATCACCAGTGTAATTGTCTTAACCGTGAAATTTTCCGATTGACGCAGCAATTAGAACACGGATGACACAGATGAGACGGATTAAAAGGATTTTTTATTAAAATCTGTGTCTATCCGTATCATCTGTGTCATCTGTGTTCCCTGCAAGTGGCGATATGCGGATAGTCACTATTTTTTATTCCCATACTCGCTGATCAACTCGGCTACCAGGGCTGTCCAGCCCGTTTGGTGACTCGCTCCAAGCCCCCTGCCGCTGTTACCATGGAAATATTCGTAGAATAAAACAAGGTGCTCGTTGCCCGGTAATTTGAAAAACCAACTATAATCACCATATAAGCGCCTGTTGCCATCTTTATCTTTTTCAAAAAGACTGATCACTCTTTTCGTAAGCTCATCGGCAACCTGTGTGAGATTTATTTTTTTACCGGAGCCGGTTGGAAACTCTACCTGTAGAGAATCATTGTAAAACTCACCGTACTTACGGATAGACTGAATAATCAGGAAATTGATGGGCATCCACACCGGGCCACGCCAGTTGGAATTGCCACCAAACATATCAGAGGTTGAGTCACCCGGGTCATAGCGTATCGTATAGGTATTGCCTTCTACAACTACTGAATAAGGATTTTTGTCGTGATATAACGACAAAGCTCTTATGCCGCCATCAGATAAAAACTCTTCTTCATCCAATAAACGCTGCAGCAAATCGATCAGCCTGTCTTTGGGAACTAATGATAACAGCAGTTCACCATCATCGCTGCGCTCTTCGTTTGGCCAGAACTTATTATTCTTTTTACGGTAATCTTCAAACCAGGTGATGCGTTTTCTGAAGTCAACCAGCTTATCCAATACTTTCTTGCTGATAGAAGATACAGCGTAAAGAGAAGTGACACCGACAACAGATTGTATTTTTAGCGGAATAGGGTCAGCTCCGCTGATACATAATACATCATAAAAGAATTTATCTTCCTGGTTCCACAACCCATGCTCATTCAGTGATTCGGCTATCAATACAAAATGTTCAAAGAATTTGGTGGCAGTATCCTCGAATGATTCGTCATGCATGGCGATTTCCATGGCAATCTCCATCATATCGAGGGCATAGGTGCCGATCCAGCTTGTACCATCGGCTTGCTCCAGTTGCATTTCTCCGGGGAAATGAAAGCTGCGGTTGAATACACCTATATTATCCAATCCAAGGAAGCCTCCTTCAAAGATGTTGTTTCCGTTTACGTCTTTACGGTTGATCCACCAGGTAAAATTGATCAGCAGTTTATGAAATACTTTTTTGAGAAAGCTGATATCGCCTGTTCCTGTTTGTTTCTTCTCAATATTGTATACCTGCATTGCAGCCCAAGCCTGCACAGGAGGATTTACATCACTGAAATTCCATTCATAGGAAGGTAATTGCCCGTCCGGTTTCATATACCACTCCCGCATGACCAGCAAGAGCTGGTGTTTGGCAAAAGTAGGATCAACCACGGCCATGGATATACATTGAAACGCGAGATCCCATGCCGCATACCAGGGATACTCCCACTTATCCGGCATCATCACGATATCCTGGTTCTTCAGGTGCTTCCAATCATTATTGCGGCCGGTCATTTTAGAATTGCTCACGGGTGTGATGCCATCGCTGGCGGTCAGCCAATGCTCCACGTCAAAGTGATAATACTGTTTGCTCCAGAGAACACCTGCCAATGCCTGTCTTTGGATCTGCGCCATTTCTTCACTCATTCCTTTGGGAAGTATGGCCGCATAGAAATCGTTGGCTTCCTCTTTTCTTACTTTGAAAATATCTTTGAAACCCTTGGGAAATGGATTGTCCAGCCATTTGTTGTTGAGACGACAATGGATCGTTTTGGTGGCGCCGCCATTTACCCTCATTTTGTATACGGGGGAGAATTTTGTGCCTGCCTTGCTTTTAGATAACTCCGCAACATTTTTACCACTGATAATAGCATCATGAAACGCATCTTTTACAAAGATGGTTTCATTAGGAATACCGGTTACTTTCTCTGTATTCGTTTCGTTTTCGGTAAAGAATGTTTTATCAGCAGGTTGAAAATAAAAATAATAATCTCCCAGCCTTTCGTGATCAGCCCTTACCGTTGTTTTATTTACCTGGGTTATAGAAGGCTTCTCCCGAAAACTACCTTGTTTCCAACGGTTATAAAACCATAAAGTAGGCAATACAGTGATTTCAGCAGCCTTGGCATAGCGGTTGGTGATATCGATCTGTATAAAAATATCCTGTGAGCCCTGCTTGGCATAAGTAACCTTTACATCAAAATACTGGTTCTTATCAAATATGCCGGTGTCCAGTATTTCATACTCAGGGTCCTGCTTACCTCTTTTGTGATTCTCTTCTCTTAATTTATCATAAGGAAATGCCTGTTGGGGATATTTATACAAATACTCCATGTAGTAGTGAGTAGGCAAATTATCGAGATAGAAGTATAACTCTTTTACATCTTCGCCATGATTTCCCTGGGGATTGCTGAGACCGAATAATCTTTCTTTTAAAATGGGATCATTGCCATTCCATAAGGCTACACAAAAACAAAGGTTACCAAAGAAATCGGAAATGCCTGCAAGGCCATCCTCCCCCCACATATAAGTACGGCAATGAGCATGATCGAAAGGGAAGTAATGCCAGGCATCACCATTTGGACTATAATCTTCGCGTACTGTGCCCCATTGTCTTTCGCTCAGGTACGGTCCCCATTGAGCCAAAGGGATCGTCTTTGTTGCATTTACTGCCAGACGCTGATGTTCTGCTGTCATTCCTGTTTTATTTGCAGCTTCCAATTAACAGTAGAATAAAGATGATAAAGCCAGCTGTTTTACTATTACCAATTGTTGTTGCAGTCTACCCCTTGTATAACAGAGGGTACACTTGTACTGCGCCAATTCTACTGAATATTCCGGGTTTCTCATACAGCAATGCAACGATTTAGCAGCGCAAATTTAACTGATAGAGTTTAAACGAGAGCAAATAGTATTTAACGGTAGTGTCTTGATTTGAATTCAGAAATATGTCGCACAGAGATACAAAGAGCACACAGAGGTTACAAACCGACCCGACACTATCTAATCCTTTATTATTGGTATTTGGTTATAAGAACTGATAATATTTTCTTATCTGTCTCTGTGAGTACTTTGGTGCTATCACCCGGTACAAAATGGAGTTTATAAGATTGAATAGCTGATTCAGGTTTTTTGATATCGTATCCTATAATGCGTAAGGCCTGCATTTCATTGAATCCTTCAGGTACTACTGCCGCCGTAGTATCGTACCAATAGCCAAAACCATTTTCAGCCAGTTTTTGCCAGGGAAAATTTTTGTTAGGATCTACTTTGCGACCGGGAGCTATATCTGCATGGCCTACAAAATTAGCCACTGGCATATTATATGCATTCTTCAATCTTCCCAGTAATGTTGTGAGGCTGTTTATTTGTGCCTCGGTAAATTCTTCAAAACCGTTGTTATCTATTTCGATACCAATACTGCAACTGTTCAGATCAGTCGCATTACCCCATTTACTAACACCGGCGTGGTGTGCCCTGAGCAGGTCATTGAGCATGTGGTGTACTGTTCCGTCTTTACAAATCACATAGTGAGCGCTGACCTGTGTTCTTGCCAGGGTAAAGGTTTTCAGGGTCTGGTCGCAGCTATTTTGTGCAGTATGATGAATAACTACAATATTAGGGCGGCGCATAGTGAAGTTGGTAGTGCCTACCCAGGGACTAGCATAATTCAATCCGGTGGAATCTTCTACCGGGTATTCACGCAGGAGTTTGGCATACTCTTTTACCTGTTTTTTATAGGTCTTGTTAGTTGTCTTGTAGGGATTACGGGCACAACTATTGATAAAAACCGTTGTTATGATGATAAAGACAATACGCATGAGTTGATTCATACGCAAATGTATGGTTTATAAAAAAACAGGTATCGCAAAGTTAAATAGTCTCTTCCACAGGGGGACTAAGATAACGAGTGATTAACCTGGTCCAATTTCTTTCCCGCATATTGAGGAACACAATTTGGGAAAAATATTGACATATATGTATCACTCAAATTAATAACCGGCGATCAACATTGCCGGGTACTGACGTATCTTCATTAAAACTTTATGTATGGCTGCGCATTTTGGTATGATCGGGTTGGGCACAATGGGAAGTAACCTGGTAATGAATGTGGCTGATCATGGCTTTGAAGCCTGTGGTTATGACCGTGACCCCGCTCAACAAAAAAAACTGCTGGACGAAGCAAAAGGCAAAACTGTCACAACAGCCGCTTCGCTTCCTGAATTTGTAAAGGCTTTGCAGGCGCCGCGTATCATTATGCTGCTTGTACCCGCGGGCAAAATTGTGGATACCGTGATCAATGACCTTATGCCACTGGTGCAGAAAGGAGATATTATCATTGATGGTGGCAATTCGCATTTTATCGACACAGAAAAACGCTACCAATTGTTACAAAATTCCGGCGTTCATTTTATTGGCATGGGAGTAAGTGGTGGTGAAGAAGGCGCAAGGTTTGGTCCCAGCCTGATGCCGGGTGGTAATAAAGAAAGTTATGAATTAATAAAAGGTATAGTCGAATCGATCGCGGCTAAAAGTGATGAAGGCCCATGCGTTTCTTTTATCGGCAATACTGCTGCTGGTCATTATACTAAAATGGTGCACAATGGTATTGAATATGCCATGATGCAACTGATCAGTGAAGTATATGGCATCCTGAAAAATATCGGCCACTTCAGCAATGCTGAGCTGCATGAATTATTCGCTGAGTGGAATAAAAAAGAACTGCAATCCTTTTTAATTGAAATAACTGCCGATGTCTTTCTTAAAAAAGATGGTGACACACCCGTTGACCTGGTTGATATGATACTGGATAAAGCCAAACAAAAAGGTACGGGCATGTGGACAAGTCAAAGTGCGATGGACCTGAATGTTCCTATTCCTACCATCGATGCGGCAGTAACTATGCGGTATATTTCGGCACTAAAGGATGAGAGGGTAAAGAATGCTAAACTATACCCTCCTGCATCAAACGGCGCTGCGGTTGATAAGCAACAACTGGCAACAGCTTGTAAGAATGCATTACACTTCGGTTTCCTGTTATCCTATGCCCAGGGATTACAACTATTATCTGTAGCCTCGGCACAGTATAATTATGGTATTAATATCAGTGAAGTGGTTCGTGTCTGGAAGGGAGGTTGTATTATCCGCTCCGGTTTACTGAATGATCTTCGTAAAGCTTACCAGCAGAATACATCTTTAACCAATATTATTGCCTCACCTGTTTTTCAACCGCTATTTACTTCATTGAGAAAAGATGTAGTCAGTATATTGAAAACAGGGATGGAAGCCAATCTTCCATTGGCTTCTCTCGGCGCGTCCCTGCATTACTTCGATGCGTATATTACAGACCGGCTTCCGGCAAATCTTATACAGGCACAGCGGGATTATTTTGGGGCGCATACCTATGAACGTATTGACAAAACCGGTGTATTTCATACAGAATGGGAAGGCAAGCCACCCGTGGTGACTTCCGCACAAAAACCAAAAGAAGAATAAACGATACTATCATGAAAGCAAAAGAAACTTCCGCCGCCAACATCGTGATCTTTGGAGGAAAGGGCGACCTGGCATGGAGAAAACTCATCCCGGCTTTTTATAACCTTTTTATCAACGGTTACCTTCCTGAGAAATTTGCCATATACGGTGTGCATTATGAAAAACTGAAGGAGCAAACCTATGAAGAGTACTTACTGGAAGGAATAAACACTTTTTCCCGTAGCGGGAAAGCAAAACCGGCCGAATGGAAAAAATTCATCCAGTCAGTTTATTTCTTTGAAGGTGATTTTACTGTAGATGACACCTACAGGAGATTGTCAGATACATTAACCAAGAATGATAAAGAATGGAAAACACGTGCCGTACGTTTGTTTTATTACTCCGTAGCACCCCGTTTTATTGAACCTATTTCTTTATTCCTGGCTCAATACAACCTCGCCACTGATATTAACTCGGATCGTGTAGTGGTAGAAAAACCATTTGGAACCGATCTTCAGACGGCAAAGGAGTTAAACCAATTACTGACAAAACACTTTAAAGAAAAGCAGATCTACCGTATCGATCATTATCTCGGAAAAGAAACGGTTCAAAACCTGATGGCTTTTCGATTTGCCAATATTGTATACGAGTCTATCTGGAACCAGAATTACATTGAGCATGTACAGATCACCGTAGCTGAAAGCATTGGTGTAGGCGGTCGTGGCAATTATTATGAGCAGGCCGGCGCTTTAAAAGATATGATCCAAAACCATTTGCTGCAATTGCTTTGTGTAGTAGCTATGGAGCCGCCTGTTACATTAGATGCAGAAGATATCCGTAATAAAAAAGTTGATGTATTAAAAGCAATTCGCCCGCTTACTAAAGCAGAAGTCGCTAAAAATGTAATACGTGGTCAGTATGGTGAAGGGACACTCAAAGGCAAAAAGCAAGCGGCTTACCGCCAGGAAAAAAATGTAAACCCTAAATCCAATACAGAAACATTTGTTGCGTTAAAATTATTTGTTGACAACTGGCGCTGGCAGAATGTTCCCTTCTATTTACGTACAGGAAAGTGCATGGAGAAAACCACTTCACTGATCGTTATTCAGTTTAAACCGGTGCCACACAACCTGTACAATAATAAAATAATGTCTGATCAGCGACCTAACCAGCTTATCATCAGTATTCAGCCGGAGATGGAAACCACTTTATTATTTCATGCCAAAGAGCCAGGTGTAAAACTGCAGATCAAACCGGTGGAAATGGATTTTACGTATAAAGAAAGTTATGAGGCTCCTGTGCCTGAAGCTTACGAAACCTTATTGCTGGAAATACTCGAAGGTGATGCCGCCATGTTTATGCGTGCCGACCAGGTAGAAGAAGCATGGAAAGTGGTAACACCCATTATGGAAGCATGGAAAAAAGAAACCGCACCCCGATTCCCTAACTATGAGCCCGGAAGCTGGGGACCGAAAACGGGAGAAGCATTGATAAAACCACAAGGTTGCTCCTGGACATTATTACCCGAAAACGGGATCATTAAAAATACTATCAGGAAAAAATAAGATGAAAAACGTTCCGAGTAAAACTGTATGGAAAGATCATGAGGCCATGAGTATAGCGGCCGCTCATTTTTTTGTTTCATCCTGTCACCAGGCGATTGCAAAGCATGGAAAATTCTCTGTGGCCTTATCAGGAGGCAGTACCCCCGAAAAATTTTATGAACTATTAGCTTCACCGGTATTCAGTAAAAACATTCCCTGGAAAAAGGTATTCTTTTTCTGGAGTGATGAAAGGTTTGTATTGCATACCTCACCGGATAGCAATTATAATATGGCTAAAAAAAGCCTGTTGGATAAAATTGATATTCCACCTAAGAATATTTTCCCGGTACCCGTCACCGGCGATCCGGAACAATGTGCCCGACAGTATGAAATCACGATTAAAAAATTCTTTGCCAGCAAACAGGCATCCTTTGACCTGATATTGCTTGGTACAGGTAATGATGGGCATACTGCTTCATTATTTCCTCATACTCCTGTGCTGATCGAAAACCGCAGACTGATCAAACAGGTATGGCTGCAGGATAAGCAGTCATGGAGGATCACTTTTACCTACCCCCTTATTAATAAAGCAAAACAAATCATATTACTTGTATCAGGTAAAGAAAAGAAACAAGTAGTCAGCGCTGTCTTCACCAAGCCGACTAAAAAGATATACCCCGTTCAGTATGTAAATCCTGAGAGATCATTGTGGATAATAGATAAAGCGGCCGAAGGCTAAAGAATATCGAACACGGAACAAGGAATATCGAATCACGAAGTGAAGGATGAACTTAAAACGACCCTTACTTCGTGATTCGATATTCCTTGTTCATCTGTTCAATATTCTTTATTACATATTTCTCCGGTATTGTCCGCCTACTTCATACAAGGTGTGAGTGATCTGACCCAGCGAACAATATTTTACTGTTTCCATCAGTTCGGCAAACAGGTTGCCGTTATTTATCGCGACAGATTTCAGGCGTTTCAGCATTTCAGCCGACTGCTTTTCATTTCTTTTCCAGAATGCCTGCAGATTGCTGATCTGCATTTCTTTTTCTTCCGTTGTACTCCTGATTACTTCACCGGGAATAATGGTGGGACTGCCTTTTTTATTCAAGAATGTATTCACACCTATTAAAGGCAATTCGCCCGTATGTTTCTGGTGTTCATAATACAGGCTTTCTTCCTGTATCTTATTACGCTGGTACATTCTTTCCATAGCGCCTAATACTCCACCTCTTTCTGTCAACCGGTCAAATTCTGCCAGTACCGCTTCTTCTACAAGAGCAGTAAGTTCTTCAATTAAAAATGAACCCTGGTTAGGGTTTTCATTTTTAGCTGTTCCCAGCTCCCGGTTAATAATTAATTGAATAGCCATCGCCCGACGCACACTCTCTTCAGTGGGAGTTGTGATAGCTTCATCATAGGCATTCGTATGAAGAGAATTGCAATTATCATAAATAGCATATAATGCCTGCAGCGTTGTACGGATATCATTAAAATCTATTTCCTGCGCATGCAAGCTCCTGCCCGATGTCTGGATATGGTATTTGAGCATCTGGCTGCGCTTATTCGCTTTGTATTTATATTTCATTGCCTTGGCCCAGATCCTTCTTGCTACACGACCAATCACACTATACTCAGGGTCCATGCCATTGCTGAAGAAAAAAGAAAGATTGGGCGCAAAATCATCGATGTTCATTCCGCGGCTGAGATAATATTCTACATACGTAAATCCATTCGCGAGAGTAAATGCCAATTGCGTAATGGGATTAGCTCCTGCTTCCGCGATATGATAACCACTGATAGATACACTATAAAAATTCCGCACTTTGTTTACGATAAAATATTCCTGCACATCACCCATCAGTTTGAGGGCAAACTCAGTAGAGAAAATACAGGTATTCTGTGCCTGGTCTTCTTTTAAGATATCCGCCTGCACGGTTCCTCTTACCTGCGATAAGGCTTCTGCTTTGATCTGTTCGTATACCTCTTTAGGTAAAACATCTGAACCTGAAAGTCCGAGTAAACGTAAACCCAATCCATTATTGCCTGCCGGTAAAGCTCCCTGTAACTCACCTTTTACAGGTGATACAGGTTTGTTGTCTGTACCGATATATTTGGGAAGACTATTAATAGAAAACTTCGACTCAATGATCTTATTGACTTCTTCTTTTAAATTATGTTGTTGTATATATTTTTCGCATTGCTGATCAATTGCCGCATTCATAAAGAAAGCCAATAGCATTGGTGCGGGGCCATTGATGGTCATGCTCACTGAAGTTCTGGGATCACAAAGATCAAAACCACTGTACAATTTCTTGGCATCATCTACTGTTGCAATGCTTACACCACTGTTACCCACTTTACCATATATATCAGGTCGCGGACCGGGGTCTTCACCATATAAAGTAACACTGTCGAACGCAGTTGATAAACGTTTGGCTGGCTGATCTACTGACACATAGTGAAAACGCCTGTTGGTTCTTTCAGGACCACCTTCACCCGCAAACATTCTTGTAGGATCTTCTCCTTCTCTTTTTAATGGAAATACACCTGCTGTAAAAGGAAAGTGACCCGGCACATTTTCCTGTGCCTGCCAGCGAAGGATATCACCGAGGTCTTTATACTTTGGTAAAACGACTTTTGGTATTCTTGTTCCACTCAGACTATTGGTAAACATCGCCTGCCGGATAGTCTTATCACGTACCGTATACTCATAATAATCTTTCTTATACTCATTTACTTTCTCTTCCCAGTTGTGCAGTAGTTTCCGGCTGACGGGAGTTAATTGTTCAAAATAAAAATCAATTCGCTCCTGCACCGCTTTAATAGCTTCTGTGATAGCAGGTGATGAAGTTTGTTCTTTCAGTATAAAAAGGGTTCCGTACAGTTGGTATAATTTCGAAGCAAGAGATGCCTGCTCTTCTACTGTTTTATCATAACCACGGTTATTCTCTGAAATTTCGGAAAGGTAACGTACACGGCTGGCAGGTATCACTGCCTGTGACACTTTAGCTGTTTCTGAAAAATGAAATTCGCCGAAGGTAGCCTTCGTCTTAGTTTCCAATTTTTTCAGCAATAGTTCAAACAAGTGATTCACCCCATCATCATTGAATTTACTAGCCATAGTGCCTACTATGGGTAGTTCATGATCTTTGGCAGTAAATAACTGATGGTTACGTTTGTATTGTTTGCGCACATCTGCCAATGCATCCAATGCTCCTGCTTTGTCAAATTTGTTGATGCAGATAAGATCTGCATAGTCCAGCATATTGATCTTTTCCAGTTGTGATGCCGCTCCATATTCCGGTGTCATCACGTACATGCTGACATCGCAATGATCGAGAATAGAAGCGTCGCTTTGTCCTACACCGGCTGATTCTAAAATAACAAGATCATATCCTGCTGCTTTGCAGATATCAATCGCTTCCTGTACATGCGAGCTCAGTGCAGTATTATCATCTCTTGTAGCAAGGCTGCGCATATAGGCTCTTGGGTGCGAGATGGCGTTCATCCGTATCCTGTCACCTAATAATGCACCTCCTGTTTTCTTTTTGGAAGGATCAACAGATATGACTGCAATGGTTTTGGTAGTAAAGTTTTGAAGAAAGCGGCGAACGATCTCATCAGTAACAGATGATTTACCAGCGCCACCCGTACCGGTGATCCCTAAAACAGGTGAACTGCTTTTATTTGTACTTTCAACAGCCTGCCCGTTTTCCGCATTGGTAATCAGCCTGGCGATCTTGCGCACATCTTTGGCTTCTTCGAGTTTTAAAGCAGTTTTATATTCTGCCTTACCGTTTAATTGTATATCACAACTTTTGATAACGTCTTCTATCATCCCTTCAAGGCCAAGTTTACGTCCATCATCCGGTGAGTAAATTTTAGTGATACCGTATTTATGCAGTTCATCTATTTCATCAGGTAAAATGGTACCCCCACCGCCACCAAATATTTTGATATGCCCGCAACCATTTTCTTCCAGCAGGTCTTTCATGTATTTAAAAAATTCCACATGACCGCCCTGGTAACTGGTAATGGCGATACCCTGTACATCTTCTTCGATAGCTGTCTCTACAATCTCTTTTACCGACCGGTTATGTCCAAGGTGGATGATCTCAGCGCCCTTGCTTTGCATGATACGGCGCATGATATTTATGGCAGCGTCATGACCGTCAAATAAGCTCGCCGCAGTCACAATTCTTACTTTATTAGCAGGTTGATAGGCCATATATTCTTGTTACGGCGCAAATTTAAGTTTTTTGTCCGCAAATATTAACACTTGTTAGTGAGACCTATGAGGTTTATGTTTATATGCACTAATCTTTTGCTGGTAAACCTCATAGGTCTAAACTGGAATAAGATTTGTCTTTATACTTTAATACCTGAATATTAATACAAGCCATCATGTCAGTACGTAAATTGATCTCTCCCGAAACGCTATTATGGCCATTTAACCTGGTAAAGAATACGGCACTGCATGGATGGAAGGAGGTAGCCAGACTGCTTGGGCTGCATGAAGACCTGTATTATAACCCGCTTCATAAAAAGCTATCCCGTCCCGTTTCTGTAATCCTTATTGGAGCTGGCCATAGGGGTAGTATTTATGCTGACTATGCCACTAAGAATCCAAAAGAAATGAATGTAGTGGCTGTTGCCGATCCCAATCCTTACCGGTCTCAAAAAATTGCAGAGGTCCATGATATAGCGCCGGAATATTGCTTTAATGGCTGGCAGGAAGTATTAAGCAGGGAAAAATTTGCAGATGCCGTCATTATCGCTACTCCCGATCAAATGCATACTGCTCCCTGTCTCAAAGCTCTTGAGATGGGCTATGATGTATTGCTGGAAAAACCGATTGCGCCTACAGAAGCGGAATGCAGGCAGATACTGGCTAAAACAAAGGAAACAGGCCGTATTGTAGGTGTATGCCATGTACTTCGCTATACCCCATATTTCCGGGAGTTAAAAGAGTTGCTTGATGCCAAAATGATTGGTGAAGTGATCAGTATTCAGCACCTGGAACCGATCGAATATATACACATGAGTCATTCTTATGTGCGGGGTAACTGGCGCAATAGCGAGGTGGCTACTCCTATCATTCTCGCCAAATCCTGTCACGATACCGATATCATACGTTGGCTGGTCAATGAACATTCTGAAAATATACATTGCTTTGGTAACCTGAAATGGTTTAAGGCCGACAATGCTCCAAAGGGTAGTACAGAGCGCTGTACTGATGGCTGTGCGGTAGAAGCTACCTGCCCCTACTCAGCTTTGCAGATCTACTACCGCGACCGGAAAAGGCTTTATGTATTTGATCTTCCCGGCGACAAAAGCAAATGGGACAGAATCATCCTGGAGGGATTAAAAACCACCAACTATGGCCGTTGTGTTTATCGCATGGATAATGACCAGCCCGACCACCTGGTGGTAAATATCTTATTCAATGGCGGAGTGACTGCCGCTTTCTCCATGCAGGCATTTGTGTCTTATGAAGGCCGGCGCACCCGCATCATGGGTTCTTTAGGAGATATAAACGGCGATATGGAAAGCTTCACGCTTACGTCTTTCCGCACGGGAAAGAAACTAACCTGGAGTATGAAGACCGACGCCCACGGTGGTGGCGATCACCCGATGGTCAGGGATTGGGTACAGGCTGTAGGTCAACAAAACCCTGCACTGTTAAGTTCTTCCATTGATGTATCCGTAGAAAGTCATATCATGGCATTTGCTGCGGAGAAAAGCAGGAAGAATAAGACGATTGAAGAGATTATTGTTTGAAATTATTAATTACTGATTATTGATTATTAAGGGCACCCAATAATCAGCAATTAATAATCTTCTTTTCCTACTTTTGACGCCTTTATGGCAACCCCCTGTCTGGTCATCATATTCAATCATCGTTACGACAAGAACATCCCGGTGCTCAGGAAGATTTATTCGCCCCGGTTTTCGCATATCTATTTCCTGGTTCCTTTTTATAATGGCAATGACCCTGATGTGATCCCGGTATATGAAAGCTCTTATTATTTCCAGGCTTTTTTTGCGCAGGGGTATAATCGTTTTCACCGCGATGAGTTTACTCATTATATTTTTGCCGGTGATGATTGCCTATTGAATCCTGCTGTCAATGAACATAATTTCCTTGAACAAACAGGCCTCGTTGCGGGTGCTGATTTTATTCCAGGCTTTATTCAATTCCATACATTGAAAGAAGGCGGTTGGTGGCATACCAAAAAAGCCGTCGATTTCTTTCATAACCGCGAAGGCGCTGAAGTGCAAAGAGAATTGCCCTCAAAAGAAGAAGCACTGAAACGTTTCAATAAACATGGTATCAGCATTGCGCCGCTGACCAAGGAAAATATTTTCGGTACCAAAAAGATCTCTTTTTTGAAATGGTGGCAATCCTGGCTATATAAACAGTTTTTCCTCCGCATCAAATGGAAAAAATACCGGAAAAACGGGAAGATCGAACTTCCTTATCCCGCTGCTGGTTCATACTCTGATATGTTTATCATTACCAAAGAGAGTATTACCGATTTTTGCCGTTACTGTGGTATTACGGGATCTATCGGTTTGTTTGTGGAAATAGCGATACCTACCTCATTATTATTATCATCCGATAAGATTGTACAGGAAAAAGATCTGCGTTTGCAGGGTAAGGCGCTCTGGTCAGCGGCAGAAGTAGAAGCCGTTGAAAAACAATTCGGCAAGTCTTTGTCTGCTTTGCTGAATGGTTTTCCTGCAGAACAATTATACTATCATCCCGTTAAATTGTCGAAATGGAACAACGACCTCTGAAAAAATTCATTGTCATAACCAGCATATTCAAACCTACTGAGGCCATTGAAAAATTTGCTGCGCTCAAAGATCATCACCTGGTGGTAGTGGGTGATAAAAAGACTCCGGCTGACTGGCAGTACCCTAACTGTACTTATTTGAATATAGATGCACAGGTTGCTTTGGCTTCTTCTTTGGCTAATGCTATCCCGTTTAATCACTATGGCAGGAAGATGATCGGGTATGTATATGCCATGCAACAGGGCGCTGATATCATCATCGATACTGATGACGATAATATTCCTTATGCCGGCTGGAGTTTCCCTGCTTTTGAAAGCAACTTTATTACTTCGAAGAATGATCTGGGCTGGGTAAACATTTACCATCACTTCAGTGAGCAGCCGATCTGGCCAAGAGGATTGCCTTTGAGAAATATTAATGACAGCAGGGATAAATTGCAATGGCAGTCGGCAAAAACAAATCAAAAAGTAGGTATCTGGCAGGGCTTGGCTGATGAAGATCCTGATGTTGACGCTATCTATCGTCTTACATCCAACACACCCTGCACCTTTCAAAAGAAGGAGCCCGTAGTGCTGGAAAAGGGAACAGTTTGTCCATTTAACTCCCAGAATACTGCGATTCAGAAAGAACTGTTCCCCCTGCTCTTTCTTCCCTCCTTCGTCACATTTCGTTTTACTGATATATTAAGAGGTATTATCGCTCAACCCATACTCTGGCAACATGGATACCGTCTTGGTTTTACAGAGGCGACAGTAGTGCAAAAAAGAAATGAGCATGACTACTTCAAAGATTTTGAAAGTGAAGTACCTATGTACCTGCACACCGAAAAATCGCTGGAAGCTGTCAATAAATCCATCTCGTCTGGCCCAGTAGCAGCCAATCTTCATAATGCTTATGAAGCTTTGTTAAAAATTAACGTAGTGGAAGAAAGAGAAATGACTGTCTTAAAAGAATGGCTGAAACTATTTTGATACATTTGTCCTATGCAGACCTTGATCGATGCTGTAAAAAATCTATATACCAAATGGAAAGGCACTGAGCCGGTCAGTGTGGATGTATTGCCCATCTCGGGGAGCGAACGCCGCTATTTCCGCGTACATGGCAAAGACCATTCGGTGATCGGCACTTATGGTGCTAATATCAAAGAGAACGAATCCTTTATTTACTTCTCTGAGAATTTTCATAAAAAAAACCTGGCTGTACCTGAGGTATACGCCGTCAGCGAAGACAGGATATATTACCTGCAGGAAGATTTCGGAGATGTTTCCCTGCTCAACCATCTTGAAGCAGATGGATTTACCCAGCCCGTATATGATCTTTTCAAAAAAAGCTTAGCGGAACTCGCTTCTTTGCAGGTGAAGGGTGATAAGCAACTTGACTATAAACGCTGTCTCACCAATAAAGAATTTGGCAAAGAGGCGATCATGGCCGACCTGCTTTATTTCAAATACTATTTCCTCGACGCACTGCGCAAACCTTACGACAAACAAAAGCTGATCAAAGATTTTGAAGCGCTGAGCAATTATCTTACACATACCGAATACAAATATTTTATGTTCCGTGATTTTCAAAGCAGGAACATATTGGTAAAAAAAGACAACAGCGTACATTTTATAGATTACCAGGGAGGCATGAAAGGCGCTCCGCAATACGATGCCGCCAGTATGCTATGGCAGGCAAGGGCTAATCTTCCTGATGAATGGAAAGAAAGACTGCTCGATGATTATATGCAGTCTTTTGAAAGTTTGATCGATGCTCCTCTTGATAAATTAGTTTTTCGCAGCCAGTACAACGGTTATGTATTGATCAGATTGCTGCAGGTTCTGGGCGCTTATGGATTCCGTGGTTTGTTTGAACGCAAAGCACAGTTCCTCACAGCGATCCCTTTAGGATTGCATAACCTGAAAGAGTTTTTTAAAAACCAAAGCCTTGGTATATCAGTACCTGAATTCAGGAAAGTATTGGACCTCTGTGTATCAGATGAGGTGATAGAACAATTCACTCCCATCCAGGCCGATGAAAAAACACCGCTGGTAGTAAGGTCTGCAGTTTCTCTTATCGCAAAGAATTTCCTACAGATGAAACATCCAATGGTGGTGGCTTTGTATTTGATTGCCGCGGTATTCTCAATCCCGGTCGGATCGACCATATGAAAACGCAGACCGGTCGTGATAAAGATGTAAAAGACTATCTCGAACAACAAACCAAAATGCTCGGTTTCCTCAATAGCGTTTTTGATATAGTGGATATGACGGTAGAAGAATATATCAAAAGAGATTTTGAAAGCCTGATGGTAAGTTTTGGTTGTACCGGCGGACAACACAGAAGCGTCTATGCAGCCGATGCATTGGCGAGACATCTTCGCAATAAGTTCAAAGTAAAGATTGAATTACGTCACATGGTCCAGGATGAAAAGAACTGGCAAAACCCCTTACCGGCAGCGACATGAAAGCAATGATCTTCAGTGCCGGACTTGGCACACGCTTCAAACCCTGGACAGATAAACACCCCAAAGCATTAGCCATCGTTAATGGCAAATCATTATTGCAACGGAATATTGAATACCTGCAGCAATACGGCATTAAAGATGTAATTGTCAATGTGCATCACTTCGCCGACCAGGTGATTGATGCAGTAAAAAAGAATAAAGGATGGGGAAGTAATATCCTGGTCAGTGATGAAACAGATGTGGTGCTTGAAACCGGTGGTGGCCTGGTAAAAGCCAAAGCCCTTTTTACCCCGGGTGAAAAATTTATTACCTGCAACGTAGACATTCTCACTGATCTGAATATTGATAAGCTACTCACTTTTCACGAAAAGAATAAACCGCTTGTTTCATTTGGCGTTACAGACAGGAAAAGCTCACGCTATTTATTATTTAATGAAAAAGACAGGCTCTGCGGCTGGAGAAATGTAAAAACGGGCGAAGAGAAAATAAGAATAGCTGAAGATGTATTGATTCAGAAAGCATATAGCTGCGTTGTAGTTTTTGAACACAGCATTTTTCAACTCATGCCTGCTTCCGGTAAATTTTCCCTGATGGATGTGTACCTGGACCTCGCCAAAGATCATCTCATTCTTGGTTATGACCATAGCGGCGACCGCCTTGTAGATGTGGGTAAACCAGAAAGTGTGGAAATAGCGGAAAAACTTTTCCCGTAAGACCTTCCCTGCTCCCATTTATCATAAATATTTTCAAATACCGGGCTGTGGTACTTTTATGCTGTAGCTATTTGGTATAATTTACGTTTCCTTACTCAAATTTTATATATGAAAAGACCCACGCTACTCTTTTTCAGCTTGCTTTCCGTGATCCTGGTATTTTCTCAATCCACCTATGATGCTAAAGAAGCATTTAACCCCCAGTTTTATACTTACCCCGGCAACGATTTTCGTAGCGCCAGTGGTGAGCCGGGACCTAAATACTGGCAGAACCGTACTGACTATAAAATCAATTGTACACTGGATACCACAAAGCATAGCATCAGTGGTGATGTTGAACTTACTTACACTAACAATAGCCCGGATAACCTGAAGTTTTTATGGCTGCAGTTAGATCAGAATATTTATAAAATAGATTCACGCGGCTCTGCTACTACTACCGAGACAGGTGGAAGGTATGCCAATGGCGGTTTCACTGATGGTGATGTAATCAAATCTATCAGCATTGATTATAACGGTAAAAAATTCACCCCCAATTTTATTGTCAATGATACACGCATGCAGGTGTGGCTGCAGGATGCGCTTAAATCATCGGGCGGGAAATTAAAATTATCTATCCAATTTGAGTTTACTGTACCAGAGTATGGCACAGACAGGATGGGACGACTAAATACAAAGAACGGCTGGATATATACTATTGGCCAATGGTTTCCCCGCATGTGCGTGTACGACGATATACAGGGATGGAATGTATTACCCTATGTAGGCGCGGGAGAGTTTTATCTTGAATATGGTGATATTGAATACAGCGTAACAGCTCCAGCTAACATAGTAGTAGGAGGCTCTGGTGAATTGCTGAATCCACAGGAATGTTTTACACCTGATCAACTTAAAAAATACAACGACGCGAAGAACAGTGATAAAACAATAGTCATTCGCAGCGATAAGGATATTACAGACAAAAATGCGCAACTGAAAAAGCCGGCTACTACCTGGAAGTTTAAAATGCAAAATACAAGGGATGTGGCATGGGCTGCTTCCAAAGCTTTCATATTAGACGCAGCACGTATTAATTTGCCGAGTGGTAAAAAAGCACTGGCCATGAGTGTGTACCCCATTGAGAGCACTAAAGACCGCAGGGGAAATGACTGGCGCCGTTCTACTGAGATGGTAAAAGGGTCTATCGAGCACTATTCGTCTAAATGGTTTGAGTATCCTTATCCTGCTGCTATCAATGTAGCAGGTATTGTCAGCGGTATGGAATACCCTGGTATTGTATTCTGTCATTACCTGGCTACCGATATAGGATTATGGGGCGTTACCGATCATGAATTTGGTCATACCTGGTTCCCGATGATCGTCGGCAGCAACGAAAGAAAATATGCGTGGATGGATGAAGGCTTCAACCAGTATATTAATACTTTTTCTACCAATGCCTTTAACAAAGGAGAATTCAGAACACTGAATGATATCACATCCACTTTTACTGTTAAATCAACATTTGGCGAACAGACAGATGGTTTGAATACTGTACCGGATGCAGTAAGAGAATCGAGTCTTGGCAACACTGCCTATTTCAAACCAGTAATGATGCTGACGGTGCTGAGAGAAGTTGTACTCGGTCCTGAACGTTTTGATGCTGCATTCCGTGAATACATTAACCGCTGGGCCTATAAACATCCTACACCATGGGATTTCTTTCACACCATGGAGAATGCAGGTGGTGAAGACCTCGGCTGGTTTTTCAGGGGATGGGTATTGAATAACTGGAAGATTGATCAGTCTGTAAAAGATGTAAAATACATTGACAATATTCCTACCAAAGGAGCCGAGATAACGCTGGAGAATCTTGAAAAGATGCCCATGCCTGTCACAGTACTAGTAAGAGAAACGAATGGTAAAGAATTCAAGGTTGATCTTCCTGTAGAAATATGGCAGCGCGGCAGCGAATGGAAATTTGCAGTACCGACAACTAGTGAGATCAAAGAAGTAATCCTCGATCCGGATAAAAAGCTACCCGATTGGAATAGAGAGAATAATCGGTTTAAAAAAGCTTTCTAAAATTGATAGATAACATAAAGTGGTCTTGCGTATTTTGAACCACATAGAAACATAGGTACATAGGATTCCACATAGAATATTTAATAAAAACTATGTGAAACCCTATGTTTCTATGTGGTTCAAAATACGCAAGACCTTTCACAATAGCTTTACCAATTCATTAAGCTGAATACTTTCCAAAACTTGCCGGGTTGATGTCTCTCCTACCCTTGTCCACTTTACCAATCGTATACATCCATCTGTTATTTCAAGACCGGTTATATCTCCATCGCTGAAACAACAACAGCCACTGTTAAAATAAGAGGGGCGCATACTCATATAATCTACGGCGACTGCGGCAAACTCTTTTTCTATTTGCCTGATCTTTTCTTTTATTGCAGTTTGCTGCCCGGTGTTATTGTTGACACCAGCCAGTTGAAATTCTTTATATAATCTTTCAAGATATGTCAGTGAAGTAAATACTGGTTGATGCGTATGGCCTGTTATCAGCAAAGTATTTTTTTGCTGTGACGACCATTGATACATGATATCATTGTGCAGTGTTTTTTTCTCCCTGTCATACGCCGGTGTATTTGGATTGATCCTAAGATAGGCTTGCAGGGGTGCCCATATATTCGCGACAAAAAACTTACTGAACCAGTTGCCATCACTTTGCGCATCTCCCTGGTGACCATGCGCACAAAAAATATGTAGTGGTTCGTTACCAATTGTTACAGTAAGTACGGCTCCTTCATATACTTTAATACTATCGTTATATATTTTTTTTAATTGCCACCAGGCAACAGGATCATTATCCCAGTAGAGATCATGATTGCCAAAAATTTTCATAAACCGTTTTTTCTCTACAAATTTTCTTTCCGCTTCAAACGTGGCAGCATTGAATTTCTTAACCTGTGTCAGGGTATTTTCCCATAATTCTTCGCTATCTCCCAGGTTTATATAATAGAAATCATTTTTATTGTAGTGCTCCAGCGCAGCCAGGTAATTGGGTTCACACATTGTAAAATCATCAGCCCCGTTCCTTGCGCCTTTATGCTGGTCAGAAAAAATAATGAACCTCCCGTTTGAAAGTTCGTAAGGAATGACAAGCCCCTTCTTGCCCGGATTTTCTAGTATATCTACGTATAGCTTATCTAAAGCCTTGAATATCTTATCTCGTTCGGGCTTGGACGAAAACTTGGCGGAGGCCCAGAGAACAGGTTTAAGGAGTATTTTTTGAAGAAGCCGACGCATCAATTATAGTCTTGTGTTATAGTAGAGAAATGATACCTAAAATTCGTCGAATCATCACGCTTTGCCTTCTCTTCTTAGACCTGAATAAGGTATATTTGTTACCACCAATTATACTTTACATGAGACAATTCTACCTGCTTATTACCATTCTCACTGCCTGTTCGTTTACCTCTCTTTTTGCTCAGACGGTAGACGATCTTTTTCAATCACGCACTAGTCTTTCCAGAGACCATCATCAAGTGGCCAGCAAATACCAGTCGCTTGAACTGAACACATCAAAATTATCAACTCTGCGCCAGCGTGCATCATCTACTTTGCAATTGCAGCTTCCTTTTGAAGGACGCCAGATGAAGCTGACGCTACAAAAGGTAAAGATCACTTCAGATAATTTTTCTGTTATTGAAGCCCGTCCTGACGGCAGCCGCCAAACAGTAAATTACTCGCAAGGTGTGTTTTACCATGGAAAGATCGAAGGTAGCCCTTCTTCCTTTGCTACCATCAGCATAGTAGACGACCAGGTAGCTGGTATTATCTCCGACAATCAAAGCAATATCATCTTAGGATCTGTTGAAAACAATGGCTGGGCGACTAATGAATACATGATGTATCGTGAATCAGACCTGCTCGTTCCCAACCCAATGAAATGTTTTACAGAGGATACACCTGTAGACGGCATTACAACAACCGGTACTTCTAACCCTGCTGCAAGACCTACAGCAGTCGGCGAACCGGTTGAAGTGTATTTTGAATGTGACTTCCGGTTTTACCAGGATAAAGGAAGCAACACAAATAATGTCATCAACTATGTATTAAGTTTCTTCAACAACACAGCATTGCTATATGCCAATGAAGATATCAAAATACAGGTATCACAAATATTGGTATGGACCACGCAGGACCCTGAAGCTGCTGCTGCATTAAATACTACTTCTGCGGTATTGCCTGCTTTCAGGACCAGGATGCTGTCAACAACTTATATTGGCGACTATGCGCATTTTTTATCTACCCGTTCATTGGGGGGCGGTATAGCTTATTTGTATGGCAGTCCTTGCTCCAATAGCGGCAGGTGTGCTGTCAGCGCTATCAACAATACATATTCCAATGTACCCACGTATTCATGGACTGTGGAAGTGGTAACGCATGAACTGGGACATAATCTTGGTTCCAATCATACTCAGTGGTGCGGATGGGTAGGCGGTGCTCTTGATAATTGCTATACTACCGAAGGAGGTTGCGCCGCGGGTCCTCAGCCAGTAAATGGCGGAACCATCATGAGCTATTGTCACCTCGTTAGTACTGGTATCAACTTCAACAATGGTTTCGGACAACAACCTGGTGATAGAATAAGGGCGGTGGTAGGTAATTCTTCCTCCTGCTTTGGTGTTTGCCGTATGACCATTGATATTACCAAACAAGATGCTTCCTGCGGTCAGAACAATGGAACAGCCACTGTCACTGCCACCAATAACACAGGAGCTTTAACCTATACATGGAATAACGGGCAAACTGGCGCTACATTAATAAATGCAGCACCGGGCACTTACAATGTTGCCGTAAAAGATGCAGCAGGCTGCCAGGTAATGCAGGTAGTAACAATTGGCAACAGCGGGTCTGCCCTGACCTTCTCTCTTACCCCCAGCGGAACAGCTGGTTTCTGTACAGGAGGAAGCCTTGTACTCAATGCCACCAACAATCCAGGTTATACCTATGTATGGAAAAAAGATAACGTAACAATTGGTGGGGCTGTTACATCCAGCTATACTGCTACGACTGCAGGTACTTATGCAGTGACGGCAACATCCGGCGCCTGCTCAGGTACTCAATCTGTTGTTGTATCACAGGTAGCGACACCTACTGCTAATATTACTCCGGGAGGAGCTACTACTTTCTGTGAAGGAAACAGTGTAGTACTCAATGGAAATGCCGGTAGTTCTTATACTTACCAATGGTACAATAACGCAGCGTTGATAAGCGGGGCAACCAGTGCCACCTACAGCGCTATTGCTTCAGGAAATTATACAGTGAAAGTTTCAGCCGGTACTTCCTGTGAAGCTACTTCGTCAGTGGTAAGCGTTACCGTAAATCCTACTCCTGCTGCAACCATCAGCGCCAATACCCCATTAAGTTTTTGTTCCGGCAATAGCGTTACGCTTACTTCCAGCAGCGGTACAGGATATACCTATCAATGGTATAAAGGGGGCAACCTGATCAATGGAGCTACTCAATCTACTTATTCGGCTAATACCAGCGGAAGCTATACGGTTGTAACAACTATCGGCACCTGTTCCAAAACATCTGCTGCTACCAATGTTACTGTATTACCGAGTCCGACAGTTGCGGTAACCCCTCTTGTTTCTACTATACAAAAATACCAGACCCAAACGCTGACTGCTACAGGGGCTGCTATCTATAACTGGTCATCACTTCCCGACATGGTAAGTTCTACTACTACCTCAGGAACATACAGACCATTATCAACAGCTACTTACATAGTAGAAGGAACTGATCCCAATGGTTGTAAAGGAACATCTACTGCTACGATCAATGTTATTGGTTGCGGCGATGTTACCAATATTACAGCTACTTCTTTAAGCCCTTCAAGAGTGTTGGTTCGCTGGACAAACCCTGCCGGAACTACCGGGGATACGCTCCAGTACAGGAAAGCAGGAACTACTGCATGGACCAAAGTATACGTCACCACGCAGGAATATGAATTGAATGGATTGACGCCAGGAACTAACTATGAATACAATATTATTGCTTTGTGCACTACGACTACTGTGTTTCTTCCTTCTCCCACCAGCACATTTACAACAGAAGGTTTGACAAGCGGTCTCTATATCCGTTTATATAGCAACCCTGTTTCTAATGATAATTCAAAGCTGGAAGTAATCACGGATAATCCCTTCACCTTGCAGATAACTGTATTTGATAATGCAGGCAAAAAAGTAGGCGCTACACAGAAAGAAAATTTACCGGCTGGCCAGGTTCTTAAACCCATGAAGCCAGGTACATTAGCCAATGGTATTTATCATATAGCCGTAAGCGTTAATGGTAAAATACACTATGTAAAAATGGTGATCATGAGATAAGCTACATACCACACACTAAATAAAAAACTCCGCTGTAAAAAGCGGAGTTTTTTTATGCTTTGCAAAGAGATTATTTCACAGCAATCATACTGATCTCTACGTTTACAAATTTGGGCAGGGCGGCAACCTGTACGGTTTCCCTTGCAGGAAAATCACCTTCAAAGTATTTTCCATACACTTCATTGATCTCGGAAAAACTATTCATGTCTGTGATAAAGATCGTGGTCTTAACAACATTACTGAATTTCATACCAGATGCCTGCAGGATAGCCCTGAGGTTGTTCATCACCATGTGTGTTTCTTCCTGTATATCTTTTTTCTTCAGCTCACCGGTTTTAGGATCAATACATATCTGCCCGGAAATATAAAGCGTGTCGCCCGCCAGTATGGCCTGGTTATAAGGTCCGATGGGAGCAGGTGCATCTGTTGTATTTATGATTATTTTATCCATACTTTTTGTTTTAAAAAAACGAACAGCGAATATAGCTTTATGCACTTTCTTTGCAAAAAATTGTATATGAAAGTGCTGGTGGTAGCCAACGGTGAGCAGAAAGAAGAATTGGTACCCGGTATACCCGGAGAGATGGATATTGAATGGATTAACTCTCTTGAAAACTATAGGGGTACTGATCTTTTCGACGCCTGCCTTGACCTTCTTTTTGAAAACAGCAGGGAAAGGATAAGCCTGCTAAAGACAAAGGCTTCCCTGGTTATTATCAATTCCGTTGTTACCCCATTGACCGGGATAGAAGAAGATATAGTCCGGATAAATGGCTGGAATACTTTTTTGAAAAGACCTGTAGTAGAAGCTACCGTCAGCAATGATTCATTAAAAGAAAAAGCAGAACAGGTTTTCTCAGGCTTTGGTAAAAAAACTGAATGGGTACCCGATATACCCGGGCTGGTTACTGCAAGAGTAATAGCTTCTGTTGTGAATGAAGCTTATTTTGCATTGGAGCAAGAAGTAAGCAGTAAGGAAGAAATGGATATAGCTATGAAGATGGGTACCAATTATCCCTATGGCCCTTTTGAATGGAGTGAGAAGATAGGTTTGAAGAATATCTATGCATTATTAAGCAGGCTGTCTGAAGAACAAAAAAGATATGAACCCGCAGCATTACTTATTAAAGAAGCATTGGCATAATGGCTATTCTTTTAAATATAGATACAGCAGTAGAAACAGCATCAGTTTGCCTGTCGGAAGACTCACATCCAATAAAAATGGCTGCTAACGACAATCAGAAAGATCATGCGGCCTGGCTGCACCCTGCTATACAGCGATTGTTACAGGAAACTGGTATGACCGTTAAAGATATTGATGCCGTTGCAGTGAGTATCGGACCGGGTTCTTATACGGGGCTACGTGTAGGTCTCTCCGCTGCCAAGGGGCTTTGCTATGCTCTCGGCATTCCTTTGATTACTATTGGTACGCTTGAAATAATGGCCAGTGCGGTAAAGAAAACAGATGTCCACCTTATTTGTCCACTGATAGATGCCCGCCGGATGGAGGTTTTTACGGCTGTCTATGACAAATCATTGACCGAGGTCAAAAAACCTTATGCCATGATTATCAATGAAAGCAGTTTTTCTGAATTTCTGTCGTCTAATAGGGTGGTCTTTTGTGGGAACGGAAGAAAAAAACTGCAAAATGTTCTTTCTGATAACAATGCAATTTTTTCTACAGATATAGCAACGGCCCTTGAAATGTGTCCCTTATCTTCCCGGTATTTTAGGGAAAGGAAATTTTCCGATGTTGCTTATACAGAACCACTTTATATCAAAGAATTTTTTTCGATAAAACAGTAAATATTTGTGTAAGAAATGGTAACTATTAAGTAGAAACCTTTACTTATTAACAATTTTATTTTCATTAAGAAACTATATGGAGTTATTTTTGTGTTTTAATTTTTAACCGGCAACAACTATGAACAACTATATGCTGACATTGAATACTTTGCCCGAAAACGGAAACTCCCTTAAAGTCGATCTGTTGAACGTTAAAAAAGCGTCACTCATTCTCAGAGCTATTAACCACAAGCTCAGACAGCAAATACTTAAGCTGATTGATGAGCAGGGAAAAATCACCGTAACGGAGATCTATGTGAAATTGAGACTGGAACAATCAGTGGCTTCGCAACATTTAGCTATTCTGCGTAAAGCCGGTTTTGTAAAAACCGACAGGGATGGCAAGTTTATTTACTACACAGTAAATGCGGCCAGGCTTGAAGACCTGAACAAATTCACCGAATCTTTGTTAAATTAAAGGATTAAAAATCATTTGATTGTGAGACCCGCTGTTGCGGGTCTTTTTTATTTAATTATGGTATTTTTGCCAATAAATCTCACTGATATGTACATCAAACAATTATATACCGGCTGCCTGAGCGAAGCTGCTTATTATATTGAAAGCAAAGGAGAAGCTGCTGTAATTGACCCCCTGAGAGACATTGAAGCATACCTGGAACTGGCTACTGAAAGGAATGCCCGTATCAAATATATTTTTGAAACTCATTTTCATGCTGATTTCGTAAGCGGTCATTTGGATCTTAGCAAGGCTACTGATGCGCCGATAGTGTATGGTCCCGGTACCGAAACAAAATTCCCTGTACATATCGCCAAAGACGGGGAAACCTTTAAAATCGGGGGGCTTACTATCGAAGTACTCCATACACCCGGCCATACTCTTGAATCAACCTGTTATTTATTAAAAGATGAAAATGGTAAAGATCACTGCATATTCACCGGCGACACTTTGTTTGTGGGTGATGTAGGCAGGCCAGACCTTGCGCAGAAAACAGATGAGATAACTATCAATGATCTTGCAGGAATGCTATACGAGAGCCTGCAAAAAAAGATAGTGCCTCTTGGCAATGATGTAATTGTATATCCTGCACATGGAGCCGGTAGTTCCTGCGGAAAAAACATTGGCCCGAATACCTATAGCACAGTGGGAGAAGAAAAAGAATACAACTACGCATTAAAGGCCGAGACCAAAGATGATTTTATAAAGGCTGTAACAGATGGTATTCCCCCACCCCCACAATACTTCCCTATCAATGCGAAGATTAATAAAGAAGGCTATGATAGTATTGATGAGGTATTGGTAAATGGTATGAAAGCAATTCCTGTTGCTGAATTTAAAAAACTGGCAGCAGATGAAAATATCGTTGTATTAGATACACGCAGGGCAGGAGAATTTACACAAGGTTTTGTACCCGGTTCAATCAGCATCGGGTTAGATGGCCGCTTTGCTGAATGGGCAGGTAGTTTATTATCCTTTGACGCCCCGATGTTGTTGGTAACAGATCCCGGAAAAGAAAAAGAAAGCATTGTAAGACTAGCGAGAGTAGGTCTTGACAAAGTACAGGGATACCTTGAAGGCGGATATGAAGCCTGGAAAAATAGCGGGGAAACATCAGACCTGATCATTGATGTAGAAGCAGACGAGCTGATCATGGATATCCCTTTTGATCCGCATCTCGTAGTACTGGATGTACGTAAGCCAACAGAATATGCGGAAGGTCATTTAAAAGATGCTGTCAATCTTCCGCTCAATGATATGACTGATCCCGGCAACATGGCTAATATTGAAGACAACCAGAATGTATATGTGCATTGTGCAGGCGGTTACCGCAGCGTGATTGCTTCTTCTTTATTAAAACGCCAGGGCTTTCATAATATCCGTAACGTACAGGGAGGTTGGGGTAAGATTGTAGAGCAGGAGAAAGCACAAGTAGTGAAAGAAGCGAATGTGCTGAACTAATTATACATACATTTTTGATGAAGATGGGATAGCTAATGCATATTAACTATCCCATTTTTTATGGCGAATAAAACAAGTCCCACCCGGCTCTTTACATTCAGTTTTTCAAATAGATCATCACGATAGCCATCAATAGTTCGCGGACTCAGGTGCATTTGTTCTGCGATCTCTTTGTACGTCAATTCTGTTGCGGCCAACTTCAGGAAATTGATTTCCTTTTCAGTTAACCCTAGTGTTTTTTTAATATCATTATCCGTTTCATCCATGGTATGAATGCTGTGAATGAGTTTGCCTGTAACCATTTCGGAATAATGAAATCCTTTATTAAGCACTGATTCAATAGCGGTTTTAAGGTCAGCGGGTTCTGCATCTTTCAAGATATAACCCCTTGCTCCGTTTTTCAGCATACGGATGATAGCGTTTTCATCATCATACATGCTGAGGGCAAGTACTTTTATACCGGGTTTATTTCTCTTTAACCAAAGGGCGGTATCATAACCATCTTTTTTAGGCATATTAATATCTAGCAGTACAATATCGGGTTCAGGGTTTGTTTTCAGTTTTTCCAAAAACTCTTCTCCGTTGTCTGCCTGGAACAATACCGTATATCCCTGTTTGCCTACGAGGTCAGCCAGGCCTTTTCTTAATAATACATGATCGTCTGCCAGCGCGATAGTCGGATTATTCTGCATGTCTATGAATTATGGTTTATTAAAGGTACGGTTAAGCACACTTCAGTGCCGTGGCCGGTATTACTGGTCATTTTAAAATCAGCCCCAATCAGTTTGGCGCGATTGTGCATGTTGCGGATACCGAGGCCATGGTCGGAATTATTTTCTTTATTCAAAGGAGTGAGATCAAATCCTTTTCCATTGTCTTTTACATGCAGCCTGATTTCATTTTCCTCATAGTTAACCGTCACAACAATTATATCTGCCTCTGCATGCTTGATAATATTATTCAGTACTTCCTGAATGATGCGAAAGAGGATCAATTCTTTCTGAGATTCAAGTCGTATTGTTTTACCTTCTACTTTTAGCTTAGTCAAGTAGCCGGTTCGGCGAATCATTTCCAATTCATATTCGATGGCATGAAGCAAACCTATGGCCTCAATATTATCCGTATTCATGCTTTTTGATAAGTCTCTCAGATCTTGTATGGCTTTGCTGACTAATTGCTTAGAATCTTTGATCTTTTCTTTTAGCTCTTCCAGATCAGCAATATCCATAGTACTCAGGTTGAGTTTGGCAAGACTGAGTACCTGACCGATATTATCATGAATTTCTTGCGAGATGATCTTTAGGGTTTGCTCTTGGATTTCAAGTTGGGTGCGAAGAAGTTCCTTCTCAAACAAATCTCTCAATTCCTTTTTTTCTTTTATGTGCTTGTTCATACGGATTCTGTACAGTGAAATAAATAATATAATAAATACCCCAAGCAATAAAAAGCCAAGGGTCAAATAAATTATTGAAAGACTCAGATCTCCTTGCCTTGTTTCCATTTTGTTAATAATAGTCCTGTTATTATGCAACTATATAATGTACACACAAGGCTATTATTTATTTTTTTGACTAATCCCCTGAAAGTTGGCCAGTTATGAAATAAACTGTCCGATAGAGCGATATATACAAACTCCCCTACATTAAATATGAATAGTCCTGAGACTATCCAAAAAAAAGGATGCTGAACAGGATTAATGACTAATTCTACTTTAAGAATTTCAAAAAAATAATGACAGCAAAATATTATCATAAAGAAACTACCTACTTTCAGAATATTTGTACTGAAGGAAAGTATATCTTGAACAAAAAGATCATTAATTAAAACAAATAAAGGAAATATAAGTATATAATATTTTACATACTGTATATTCCTTGTGCTTCGAAAATGTTTATAAAATAGGAAAGCAAAAAAAACATACTCCACCGGAACAGAAATATTGTATAGCCATCCGTTACTTCCTCCAAGTACCTGTTTAATATAACGTCCGGACAATTCTACAACAACAATAAAAAACAGATAAAAAACAAACCAGCGTAATGGAGTACTTGCTATTTGTCTCCAAACAATTACGCTGGTAGTAAAAGCTGCAATTTCAAAGTAATTATGAATACCTAAATTCACATTAATTTATGGTTCTAAATCTCCATGATTAAATGCAGGATTCGGCTCTTCCATAAGAGGATCTGGAATAAGCCCTTGTATGTCGAAAATATTTTCTTTATTTTTTGTCGGTACAAAAACAACTGTAAGCCTGTTTTTATATTTGGCAGGGTTTGGAGTGCCTGGCAATATCTCAGTGTCAGGATACTTACCAATATAAATTCTCATTCCATCGCATTCTAGAGCAGCAATCATTCCCAGTATTTCTATAAAATCATCTTTTGAAAACCAAACACCCCTTGTTTGGCCACCAGCCCATCCCCCAGTATCTCTATGGTTTTGTATTAATTTAAGTGCTGTTCTTTTGGGAACTGTTTCGCCATCTTTAAAAAAAGGGCTTACAATGAAGTTAGCTAGTTTAAGCATAAAAAAAAATTTAGGTGAAAGAAAATAAATAGATGTCAAATTTCTAGTTTACAAAAAGCACAGGCAAACGTTCTTTCACCTGAAGCAAAAAGGTGTTTTAACGGTTAATTGAGGGTTATTTTCTTATTGACTTGAAAGCTAGAATTCCAAAATCTTTGCTAACAAATTATTTCACCTAAAACTTATTTTATGCTCTACAACTTTCAATTACTTGGAACAATTCAAGCTTCCGTTCTTGATTATGACAATCTCATCAAAATTACTGAGGACCCTAAAGTAATTGATCCTAAAGTTTCTGGTTGGATACCAGCTGATGGGAGGTCCATTGATGGTTCGCTTTTACACCTAAGAACTGGTATGAAAAACGCTCCCGATCTCAGAGGAAAATTTCTTAGAGGGCTTAATACAATCTATAATATCGGCGAGCCTGTTCTTGACGAGAATAAAGCAGATCCACAGCCAAATAGAAGGCCAGGAGACTATCAGGAAGATGCGCTTAGGACACACACACATAGTTACACTGACAGGCAAGAAGGCGTAGGAAACCAAGCAGATGGCGGTAATGATGTTGGCCTTGATAAAGTTGAAACGAAAAACACAAATGCTACCGGGGACAAAGAAACAAGGCCAAAAAATGTATCGGTGTATTTCTATATTAAAATCAACTGATCGCGCATTTCTATCTTTTCATAAACTAATTCAATAAAAATTTAAATCTCAATTTATGTCAGACAACCAAATATCATTTGAAGAAGTAAACAGACACTTTGATAATGTCGATTTGAAATCTTTTCAAACAGGAGGGAAAAACCATTTTACTACAGAGATGGTAACCAAAGCTCCGGGAGATATAATCCAGAAAGTTTGTGCCAGCTACAAAACTATAAGACCTTTCCTGGCCTTTGCAATTACTTTACCTATTCCAATTAAATGGAAAGAAGTGATTAAAACATTTATGGGATTTATGGACAACCTTTGCCCTTAAAAAACAGAGTTTACGCTTTAAAAGAAAGGTGTATGCTTCGCATTTTTCACCCCGCCACCGCCCCGTACCCTTCATTCCACTCCCACTTCCATCTTCTATGACTCCACAGCCACATGTCAGGATACTCGCGAATAACCCCTTCCAGGTACCTGACAAATTTGCCCGTGATCTCCTGCTCAGTAGTTGAAGCAGGATCATTTTCCGCCACGGTGAATACGGCTTCGTAATGACCCCGGCGTACTTTATGGATAAAAGCAAATACCACAGCTGTGTCATTGGTAACCGCTCCTTTTGCAGGTCCTTTTACAAAGGGAGCCGGTTTACCAAAAAAGTTAAACCACCAGGCATTACCTGGATTACCTGGGTTTTGATCAGCAGCTAATGCCAACGCGTACTCTTCATTACGGTAAGGCAAAAAATCTTCCCGCATATGTGTAGCACGGAGTAGTTTGGTGCCAAATCGGGAACGGAATTTATACACGATCCTTTCAAAGTTCTTGTTGCTGATTGGCATATACACGGCCAGGAAAGGCATTTGGAGATTAACAGGGCAGCTCACATTGCACCATTCCCAGTTAAAATTGTGCCCGGCATGTATCTGTACTTTTCTACCCGTACCATGAAAGGCATTGATCACTTCCCAGTTGCCGGTAAAACGTTTTAAGATCGCTTTTTCTGAAACAGATATCATTTTGATTGTCTCGATAAATGTATCTATCAGGTTATGATAAAACTTTTTAGCAATCGCTATCCTTTCCTTCTCTGTTTTTTCAGGAAATGCAAGCAACAGGTTATCCATTACCACTTTCCTGCGATATTTCAGGATATAAAATACCAGTCCGTAAAAACAATCAGATAAGAAATATAAAACCCGGAAAGGCATTATCGAAATAAACCACAAAAAACCATAGGTGATATAATACATCGTCTTCAATTAAACTCGTAAACTAATAAACTTTTAAACTGAACTCTACAGCACAATATTCTGTACCAACTCACTCTTACCCGGGTAATCAGTATTGTAATGCAATCCGCGGCTTTCTTTACGAAACGCAGCTCCTTTTACAATAAGATATCCTACAGTAATAAGGTTTCTCAACTCAAGCAAAGGAAGTGATAAAGAAGTATTTTGATATAACTGTTCTGTCTCTTCCCACAATAAGTCAAGCCGGCGTAATGCTCTTTGTAAACGCACATCATTGCGCACTATCCCTACATAATCACTCATTACCTGCTGCAGCTCTTTCAGACTTTGCGTAATCAGGATCATTTCCTTTGGCTCACTGGTACCTTTTGCATTCCAGTCTGGGATAACTTCTCCTGCATTGGAAGAGGCAGTTACCGCAACAGTCGATTCAAGGAAACAGCGATGCGCAAATACCATCGCTTCCAAAAGGGAATTACTGGCTAAGCGATTGGCGCCATGCAAACCTGTACTGCTGCATTCTCCGCAGGCAAACAGGTTTTTAATAGAACTCCTTCCCCATTCGTCTGTTTTTATACCACCGCAACTATAGTGAGCAGCCGGAGCTACCGGTATCATGCTCTTTGCTATATCAATGCCAACTGATAAACATTTCTGGTAAATATTCGGAAAGTGTTCTGTAAATTTTTCTTTGCTGAAATGACGGCAATCCAGCCATACATGTTCTGTACCTGTGCGCTTCATTTCGCTATCAATAGCCCTTGCAACAATATCCCTCGGCGCCAAGTCTTTCCTTGGATCATACCGCTCCATAAATGCTTCGCCATTTTTATTGCGAAGAATACCACCATCTCCACGTACCGCTTCTGTAATCAAAAAAGCTTGTCCCTTCATACCCGCTTCATACAAGGCTGTAGGGTGAAACTGTATGAACTCCATGTTCTCAATACGACCCTTGGCCCGGTATACCATCGCTACCCCATCACCCGTAGCAATAGAAGGATTGGTAGTCGTTCTGTACACTTGTCCATTACCTCCTGTAGCCAATAATGTAATATCAGCTATTATTTTTTCTACCTGGTTGGTTTGTGAGTTTAATACATATACACCATAACATTCTATATCAGGAGTAGCTTTTGTAACGAGGTAACCAAGATGATGCTGCGTAATTATATCAATCACGAAGCAATGTTTTATCATCTCGATATTCTTTTGTTTGGCAACAGCTTCGAGCAGCGCCCTCTCCATCTCCCAGCCAGTTATGTCTTTATGATGAATGATCCTGAATTCCGAATGACCACCTTCTTTGCCCAGTTTATAATCACCATCCTTCTCTTTGTCAAACCGGGCTCCCCATTCTATCAGTTCCCTTACCCTGTCCGGACCTTCTTTTACTACTATCTCCACTACATTTTTATTGCACAACCCGTCACCGGCAATCAATGTATCCTCTATATGTTTTTCAAAACTGTCGTTTTCAAGATCATTCACAACGGCTACACCACCCTGCGCATATTTTGTATTGGTTTCATCAGCGGCGGCCTTTGTCATCACCACCACTTTCTTATCAGGAAAATGCTGGGCTATTTTCAGCGCATAGGTCAGGCCGGCAATTCCCGATCCGATCACCAAAAAATCTGTTTTTTGCATGGTTTGTTTTATTTAGCCGGTTTATATCTGACCGCCGCCGTTCACTATTAAACTTTTGAAACAGCAAAATTATCTCTTATCATTCAAACTAAGATACCGGATGGCTCCTTCCACAATAAAAAGCTGTGCCAGCCCATAAGTCAGTATAATAACCAAATCAGCCAACCTGAATGACTGATAAAATTTATCTATCGCCAGCACTGAATCGGAGATCACAAATAGTAAAGCGCCTGTCATCATCCATTTACCAGCCATCTTATTTTTTATAAATGGCATATGCAAGGCCAGCATCAGCATAAAACTTATCGCTATGCCATATACCCTCACCGGTAATTTCATATCATGGAGATAAGGAGAAAGAAAACTGATCAACCCGGTATAGTATATCACCACTATTATCAATAACCATATATTGCCCCGCACCTTTTCTTTTACTCTTACCTGGTGGAAGAAAACAATATAGCAAAGATGTGCTATGAGAAAGGCTGACAATCCAAACAAAAAGAAAAGCTGATCCCTGCTTTCAAATAAAAGCAAAACATCACCAAGCCAGGAAAAGGCAAGGGCTGACAAGATCCATTTTTTTAAAGGCGTTTGCCCTTTTACCTGTGAAAGAAAATACCCGGCTAAAGAAAGGACAATAAAAGGTTTTGAAATATAGTCGATCCACCGGTCATGCAAGAGCCTCCCTATGACAGAAGCTGCGAGAATAGCAATAAATAAAAATATCCAGTTTCGTTTATTCACTCAAAACAGTTTAGTTAAGCGGCTCTATCCAAGCTTCATTCTCTTTCAGTAAATTGATCAGTTCATCAACCGCTACTTCACTATTTACATTTCGCTTCATTATTTCTTTCCCTTTGTACAAAGTAATTTTTCCGGGACCGCTGCCTACATAGCCAAAGTCAGCATCGGCCATTTCTCCGGGCCCATTCACGATACATCCCATGATCGCAATCTTCACTCCTTTGAGGTGATGGGTGCGTGAACGAATCTTAGCTGTTGTTTCCTGCAAATCAAATAATGTACGTCCACAACTCGGGCAAGAGATATACTCGGTTTTTGATATTCTTGTGCGGGTAGCCTGTAGTATGCTAAAGGCTGTGTTATTGGTAAACTGGTAAATATCTTTCACATCGAGATAAGTCCTGCCGGTTGTTTTAATATTCGCCATTTGCGCTTTGCTGCTATAACCAAGACAAATACCATCCCCTAAACCATCGAGCAATAAAGCTCCTGTTTCAGCAGCAAAGTGAATAAGATGTTCGTCGGGTGTTTGCCAGCTACTATCCGTTATAAGTATAACGGGGTTTTTAATGGTATGGCTTTCCAGTTCAGTAAATAATTGACGAACTGATTGCATAGCATTTAAGTTGGTACTGCTGGCGCATAACACAACCGATGATGCCAGTTTTTTATCATTCAAATGTGAAGACAGATCAGTAAACAAATCAGTCCCCGCTGCATCTGCGTCTATCATCACAAAATTGATATGACTTACTGGTTTATCATCAGCTAACAATCCGAGAAATTCTTTTGCATCAAATATGGGCAGATACTTTGTCTTATCTGTTGCTCCTTGCCATGCTGCGTGGTAAACAACAACTTTCAATGTGCCGGGTAATGCAAAATCCAATAGTTTGTCTCCTGTAAATACATAATCTGCTGCGGCATCACTGATCGTCCACTTATCTGTTATTACGTCGTAGGTGTAACCTATACTTTGCAAATGTGCCGGTGTAATTGTCTCCATTCTGCTCAGGTCAGCTACAACCACAGGTACATGTTTGCCGCCGATATTATCGACAACAATAGTTTCTCTTCTTTGGTAATGAAAAGGATCATATGGAAGCTTCAGATCAGATGCCTGACTTCCGGTTTCTGATTTCTGACTTCCGGCTTCATACCTTTTCACCAGATCTTTACACACGGGTATCTCAAACTCCGGGTCTTCTGTCAATGATACTCGGATAGTATCGCCTATACCATCTTCCAATAAACTGCCAATACCTATAGCCGATTTGATACGACCATCTTCTCCATCTCCCGCTTCTGTTACACCGAGATGCAGCGGATAACATTCGCCAAATTCATCATTCATCACTTTGATCAATAAACGGTAAGCCGCTACCATCACCTGCGGGTTACTGCTTTTCATGCTCAGGATAATATTATGATAGGTTTCTCCTCTTGCTATCCTTAAAAACTCCATAGCGCTTTCCACCATACCCATCGGGGTATCACCATAGCGGCTCATGATACGATCACTCAATGAGCCATGATTGGTACCGATACGCATAGCGGTACCGTATTCCTTACAAATTTTAACCAATGGGGTAAACCGCTCCCTGATCCTGTCGATTTCCTCTGCATAATCTGCATCAGAATATTCGATCAGTTCAAATTTTTTCTTGTCAACATAGTTGCCGGGATTGACCCGCACTTTTTCTACAATCCTGGCTGCTATTTCGGCAGCATTGGGAGTAAAATGAATATCTGCTACCAGTGGCGCAGTATATCCTCTTTTGCGCAATTCGTTTTTTATGTTCAGTAAATTCTCTGCTTCTTTCTTCGATGGGGCGGTGATACGTACCAGTTCTGATCCTGCTTCAATACAACGGATACTTTGCTCTACAGTAGCCATGGTATCCATGGTGTCCGTAGTGGTCATGGTCTGAACGCGTATAGGATGAAAATTGCCCAGCAACAGGTCGCCTATTCTTACTTCTCTTGTTTTAAGACGTTTATATTCAGTGAGAGATTCACAATAAAACTGCATGATAATTCGCTGATTTGCTAATTAGCTAACATGCTAATTAAACGGCACAAAGTTAATCATGTAAGCCCAATTTTTTAAGTGGCCAATCAGCAGATTGGCTAATTAGCAGATTATTACCAGTCTTTGGGGCCACCGGTGGTCTTGGTCTTCTGCTTTTGCATTTTTTGTTGCAGGTCTTTTTCCTTCTGTTGCAGCAGTTTGAGTTTTTGTTCGGCGTCTTTAGGGTTCATTTGAGGTTTTTGCTGCTGCTTTTTATTCTGCTGTTGTTTTTTCTTCTCGTTTTCTTTTTTGGGAGGAGGCGGGGTCTTCTTTTTTAATTCCAGCAATGCTTTCTGCAGGTTTTCCCGGGCTTCTTTATCGTCGGGATTTTGCCTCAATGCGTCTTTATAAGCTTCTATACTTTCTTCCAGCCGCTTTTGACTGGAGAGAATGGCGCCCTTGTTATAATATGCTTTTGACTTTTCATCGGCACCGGTGCTCTTTGCTACAATATCATCAAAGGATTTTATCGCCTCACTGTATTTGGATAAACGAAAGGTAGTACTGGCGCGGTTGAACAGGGCGGTTTTATTCTGTGGATCTTTGGCTAATGCCTGGTCATAAGCCTGTGCGGCTGGTTCATATTTTTGCTGCTTGTATAGATCATTCCCGTTTTTAATATCCTGGTCGGCTTCCTGTGCGTTTACATCATTATAAAAAACTGTTACCAGTAACAGCAATATGATCCATCCTTTTTTCATGCGACCGCTTTTTTTCTTTCAGGAATAAAATATTCTGCCAGCAAGAGAATGAGCATAGCCCCTGCAAACCACCAATAATAAGTTTTAAAATTCATCAGGGATACATCGCCGAATGCACGGCTTTCAATTTGCGACAATTGCTTTTTAACAGCTTCTACCGCTTCATCAGATCCCTGCAGGTGTATATAAGCCCCGTTGGTATTATCCGCTATTGCTTCTAATTCTTCCTGGTTGAGTTTGGATATTATAGGGTTGCCGCCTGCATCTTTTTTGTTTTCGCCTGTGGCCGGATCAATGATATACGACCCTTCGGGAGAGCCAATACCTACTGTATTGATCATCATACCCTGTTCTGATAAATCTTTCGCTGTTTTTATCGCTTCTTCATCGTGGTCTTCACCATCGGATATAAGTACAACGGCCTTGTATCTTCTTTCGGCAGTATTGAATGCATTGGCACTCATCTTCAGCGCCTCGCTGATGACTGTTCCCTGCTGGGGCACAGCGTCAGGACTGGCAGCCGAAACAAATAGTTGGGCTGCGCCATGATCAGTTGTTAGTGGCATTTGCATATAGGCTTTGCCGGCAAATAATACCAGCCCGATACGGTCATTGGGCATTGCAATCATCAGCTTGCTGATAAATTGTTTTGCTCTTTCTAAACGGTTGGGTTGAATATCGGCTGCCAGCATACTCTTGCTCACATCGAGCGCTATCATTACATCAATGCCTTTGCGGTTCACTCCATCGGCATCACCGGGTTTGCGAAGATTCATTGCCGCAGCTACACCCGCAGCTATTGCAAATAAAAGAAGGGCAAATTTGAGTATAAAGAGATTTTGAGAAAAATTAGCCGTTATCTGCCTGACTAATTTTTTATCTCCCATTTTTTTTATCACTCTCTGTTTCCAGCTTGTCAGCAAAAAAAACAGTCCTATAAATAAAGGAATAGCTGCCAGCAGCCAGAGGAATTGTGTATGTTGAAAATGGAGGTTCAAATCGATTAAATGATCTGCTATATTACTCAACAATTAAACCAAAACCTCATAATTTTCACCCAATATTCAGAGGAAAATTACTACTACATCTTCCCTTCCAGGTAGCCTAATTGTTTCAAAATACTCTTTAGTAATTTCATCCGTATAGTCCACATATCGGCGTTAGGGTCCGGAGACTCAATGTTCAACACAAAAAAAGCGGGATGGTTATTTTCCTCTACCCAACCTACTACCCAACCGATAGCATGACCATTTTCTTTAAAACCCCAGCCGGTTTTATAACCAAGACGGTAATTGGTATTGTCTTCAAACAACATGGCCCTTTTTACCATTTCCTGGTAACTTTTGAAAAATGGCTTGAGGTCATCGAAATATAATTTCTTTACAAGGCCCAATTGTTCATCAGGTGTTATCTTCAAAGAATTGTCGAGCCAGAAACTATCTACTCTTGTTGAAATCTTTCTTGTACCGTATTTAATTGAATCGAGCCAGAGCTGCATGGTGTCTTTGCCAATACGCCGCGCTACTTCCTGGTAGTAATTGACTGCAGACACCCTGAATGCTTTGTACATAGTCAGATCATGGTTCCATTCTTCTACCCTTCTTGTTACACTATCCCATTTTATCACCATGCTATCATTAGTGATCTTACCGGTTTGTAAACCGATCAGGGAGTTAACGATCTTAAAAGTAGAGGCAGGCAGGTAGCTGCTGTCGCGGTAGCGGGATAGATTATATACAGTAAATTGTCCCGTACCATTATTCATTAAAGCAAAACAGCCATCTACTTTATTTTCATCAAAATATTTTTTCAGGCTGTTATCAATCTCTACATTTTCCGAACAGGAAGTAAAAAAAAGGACGGCAAAGAGGCAGGCAGAAACAAATCTCATTCTCTGTTATAAATTTTGGCAAAGGTAGCCGCTGCAAGGGAGCCTTCCAATATGATTATTGGCTTGCTTGGTCAATTTAGCCGATAAGACGGTAAGGCGGTAAGATTTTTAATTCATTTTCTTACCGTCTTACCGACTTCCCGGCTGCTTTTAAAGCTTACAATATTATTGTCTCTCCAGTATCGCTTTTTGGTAAGTAGATACTTTATAGCTTTCTACTGAAGGAGACTCTTCCGTGCCTTTACCGGTAGTAGCGATAGGTTTTGCAGAAATGTTGTAAAATTCGACTACCAGTTTATTATTATCCATCCAATAATTGTTGATGATGGTAGAATTGCCAACTGTAAATGCACCGCAGAATTTGCCTGCTACCCAAAACTGGTCTAATACAATACCATTATTCTCATCAATTGCCCAATGACCTCTGGCTGTATCTTTTGCCATCAGTGTGTAAGGGCGGTTATCCTTCGATTCGCTGCCATATATGATCTGCCATGCATATTTGTTCAGGCTATCTGTGGCATGAATCCGCAATTCCATATTCACTTTCTGAGGTTCTTTTGCCGCCCCTTTGTACCAGAGCAGCTCCCCTTTCCAGTTGCCTTCCCAGCTTTTAGGAAATGTACCTGGTTGAGCGTATGACAGCAGGGAGTGCATGATAATGATCGTAGACAGGAAAATACGCATGCTGTTTTTTTATAAAAATAAAAAATCCCGGCTTGCGCCAGGATCGAATAATTTTTAGGGCAGTATTAATAACTACAGGTAAAATCCGCCTTTTTGCTTGTAATGTTTATTGCCCTGGCAATCTCTTTTTACAGATGCACAAGATGACAACATAAACACAACTACCGCTCCTGCAATTAAGCATAGCATTAACTTCTTCATTACTGAGTTTTTTCGGGTTCCAATAAATTAGTTAGGGAGATTCAAAGGAAGGGATTCGGTAGAATTAGTCCATGTAAGAGATAACGAATATAAGGAGCGGATATTGCTTTTCATAACATCTGTGAATATTTTTTATAGAATGTCTCAAAACGTTGCTGGTAGCGGTTTTTATCGTAAAAACACCTGCCAGGCGGGCTCGATTTGGCTATTCAATTCCACTCCGTAGCGGACTGGAATTATTTTGTTTACATTTATAACTCAAAACCAAAATCTTCTTGCCATGAAACGTATTACTCTCACCTGTATGGTTGTGGCATGTATGCTTACAGCCTGTAATAACAATAAAAAGACCGTTGATCCAGCCATTGCGGACAGCGCGGCAAAAGCAAAAGCAGCAGCCAGCCTCGTAACTGATGAAATGAAGAAGGAATCCGAGGAGTTGCAAAAATTAGCCCCATTGAGTGCTGCCGAATTAAAAGCTCTTCTGCCAGAACAGATAATGGGGGCTAAAGGATCGCAGTTCGAAGTTGTTCCGTCATCTGGTACCAATGTAGCTTCTGCAGACTATGTGCTCAATGATTCCACAGAAATCCAGGTAAGTATATCTGACTGTGGTGGCGCAGGTGGCGCCGGCATATACAGCAATCAATATTTAAAGTTGATTGATATGCAGTCAGAAACTGACAACGAGTATTCAAAAACTATTGACTTTAGGGGTAAAGCGGTAGAGCATTGCCAGAAATCAACTAACCGCTGTACACTTACCTACTTTACAGGTAAAAGATATATGGTGACTATGGAAGGGAAGAATATACACCCTGATGGCCTTAAACAGGCTGCAATGGAGTTGAAAATTTAATCAGCCGCAAATGCTTTTTAGTTATACAATACCCCGAATTTTACGGGGTATTTTTTTTATATAAACCATTTTATGAGACCTTATCTTTCTTTCCTCTTTTTATTGATTTGTTTCATTTCATCTGCGCAGACCAAAGACCACCAGGTAGTCGCTGGCACCAAAATAAGTTTAATACCACCCAAAGGCTTCGTGGCCGCTACAAGCTTCAGTGGATTTCAAAATGAAGATGAAGGGGCCTATATCATGATTATTGAAATACCCGGGCCTTATGCGTCGGTGGTTAGTGGATTTACTGCTGCTCAACTGAGCCCTAAGGGAATGACCCTTATCAATAAACAAATCATTGATCTGAATAAAGCCAAGGCCACCCTGGCCAAAGTAAGCCAAAAACAAAACGGAGTTGCCTACCTGAAGCAAATACTGATTTTTGGCGACAGTCTTAACACCATCATGATAAATGGTATTTACCCCGAAGAAAATAAAGGCATAGAAGCACCTATCAAAACTTCCCTTCTTACTGCATTTTACAATAAAGAGCTGAAAGAAAATCCTGAAGATGTTGCCCGTTTTAAAATTGATGTAAGCGGATCTACCCTTTCTTTCGCAAAAGGTATAGCAGGCAGCCTCCTTTATACAGTGGGTGGCAAACTACCCGTAGTATCGGCTGACAAGGCTATGTTTACCGTGGGAAATTCGATGCACGAGGCTGTTGTACAGGATAAAAAACAATTCAGCGTTGACCAGATAAAAGGATTGGTAAGGGGAGCAACGATAGAGATCGAAGAAACCAACGATGTTACCATCGATGGCATGGAAGGCTACGAAACAATAGGCTATGGCCAGGATGCTACAGGAAACAGGCAGCTCATTTATTTTCTTATGCTGTTTGCAAATGACAATCAATCATACGTGCTATTTGGGTCAACCATAGCTGACCACGATACGTACCTGGCTTCTTTTAGAAAGATTGCAAAGACATTTAAACGACGCTAGCGCCTTTCAATACACCCAGCTCCTTACCTATTTTAGTAAACGCTGCAATCGCTTTGTCGAGATGCTTTTGCTCATGGGCTGCACTCAGCTGCACCCTTATCCTTGCTTGTCCTTTTGCAACAACCGGGAAGAAGAAACCAATCACATAAATACCTTCTTCCAGCAGCTTGGCAGCAAAGTTCTGGGCCAATACTGCATCATACAGCATAATAGGAACGATAGGATGATCGCCGGGACGAATATCAAAACCGGCAGCCGTCATTTTCTCACGGAAATATTTTGTATTGAACTCCAGCTTATCTCTCAGCGTGGTGGTTTCTGTAAGCATATCCAGTACAGCCAGTGAAGCGCCTACAATAGAAGGAGCTACTGTATTGCTGAACAAATAAGGTCTTGATTTCTGACGCAGCATGTCGATCACTTCCTTTTTACCGGAAGTAAAACCGCCTGATGCACCACCCAGCGCCTTACCCAACGTACCCGTAATGATATCAATCTTTCCCATTACACCACGGTATTCATGTGTACCTCTTCCTGTCTTTCCCAAAAAGCCTGAAGAGTGACATTCGTCTATCATAATAACGGCATCATATTTTTCTGCCAGCGCCACGATTTTGTCAAGCTGCGCAATCGTACCATCCATGCTGAATGAACCATCGGTAACAATGATGCGGCTGCGGCAAGTGGCTGCTTCTTTTAATTTGGTTTCAAGATCAGCCATATTATTATGCTCATAGCGGAAACGCTGTGCCTTGCACAATCTTACTCCGTCGATAATAGAAGCATGGTTCAATGCATCAGAAATGATAGCATCTTCCTCATTAAATAAAGGCTCGAATACGCCTCCGTTTGCATCAAAAGCCGCGGCATATAAAATGGTATCTTCTGTACCGAGAAAATCGGCGATCTTTTTTTCCAGCTCTTTATGAATATCCTGGGTACCGCAAATAAAACGAACACTGCTCATACCATAGCCATGCGTGTCGATAGCTTTATGTGCCGCCTCAATCACTTTGGGGTGAGAGGAGAGACCGAGGTAGTTATTAGCGCAGAAGTTTAACACAGTCTTGCCGCCTACAGTTATTTCAGCTCCCTGTGGACTGGCAATAATGCGTTCTGTTTTATAAAGACCCGAAGATTTTACATCTTCTACTTCTTTGGCAATACGGCTGGCAAATTTTTCGTTCATATACATGAATTGAGCAGCAAATATATTGCGTTGCTTATAACGAATGGCGTAAAGTCTAGCCGGTAAGACGGTAAGACGGAAAGAAAGATTAAGACCATTACTTCCAGTCTTACCGCCTTACCGGCTAAATTGCAAAAACAGCCCACCCCCTGTTTTCCGCATTTCGTAGGACAAAAAAGGCATTTTGTCAATTATTGGCTTTTTTTCGATCAAAAGCAGTCTAATTTTGTTGTAACATTTTTCAGTTTGCTGTCGTCAAAGAATAAAATCAACCGTTGTGAGCAGAACCAATACCATAAGATCGCTTTCCCTGGCCGCCATACTGGCTGTCGGCTTCCTGGTATTGTGGGCAGCAGCTCCGCGTAAAACCGCTAAAGCAAGCAATACACCTTGCAAGGAATCGATGGAGGAGTGTTGCCAAAAAGAGGGTAATAGCAATAAAATGTCCTGGGAAACACTGCCCCACCAGTTTTTTTCCACTCTTTCGCTTGACTAATAAGCACTTAGGCCAATACTTTTTTTCACCCGGCCTGTAACCTTTTTATAAAATCAATCGTTTAACCTGAAAATACGGGAAGGTCTGTATTTTTGAAACTGTCTTCGGCTGTTTATGACTGAAAGAGAATACAATGAGTGCGTTAAAACGTATGCAGATAATGTGTACCGCTTTATCGTGAAAAATCTCAAACATGAGGAAGATGCAAGGGATGTGGTGCAAACCGCGTTTGAAAAAATGTGGCGCAACCGCGAGGAGATAGACCCGGTCAAATGTAAATCCTATCTTTTTACTGTCGCCTATCACCAGATGATCGACCATATCCGGAAAGTGAAGAGAGTGCAATTGAAAGAAGAGTTCAATGAACAGGTAAAAGTTCAGGACCGCCAGTCCAATAACCTGAAAAAAGTATTGGAAGAAGCATTGAGCCGGTTAAGTGAGACACAAAGGTCATTGGTATTATTAAAAGATTACGAAGGATATAGTTACGATGAAATAGGGCAGATAACAGGTCTTAGTGAAAGCCAGGTAAAAGTATACCTGCACAGGGCCAGGGTTCAGTTGAAAGATTATTTGGTAAAAATTGAAAATGTGATTTAAAACAGAGGTCAGAAGTCGGAAACCGGAGGTCAGAAAGCTTGTTCTATTTTGAAACTGCTTTCTGACTTCGGATCTCAGACTTCTGATTTCGGACCTCATAAAGATGAAACTCAATCGCCATAATTACGAAGAGTATTTTATCCTTTACCTGGATAATGAGCTGGATAGTGAAGGTCGCCGCGAGGTAGAGTTGTTTGCCAGCGAGCATCCTGATCTGAAAGCAGAACTGGACATCCTACTGCAAAGCAAACTCAGCCCGGATACGGATATTACTTTCGCTAATAAAGAATCATTGCTGATCCGTGATAGTTCTTCTATCAGCATCAACAATTATGAACAATGGCTGCTTTCTTATGTAGATAATGAACTGACTACAGAAGAAATAAAAGACGTAGAAAGATTTATTGCTCAACATCCTGAGGCAAAAACAGAGTTAGGCTTACTGCAAAAAACAAAATTGCAACCTGAAGCCATCGTTTTCCCTGGCAAAGAATCATTATACCGCAAAGAAGAAAAAGCAAAAGTGGTAGCGTTTTATTGGAAAAGATGGGCTGTTGCTGCGGCTTTATTAATAGGTATCAGTACTACTGCGATTGTTTTATTGAATAATAAAAATGATCAGCAGGGACCTTCTATAGCTAAGCAGGGAGACCCTAAAACTCCGGTTGGCACTAATGATAGTAATACAAACAGGCAACCCGCAAATGCTACGCCTGATGAAACGCAGATCGCAGTTGTTACACCTGACAATAAAATTGAAACCTCACCAAAAGAAACTCCGGAAAAGATTGCCCGTATAAAGAACGACAATAGCAATCCTTCAAAAAATAACAAAGAGGTTTTACCTGCAGATAATAAAGAAAAGGATGCTATCGCGCTAAATAATGAATCTACTATCAAACCAGGTAATAACCTGCCGAAGCCTGATCAGAACCCTAATGTAACCGGCAACGCTAATACAGCCAATACAGATAATACTAACATTGGTATTGCTGATAATGGTAGTTCGAAGAAAACATTAACACCTATTAACACACAACCTGATGCAACTCCTGTAACAATAGATCCTTCTAAATCGTACAACCCTGAGAATGCTGTAACCGGCGGTAACGAAACTGAAACTACGGGTGCAGAATTCGCCAGCAACAATGGTAAGAAAAACAAGCTTCGTGGATTTTTCCGGAAAATAACACGGACGTTTGAAAAGAGGACCAACATAAAAGCAACCGATGATGAAGATCGTTTGCTGATCGCAGGGCTGGCTATTAAACTGAATTAATTTATTTTAAAATCAAAAAGATGAAAAGGATATTTACCCTGTGTATAGCTCTATGCACGATCATAACAGGTTTTGCCCAGACAGATACTACTGCTAAACAAGCTCCCGATACAATCAAAATAGGCGGTATGGTGATCATTCGTGAAAAAGGAAGCCAGCCTGATAAAGAAGATAATTCTAAAAGAAGAAGACTTACTATCAGCAGCCGCAGAAACAATGATAAGCCCTCTAACATCAGTACCAATTGGTGGATACTCGATCTTGGTTTTTCTAACTGGGTAGACAATACCAACTATGCCAGCGCTGGTGCACAGGCATTCGCCCCGGGTAGCAACGAAGATTGGTTTAAACTCCGCACAGGCAAATCAAGAAACGTGAATCTCTGGTTCTTTATGCAGCGATTGAATATAGCAAAGCATATTGTCAATCTTAAATATGGTGTAGGTCTTGAACTAAACAACTATCACTTTGACGATACAAGAGTTCAGTTCTCTAAAAAGCCAACCTTGATTGCGCTCAATCCCGACCTGGAGAATGCCAGAAAAAATAAACTGGCGGCAGATTACCTGACTGTTCCGATGATGCTGAACTTCAACTTTACACCTAAACGCAGCAAAGGCTTTGGTCTCAGTGCCGGTGTAAGTGCAGGCATGTTGTACAGCGCCCGCCAGAAAACAAAGAATGATGGTGATGTAGATAAAACAAAAAGCGACTTCAATCTTGAACGCTTTAAGCTTTCTTATGTAGGCGAATTACTACTTGGCCCGGTAAAACTATATGGAAGCTATGCCTTTAAGAATATGTGGGAGAAAGGACTTGATATGACACCTTATACCGTAGGTTTCCGTATCAGTAACTGGTAAAAACTGCAGAAACATATTATTATTACGGATAATTACTTTATTCTTTTCCACATCCCGTTGAAAATCTTCAACGGGATTTTTCTTTGCATCATTTTTGCTAATGTGTTACAATTGTAAAGTCATCGTTAAAACGAAATCCGCAAAAAATAAATAATCCTGTATCCCGTTTGAAAGATGAACGGTCAAGGACAAGGCTATGAAAAATGTAATCGTATTCACCTCCATTTTACTGGGAAGCGGACTCCTGGTTTTTAACACCCCCTCGTCTTCACACAAGACAGTAAAAAAACTATCTAAACGATTTGAGGTAGCTGGCGGCCCCGTTGGAAGTGTTTCGATCATTATTGATAAATCAGATTATGAACTAAGCGTGTACGATGATAAAGGCTGGTATGCTACCTATCCTGTAGTATTTGGCAACAACAGCCTTGAAGATAAAAAAGTAGCCGGCGATAATAATACTCCTGAAGGCAGTTTTCGTATTACCAGCAAACGTATCCATGAAAAATGGTATCGTTTCCTCGCTATTGATTATCCTACTAAAGAAAGCTGGGACAAGTTTAAGGAAAGAAAAGCAAGAGGCGAGATACCTGCGTCTGCCAGCATTGGTGGCGCTATCGGCATACATGGCACCTGGCCTCATGAAGACTTCGTAATAGACAAATACAAGAACTGGACAATGGGATGCGTCTCAATGAAAAGAGACGATGTTGATGAGATATATAACTTCACGCCTGTTGGTACAAAGGTTACTATCAGAAAATAGAATATCGAACAAGGAACAAGGAATATCGAATCACGAAGTGCTGGTCGTTTTAAGTTCAGCTTTCACTTCATGATTCGATATTCCTTGTTCCTTGTTCGGTATTTTCTTTAAGAACATATCTACTTCTCTTATCCATGTAGCCGGATCTTCCTGTAAGAATTGCTTATGCCCTCCATACTCGTATAATACCAGTTTCTTATCTTTTGATGCAATAGACTGGTAAATCGCATCTGTCTCATACCGCAATACCAATGCATCTTTTTCACCATATTGCATCAACACAGGGCAGTTTACTTTTTTTGCATACTCAGTAGTTTTAAAGCCCCAGCCGCTGAAGCCTCTTTCCGCACCTATCCAGAAACTGGTGAGAAAAGCAAATGGTTGTTCGGGAAACCCTAATACCCTGGCTCTTCCTTTTAAATGAGATTCCAATGAAAGGAAAGGCATTTCAATAATAATACCTGACGGCTTCAGATCATAATCGACTATGCTCTTCAGTATTTCTACTGCGCCCATCGAAGCGCCCCATAAAATAATATTCTTCTCTCCTGACCAGGCAACATGATCATATGCCAGTTTCACTTCTTCTGTTTCACGGAAACCCAGCGTAATTCTATTACCCTGGCTGCCGCCATGGCCCCTTACATCCACCATCATTACATGATATCCAAGTTGTCTGAATTCGCCCGCTTCATGCATCACATGCGCCTTATGACCCATTAAACCGTGAAATAATATGACTGTTCCTTTTGACGTGGAATCAGTTTTTGCATACCATGCTTCAATAGAAATATCTTTTGTTGTCTTTAAATACAGTGTTGTGAAAGCAAAATGAGGTGTATCGGAATTAGTCTGCCGGTAGAATTTGGGGCCTGTAAAAAGCCGCCATGTCTTTGCAAAAATATTATTGGAAACAGGTTTGGTCCATGTGTCAGCGTCCGGAGTATATAAGTAAGTGAGTTTGTCGGCATAGCATGCTGCACTGATATTGATCAATACAAACTGAATTAGCACGGCCCATGACAACCAGGTAAAAACGATCCTAAGCCTTTTTTTGGTCTTTTCTCTTTTCATAAAATAAGGACGCTGTCTCAAAAATATTTTTAGCTCATTTTCACGCAACGCCGCAACGGCGCAAAAAGAGAATCGTTGAAAATCAATCGTTGCGCCATTGCCGCGTTGCGTGATTTATTAATCTTTTGAGACAGCCCCGACGGCGGCTAAAGTAATTGCTGATTTCCAGATCGTCTAAATAATGCGATTTTTTTTGCCTGGATACTGCAATAAACCCAATTCAGGTATAATTCTTGTTGAATTTTTACTTTCCAGCACATTGGGATCCTAAGCTTAGAATTCCACGTGGACAAGTTGTCGCG